>Ga0335076_10001915_pt1 | contig 20464 bp, 16 predicted proteins | sample Lox_Sample_25_FD_206717 | JGI IMG/M metagenome (GOLD analysis project Ga0335076, IMG submission 206717) | Soil microbial communities from Loxahatchee National Wildlife Refuge, Florida, United States - Lox_Sample_2.5 | ecosystem: Environmental > Terrestrial > Soil > Wetlands | place: USA...
ACCAGGCCGCCGATGAGCAGGTGAAGGTTTACGACCGGGGCGTCAGCGTCACCAGCCGCGAAGGCGTGTACAACCTGCTGGTCAACTATCGCTCGGGAGATATGTGGGCGCCGCGCCTGGAACGCGCAGAAGCGCTGACTCACGAGTTGTCTTACTTCGTCGAATGCATTGCCAACGACGAAACGCCGATGAACGACGGGCAGGCCGGCTTGCGGGTGGTGAAGATGCTGGAAGCGTCGAATGAATCCCTGCGGCATCGCGGAGCTCTGGTCCGTCTATGAACCCTTTCGTGTGCATCTCACCTGACGTGAAGCTTGGCAAGGACGTCAAGCTTTCCAAGTTCGTCAACTTATACGGCTGCGAAATTGGAGATGAGACCAAGATCGGAGCGTTCGTAGAAGTTCAGAAAAACGCCACTATCGGCAAGCGCTGCAAGATTTCGAGCCATACATTTATCTGTGAGGGCGTGACCATTGAAGACAATGTCTTCATCGGCCACGGCGTCGTTTTCGTCAATGATTCATATCCGCGAGCCACAGCGGCGGGCGGCGGCCTGCAAACGGAAGCCGACTGGAAGGTGGAAAAAACCTTGATCCGGAAGGGCGCGTCCATCGGATCGGGCGCTACGATCCTCGCCAATCTTTCGATCGGAGAGAACGCAATCGTCGGCGCGGGTGCTGTAGTTACAAAAGATGTGCCTGCCAACGCTATCGTCGCGGGAAATCCATCCAAAGTTTTTCGTTATATCGAGCAGACCGAGGAGGTCACGAAGTGAGCATTTCTAACGGCATTCCTTTTCTTGATCTGGTAACACCGCACGTCGAACTTGAGCAGGAACTCACCGACGTCTTCAAGCAGGCACTGCACACTGCGGGATTCGTTGGCGGACCGATGGTGGAAAATTTCGAAAAAGAATTCGCCCACTTCTGTGGAACCAGCCACGCAGTTGCCGTCAACAGCGGCACCGATGCGCTGCGCTTTGCGCTGATAGCCGCCGGGGTTGAGGCGGGGGACGTCGTTGTAACCGTTCCACATACTTTCATCGCCACCACTGAGGCCATCTCCCAGGCAGGAGCTCTGCCGGAGTTCGTGGACATTGATGCTTCGACATACAACATGAGTGCGGGAAAACTTCGGGAGTACCTCGAGCACGATTGTGCCCGAGACGCTACAGGGAAATTCGTGAGTATCCGGAGTGGACGACCGGTTACGGCGGTAGTTCCCGTGCATTTGTACGGCCAGATGGCCGATATGGACGGCATTCAGGAATTGGCCGAACGCTACAATTTGATTGTGGTGGAAGACGCTTGCCAGGCGCACGGCGCGGAATACTTCTCCCGCAAGCACAATCGCTGGTTCAAGGCAGGTTCCATGGGCAAAGCCGCCGGGTTCAGCTTCTATCCCGGCAAGAACCTGGGAGCGTGTGGCGAAGGTGGCGCGATCACGACGAACGACGAGACTATTGCCCGCACGAGCAAGATGCTCCGCGACCATGGTCAGGCCAAGAAGTACTATCACGACGTCGAAGGCTATAACGGTCGGTTGGATTCTCTTCAGTGCGGCATTCTGAGCGTGAAGCTGCGCCATCTTCGGGAGTGGAACGCGCAACGCCGTGCAAACGCCAACCAGTACAAACGGTTCTTCGAAGAAGCTGGCAAGCCGGTGCAGACTCCCTATGAGCCGTCGTGGTCGCGTGCCGTCTACCACCTCTACGTCGTGCGCACCGATGACCGCGAAGGGCTGATGGCTTTCCTGAAAGATGCCGGAGTTGGAACCGGGATTCACTATCCGATTCCACTGCATCTGCAAAAGGCCTACGCCCAGCTGAACTATCAACGCGGCGATTTTCCGCACGCTGAAAAAGCAGCAGATGAGATCGTGTCCCTGCCCATGTTCCCCACCCTCACCTCCCAGCAGTGTGGCCAAGTGGTCGACGCCATCCAGCGCTTTGTTGCTACGACCGCAGCCGTCCCCGCACGCTGAGAACGATCAGCAATAAGACAGGTTTTGTGAAGATAGTCACCATCGTTGGCGCCCGGCCGCAATTCGTGAAGATCGCGGCTGTAAGTCGCAAGCTGCGCCGGCAGCATCAGGAAGTCCTCATCCATACCGGCCAGCACTACGACTACGAAATGTCGGGCGCGTTTTTCGACGGCTTGGACTTGCCGCGCCCGGATTTCAACCTTGGAGTCGGCTCCGGCTCGCACGCGGCGCAAACCGGCGCGATGCTGGAAGGAATCGAAGAAGTCCTGCTGGCCGAAAGGCCGGAATACCTGCTGACCTATGGTGACACGAATTCGACGCTGGCTGGCGCCCTAGCAGCATCCAAGCTGTCCATTCCGACGATACATGTCGAAGCCGGCCTGCGCAGCTACAACCGCGCCATGCCCGAAGAAATTAATCGCGTGGTCGCCGATCATCTTGCCGAGCTGCTGCTCTGTCCCAGCGAGACCGCGGTTCAGAACCTGGCCAAGGAAGGTATAACACGCAACGTACATCAGGTCGGGGACGTAATGCTTGATGCCATCTATTGGGCCAGGGAACGAACCAACGGCCGAGCTACAGCGCTTTTTGACCGCCTGGGATTGCGTCCGGAGCGGTACCTGCTGGCGACCTTGCATCGCAGCGAGAACACGGACAATCGTGACCAGTTTCGCGCCATTCTCGACACTTTCAATTCGCTGGACGAGCCGTTGGTTTTCCCGGTGCATCCCCGGGCCCGCAAGGTCATTGACGAGATCGGGTTCCGGCCAAGTTCGCGGCTGCATCTTGTGCAGCCATTGGGTTACCTCGAAATGGTCGCGCTGCTTGCTGCAGCTCGCCTCGTCCTTACCGATTCGGGCGGCCTCCAGAAGGAAGCCTACTGGCTGGCCAAACCCTGTCTCACCCTCCGCAACGAAACGGAATGGATTGAAACTGTCCAGGTGGGATGGAACGTCTTGGTCGGATCAGATCCCCAACGCATTCTTCGTGAAGTGAATTCCTTTGTTCCCCCAAGCGCTCGCCCCCTTCTCTACGGAGATGGAAAGGCAGCGGACAAGTGTGTCGAACTCATAGGACATAAAGCAGAGCCCCTGGCTCGTGCGGGAAAGGCTTGAAATGGAAAATATGGCATCAAAGAACACTGGTGTCCGCGTTGCTATTGTGGGCGTCGGCTATTGGGGCAAGAACTTAGTTCGCAACTTTCAAGAACTGGGTGCTCTGGAAGCGCTCTGCGATGCAGATCCACTGGCCGAAGCCAACTGTAAGAACCGGTATCCGCAAGTAAGATTCTTCACCGACTATGCGAAGCTGCTGGCTGATCCCGGAGTGGATGCAGTCGCGCTTGCCACCCCGGCGGTTTCCCACTACGACATGGCAAAGGCTGCGCTGCTGGCGGGGAAAGACGTTCTAGTCGAGAAGCCCCTCGCTATCGACGTTAAGCACGGCGAAGAACTCGTCAAAGTCGCTGAACTCAACGGCCGCATCCTCATGGTGGGCCACATTCTGCGCTACCATCCCGCCATCCTGAAGCTCAAACAGATGATCAAGGACGGCACACTCGGCAAGATCAACTATCTCTACTCCAATCGGCTCAATATCGGCAAAATCCGTACCGAGGAAAACATACTATGGAGCTTCGCTCCGCATGACATCTCCGTGATGCTCTCGTTGTTAGATGAGATGCCGAAGCGCGTGACTTGCCAGGGTAGCGCTTATCTGAATCACGACGTCAGCGACGTTACTCTCAGCCATTTCGAATTTCCGAGTGGCGTGCAAGCCCACATCTTTGTCAGCTGGCTGCATCCCATTAAAGAACAGCGGCTGGTAGTGGTCGGATCGGAAAAGATGGCCGTCTTTGACGACACAGCAGAAGACAAGCTGGTCCTGTATCCGCATCGTGTCGAGTGGAAAAATCGCATTCCGACCGCAGTCAAGGCGACAGGTGAACCGGTCGTGCTGGAACCGAGAGAGCCCCTGCGCGCCGAGTGCCAACATTTCCTCGATTGTGTCGCGACCCGCACTTCGCCCGTCAGCAACGGTGCCGAGGGCTTGCGCGTATTGCGCATTCTGGATGCCTGCCAGCGGGCGCTGCACAATGGCGGCGTCGCGGTGGACACGCCCGCGGTCACGAATCCGGAACGTCCCTACTTCGTCCACGAGTCGGCTTATGCCGATGAAGGCGCCGAGATCGGTGCCCGCACGAAGGTGTGGCACTTCTCCCACGTGATGAAGGGTGCGCGTATCGGCGAGCGCTGCGTAATCGGCCAGAATGTGAATATCGATGGCGGAACGGTCATCGGCAACAACGTCAAGATCCAGAACAATGTATCCGTCTACACCGGCGCAGTTATCGAGGATGACGTGTTCCTTGGTCCATCTTGCGTTTTGACCAATGTGAGCAATCCACGCTCTCAGGTAAACCGTCATTCGCTCTATGAAAGCACCCTGTTGAAAAGGGGATGTACCGTAGGTGCGAACGCCACGATCGTTTGCGGCATCACCATCGGGCGGTATGCGTTCATCGGCGCCGGCTCGGTAGTGACCAAGAATGTTCCCGACTTTGCGTTAGTTATAGGGAATCCCGCCCGTCAAGTGGGATGGATGAGCCGGCACGGACATCGGCTCGAATCCGCGGATGCCCATGGTGTGATGCGGTGCCCTGAGACCGGGCACCGCTACCAGGAGATTGAACCCGGAATTCTTCGTTGCCTTGATCTGGACGAAGACGCTCCGTTGCCCGCTGAGTTTGCGGTTGGTACGAAGTCCTATCGGGAGTTCAAAGAGGAAAATAACTATGAATGTTCCGTTACTCGATCTTAAAGCGCAGTACGCCGCCATCAAACCGGAAGTCGACGCCGCCGTCGCGGAAGTACTCGAGTCGCAACACTTCATCCTGGGGTCCAAGGTGGAGGGGTGCGAGAAGGCGATCGCCAAGTATTCGCAGTGTGCTCACGGCATCGGGGTGTCCTCCGGCAGCGATGCACTGCTGGCTTGCCTGATGGCCGAGAACATCGAAGCCGGAGACGAGGTGATCACCACTCCTTACACTTTCTTCGCGACCGCCGGCGCGGTCGCAAGACTTGGAGCGGTCCCCGTGTTTGTCGACATTGATCCTCTTACCTATAACCTCGACGTATCTCAGATCGCATCCAGAATCACGGCAAAGACGCGCGCTATTATCCCCGTACATCTTTATGGACAGATGCTCGACATGGATCCCGTGATGGCACTCGCTCAGAAATACAGCCTGGTTGTGATTGAGGATGCGGCGCAGGCCATTGGCGCCGAACATAGTGGCCGTCGTGCCGGTTCGATCGGACATTACGGATGTTTCTCCTTTTTCCCTTCCAAGAATCTGGGCGGGGTCGGCGATGGTGGAATGGTTGTGACCAACGATGCGGAGCGCGCCGAGAGGTTGCGCTGCCTGCGTGGCCACGGAGCCAAGCCCAAGTACCACCACAAAATCATCGGCGGCAACTTTCGCCTGGACGCCATTCAGGCGGCGGTCGTCTCCGCCAAATTGCCGCACCTCGACAGCTGGACAACTGCCCGGCAGGCAAACGCGAAACGTTACGATCGGATGTTCCGAGATGCCGGCGTCGCGGTCGGACTTCCCACCGTGCACGCCAACCGGCATATTTTCAATCAATACGTAATCCGTGTCTCCGGGCGCGACGCATTGCAAGCGCACCTGAAGAAATGCGGAGTCGGGACCGAGGTTTACTATCCGGTTCCGTTGCACTTGCAGGAGTGCTTTGTCTACCTCGGCCACAAACCTGGAACATTCGTGGAGAGCGAGCGGGCAGCCATGGAAACGCTGGCTCTGCCCATCCAGCCGGAACTGACCGACGCTCAAGCGCAGTATGTGGTGGAGTGCATTGCCGAGTTCGTCGGCCAGACTGAACTGGCTGGGGCCGGCGTAGTGCATAGCATCTAAGGGGCAGAGTCTTGATTGGGGTTCTTCCGAAAGCCGGCCAGTCTGTGGTGGTTGAGGAGTTCTTTCAACTCTTCAAGACGCCCTGGGAATTTTGCCGCCCGGGGTGCACCTACGATGTTGTAATCGCCACCACGGACCAGGTGCCGGCCAATGCCAGACTGCTGCTTGTTTATGGCTTAGTACCAAACAACCAGCATAGCGGTGCGCAAACTAACGGGAGCCTCAGGCCCGCGACCCCAGTTTTACGGGTCGGAGATCGCTCCCTTCCTATCTATTGCGGGCTGTCAACCTTCGCCGACAAAGAACAGCAGGCTGTCTGTCTAACCGCCGACTCCGAAGTGGCAGGCTTCTACGCGAAATCCGGCGCCGCCACAGTATTGCGTCTTGGCTATGACCTGTTCGAAGAAGTACGTTTTCTGCTTTCTGCCGGGCAGCCGATTGAGCATGCGCAGACTCCGACACTCGACCTGCACATCGAGATGTTGAGGAACTGGATCCTGAGCGAGAACATTTCCCTACTGGAGATTCTTCCCGCTCCCGCGGGCCATAAATTTGCCGTATGCCTGACGCACGACATCGACTTCATCGGCATACGGAATCACAAGTTCGATCACACGATGTGGGGATTCGTCTATCGCGCCACGATAGGCTCGCTCCACAACTTCTTCCGCGGCCGGTTGACACCGCGCCAGGTATTAAGAAACTGGCGGGCCGTCGCTTCTCTCCCATTTGTTTACCTCGGTTGGGCCAATGATTTCTGGGAACCCTTTGACTGGTACCTGAATGTCGAAAAGGACCTGCCCTCTACTTACTTCGTGGTTCCTTTTAAGGGACGGTCCGGCGAGAGAGTGTCCGGGCGGAAGGGCGCGAGGCGGGCTGTTGCTTATGACGCATCGGACCACGCGCAGTCTCTGGCGATGGCGCAGCGGGCCGGCTGTGAAATTGGCGTGCATGGCATCGACGCCTGGCACAGCGTCGAGTTCGGCAGGAACGAACGCAATCGAATTTCGGAGATCACAGGCGAGCCCGCCACCGGTATCCGCATGCATTGGCTGCTGCAAGATGACCACACCGCTTCGGTACTTGAGGACGGCGGCTACGCCTACGATTCCACAGTAGGCTACAACGAGACGATCGGTTATCGCGCCGGCACAAGCCAGGTATTTCGACCTTTGAATGCCAAGGTCCTGCTGGAACTTCCGGTGCAAATTCAAGACGGTGCGTTGTTCTACCCGCAGCGGCTGGATCTCTCAGACTCCGGCGCCGAGAAACTTTGTGGGAACCTGATCGAGGATGTAGAGAAATTCGGCGGTGTCCTCACCACGATCTGGCACGACCGCAGCCACGCTCCGGAACGTTTGTGGGGCGAGTTCTACATCCGCCTCATCCGGAAGCTTCGTTCGCTGGACGCTTGGTTTGGCACTGCGGGCAGAATTGCCGGTTGGTTCAGCTGGCGGCGTCAGGTGCGTTTCGAGCAGATAGAGACTTGCGACGGGCTGCGGAATACGTTGCGTTACGAAGGTCCGCAAATTCAACCTCCACTAAACGTCCGATTCTATAGCGCGCCCACTCAGTTGGCGGCCGACAACCAGCCTGCTGCCGGATTCGTGGATATCTCCTGGGACGGAAAATCCGCGCCCGATCTGGAAACACAACTCGGACTCCACTCTTTGCCAAATATTCCGGACCGGGCCTTTTCTTTAACTTTATGAAATCAGTATGCATTGTTTTACATAATCATTACGACAACGATATCCGTGTGCGCCGGAAGGCCGAGGCGCTTATCAGCGCGGGCTATTCGGTGGATGTGCTTGCCCTGCGGGAACCGAATGGTCCCGCCAAGTACACATTGGGCGGCGCACAGGTCAGGGCCATATCTTTAGGCAAGAAACGTGGATCGCTGGCACGTTACGCATTCGAATACGTGGCTTTCTTTCTGTGGGCGTTTTTCCGCGTGACTGTGCAAATGGTGCGCCGGCACTATGTCCTCATCGACGTCAACAATCTGCCCGACTTTCTGGTCTTTTCTGGCGTCTTTGCCAAGTGGATGGGGGCCAAGATCGTACTGGACATGCATGAGATCACTCCGGAGTTCTACATGTCCAAGTATCGAATGGCCGAGAATTCCAGTTGGGTGCGTGTGCTGAGATTTCTCGAGAAGATCAGCCTCGAGTTTGCCGACAAGGTCATCAATATCAACGAACCGATTGAAGACCTGTTGGTCGGCCGCGGATTGCCGCGCGAGAAGTCGACCATCATTATGAACTCGGCGGATGAGAGCCGCTTCGCTGCTCCAATTTCTGCATCTGGGACTGATCTCGGCGTTGCAGAGGAAGCGTTCGTGTTCATGTACCACGGGACGCTAACGCCTCTTTACGGTCTCGACATAGCGGTGCGTGCATTTGCCATCGCGCATCAGGAAATGCCGGGGGCTGAATTCTGGATTCTGGGGTCGGGGCCCGACAAACCCTTGTTGCACGAACTCGCTAAGGAATCCGGCATAGCGAGCAAAGTGCACTTAGTAGGACAGGTACCCTCCACCCAAATTCCGGCCTGGCTGCGGCGCTGCAATGTCGGCGTCCTGCCCTTTCGCACCGACGTGTTCCTGCAGTTTGCTTCTCCGAATAAACTGCCCGAGTTCATCGTCTCTGGCACGCCGGTGATAGTTTCCCGCCTGGGCGCCATTCGACATTACTTCAGCGAGAGCGCCCTGGCATTTTGCGAACCGACGGACGCGGCGGATCTGGCCCAGCAGATGGTGCGAGTCTTCCAGAACAGCGAACTGCGCGTCCGCCTTGTGACCCAGGCGAGGAAAGAGTACGCCCCCATACGGTGGGAAGTGATGAGGGATCGCTATCTGCGCATGATTGAGGCCACCGTGGGGCCTGCAGACTGGAGTGCCGAGTCCGGAGTGCGTGGCCGAAGCCGAGGGCGGGCAGCAGTGACTCAACAACAAATTCGCAACGCGTAAGATGGCAGAGATACCCAGCTACGTCCTGATCACTGCGGCCCGGAATGAGGCCAGACTTATCGAACAAACGATAAGCTCCGTTGTCGCGCAGACCGCGAAGCCGCTGAAGTGGGTGATTGTCAGCGACGGTTCGACCGATGGCACAGATGAGATCGCCCGACGGTATGCTGCCCAGCATCCGTGGATTGAGGTCATCAGCCTGCCCGAGCGCGCCCAGCGGCACTTCGCCGGCAAGGTTGCAGCTTTGAATGTCGGCCAGGAACGACTCGCCAATCTCGACTACGAGGTCATCGGAAACCTCGACGCGGACGTCACCTTCGAGAGCGACTATTTGGAGTTTCTGGTAGCCAAGTTTGCCGAGGATCCCAGGTTAGGTGTAGCAGGAACGCCCTACCTCGAGGACCGACAGGAGCAGGACGAGCGCTTCAAAAGCCCTAGCCACGTATCCGGTGCCTGTCAGCTCTTCCGTCGGCGCTGCTGGCAGGAAATTGGTGGCTATCCTCCCGTAAAGACTGGTGGCGTAGATTTCATCGCCGTGCTTGCCGCACAGTCGAAGGGGTGGAAGACGCAACGGTTCGAAGGCAAGGCCTGCTTCCATCATCGCAATGTGGGCAGCGGACAACACGCTGCTGCGCTCAGCCGACTGCTGAACCTCGGAAGAAAGGATTATCTGCTGGGAAGTCATCCTGCCTTCGAATTGTTCCGGTGCCTGTTGCGGATGAAGAGTCCGCCCCATGTGATCGGTGGGTGCCTGATGATGATCGGCTATTTCTCGGCGATGGCACGCGGCCTGGAACGGTCCATGCCAGAAGATCTGATCAAGATCCGCCAAAGCGATCAGATCGAGAGATTGCTCGAAGTACTTCGTCATCCCTTCAAGAATGGCCAGCCGCGATCTGCGCTGCAAGCGCGGCCCTGATCGTAGATTTTTGGCTGTTCCTTGACCAAATGAAGACAATGCCTATCGCCAAAATGGCCGAGCGTTCCCCAGGACTAGGAGTGCTCGAGGTTTCTGTCGCCGGCGCGAGCTCTGACGTCCATGATTTCGCGAGGCGAGGAGCGCTCATCATCAATGCCGACGATTGGGGCCGAGATCGCGATACCACAGACAGAATTCTGGATTGTGTTCTCTGCGCAACTGTGTCTTCTGTGAGCGGCATGGTGTTCATGGAAGATTCCGAGCGCGCAGCCGCTACCGCGCGGCAGCACAATGTCAGCACTGGCCTGCATCTGAATTTCACCACGCCGTTTTCCGGCACTGGAGTGTCCCCCAAGCTGGCAGAACACCAGCGGCGGCTCACTCAGCACCTGCGGCGCAATCGCTTCGCGCCGTTGCTTTATCGCCCGGCGCTGGGTGTCTCATTCGAGTACGTCGTCAAGGCGCAATTGGATGAATTTCGTCGTCTGTATGGTGCTGGCCCCGGGCGGATTGACGGCCACCATCACATGCATCTGTGCGCCAACGTTGTATTCGGCAACCTGCTCCCGAAGGGAACCATTGTGCGCCGCAACTTCTCATTTCGCGCTGGTGAAAAGGGACTAGCCAACCGTCTTTATCGCGATCTTATCGATCGCGTGATTCGTAGGCGCCACGATACGACGGACTACATGTTCGCCCTGCCGCCTTTGAGTCCGTCCGATCGTTTGCAGCGGATCTTTGCCCTGGCTGAACAGTTCGCCGTAGAACTGGAGACTCATCCGGTGGATCCAGCCGAGTACCGTTATCTTACCGAGGGTGAGGTGCTGCGACAAGCCGGGCGTGTGCCGATCACACCCACTTACACACTTTGCTGCCGCCGATTCGGCGCGGCGGCGTAACCTATGCGATGACCACTGCTCCCGAACACATTACGGCCTGCATCTGTACCTATAAGCGCCCGGAACTCCTCATGCGGTTACTGAAAGGTATTGGAACGCAGAAGACTGATGGCCGGTTTACCTTTTCAGTGGTGATCATCGACAACGATTCGGCGCGGTCTGCGGAATCGACGGCGTCGGCGTTCCAAGCGCAGGCCGGCGTTGCCGTGAAGTACGTGGTAGAGCCGCGGCAAAACATTGCTCTGGCCCGGAACAAGGCCGTTGAGAATGCCTGCGGCGACTACGTCGCCTTCATCGACGACGATGAGTTTCCGACTGAAACCTGGCTGTTGACCCTTTTCGCGACCTGCAAGAAGCACGGGGTGGATGGAGTGCTGGGGCCGGTAAAGCCACACTTTGACCAGGCCCCACCCGAGTGGGTGGTGAAAGGTAACTTCTACAATCGGGTCAGTTATCCGACGGGCCTTGTGATTGATTGGAAGAAAGGCCGCACGGGAAATGTGCTGATGAAGATAGAGGTCCTGGCCTCTTCGACGCCGCCGTTCAATCCCGAGTTCAAGACTGGCGAGGATCAGGACTTCTTTGGTCGCATGATCGACAAAGGCTACGTGTTCATCTGGTGCGACGAAGCTCTCGCCTACGAGGTGGTTCCTCCCCAGCGCTGGAACCGGCGTTTTATGGTCAAACGCGCGTTGCTATCGGGAGCCATCTCCCAGGCGCATCCCAGCTTCAAAAGCATTAATATCCTGAAGTCGATCATTGCGGTGCCGACCTACGTTGCGGGACTGCCATTCGCATTTCTCCTGGGTCAGCACCGCTTCATGGCTTGCCTGATTCGGCTGTGTGATCACCTGGGCAGCGTGCTTGCGCTCATGGGAATTCAGCCCATCAAAGAACCGTACGTTACCAGCTAGTATTTCACGATAATACCGTGCCAAATTTTAACAATCTGATCATCAGCCCCAAGGACCCGATTCTGATTACGGGAGCTTCGGGCTACATGGGTCCGGGACTGGTCCGGTGTTTGCTGGACCACGGCTTCCGCAAGCTACGCTGTTTTACACGGCCCGGGAGCGACCTTACTCATCTGCAGGAAATTTCCCGAGAGAAAAATGGGGCAAGGATAGAAATTATCAGGGGTAATCTTTTATCCCGGGAGGATTGTCTGGAAGCGACCCAGGGGGTTGCCGTCGTGTTTCACCTCGCAACCGGCGGAGGCGGGAAATCGTTCCCCGATGTCTTCATGAATACCGTGGTGACCACGCGGAACCTTCTGGCCGCGTGCGTTGAGCATCGTTGCCTGAAGCGCATTGTTAATCTCAGTTCGTTGGCGGTTTATACCAATCGCGAGAAGCCGAAGGGAACATTGCTCGATGAAACCTGCGCCTTGGATGACCGTCCAGAGCTGCGGGGCGACGCCTACTGCTTTGCCAAGGTCCGGCAGGATGAACTCGTGATGGAGTATGGCCGGCAGTTCGACCTCCCTTACGTAATCGTGCGGCCGGGCTATGTACTCGGACCCGGCAAGACAAGCATCGTGAGCCGCGTCGGGATCGATACCTTCGGCATGTTCTTGCATCTTGGGGGCTCGAATCCAATTCCATTCACTTATATTGATAATTGCAACGAAGCGATTGTGTTGGCCGGACTGACCAAGGGCGTCGACGGTGAAGTCTTCAACGTCATGGACGATGACCTGCCGTCCAGCCGACAGTTCCTGAAGCTCTATAAGCGCCAGGTGAGAAAATTCCGATCCATCTATCTGCCGCACTTTGCCAGCTATGCCCTTTGCTCGCTATGGGAGAAATATTCGCACTGGTCTGCCGGTCAGTTGCCGCTCTCCTTCAACCGACGGCACTGGCACGCGTACTGGAAGAAGACTCGTTACACCAACCAAAAACTGAAAACCCGGCTGGGATGGAAGCCGTCGATTTCAATGTCCGAAGGATGCGAGCGCTATTTCGCAGCATGCCGAGAAGAGTGCGCACATGCTTAGAGTTGCCATCGTCGGCTGCGGTAAGATCGCAGACTCGCACGCGGAGCAGATCCAGCGAACCGAGGGCTGCAAGATTGTTGGAGTGTGTGACCGGGAAACTCTCATGGCACGTCAGTTGTATGAGCGATTCCCAGTGGAGAACTACTTCAATAGGGTTACCGAACTTCTGGATGGTACGCGGCCCGATGTTGTCCACATCACGACTCCCGCGGAGAGTCACTTCGAGCTTGCCACGCTTTGCCTGCAGTCAGGTTGCCACGTTTATGTAGAGAAGCCATTCACACTCTTCGGCGACCAAGCCAAGGCCCTGGTGGATCTCGCTCAGGCCAAAGGACTCAAGCTCACCGTCGGGCACGACGATCAGTTCAGCCATGTCGCGCGGCGAATGCGGATGCTCATCCAAACTGGCTACCTGGGCGGCTCTCCAGTTCACATGGAGAGTTATTTCTGCTATGAACTCGGCCAGGCGTACGCCAAGGCTTTGTTCGCGGACCGGCAGCACTGGGTGCGCCGCCTTCCGGGAAAGCTCTTGCACAACATTATCAGCCACGGTATCGCGCGCATTGCGGAGTTTCTCGACAGTGATTCTCCAACCGTCATCGCACATTCCTTCGTCAGTCCGTTACTCAAAAAAGTCGGAGAAACAGAGATTGAGGACGAGTTGCGCGTCATCATCGCCACCGAAAGTGGCATGACTGCCTACTTCACATTCTCTTCGCAGATGAGTCCTTCGCTGCACCAGTTCTCCATCTACGGCCCGAAGAACGGATTGGTCCTCGATCAGGATCATGAGATCCTGCTGAAATTGCGCGGTACTGCTTTCAAGAGCTATTTGGAGAAATTTCTTCCACCAGTACTATTCGCGCGGCAACATTTTTCGAACTTGCGCTTCAATGTGAGGAAGTTCCTGGGCCGGGATTTCCATGCCAAAGCTGGCATGCACGGTCTGATCCAATCGTTTTATCGCTCAATAACCGAAGACGCGCCTGTTCCCATCCCCTACCGCGAAATACTGCTCACCGCTACCATCATGGATCGAATTTTCGAGCAGATCGGGTCCAACGCTTCTTTGCGGCGCAGTTCCGGTTCGCAGACCCCCATTTTGGAGCGTCACACCGCTCCCGTATAGTCTCTCCGCACGCCACCGAAGTTACTGAAAAATAAGGACTGCTTGAATTCATGTCCAAGCTACGCATCCGCGCTTTAGACGAAGGGTTCACGGCGGAAGGCGACGTCGTAGACCAAGCCGGTTGGAATCGCGTACTTGATGAATTTGACGATGCCAACATCTACCAGACTTGGGCGTTTACGTCCGTAACCGCAAATCCGCGGACCATGAGGCATCTGTTGTTGAAAAAAGATGGAGAAGTGGTCGCTGCAGCGCAAGTCAGAGTGGTGAAGCTCCCGGTTTTGAAAGCCGGGATCGCCTATGTGCGATGGGGACCACTGTGGCGGCGCACAGGCGCGCAAGTGGATCTGAACGTATTCCGCCAGGCCATTCGCGCACTACGTAACGAGTTTTCCTGCCGCAGGGGTTTGGTTCTGAGATTGTTTCCGATGGCTTATGACAACGTTCCAGCCGACATTTCGAACATCCTGAAAGATGAAGGTTTTGCAGCCAGGCGAGAACAGATTCGTAGCCGTACGATCCTGATGGACATCACTCCAAGCGCCGATGTCCTTCGACAGGGAATGGCATCGCACTGGCAGCGCGAATTGAAACTTGCCGAGCGCAAGAACCTGAGGATCGTGGAAGGCTCCGACGATCCCCTGTTCGGCCAATTCGTCGACATCTATCGCGAGATGGTAGCCCGCAAGAACTTCAAGGAAGGCACCAATATCGACGAGTTTCGCCAGATGCAGGCGCAATTGCCGGAGAAACAAAAGATGCGGATCATGCTTGCGATCTCCGACCACGGGTTCTGTGCCGGACTCATCTACAGTGCACTGGGGAAAACGGCTGTGTATCTCTATGGGGCCACCAGTAAGATCGGGATGAAGAGCAATGGATCCTATCTTTTGCACTGGAATTTGATCCAGGTCCTTAAGAATCGGGGATACGAGATTTACGACTTGAACGGCATTAACCCGCAGAAGAATCCCGGAACCTACAAGTTCAAGCTGGACCTTGCTGGAAAGCATGGCAGCGATGTTTATTTCCTGGGGCGGTTCGATTCCAGCGCGAGTCTTCTCAGCGATTGGTGCGTGAAGTGCGGCGAGGGCATCAAGTCCCTCCGTCAGGCGTGCAAGGACCTCCCAGCAAGTATTCGTGGTAGCGGCCTGCGTCCCAAAGCCGTGAATTAATAGAGGTAGCAGAACCTTCCCGCCACTTAATTTTCACTACTGCCCGGTAGCTTAACTGGTAGAGCGCCTGACTGTTTCTCAGGAGAGTGCAGGTTCGAATCCTGCCTGGGCAGCCAAAATCCTTTCCTGTTCTCCCAACTCGAGTGAGTACATGGATACAATGACCAATTACGAACCAGTTGCCTCTTTGGAGCCTGGCAGCGGCGGCGCCCGACGGGATGGCAAGACAGAAAGATTGACTGCCGGATTTGTAGAACTCTCGGTAAGCGGGCAGCAGGTCAAGATTCCCGCAGTGGCGGTATGCGGCCAGACGGTTATCGCCAACGGCAGCAGGCTGAAGATAGCGTCTGTCATGGATGAAGAGTTCCTGAACGGCGAAATCGTTGGGAATCCTGAAACGTTTGTTAGGGAACTTGGACGGTCAGGCCTGACATGCGACGTCTTCACCTTCGCCCAGAAGTTGCCCGACATATCGCCGAAATACCCCTACCGGATGGAGTGGGACAATTTCGCGGCCATCCCGATCACTACATTTTCGGACTGGTGGGAGAATCGGATCGAACGCGATGTGCGTAAGGCGGTCAAACGCGCCGAACGGCTTGGTGTGGTGGTGCGCGAGGCGGAATTCAATGACGCCTTCGTCGAAGGAATCCGTCAAATCTACAACGAAAGTCCGGTTCGCCAGGGAAGCATGTTTTGGCATTATCAGAAGGACTTCGAGACGGTCAAACGCGAGAATTCTACTTTTCCTGACCGGAGCGCTTATATCGGCGCGTACTTCGAGGGAGATCTCGTCGGTTTCATCCGAATGGTTTACGTGGATAACATTGCAAGCACCCTCCAGGTAATCAGTCAGAAAAAGCACGCGGACAAGAAGCCCACCAATGCCCTGATCGCAAAAGCTGTCGAGATTTGCGAACAACGTGGCGTCTCACATTTCGTCTATGCCAGCTATGTCTACAATGGACAGGCAAATTCGCTCACCGAGTTCAAGCGTCGAAATGGATTCGAGCAGGTCCTGGTGCCGAGGTACTACGTGCCTATGACCTTGAAGGGTAAGATTGCGCTAAGCCTCGATTTGCATCAGCCTCTCGTCAACCGAATTCCCAAGTCTTTGCTTCCGTACGTACGGAAGATTCGCAGCCTGCTCGGAAAACACAAGGCGCAGTCGCCCGTTACCGAGGCTTCCTAGAAAATGTTATGCCTGGCATTGTAGGTCTCATCACGCGCGCCCCGCGACATGTTGCGGAGCTTGAACTTGGTCGCATGCTCGCGACCCTTCGTCATGAAGTGTTTTATGAGACCGGAACCTGGATCAACGAATCGCTTGGCGTTTATATTGGCTGGGTTAGTCGAGGAGATTCATCATCAAAGAGAATGCCGTTAGTCGACGGTCGCGGCGATAGAGTCCTTGTGTTTTCAGGGGAGGATTTTTCGCAGGCCGAAACTTTGCAGTTCCCGGGCGGCAATAGCCATCGTTTGCAGGACAGCGGTCCTTCCTATTTGGTGCGACTCAGTCAGCAGGATCCTTCGTTCCCGGCCAGTCTGAATGGAAGGTTTCATGGAGTCGCCGCGGACCTGATGCGGAAGACAGTCACACTGTTCAACGATCGCTACGGGATGCACCGGATCTACTACCATGAGTCTTCCGAAGCTTTCTATTTTGCGGCTGAGGCCAAGTCGATTCTGGCAGTTCGTCCCGAGCTGCGTGCCTTGGAATTGCGCAGTCTCGGAGAGTATCTCTCCTGCGGCTGCGCGTTGGAGAACCGCACCCTATTTCATGACATTCATGTCTTGCCGGCCGCTTCGGTTTGGACTTTCGAAAACTTCGAAGTCAACAAGGCAACGTATTTCGAGCCGGCGGAGTGGGAAAACCTCGGTGAGTTAGATCCCCAGACCTATCAGACCGCGTTGCGCCAGGCCTTTTCAGAAAGCCTGCCTCGATATTTCACCGGACAAAAGTCAATTGGGATGTCCCTGACCGGCGGTCTAGACACGCGGATGATCATGGCGTGGCAGCAGTTCGCTCCCGGATCTCTGCCCTGTTACTCGTTCGGCGACGCATCGCGCGATACCCAGGATGTGAATGTTGCGCGGAGTGTGGCTCAGCATTGCAAGCAACCGTATCAGACGATCGCAGTGGGGGACGAATTCCTCAATCGCTTCGGGCACTATGCCGAGCGCTCGCTGTATTTGACCGATGGCTGCTCACGGGTAGAGCATTCCGCCGATCTGTACCTGAATGAGAAAGCCCGCGAGATTGCGCCTGTCAGGATGACAGGAAATTACGGCGGGGAAGTGCTACGCCAGGTGCGGGCATTTCGGCCGTCGAGTCCATTGCCCGGATTATTTGACACAGAATTGCTGCGGCAGGCGGGCCACGCAGAGGCAACTTACGCGCAGCTTGCACAAAGGCACCCGCTTTCATTCGTGCTATTCGTGCAGGCGCCCTGGCACCATTACGGTCTGCTGGCTCTGGAGCAGACCCAGTTGTCGGTTCGTTCGCCATATCTGGACAACACGCTGGTGCGAACCGTCTTCCAATCCCCGCGGTCCTGCCTGGGTGAGGACACCTGCCTGCGTTTGATCGCGCAAGGCGATCCCATGCTCCTGCGCATTCGCACGGATCGCGGGCGGGCCGGAGACGCCGGATGGCTTCGTCGGAACGTTTCGCGCAGCTTCCTCGAATTCACGTTCAAGGCAGAATTCGGGTTCGACGAAGGCATGCCGCAGTGGGTCGCACGCATCGATCACGCATTCTCGCGCTTTCATCTGGAACGGCTTTTCCTGGGCCGGCATAAATTCGCGCACTATCGCACGTGGTATCGCAACCAGCTCTCCAGCTATGTCCGTGACGTCCTGCTGGACCCTCATTCACTGTCCAGGCCCTATGTGAACCGAAATAAGGTTGAAGCCATTGTGCGCGGTCACCTCGACGAGGGCAAAAACCATACTGGAGAAATTCACCAGTTATTGACGCTCGAGCTCATCCACCGTCTTTTTGTGGACCAAAGCGGGTCCTGCGACCGCACACGAGACATAAATTCTTACCTCACAGAGCCAGAGAAATCTGTTTCAGCCCTGCAGGTACATTGAGCTTCGCCATGATGCATTCGACCCTATCCGCCTCATCCGCTTCGATGATTGTCGACGCCACCGTTCGCGACCAGCGTAAGACTGGGAGGGAACAATCGATACGGCTTCCGGTCCTCGACTTCATCAAAGGGGCACTGGTTCTGATCATGGTGCTTTACCATTGGTGGAACTACTTCATCTCTCCGCTGGGCGCAGTCTACAAGTATCTGAGGTTCCTGACCCCGTCATTCATTTTTATTTCAGGATTTCTTGTCTCCCATGTGTACCTCGCCCGTCCGGCAGTCGATCGCCTGAAGACCGCTAAGAGACTGACCCAGAGAGGCTTCAAGATCCTGGCTGTTTTCGTTTCCCTGAATCTGGTGAGAACCTTTCTCATTCCCGACGTGCGGAGCGGAATCATGCCCTCGCAGGCTTGGAGCCTGAAGAATCTGACGGCAATCTATCTCACCGGCAATGTATCGGCCGCCGGAACCGGCAAGGCAGCTGCCTTCTACATTCTGGTGCCCATCAGTTACCTCTTGTTGGTATCTGCAGGACTTATTTTGGCGACGCGGTTGTACAAGGATATTTTCAAAATCGCGGGACCGCTCCTCCTTCTTGCAGTTTTTGTACTCGATCTCTGCGGATTGCAATACGGCAATTTGGAGCTGCTGGCGATTGGTTTGTTGGGCGTGACTACGGGCTATCTCTCGCTCGATACCATTGAAAACCTCCTGAAGTACAGAGCGTTGTTAGTGATGGCCTACTTGTCGTATTTGGTGGTGATTACCATGTGGAACGTGACCTATCCCATTCAGATCGTGGGCGTTTTTCTCAACCTCCTGCTCCTTTATTTGTTAGGAGTGAGCGCGGCAGGGAAAGGGACGGTTGGGGCGGTAGCAATCCTTCTGGGCAAGTACTCACTGTTCGGCTACATAGCTCAAATTGCGATACTGCAAGTGCTCTATCGCGGCGTTCGACCGTTGAGGTTAGGTTTAGGCGTTCTTCCTGTCTCGTTCTGCGCGGCATTTGCCCTGACGATCATCGGCGTTGAGCTGCTGAATCGGGCGCGAGGCAGGGTTGCGCTTCTGGACCGGCTGTACAGGGCCGTTTTTGCTTAATCGAATGAGGACAAGTTTTGAGGAGTGCTTGAGACTTCCCAGCAAGAACCGGGTGAGCAGGCGATGAATCCGCAAATTGCACTCCTGATTTTTGTCGTCGGAATCATCGGTCTCCTTTATCTCGACCGCGACCCCAAGGCGCATCCCTCTCCCGCGCTGTGGCTCCCGATGATCTGGTTGTCCATCGGGGGGTCGAGAGTGGTTTCATCGTGGTTCTACCCGGCGAGTTCCGACGACGCCACCGCCTACATGGAAGGGAACCCGTTGGACCGCAACGTCCAGGCGGTATTGATGGCGTTGGCCCTGATTGTCCTTATCCGGAGAGCCTGGAAGGTTCGCAGCGTTCTCGCCGCAAACGCCCCCATCCTTGGATTCTTTGCCTATTGCCTGGTGAGTGTTCTCTGGTCCGACTTTCCTGAAGTCTCAATTCGGCGCCTGGCGAAAGCACTCGGGGATGTCCTGATGGTCCTGGTTGTGGTTACCGATCGTGATCGGCTGGCTCCCATCAAACTAGCATCGCGAGTCGGTTTTTTGCTGATCCCAACCTCCATTATGCTGATGAAATACTTTCCCGAATATGCCCGCGGCTTTGACGACATCACCGGGGAAGGCACCTATACCGGAGTCACGACCTCGAAGAACAGTCTGGGAATGATTTGCCTGGTATTTGGTTTGGCTTCGGTCTGGAGCTTCTGGCTGGCATATCGTGGGAGACGACCGGATCGGGTTCGGAAGATGTTGGCGCATGGATCCGTAATCGCCATGGTGATTTGGCTCCTGCACGGCGCTCACTCCATGACCTCCCTCTCCTGCTTCGCCATGGCAATTGGGTTGATGGTGGTGACCAGCTTTCCGTCTGTGCTGCGCAAACCGGCCACCGTTCATCTCCTCGTCTTTACCATCATCCTGGTTTCTTTCGCGGTACTGTTCTTGGGCGTCGGCGGAGGGGCCCTTCAGTTAATGGGAAGGGACTCGAGCCTGACGGGGCGGACCGCAATCTGGAGCGTTGTCCTCGCTGCCGATCAGAGCCCATGGTTCGGAACCGGATACGAGAGTTTCTGGCTCGGCGATCGGTTGCAAAGAATGTGGACCATTTATCGAGGCATCAACCAGGCCCACAACGGCTACATCGAGATCGCTTTGAATCTGGGATACGTTGGTCTGGGGGTATTGCTGGTCGCGATCTTTACAGGATATCGCCGCATAGCCAGTTCCTTGCGCTACGACCCTGAACTCGGAAGATTCCGACTGGCTTATTT
>Ga0335076_10001916_pt1 | contig 20464 bp, 9 predicted proteins | sample Lox_Sample_25_FD_206717 | JGI IMG/M metagenome (GOLD analysis project Ga0335076, IMG submission 206717) | Soil microbial communities from Loxahatchee National Wildlife Refuge, Florida, United States - Lox_Sample_2.5 | ecosystem: Environmental > Terrestrial > Soil > Wetlands | place: USA: Florida...
TATGACAACTCACTAACCCAGAACCTCTCTGCCCTCGAGTTGGATCCGAACTTCGGCCGTGCGCAGCACATGTTGATTCCTACTTATTTGCAATTAGGCAGATATGATGACGCAATTGCCGGACTTAAAAGCTGGGCTGCCCGCCAATCAAACCCATGGGTGTGGGCGTTGCAGGCGGTTGTTTACAGCCGCGCCGGCCATGCGGCGGAGGCGAACCGCGCGTTTGCGAAACTCCAGCAGGCCTCCCCCTCAAGCCCGGACCGCACGGCAACCTTATTGTTGGCCTACTCGGGAACGGGACAAAAAGAGCTCGCTATCGCTCTACTGCAAAAAGCCTACGCGGAACATTCAAACGCAGTCGTGCAGATCGGAGTCGACCCCTATTATGACTCCATGCGGAACGATCCCGGCTTCCAGGATCTCCTGCACCGCCTCGCGTTAGATCAGCAACGAAATCCCGAATAAGCCCCAGCCCCGCCTCGTATCAGGGCACGGCTTCAGCCGCGCAGCCCCAGCCCCAAAAATCGACGGGGCTTTAGCCCCTGAATGCCCGGCTATAATGGCTCCCACCCATGGCGCTCACCTCGGGCACCAAACTCGGACCATACGAAATTCAAGCTCCGCTAGGCGCGGGTGGCATGGGCGAAGTCTACCGCGCCCGCGACACGCGCCTGGACCGCACGGTAGCAATCAAGATCCTTCCCACTCACCTCTCCGACAATCCTGAACTCAAGCAGCGCTTCGAGCGCGAGGCCCGGGCCATCTCTTCCTTGAACCATCCCAATATCTGTCATCTCTACGATATCGGCTCGCGCAATGGCATCGATTTCCTGGTCATGGAGTTCCTCGATGGCGAGACTCTTGCCGATCGCCTGCATAAGGGACCGCTGCCGCTTTCAGAATTATTGAAGACAGGAATGCAAATCGCCGCGGCTCTTGAAACGGCACACACGGCCGGAATCGTTCATCGCGATCTCAAGCCCGGCAACATCATGCTCACGAAATCCGGCGCCAAGCTGATGGACTTCGGCTTGGCGAAACCGACTACGCCGGGCGGAGCGTCAGCGCCACTGCTATCGGCTGCCAAAACCGTGAGCGCCGCCAATCCCATCAGCCCGCTCACCACGGCGGGCAGCGTTGTCGGAACCATCCAGTACATGTCTCCGGAGCAGATCGAAGGTAAGAATGCCGATGCCCGGTCCGATATTTTTGCTTTCGGCGCCGTGCTCTATGAGATGGCCACCGGGAAACGTGCGTTTGAGGGAAAGAACCAGATCAGCGTCGCTTCGGCGATTCTGGAAAAAGATCCGGAAGCGATCAGCAAGATCAAGCCTCTGAGTCCGGCATCACTCGACTATCTCGTCGCCACCTGCCTGGCAAAAGACCGCGAGGAACGATTCCAAACAGCTCACGACCTGCGGCTGCAATTGAAGGGGATATCTCTCGCTCCCCAGTCCGGCGCGGCTCCCACAAACCTTTTCCGCTCGCAGAAAACCACTTTAGCGCTAATCGGCTTAGCAATCCTCGTGATCGGCGCGGCGATCGGCTACTTCATCACCCCAACGACTTCGACTCCTTCCGTGCGGTCTTACATCCCGCCGCCACCCGGAACTTCGTTTCCCCTGTCTGGCTTGGAAATTGGTCCCGTGGTTGTTTCACCAGACGGAAAGACGCTCGCATTCACCGCCGTCGACGAACAGGGCGTGACCAGGTTGTGCCTGCGCCCGATGAACGCGCAGAAAGCGACTGTACTCGACGGAACCGACGACGCTGCCAAGCCATTCTGGTCATTCGATGGGCAATATCTCGCATTCGCTGCTGACGGGAAGCTGAAGAAAATCAGCATTGCCGGTGGCACGCCGCAGATCCTTGCGGACGGGGTCGCCAACGAAGCTGGCGGCGGCACTTGGAATGCCGACGGCGTCATCCTGTTCTGCAGAGAACGTTCCGGCCCAATCTTCCGGGTAAATGCGGCCGGCGGAGATCCGTCACCAGCGACGAAAGTCAAAGCAAACGAGCTCTCGCATGACGAGCCACAGTTCCTGCCAGACGGGTCGCATTTTGTCTACTCCGTCTCCCGCGCCAACGCGCTTCCCGAAATCCGAGTCGGAGAGCTCGACAAACCGGAAAAGGACGGAGTCGCCGTGGCGCCGGGTGAGAAACCGCAATTTGCTTCCGATTACCTTCTGTTTTCTCTCGACGGGCACATCATGGCCCAGCGGTTCAATACTCGCTCATGGAAAGTCTCAGGTGAGGCGCAGAGTTTAGGGAACGCGCGATTTTTTTCAGCCTCGACCAATGGCGTGCTGGCCTATAACGAAAGTTCCGCCCAGTCGGAACTGAAGGTTTTCGATCGCAGCGGCAATGTCATCGCATCTCCGGGTCCGCTCGCCGATTATGGCTGGCCCCGGTTTTCGCCTGACGCCAAATCGATTGCCGTTAGCATTGCAGACTCTAAATCCGGAACGGAAGATATTTGGGTCTATCCCACAGCCGGAGGACCACCCGCCCGCATCACCTTCGGACCACAGAACATCAGTCCGACCTGGTCACCCGATGGAAAGGAGCTCGCCTACGTCTTCTTCGATGTGGCCTTCGTCGAAGGCGCGGGCCACTGGTCGATCCGTCGCCGGCCGCTCGACGGCAGCCGCCCCGAACAGATCATCTACAAGAATGAGGCAGACGAGTTCGGCCTTCCTATTGACTGGTCGCGCGACGGAAAATTCCTTTCCATGCACTTGAGCACCATGGATGAAGTTTTCTCGAACTGGAGTCTCCCTCTGGCTGGCGGCCCAGCGTTTCGGCCCGCAGCTACGGCCGGATTGACCGCCAGCGAATACGAAGGCAAGTTTTCGCCGGACGGTCGATGGCTTACTTTCTTCTCCTACGAAACCGGCCGGCCAGAAGTGTTCGTCGTCCCATTTCCGGGGGCGGGATCGAAATCCCAGGTTTCCATCAGCGGTGGATGGCTGCCACGTTTCGGCGGCAAAGAACTGTTCTATGTCAGCATGAGCAATCGCCTGATGTCGGCCCAGATTCACACCCAGCCGACTTTCGGCGTCGACTCCATTCATCCCCTGTTTCAGCTGGATTTCCCCAACCTCCCGCACCGCACCCTGCCGTTGTACGACGTAAGCGCCGATGGCCAGCGTTTCGCCGTCCTGACCGGAGACCGTTCCAAAACCACGACGATAACGTTGCTCACGAACTGGCCCTCAGAACTAAAGAAATAGGTTCCTCCGATCCCCAGCTTCGATAGGTATCAGGCGCGCGCGCCTTCCCGCTGTTGTTCCTTTGTTGTTTCCAATTTTTCCAACGTAGTCACTTCTCGGCAGGCTATCGTCGGTCCCAAAGACTAGAGAGGATTCAGCTGCTGCGCAGCGGCAGTATTTTTGCCTGCCGTATAGCTGTTCCGACAGCCTCTTGAGGGTCTCACTCAGTGGAACATTGTGACTTCACGAAGTTCAATCTTCGGTTTCCGTAGCGGCCATTTAGCGTCCGGTCTGCACAGGTCTACGAAGACATCAGGGTACTTTGCAGATTCGAGAGAATCCAGCTATACCCTTGAATATGTGGGGTTTGTGTTTTAAGTCATGCCGCTTCTACAATTTGCCGAATACGGTCCACAAGAATTCGGCTTACAGGTCCTTAAAGTATTGTATACAAATAAGTTATTGACTTACGTTTCCTTAGCGTCCATTAATAGCGTCCATCCTGCCAAGGGATGGCTCCCTGTGGCGCGGCGCGATACTTTGCGAGCACGCATTCGACCTGCAAGAATCGCAGGTCAGCCTGGATAGAACTGTGGCCCTTTCACTGCCTGAATCCATTGACCGCTGGAAAGCAAGCACGCTGGCGGAGCGCGCAGCCGCACAATCCCACTTTATTGATTTGTGTGAAGTTCTGGGACACCCGCGAGGCTTCTATTGGCTGACCGTTACGCTCACGGGACCCGCCGTCTTGGTGTAGCTTCCGGAACTCACCTGTACGGTGATCGAGTAAGTTTGCGATCCTCCTCCTCCGCCGCCACCGCCCCCTCCACCGCCGCCACCCGAAGACGATCCACAATTGGGTATTAGGCAGATAGTCGCGAGCAGGCAAACGAGTGCGATCCACTTCTGGCTTCGAGCCCTTAGAACAATTGCCAAAGGCAGCCCCAAGCCTATGACTAGTCCGAATGTACCCATTCGGGCCGGAGGATCTGGGCGGGTGGATGTTGCCTTGGAAACGGCTGTTATCGTTAGGACAGATGTGGCATTTCCGTTTGCGGGTACCGTCCCCGAAGTCGGATTCAATGAGCAAGAAACTGACGCGGAGCTGGGGGTACAACCGAAGTTTACCGTTCCGCTAAAGCCATTTACTGGAGAGACTGTGAGGTTGAAGTTTGCCGAGCCTCCCTTGGAGACGGTCGCGCTGGTTGGGTTAACCAAACCCTTGAAGTCCCACACCTGCAGTTGAGCCGTCGTGGTATGGGTGAGCGGAGCGCTCGTACCAGTAACGGTGATCGTGTAATTACCAGCAGCAACGGATTGCGTCCCCATCGAAACCGGAACGGCGGAACCCCCGGCGAGAACGGAAGAGACCGCGCTGCAGCTCGCGCCTGTAGGCAGGCCTCCACAACTCAGGTTCACATACTCGTCGTATTGGTTGATTGCTCCAACTCTCAAGCTGTAAGAATTCTGGTCGGTTGGCAACATCTGCAACGTCTGGGGGCTAAGACTGAGCGAAAAGTCGCCGACGTTCAGCGTGAAGGGAAAATTCTGCGTACTCAAGCTGTCGCTCACCTGAATATTCCCAGCGTACGATCCCTGCGCTGCGCTGGAGTTGACCGTGATCGAAAATACGCTATTAAAGAAGTCTCCGGGGCGCACGATGAGACTGGCTGGGCTCACGACGCAGTCCGCCACAGACGATAGTCCTGAGCACTGCGCGGTAACGGTCGTCGTTGAGCCATTTACCGACGACGCAGAAACAAAGAATCCTTGTCCGGTCGCTTGCCCCGCACCAAGGTCTATCTTTGGCCAGGGCGAGGGCCCGGACACCGCAGCTTGGAATCCGGCTTTGCCGGACGCCACTGTGGTGCCATAGGCCGCCACGGATTCCGAGCCAAGCTGAGCAGTGACGCTAAATACGTGATTCTTGTTAAAGCTCGATTTGATGGTGAAATTAAACGTCTGCGAAATGCTGCCCGCCGGAATTGTGACGGCCGCCGGAACCTTGATCGCCGGATCGCTCGCGGAAAGAGTGATCGTTGTTGAATTCGCGGACGGAACATCAAGGAGCAGGATGCCAGCTCCCTGTGAGCCCTGAACGGGATCTTCGACCAAACTGAATTGAAACGTGGGAGCGACGATGTTGGGCAGCAGATGGTACGTCGATCGATAGCCGTTGAGTTCAAACAACTCCGCGTGCCCAGTGCCCAAGAGATCAGCAGAATACGCGGTCACTTCTGGCTTGTGGAAGTCGAACACGTCGTAAGTCGGCGTGAACGTTCCATCGCCATTGCCAAGAAGGAACTGCACGAACACATCAGGATTACCGGTTCCGATCTGCTGGAACGCCGCGATATCCACGATACCGTCGCCGTTGAAATCGGCAACCGTCGGCGCGTAGTTTCCGAAAATCGGCGATGTCGGCTGTTGTGGGAGTGTGCTGACCGTGCTGTAGGGTGCATACGTATTCGTGAGCTTAAATGTCCCATCTGGTTGTCCGATGTAGATGGAGAATTGCGTGACCTGGGGAGTCTCATTGACCGAGAGTGGGAAAAGCATACTGACGATGTCTGGGGAGCCATCGCCATCGACATCTTGCACAGTCATCGGGCCTATGTTGGGAATCAACAGCTTTCCCGTTTGAAACGTTCCGTCACCATTGCCCAGAAATTCGTAAAGATCGGCGTAACCGTTCCAGCCGCCGTTGCCCTCCAGCAGAACCAGCACGTCCAGCTTGCCGTCGCGATTATAGTCGCCAACAAAGACCGCGGCCGGGGAACGATCGATATTCGTTCCCCCAAAAGTCTGCACATAGCCTGTTTTGAAGGTCCCGTCCCCATTCCCGAGGTAGACCTGAATGCCTTGCACGTTGCTGGCGGTGTAGTTGATGGCATAGCCTGCAGCCACAAAATCAAGCTTCCCGTCTCCATTGAAATCTCCGACACCAATCACGCCGGTGGCGTTTGCGGAGCTCGTTCCAGTTGGTGGTCCAAAGTGCCCTCCGCCGGTATTGGGAGCGAAGGAAATGTAGTTCCCGTTCGCATTGTAGTTCGGCGCGATGGCAAGAAAATCCGGCAAGCCGGTGTTCCGAAAATCCGCCAGCACAAATCCCCACGGCAGTTCGTAACTTGTGCTCACCGCATCGGAGCGAACCGGCGCCGACAAATTTCCAGTTCCATCATTCAGAAGCACCGTGAGCTGAAGATAATTACTCGAGAACTGGTTATATTCCAGAAACGCGACATCGGTCGATCCGTTGCCGTCCACATCCTGAAAGACCGCTCCTGTTAGCGGGGCGTTTACCGTACTCGGCCCCTGATAACCCACCCAGTTTCCGCCTGGTGCGCCAAAATTGCCCGTGCCGTCGTTCAGAAACACAGTAGCTGAGTCGTTATCCTGGTTGGCTGTGACAACATCCGGGTGACCATCACCCCTGAAGTCGCCAACCGCCATCGAGTAGGACGAACTGTCCCCCCGATACACGGTCGGAAAGCTGAAGTTTCCTTTGCCGTCACCCTCCACTACGCAGATTTGATTACCTGCCTCAGTTCCGTATAGCACGATGTCGTTGACGAAAACTCCCGAGATGATGACATCGAGCTTCCCGTCGCCGTTTACGTCAGCGGCGGTTATTCCTCCCGCCACATCTCCGAGCCCGAATTGGCCGGGATTGCTTATGTCGAACGTGCCGTCACCCTTGCCTTCGTACACCGATAGGACTCCAAACGAATCGGCAACAAGCACATCCACGCGCCCGTCTCCGTTTGCATCAAACAAAACGGTGCCGAGATTCTCATCCGGGTAAACGGTTTCGGCGATGACCTGGCCGGCAGAAAAAGTACCGTCGCCGTTATTCAAGTACACCTGTATAGAAACTGGAGTGAGAATCGAACTCAAAACGAGGTCAGGCAGACCGTCGCCGTTCAAATCCGCAGTCGAAGCCCAGAAGACACATGGGCCTGTGCCGGATGAAGGCGTAACGATTGGCGTCCCAAAAGTTCCGTTCCCTGTGCCCGGCAGGGTCGCAATGTAAACATTCAGATTGCCGTCGTCCATCGGCGCGACAATGTCGAGTTTGCCGTCACCATTGAAATCGCCGACCATCACGACGCTCGCTGCTGCAGGCAACGCTACCACGCTCTCGACAAACGTTCCGTCGCCATTGTTCAGAAAAATGCCAACGCTGTTGCTGTCGACTTCGTCGACGACTAGATCGGTGCGGCCGATCCCGCGCAGATCGCCGGTTGCGATCCACACGGGCGACTGCCCGAGAGTGATCGGCACAATGATCGGCAAACTGAAAGTTCCATCGCCGTTGCCATAGTAGAGCCACAAGTTATTGTCGCCACCATTGGCAACCACGAAGTCCTGTTTGCCGTCGCCATTGAAATCGCCAGTGGCAACGGCCGTGGGAATGTAGCCTGCAGGTAATGAATCGCGCAGAAGAAGGCCGGGAAGCTGTGAAGACGAAAACAGTTTGGAGCTTGCGTTTGTGGGAGCGCTATTGGCCGCATTCTTCAGCAATTCTGCCCGTGCCGCTCGCGCTCGTGGGCGGGAGTATTGCCTCCAGTAGTCCGCACCGAACTGGCCGACATGATTCCAGCCATTGAATCGGTTCACGGAGCAAATAGCAGAAGGGGTGCTTTGCTGTTGCGCTATGTCCAACACCTTAGAGTTGTGTCGTTGAAGGCGCGGATGTTCTTTCTGATAGAACTGCTGGGCCGTACTGGTATAAGAAAATATTACAAGCGCTGCAGGCCACAACCACAGCGCAGCTCGTTTTCGCATGTGAACAATGCCCCTCTCCTGCTAAGTAACCACCCGCTTTCAGGAGGATCGCCTTTGCTCGCAACCGGACGCCCACGATAACATACTTATACGGCTCCTCAGCCGCACTGTGTGGGGGCGCGTGTTTCCCTTTATCTCTTCAAAATCCCTAAACGGTCAGTCCCAATTCTTCTCAGCTCGGGTCCCTGAGATCCAGGTTCTCCAATCTTTGGAGTGGCCAAATACTATCGGTTCAATGCGCGCGGCTTTGGTGACAAGTGCACCTATGAAGCTTTGAGTCCAGTGACGATTCGTATCGGGGAGCGCCTTCAGCCGCGCCGCCCCAGCCCCAAAAAAGGGCAGGGCTTTAGCCCCTGTGGGAAGTTTGTAGTAGCCGGACCTGTAAGCCGAATTCTGTCCGCGAGATTGCTCCCGCTGGACGGCCATTCCTCTGGGCCGCGCATTGCTGCGCGGCTCTAGCGACCTACCCGAAGGTTTGACGCGCCGGGCCGGCACGTCCCCGCCGTCGCTCCGAGCTTTGAGCTTTGAGCGGGCAAGCAATCTGACTCCAGATCGCTCGTAGCTCGCAGCTCATGGCTCGTAGCTCGCAGCTCAAAGCTCGCAGCGACGACGGGGTTCCTCCCTATTTGGTCTTGCTCCGTGTGGGGTTTGCCATGCCCGCGGCATTACTGCCCCGGCGGTGCGCTCTTACCGCACCTTTTCACCCTTACCCCGCCGTCGTTCTGAGCGCTTCATAAGGATGCGAGCCAAACGCGCGAGTGCTGCATCGCAAAAACCGCGATGCTTCGCGCGGCTCGCCCAGATCCTTCGCTCAGCAAAGAACGCTTCCCTCAGGATGACAGGCTTAAGCGCTCACAACGACAGCGGGGCGGTATGTTTTCTGTGGCACTTTCCGTCGACCGGGCTTGAACCCGGCCTCCCGGACGTTATCCGGCACACTGCCCTGCGGAGTTCGGACTTTCCTCCCCACCCATTCTCGAAGCCCCCAACATCGAGGAGCCACACCAAGCCGGCTCATACAGGACTCGTCAGGGACTGCCAGAATGGGCGGGGCGGCCGTCCGGTCCGGCTGCCTACTCCATAGATTATATGACCTCAGCCGCCCCAAATAACCCCGGCCGCCACGCCCTACCCCCTGGCCTCTGGCCCCTGCTGATAAACTTGATCCTGACTGAACCGGCCCTGCTCCCTCCCAGGCACCGGAACTCGCGGGCTCATCCATGCATCTGGCCGAATCCATTCGCATCGCGTTGCGCTCTCTGTGGGCCAATAAGCTGCGCTCCGTGCTCACTCTGCTCGGCGTCGTGATCGGCATCGCCTCCGTCATCGCGGTGGTCACCTTTGTTTCCGGCATCAACGACTACGTGGCCAAGAAGATTTTCAATCTCGGCGCCGACGTATTCATCGTCTCCAAAATGTCGGCCGTCGAAACCAACGTCGACCGTTTCCTCGAAGCCGAAAAGCGCAAGAACCTCGGCATGGACGAGTACCAGACCGTCCTTGAAGGCTGCCGCCACTGCGAATATGTGGGAGCCCTGATGCAGGGCGCCGGCAAGGTGAAACACAACGAGCAGTCGATCAACGACACCAATATTCAGGGCATCACGCCCTCGATCGCGACCATCCTCGACACCGACTTGACCTCAGGCCGCATGGTCAACGAGACCGACCTGAACAATCATCTTCAAGTGGCCGTTGTCGGCACCGACATTGTCGACCATCTGCTCGAAGGCACCGACCCCATCGGCCAGGAAATCAAGATCGACGGTTGGGAGTATCAAGTCATCGGCGTCGGCAAGAAGAAAGGCAAGACGCTCGGCCAGAGTGCCGACAATTATGTCCTGATCCCGATTACGGTTTATCTGAAGAAGTACGGTTCTCACAACAACAGCATCGAGATCTGGGGGAAGGCTGCGGCAACAGGAGTGCCGCTGAATCAGGCCATCGACGAAGCGCGCGCGTCGCTCCGGGCCCGCAGACACGACCGCCCCGGCGCCGACGACAGTTTTGAAATCGAAACCAACGCCAGCCTGCTCGGAATCTGGGCCGGGCTCAGTAACACGTTCTTTATGGCGACGATCGGAATCGCAGCCGTCTCGCTCGTGGTCGGCGGCATCGTCATCATGAACATCATGCTGGTCTCGGTCACCGAACGCACGCGCGAAATCGGAATTCGCAAGGCGCTCGGCGCCAAGCGTGATGATGTCCTGCTCCAGTTCCTGATCGAGTCGGTGATCCTGGCGCTGATCGGAGGAGCGCTCGGCGTGCTCTCCGGCATCAGCTTCGCCGAAATTATCACCGCCATTATCGGCATGCCCTCCTCGATCAAGTTGTGGGCAGTAGCTGCAGGCTTGTTCGTGGCCGCGACGGTAGGCGTATTTTTCGGTGTCTATCCCGCCCGCAAAGCGGCAAAGCTGGACCCGATCGTAGCACTGAGATTCGAAATGTAAGGAACTCGAGCAATTGAGTGATTGCGTAATTGAGTAATCTGGTAATTGAAAAAGTGGGTAATTGAAAAGCGGGTAAGTGAAAAAGTGGGTGCCCCACTTCTGGCCGATTTTGCCAGAAGTGGGGATTCTAGCCAGCAAATCGATCCCTAACTACTCACTTCCCCAATTTTTGTCATGGTTCGCAAATCCGAATTCGGCGAAATCGTCCAGATGGCGACGGACACGATCCGCAGCAACAAGCTGCGCTCCGGACTCACCGTCCTCGGCATCGTGATCGGCGTTGCCGTCGTCATCGGCGTGTCATCGATCGGCCGCGGCCTCGATGACAACGTTCGCGACCTGGTCGCCAGCATCGGGTCCAACGTCATTTTCGTGTTTCACCTCGATTTCTTCAACTTCGGACGCATGACCGACGAGATGCGCATGCGCCGCGAGTTGACCTACGAAGACGCACTCGCCATGCGCGACCTGCCGCACGTCAAAGCGGTTTCCGCCGGGCTTCGCCTGTTCCGCCCCGAGCTGGGCATCGGCAGTTACTCGGTCAAGTACCAGGACAAGAAGGTAAAAAACACGATCATCGAAGGAGACATGGCCGAGGCGAAAGACGTATTCGACTTGCCCATGGCGACCGGCCGATGGTTCAGCGACTTCGATGATGAGCATCACTCCCCAGTGGTCGTCGTCTGCTATGAAACCAAGCAGGAACTCTTCGGCGATCAGGATCCCTTAGGCAAGGAAATCAACATCGAGGGACGCCTCTTCGAAGTCATCGGAACCGTACAGAAGATCAAGTCGGTATTCGGCGGCGGCAAGGACCCGAACGACAACCGCGTGATTCTCCCGCTGAAAACTTTCAAAGCCCTGCATCCGGAAATGAAGCAGCACGTCATCAGCGTCAAGGCCACCTCGCACGACGACATGCCCAAAGCGATGGACGAAATCCGCGAACTATTGCGCCGCCGCCGTAAAGTTGCGTTCGACAAGCCCGACAATTTCGCCGTAATGACCTCAGACTCGATCACCGACGTCTGGAACCAGCTCACCGGCGCGCTCTTCATCGGCATGTTCGCCATCTCGAGCGTGGGATTGGTCGTCGGCGGCGTGGGCGTGATGAACATCATGCTGGTCTCGGTCACGGAACGCACGCGCGAAATTGGAGTCCGCAAGGCGATCGGCGCGCGCAAGCGCGACATCCTCCTGCAATTCACTCTGGAAGCGATCATGCTGACCGCGGTCGGCGGCGTAATCGGCATCCTGGCGGGAGCCTTGCTCGTGTGGATCATTCCCGCGATCTGGCCTTCTTTGCCGGCGCGCATGTCGATGTTCTGGGTCTCGTTCGGATTCAGCTCAGCCGCTGGCGTTGGACTGGTCTTCGGAATCTATCCAGCATGGAAGGCCGCGAATCTGGATCCGATCGAGTCCCTGCGCTATGAATAGGCCGTCAAGCTTCAAGCCTATGGGATTTTGAGGTTAATCGAGATGCTGGAAGCTCGAAGCTCGTAGCTCTTAGCTCGAAGCTCGTAGCCCGCCATGATGCGCAAGAGCGAATTCGGCGAAATCGTCCACCTGGCCACGGACACGATCCGCGGCAACAAACTTCGTTCCGGCTTGACCGTCCTTGGCATCGTCATCGGCGTTGCCGTCGTCATCGGCGTGTCATCGATCGGCCGCGGCCTTGACGACAATGTCCGCGAGCGCCTCTCCAGCGTCGGGCCCAACGTTATTTTCGTGTTTCATCTCGAGCCCTTTACTTTCGGCCGAATGACAGACGAGATGCGGGCTCGCAAAGAGCTAACGCTCGACGACGAGGACGCACTGAAAAACCTGCCGCATATCCAGGCGGTGGCGGCCCTTGTGCGTCTGTTTCGGCCCGAAATAGGAGCCGGCACATTCGCCGTCAAATATCAGGATCGGAGGGCAAAGAACACAATCCTCGAAGGCGACACTGCTTCGATCAAAGATGTGGAAGATCTCCCGCTCGTGAGCGGCAGATGGTTCACCGAATTTGACGATGAGCATCGCTCCCCGGTCGTGATTCTTTGCCATGACACGACGGATGAACTGTTCGGAGACCAGGACCCGCTGGGCAAGGAAGTCACCATCGAAGGCCGCCTGTTTCGAGTCATCGGCACGATCGGGAAGATCAAATCCGTATTCAACCGCGGCAAAGATCCAATCGACAACCGCGTCCTGCTTCCAATCATGACCTTCAAAACTCTGCATCCTGAATTGAAGCAGCACTGGATCATGGTGAAAGCCACGTCTCACGACGACTTGCCCAAAGCCATGGACGAGATACGAGAGACTTTGCGCCGCAGGCGCAGGGTGGCTTTCGACCAGCCCGACAACTTCGCCATGTTCACTACCGAGTCGATTACCGACGTCTGGAACCAGATCACCGGCGGGCTCTTCGTCGGCATGTTCGCCATTTCCAGCGTGGGGTTAGTCGTGGGCGGCGTCGGCGTAATGAACATCATGCTGGTGAGCGTCACCGAACGCACGCGCGAGATCGGCATCCGCAAGGCGATCGGCGCTCGCCGCCGCGACATCCTGCTGCAGTTCACTCTTGAAGCGATCATGTTGACCGCCGTTGGAGGCGTCATGGGAATTCTGGTGGGCGCGCTCCTGGTGTGGGTCATCCCTGCGCTCTGGCCTTCCCTGCCCGCCCGCATGTCGGTATTCTGGGTATCGTTTGGATTCAGTTCCGCGGCTTGCGTGGGATTGCTTTTCGGCATCTATCCCGCATGGAAGGCTGCGAATCTCGATCCGATCGAATCGTTGCGCTACGAGTAGCTCGACCGCGCCCGCATGCTTCACTACGCCATCAGGATTTTTCAAGCCATCGCCGTTCTCGGTTGCGTTTCCAGTTGCGCCTATTACCTGCTGTGTCTCGCCGGGGTGGCTTCATTCCTGCGCGCGAGAAATGTTAGCCCGGATGCCGCGACCACAGCCGCGTTTCCTCCCGTCTCCATTCTGAAGCCTCTCAAGGGCACCGACCCTGAGATGTACAAAAGCTTTCGCAGTCATTGCCTGCAGGATTATCCAGAGTACGAAATCATCTTCGGCGTGAGTGATCCCAACGATCCCGCGGTCCCGAACGTTGAACAACTGCAGCGCGAGTTTCCCAATCAGGTTATACGGCTGGTGATCTGCGCGAACCAACTAGGAGCGAACATCAAGGTCAGCAATCTCGAGCAGATGCTGCAGACGGCCCGCTACCAGCACATCGTCGTCAATGACAGCGACATTCGCGTGCAACCGGACTACCTGCGGCGCGTGATGCTGCCTCTCGCCGATCAGCGGGTTGGCCTGGTTACATGTCTTTATCGCGGAATCGCCGCGGCGACTCTCGGCTCCCGGCTGGAATCGCTCGGCATCAGCACCGATTTCTGCGCGAGCGTTCTGGCAGCGCACAAACTCGAAGGCGGTCTTCACTTCGGCCTTGGATCAACACTCGCCTTCCGCCGCAGCGACCTTGCACGAGCCGGCGGATTTCCGGGCATCGTCGATCATCTTGCCGACGACTACGAACTCGGCCGCCGGATCGCCGCGCTCGATCTTGAGGTGCATTTGTCCGACGTTGTCGTCGAGACATTTCTTCCTGCCTACGACCTTCGTGGATTCCTCGGCCATCAACTCCGCTGGGCGCGCGGTGTTCGCGACTCCCGCACTGCCGGCTACATTGGATTGCTCGCCACCTTCGGCTTGATGTGGGGCCTGCTCACGGTCATCGCGGCCAGTGGCGCGTGGTGGTCAGTCGGCGTACTCGGCGTGCCATTGGCCCTCCGCATTGCAGTAGCCCGTGCTGTCGGCAAATCGGTGCTGAGAGATGCGCAGGTCCCTCGGTTTTTGTGGTTGCTCCCCCTGCGCGACTTGATGGCCGTCGGCATATGGCTTGCCAGTTTCGCCGGCCACACCGTCTCATGGCGCGGCGAACAATTTGAATTGAAGAACGGAAGGCTGGTCAGATCCCTCCCAACGCCTGAAAAGCGGCTTCGCTCGGGATGACGTCGGTAGGGGAATACTATTCTGGCCACTGCGTCATTCCGAAGCACCCGCGCTTTCACCAGCGGGGCGAGGAATCTCGCGCTGAGAAAAATTCAGGGCCGCCACCACTAGATCCCTATGCCTTCGCTCAGGGCAGCCCCTCCCTACGCCTGAAAAGCGGCTCCGCTCGGGATGACGTCGGTAGGGGAATACTATTCTGGCCACTGCGTCATTCCGAAGCCCCGCGCTTTCACCAGCGGGGCGAGGAATCTCGCACTGAGAAAAATTCAGGGCCGCTACCGCAGGTTCTCTCTCCGCATGAAAAAAGAATGACGCCCGCCGAAATTATTGCCTTCCGATCGCCATAATCTTCCCGCCCTTGCCGAAGCGATACAGTTCCCCACGCCAATAAAATTGCCGGCTGGTGTAACTCAGAATCCAGGCCATGAATCCAAAAAAATCCCGCACCGGATACAGCCAACACAACCAGATTGCCCGCGGATCCCGCGCCACGCCCCATCCCACCGCGATCGATTGCATCATCCGGTTCACGCACGCCAGCACAAACAGGCCAACTCCTAGCCTCCAGTTTCCCAGCGCCGCCCCTGCGATCAGTCCCAGCAGCCCAAAGGGCACAGCATAAGTCAGTCCGCTGCCGGCATGTCCCGCAGGACGCGAATAGCGCGTGCTCTTCATCCAGCGCAACTGATCTCCCAGAGTGCGCATGGGCGTTCGCGAGGTCAGCACGTTCCGGACAATATGATGCGACAGCACCACGCGATAGCCTTTCTTCCAGATCCTGTTCCCCAACTCAAAATCGTCGGAATAATAATCCGCCACAGCGCTGATGCCGCCGATTGCATCGATGGCATCGCGGCGCACGGCCATCGCTGGACCCAGCGCGAACCGCATGCCTTCCATCATGTCGGCCACCATCACGCCCGATGACATTTCCACCGAGAGCCCAAGCGCCTCAAGCCACGACCAGAAATCCTTGGCCGGGATGCCGCGATACATGCACGTCACCAGGCCAACCTCGGGATCGAGCAACGGTGGAATCGTGTTGCGCAGAAAATCCGGCGCCACCCGCACGTCACTATCGCTGATGATGAAATACGCGCGCGAAGAGGACGCGATCATCTTCTCCAGCGAAAACACTTTGGCGCTCGGCCACGCCGGAGGTCCCGAAAGCACAATACGGCTGGGAACATTCGGATACCGCGCACGCACCTTCTCCGCGATCTGCGCGGCCGGATTCTCCATGTCGCGCGCGCCGAAAATTACCTCGTAGTCCGGATAGTCCTGCTGGAAAAAGCTCTCCAGGTTCGCTTCCAGCCGCTCTTCCATCCCATGCACAGGTTTAAAGATGGTCACCGGCGGCAGCGATGATGCCGGAGTGTTTCTGGCGGCGTCCCGCGCCTGACTCGCCCGCTGCAAGTAGCGCGAGGTGGCGATCAACGTCATCGCCAGGTAAATCGTAGATGTGAAGGAACCAGCCAGCGCAAGAAGCAGCAGCGCCCGCCAAAACAGAACAACTCCAGGAGCGTAGAACACGCCAGGAATCATCGGGGAAGCATGATTATAAATGCCGCGGAGCGCAACCGCGGTTCAAGCGTCCGAGCGTCCCGGATTGTGTCACCGCCAGACGTTCCTTTCGCGACGGCGTGAAAAGCGCGGCTTCCACTTTGTTCCCCGACTGCGTCATTCCGCAGCCCCGCGCTTTCACCAGCGGGGCAAGGAATCTCGCGAGCAACCGAAACGCGGGGGGCATGCCACGCCCCTAAAAGGGTTCGAAACGCGGGCCCTATGCCGCGCACCTAAATCGGATGATTCACAAAGATCGCCTTCCCTCCGCTTCGCGCCAGCAAAAAATGACTTAACCCCTGCAGTTCTTTCGGATCATCCTGGTCCGTCCAGAGAAAAACGCGAGCCGCTCCCGCCCAGAGCTGATCAAAGCTCTGCTGTGTCTCAAAGACATGCGGCGCATCGGGAAACTTCGCGCCATACCACAAGTTGCCGCTCGGCTCGTGCAACACGCGCAGCGGCACATGGGTGTAGAAATTCAACGTCGACGCCTGGTGATACTGGCCGTCGACGACGATCACATCTCCCGTCTTGAATTCCTTTTCAATCGCGACTGCCAGATCGTAAGAAGAAAGGATCGGAGAGAATCGGGCAAACGACACATGCACGCACGTCAGCAAGCCGATCATCATCCCAGCCAGCGCCGCATTTCCCCAGACCGGGCGACTGCGCCGCCGCATCCACCAGTTCACGACCGTGCCTATTAATAAAGATAACGAAGCACCCACCAACGGGCCGCGAAACACGCCCAGCGCCTGCGGCGTGAAGTCCAGAACATGGCCGAGCGAAAAATCGTAGTCCTGCGGATTCTTCTTCAGCAGATCCGCCAGGTCCACTCCTGCCGGCGGCGGATGAATCCGCGAGAACAGAATCAGTCCAATCGCGCCCCCAACCACTCCAATCACCATGAGCACAACTGACGACACGCGGCCCGCGCGAAGCAACAATGAATCGCCTTCCCTGGAAGACTCGCGCGCCAGCCAACCTCCCGTCAGCAGCGCAATCCCGGGCAGGGCGGGAATCGTGTAATACTCCTGCCGCGTTGAGAAACTGAAGAACAGCAGAATCACCAGCGCCCAAAGAAAAAACAGAAGATTGGCACGCTGTCGCCGATCCAGATCGCGCAACCGCCGCAGCGGCACATCGCGCAAAGCCTGTGGCAAAAACACTGCCCACGGCACCAGCCATAACACCAGAAATGCCCAGAACAAAACCAGCGGTACCGTATCGTATCCCGGGGGCACGCGCTTGTTCAGAAAGCGCATGATGTGTTCGTTGACGAAGTAGAACCAGAGAAATCCGCGCGCTTCGCCTTGCGCAGGATTGCGCATGGCGGCCAGCACATGCCACGGCGCTGCCACGACGAAGAAAACCAGTGTGCTCGACACAACCCGCAACTTCAGAAGATGCCGCAGATTCCCGGTCAGCAACAAATAGAGCCCAATGGTTGCGATCGGAAACACAAGCCCGATCAATCCCTTGGTCAGCACGTTCAACGCACATGCGACGGCAAAACCCCAGCAACTCAATCGCGAAGGAACTTGTTCCTCCAGCGAACGCAGGAAGAAGTAATACGAGATAACGAGCCACAGCCCAACCAGCACGTCCGGAATCAGAAATCGCGTGAAGATAAAAGGTCCGATTGAGGTCACCAGCGCGAGTCCTGAATAAAATCCTGCGCGTTCCTCCAACGCGTAGCTTCCGAGCCAGTATGTCCCCACGACCATCGCCAGCACGCCGAGCATCAGTGGCAGGCGCGTGCTCCAGTCGCTGATCCCGAAAATTTCGTAGCTGGTCGCGAGGCTCCAGTACATCAGCGGCGCTTTTTCAAGATAGCGAAGCCCGTTGGTGTACAGGGTCACCCAATCGTGGCGAAGCAGCATCTCCCGCGCTGCCTCGGCGTGGATCGTGTCGACATCATCGAGCAACGGCGGCGTGAACATCCCTGCAAAGTAGATTGCGAACCAGAGCCCGACCAGGATTAGCAGCGAGCCCGCTCTCATCCGCGGCAGGGGTGAAATTCGATGGGCAGATTCGGAAGGATGCGAAGCTGGTTCCTGCGAGGTTGTTGCGGGAATCATGCAGGGGATCTTGGTAGCCCGATTATAGGGCGTGCTTCACCCTCGATCAATCAATACCGCAACGTCACTGGCTATTTCAGTATGGATGAGGACCCGACAGGGCGCTGCGGATCTTCTGCGACAATTGCTTCAAGGTGTAAGGCTTCTGCAAGAAGTTGGCTTCCAGGTCGAAGACCTTGTGGTCAAGCACAGTCTTCCCGGCGTATCCGGAAACGAACAGCAGCCGCGTTTTCGGCCGTAAAACGCGGAGTTCGCCGGCCAGCTGGCCGCCACTCACATTCGGCATCACCACGTCTGTCACCGCGAGATCGATCGTCGAATTGTAATTTTTCGCAATCTCGAGCGCATCTTGCCCATCCCTGGCCTCGAGAACTGAGTAGCCGCGAAGCCTGAGAAATTCTGATGTGGCCTGCCGGACGGCCTCCTCGTCTTCCACCAGCAGGATCGTCTCCGATCCACGGACCGGGCGCTCAGTCGCGTTCTCTTCACTTTCCGGTCGAGAGCCGTTCGCGCAGACGCATGGCAAGTAAATCTTGAACACGGTGCCCATCGTCGGCTCGCTGTAGGCCCATATGAATCCCTTGTTCTGTTTCACGATTCCATACACGGTTGCCAAGCCCAGGCCCGTGCCTTCTCCCAGGGGTTTGGTGGTATAGAACGGCTCGAAGATGTGCGGCAGATGCTCGGGCAGAATTCCCTCCCCATCATCACTCACGGTGATCCGCGCGTAACGGCCGGGAGTGATCACGGCGCCCTTGGCATGAACGTAGCTCTCATCGAGAGTCACGTCTGAGGTCTCGATGTGGAAGCTGCCGCCCTGGGGCAAGGCATCTCGCGCGTTCGCGGCAAGATTCATCAGGATCTGCTCGACCTGCACCGGATCCACGCGCACCCGGCCCAGAGAACGTCCGGCATTGAAGGTAAACTCGATGTCTTCTCCGATCAGGCGAGGCAGCGTCTTCGAGATGCCTGCGATCACTTCGTTCAAATCAAGCACGCGCAACGACTGGGGCTGCTTCCGGCTGAACGCCAGAAGTTGACGCGTGAGCTCAGCCGCCCGCCGCGCCGCCAGCAGGATTTCCTGCAACTTGGCTTCAAGCGGGCTGTCCATCGCGACCGAATCCAATCCGAGTTCGGCGTAACTGGTGATGATGGTCAGCAGGTTGTTGAAGTCGTGCGCTACTCCTCCCGCGAGATGTCCGACGGCGTCCATCTTCTGTGCCTGCCGAAGCTGTTCCTCGAGATGGTGTCGCTCGGTGAGGTCGCGCCCGTTGGAGATGAAATGTGTGATCTTCCCGCTCGTGTCGCGCACCGGCGAGATGCTCTCTTCCACGTAGTACAAGTCGCCGTTCTTTTTGCGATTTACCAGAATCCCGCGATAGACGTTGCCCGCCAATATGGTGCGCCACAAATCGCGGTACAAATCTGCGCCTTGCTCCCCCGACTTCAGGATGCGAGGGTTCTTGCCCTGAACTTCGTCGCGGTGATATCCGGTCAGAGTCTCAAACGCAGGATTCACGTACTCGATGCATCCGCGCAGGTCGGTGATCACCACCGTATCTGCCGATTGCTCGACGGCGCGCAATAACTTTCGCAGCGATTCCTCGGCGCTCTGTTGCTCTTGCTGCAGCGAGTCCATGCGAAGCGTGCTCCGAATCGTACGCACCAGTGTTGCTCCATCCAATTGCGACTTGGTCACGCAATTCCACACGCCATTCGAAATAAGCTGAGCGACGCTTCTTTCGTCGGCGTCTTCGGTGAGCAGAATGAAGGGCAGTGAGATGCCGGCGTGCAGAAATTCCGTGATCAGCCGGACCGCTGCCGCATTGCCCGTTTCCTGCTCAAAAAGCACCAGACCATAAGGCCTGTCCTGCAGCATCTCTTTGGCTTCGTCGAGCGCATGGGCATGCTCAAGTTCGACCGGGAGCGATTCCCGGTTCCGTTCCAGGATCTCGCGGATCAGAAAGAAATCCTCTTCTTTCTTTCCCACCAATAGAACGCGGAGCGGTTCGGATACAGGTGCGGGTTTGGCTGCTGTGATCAAGGTCTACTTCCCACTGGTTACTATCGGAACAAGTGCCAGGATGCTTGATTCGAACCGACGCCCCTGAAATCGCCCGCTTCGCAGATTCCCGATTACTGAATAGCTTCAATTTGGGACGGACACACCTCCCCTAGACATAACGCGCTGTCGTTGACAGACAAAATGGAGACAAATCGGGACGAAACGCTGACGATTGTTTCCCGTTAGGTGCTAACTTCTGTTAACCGATTTGCAATTCTCGCGTCTAATGAAACAAAGAGCTGGTGTTCCTGCATGCACCCTACGGATCGCGGGAACTCGGGCAAGGCGTCCTGCGTA
>Ga0335076_10001918_pt1 | contig 20459 bp, 18 predicted proteins | sample Lox_Sample_25_FD_206717 | JGI IMG/M metagenome (GOLD analysis project Ga0335076, IMG submission 206717) | Soil microbial communities from Loxahatchee National Wildlife Refuge, Florida, United States - Lox_Sample_2.5 | ecosystem: Environmental > Terrestrial > Soil > Wetlands | place: USA...
AGATCGACTTGCTTGCTGAGACTCAAGCGCGCTTGCTTCATCTCCGCTTCGCGTTGCGCAGCCATCGTGGCGACGAGCTTCGGCGTGATCGCGTACAGATCGACGCGCTTTGCGATATCGCTGGTACTGGAGCCGCCCGGGTTCGAATTGCCATCGGCGTAGGCATCGAGGCGCATGCCCGGAGCGGTGCAGGCAGCGGTGAAGGTGGCTGCAACGAGCGCGAACGTCAAACCCGCTGCACGAACCGCCGATGTGTGACTTGTTTGTGATGACATGCTTCGGCTCCGTTCAGAACAGCACACTGGGGTCGCGCGCACGCAAACAGTGCTGCGCGATTCGACAAGGTGCACGCTCATGCCGCTCGCCCCAGCGCGCGCACAACGGACAGAGCACATGGCGTGCCGAGACGCTGACACTCCCAGGTGGCGAGTGCGGGGCGAAGCTCGTCGCGCCGGCCTGCTTTCGATCGATCCCGGCAAAACTTGCCGCAAAATTTGGCCATGCGAGGCGGCCCCGCTAAGCTGGATCGATTGCAAAGCTCGCATGTGGTGCGGCATGTACAGCCAGGGAAGGGAATCGGCTACGACCTGCAACAACGTTTCGACGCGTGCGTCGCGCTTGCCGTGTCGCATCTGCTCGATTCCGGTCAACAGGCGGCGCTGTTCCGTCATGCGCGTTCACATCGGTTGGAGCGCGGCGTGGGCTTTCGCATCGAACATGCGTTCGGAGGCTTCGAGCGGGCACCGTTCGTCGCCGGCGAGAGCCGCGTGTTGTGCGCGGTGCTGAAGCCGGTCGGCTGAGGCCGGTCGGCAGAGCGGCGGACGGCGCTACAGTTGCCATCCCTGCGACCTGCCGCGGCATGCTCCGCCCTCCGATGATTGCCTCCGCACTGCCCTTCGATCCCGCGCGCATTCCTTTAGAGCGCCTGGCCAGCCTCGTCGCGGCGATGCCCAAGGCGGAACTGCACATCCATATCGAAGGCTCGCTCGAACCGGAGCTGATCTTCGCGCTCGCCAAACGCAACAACATGCCGCTCGCGTATGCCAGCGTCGAGGCACTGCGTGCCGCCTACGCCTTTACCGACCTGCAGAGTTTTCTCGACATCTATTACGCCGGCGCATCGGTGCTCATCACCGAGCAGGATTTTGAAGACATGGCGTGGGCGTACTTCCAGCGCGCGGCGGCGGACAACGTGCGGCGCGCCGAACTGTTCTTCGATCCGCAGACCCACACGGAGCGCGGCGTGCGCATCGCCACGGTCGTCGGCGGATTGGCACGTGCGCAGCGCCGCGCCCAGGCAGAGCTGGGTATCAGCAGTGCGCTCATTCTCTGCTTCCTGCGCCACCTGAGCGAGGCGGCGGCGTTCGAAACACTCGACGAAGCCCTGCCGTTGCGCGATTCCTTCATCGGCGTGGGCCTCGATTCGTCCGAGCGTGGCCATCCGCCGGAGAAATTCGCGCGCGCGTTCGAGCGTTGCGGCACGCTGGGATTGCACCGCGTGGCGCACGCCGGCGAAGAAGGACCGCCCGCTTACATCGAGTCGGCGCTCGATGTGCTGAAGGTGGAGCGCATCGACCACGGCGTGCGTTGCCTCGAAAGCCCCGCGCTGGTCGAGCGGTTGGCGCGCACGCGCATGCCGCTGACCGTCTGCCCGCTGTCGAACGTCAAGCTGTGCGTGTTTCCGACGCTTGCCGATCACAACCTGCGCCGCCTGCTCGACGCGGGCCTGCAGGTGACGGTGAACTCCGACGATCCCGCGTATTTCGGCGGTTACGTCAACCGCAACTACGTCGAGTGTTTCGCAACGTTGCCGCTGGATGCGAGCCACGCGTATCGCCTTGCGCGTGCCGGCTTCGAGGCGAGCTTTTGCGAGGCCGGCGAACGCGCGCGCATGATCCACGAAGTCGACCGCTTCTTCGCGGCCGCGGCCTGACGCGAAGTCGCGCGTGCGCCTCGCCATTCGCGCAAGCCTGTTCGACTTCCAGGCCGACCCGTCGTACAGCACGGGCGCGCTGCGCCTCGTCGACGACGGGCTGGTGTGCATCGACAACGGCGTGATCACCCGGTGCGGAGAGTATTCGGCGCTGAAGACCGATATCGCGGCGGACGCGACGCTGCTCGACTACTCGGGATGCTTCGTCACGCCCGGTTTCATCGATACCCACATCCACCTGCCGCAGATCGATGTGATCGCATCGCCCGCGGCCGGTCTCCTCGATTGGCTGGAGCGCCACACGTTTCCGGTCGAAGCGCGCTTCGGCGATGCACAGGTTGCGGCGGACGCGGCGCAGTTTTTTCTCGATGAGCTCGCGCGCCATGGGACGACGAGCGCGGTCGTGTTCGGCACGGTGCATCGCACGTCGGTGGAAGCTTTGTTCGAGGCGGCCCTGCAGCGTGACGTCCGCCTGGTTGCCGGCAAGTGCCTGATGGACCGCAACGTGCCTGCAACTTTGCGCGACACCGCGGAGCAGGGTGTCCGTGACAGCGCGGATCTCGCGGAGCGCTGGCATGGGCGCGGTCGGCTCGGGTACGCGATCACGCCGCGCTTTGCCGCGTCGTCGACGGCGCGCCAGCTCGAGCTGGCCGGCGACCTGGCGCGCGATCGTCCGGAGCTATATATACAGAGCCACGTCGCGGAAAACGTCGACGAGGTGGGTTGGGTCGCCCAGCTCTACCCCGAGGCGCGCAGCTATCTCGACGTCTACGATCGCTTCGGCCTGCTGCGTGAGCGCGCGCTGTATGCGCACTGCATCTGGCTCGACACGACTGATCGCCAGCGCATGCATGAATCCGGCGCTGCGGCCACGGTGTGCCCGACCTCGAACCTGTTCCTGGGCAGCGGCCTTTTTGACTTTCGCGCGGCGCTCGACACACGGATGCAGGTTGCACTCGCGACCGACGTCGGCGGCGGACAATCGTTTTCGATGCTCGCCACGATGCGCGCAGCGCATGAAATCGCACGCCTCAAGGGCGAGCCGGTGAGCGCGCTGCAGCTCTGGTACTGGGCGACACGTGCGGGTGCGCTGGCGCTCGGTTGGGACGATCGGGTTGCGCGGCTGGAGCCCGGTTTCGAAGCCGACCTCGTCGTGATCGATCCACGCGCCACGCCGCTTCTTGCGCGGCGAACCGCACGTGCCGAATCGTTCGAGGAAACGCTCTTCGCGATAACCGTGCTTGGCGACGATCGTGCGATTCGCGAAACCGTCATTGCGGGGCAGCCGGCGAAAGCCCGGCTTGCCGCGCGGGAGACCGTGGCATGAACCTGCAACATGCATTGCGCCAAGCACTGCGCATGATGCTGCGCGACTGGCGCGCCGGCGAACTGCGGTTGCTCGCCGCGGCCCTGGTGATCGCTGTGGCGGCCGTCACCAGCGTTGGATTCTTCGTCGATCGCATCCGGCTCGGGCTCGAACGCGACGCGACCCAACTGCTTGGTGCAGACCTCGTGGTGTCGAGCGATGTACCGTTGCAGAACGAACTCGCCGAGCACGCGCGCACCAGCGGCTTGCAGGTTGCGACGACGATCACGTTTCCGAGCATGGCCGTCAACGCCGGCAATGCGGATTTCAATTCGCTCGCGGCGGTCAAGGCGGTTTCCCCGGGCTATCCATTGCGCGGCAGGGTTCGCGTGCAGAAGAGCCTCACCGCACCGGATCAGCCAGCCGAAGGCGTGCCGCCGCAAGGCACGGTCTGGGTCGACGGCTCTCTCGCCGCCACGTTGCGGCTGCGGGATGACGGGCGCTTGAAGCTCGGCGACGCGACATTCGCGATCAGCAACCTGATCTCGATCGAACCGGATCGCGGATCGGGGTTCCTCGGCTTCGCGCCGCGCGTGATGCTCAACATTGCGGATCTGCCCGCCACGCAGCTGATCCAACCGGGCTCGCGGGTGACCTACCGGCTGCTCGTGGCAGGTGATCGCAACGCGGTGCGCGCGTATTCAGCGTGGGTCGGCGAACGCCTGGGGCGCGGCCAGCAGATCGAGTCGCTCGAGGGCGGACGGCCCGAGATGCAGCGCACGCTGGAACGGGCGCAACGCTTCCTGGCGCTCGTCGCGCTGCTTGCGGCGATGATTGCTGCCGTCGCGGTGGCCGCGGCCGCGCGGCGTTTTTCGCTGCGCCATCTCGACTCGTGCGCCATGATGCGTTGCCTGGGACTCGCGCAGACCGACATCTTCCGGCTGTTCGCGCTGGAGTTCATCTACGTAGGGCTCGCCGCCTGCGTCGTCGGGATGCTCGGCGGCTTCGGATTCCACTTCCTGCTGCTGCAGGTGCTGGGATCGTTGATCAAGGCGCAACTGCCGTTGCCGTCGCTCCTCCCAGCCGTGCAGGGCTTGATCTGCGGTCTCGTGCTGTTGCTCGGTTTCGCGTTGCCGCCGCTCGCGCAATTGCGCGCGGTGCCGCCGTTGCGTGTGCTGCGCAAGGACATCGGGCTGCCTACGACGCGTGCACTGCTCGGTTACGGGTTCGGGTTGATCGGCTTCTTCGCGTTGCTGCTTTGGTCATCCAACGACCTGAAGGTCGGCGGCATGACGGCAGGCGGATTCGCGCTCGGCATCGCGTTCTTCGCACTGGTCGCCTGGATCGTCCTCAAGCTCCTTGCGCCGTTGCGCGCGATGACGGGAAGGCTTGGCATCTCGTGGCGCTTCGCCGTCGCGGCCGTGCAGCGCCGGCCGGTGGCGACCGTCGTGCAACTGGTTGCGCTCGCGGTTGGCTTGATGGCGTTGCTGCTCCTGACTGTGACGCGCACCGATCTCGTCAACGCGTGGCGCCGCGCGGCGCCGCCCGATGCGCCGAATCGCTTCATCATCAACATCCAGCCCGACCAGGTGGCGCCACTGGCGCAACACCTGCACGACGCGGGGATCGCCGACGCACCGATCAACCCGATGATTCGCGGCCGGCTGGTGGCGCGCAACGGCGCACCGATCGGGCCGCAGGACTACAGCAACAACGAGCGCGCGCAACGGCTGGTCGATCGCGAGTTCAATCTCTCTTACAGCGATACGGCGCCCGAGCACAACCGTATCGTGGCCGGCCGGTGGTTCACGCCAGGCGCCGATGAGATCTCGATGGAGGACGGGATCGCGCAGACGCTGGGCGTCAAGCTGGGTGACGAACTCACGTTCGACATCGCCGGCAGCCAGGTGACGGGGAAGGTCACCAGCCTGCGCAAAGTCAATTGGGACTCGATGCGGGCGAATTTCTTCGTGCTCATGCCCTCGCACATGCTGGAGAAGCAGCCGACCAGCTTCATGACGGCGTTTCACCTCGCGCCCACGCGCGCCGCGGTGACGGCGGACCTGCTGCGCGAGTTTCCCAACTTGACCATCATCGACACCAGCGCGATCTTCCGGCAGATCCAGGCGGTGCTCGACCAGGTGATCGCGGCGGTCGAGTTCCTGTTCGGATTCACGCTGGTCGCCGGCCTGCTGGTTCTGTACGCAGCACTGGCCAGCTCGCACGACGAGCGGGTGCGCGAAGCGGCCTTGCTGCGCGCGCTCGGCGCTTCGCGCGACCAGCTTTCGCGCGCGCAGACCGCGGAGATGATCTGTCTCGGCGGACTGGCCGGATTGCTCGCCGCAGTCGGCGCCGCGGCGATCGGCTGGGCGCTGGCGCGTTTCGCGTTCGAGTTCGACTACGTGGTGGCGCCATGGATCTTCGTAGTGGGCATCGCCGGCGGCGCGCTCTGCGCACTGGTCGGCGGCTGGATCGGCCTGCGCAACGTGTTGAAGACGCCGCCCTTGACCTCACTTCGGGAAGCATGAGCGACACGCCGCAGGACGAAGAACGCACCGCGACGCCGTACGAACTGCTCGGCGGCGACGATGCGGTGCGCGCGCTCGTCGATCATTTCTACGACCTGATGGATCGCGAGGCCGACTTCGCTGTGATCCGCCGCTTGCACGCCCCTGATCTCGCGCACGCCCGCAACAAGCTCTATTGGTACCTGAGCGGCTGGCTTGGCGGGCCGAACCTGTACATCGAGCGCTTCGGCCATCCAATGCTGCGTGCGCGGCATCTGCCGTTCTCGATCGGAGTCGCCGAGCGCGACGCCTGGATGGCCTGCATGGCGCAGGCGATGCGCGAACGCGGCGTACCCGAAGAGCTTCGCGATGCACTGGTGGGCGCGTTCGCAAAGACGGCCGACTGGATGCGCAACCGGCCGGAATGAATGGCCGGAACGACTGGCCGGAACGACTGGCCGGAACGATGGGCCGGAATGACGGGGCTGGAGTCATGGGGCCGGAGCGACGGCCCGCGTCGTCTTCGCGGCCCACGGCGCCTGATCACCGCAGTCGACTGGCTATCATCGGCCGCCGGGGAGACGTCGTGACCGATTCGCATACAACTCTTCTTCTTATCGTTGCCGTGCTGGCGATCGCGGTGATCGTGCTCGCGTTCGTCACCTGGCGCGGCCGTAGCGGCGCCACGCTCGCGCGCCTGGATGAGCTGCAACGTCGCAACGATGCGGCGCTGGAGCGGCTGGAGCGCGAACTGCGCGCCGCCGTGGAGGGTTCATCCAGCGGCCTGCGCATGGAAACCGGGCGGCGCTTGATCGAGCTGCAAACCGGCCTGGTGAGCCAGGTCGCGAGCCTCGCCAACGTGCAGACCACGCAGCTCGCCGCATTCGGGCAACAGACGCAGCAGCAGGCGACCGACCTCGGAGCTGCGGTCAGGACCAATCTGGTCGATGTGCGCCAGACGCTCGAGGCGCGGCTGCAGTCGCTGCAGCAGGGCAACGAGGCACGGCTGGAGCAGATGCGCGCGACGGTCGAGGAGAAGCTGCAGTCGGCGCTCGAAGCACGGCTCGGGGAAAGCTTCCGGCTGGTGTCGGAGCGGCTCGAGCAGGTGCACCGCGGGTTGGGCGAGATGCAGGCACTGGCGCAGGGCGTGGGCGACCTCAAGCGCGTGCTCGCGAACGTCAAGACTCGCGGCATCTTCGGTGAGGTGCAGCTGGCGGCGCTCCTGGAACAGGTGCTTGCGCCGGATCAGTACGAAAAGAACGTCCGCACCCGGCCGGGCTCGAAGGAACCGGTTGAATTCGCCATCAAGCTGCCCGGCAAGTCCGATGGCCGGCCGGTCTGGCTGCCGATCGACGCGAAATTTCCGACTCAGGACTACGAACGTCTGCTGCTGGCGCACGACAGCGCCGACAAGGAGGCGGTCGATTCCGCGGCGCGCGCGCTGGAGCAGCGCATCCGTCTCGAGGCCAAGACGATCCGCGAAAAGTATGTCGAGGTGCCGCACACGACCGACTTCGCAATCCTGTTCCTGCCTACTGAAGGCCTGTTCGCGGAGGTCCTGCGGCGGCCCGGCCTCATCGAGGCCTTGCACCGCGACCTGCGCATCGTCATCGCCGGGCCCACGACGCTGTTCGCGATGCTGAACTCGCTGCAGATGGGGTTCCGGACGCTCGCGTTGGAGCGCCGGTCCGCGGAGGTCTGGCAGGTGCTGGGTTCCGTGAAATCCGAGTTCGCCAAGTTCGGTGACGTGCTGGCGCGGCTGAAAGGGCAGCTTGCCACCGCGTCGCGGACGATCGACGACGCGCAGGCGCGCACGCGCCAGATGCAGCGCAAGTTGCAGGATGTCGAGGCGCTTCCGGCCGGTGGCCAGGCGCCGCTGTTTGCCGTGGGCGAACAACTCGAGACTTCCGCTGTTTCACCGGCCACAGGGCGTCCGGCGGAGCCCGAGCGCTGAGACCGCAACGACCGTGCCGATCCGGTCCGGTGGCACGATCTTCGTGAATATTCGACACGCGCATTGCAATTCGGAGGCACCGCGTCCTCTAATGGGGAAACCTCCCAATCGGGGCGCGCATGGCGCAAAAAGGGACGAACAAGCACGGCGACGATGAACGCCTGGCCCGCTACCGCGAGGCCATTTCCCAAGTCGGCGACGGTTTTTTCGTTCTCAATGCCGAGCTGCGGCTCACCGAAGTCAACGCCCCACTGTGCCGGATGTTCGGCTATGCGGAGACCGATCTGCTGGGGTGCAACCCGCTCGATTTCGTGAGTACGGCGAGCCGCCCGCTGATGCGCGAGATGATGGAGCGCATCGCGACCACCGATCAGCGCCGCGTCCACTACGAAGGCCTGCGCGCCGACGGCACCACGTTCCCGATCCTGGTCCGCTCGATCACGCATCGGGATCGCGGCGGCGCCGTCGAAGGTTCGGTCGGATTCGTCACCGACCTGTCCGAGATCGTCCGCGCCGAGAAAGCGATCGCCACTTCGCAGCAGGAGCTTGCGGCGATCCTCGACAACATGCAGGACACCTACTATCGGACCAGCGCGGACGGGCGCCTGCTGCGCGCGTCGAAGTCGCTGCAGCGCCTGGTGGGGTATACGGAGAGCGAAGTCGTCGGGCGCGACGTCGTTGGGTTCTACTTCGATCCTGGTGATCGTGCGCGCTTCCTGCAGGCAATGACCGAAGGCAACGGGTCGGTTGCGCACTTCGAATGCCGCTTGCGCCATCGGGACGGTCGCGAAGTCTGGGTATCGACCAACGCGCACTTCCTGTACGACGGCAACGGCAACACGATCGGCGTCGAGGGAACCGCGCGCGATATCACCGACCTGCAGCACGCACGCGAAGAGCTGCGCCTGGCCGCCCAGGTTTTCAGCGCCGCCAGCGAAGCCATCGTCGTGGTCGACCCGGCGCTCAACGTCGTGTCGATCAACCCGGCGTTCGGCGAACTGCTGGGTGTGCGCGCCGACGAGGCGATCGGCGAACGACTGCACGCGTTCGTACTCAACGAGAACGGGCGCGCGGGCGAACGCGAGATTCGCAACGCACTGAAGGCACGCGGCCAATGGAGCGGCGAGGTCTGGTGCCGGCGCCGCAACGGTAGCGGGTTCCCGTGCTGGCTCAGCCTGTCCACCGTGCGCGATCGCGAGGGGCAGATCGCGCACTGCGTCGCGATTCTTTCCGACATCACCGAGCGCAAGGCGGCGCAGGCGCGCTTCGAATTCCTCGCGCACCACGATCCGCTGACGCTGCTGCCGAACCGGTTGCTGTTGCGCGAGCGTGTCGAGCAATCGATCGCGCGCGCGGCGCGCAGCGACGCGGCGCTTGCCGTGCTGTTCCTCGACCTGGATGAATTCAAGCGCGTCAACGACACGTTCGGTCACCAGACCGGCGACGCGGTGCTGCGCGAGATCGGCCGGCGGCTGCTGCGCTGCGTGCGCAATACCGATACAGTGTGCCGTTACGGCGGCGACGAATTCGTGATCGCGCTCACCGAACTCAACGACACCTCGTACCTGCCCGAGATCGCTCACAAGGTCCGCCACGACGTGCAGCTGCCGATCCGCCTGCAGGCTGGCGAGGTCTCCCTCAAGTGCTCGGTCGGTACTGCGCTTTATCCGCTCGACGGACGTGACTACGACACGCTGATGGCACGCGCCGATGCGGCGATGTACAGCACCAAGCGCCGCGCAGGCGAGGAATCGTTGGCGGCGGCGCAGGACGAAGGCTAGGTTGGTGCGGCGCTACACGCCCTCGAGCCGGCGCAGCGCCACGCGCAACGTCTCGTCCTTCTTCGCGAAGCAGAACCGCACCACTTGCGCTTCGAACGGTTGCAGATAGAAACCGGCGATCGGAATCGCCGCGACGCCGTGCTGCGTCACGAGCTGGCGCACGAAATCCGCTTCGGTTGCATTGCTGATCGCCCCGTAGCGCGCGAGCACGAAGTAGGTGCCTTCGCACGCCAGCAACTCGAAGCGCGACGCCTGCAGGCCGGCGCAGAAGAGGTCGCGCTTGGCCTGGTAGAACGCCGGCAGGCCCAGATAGGGCGCGGGATCCTGCAGGTACGCGGCCAGTGCATGTTGTGCCGGCGTGTTGACCGCAAACACCATGAACTGATGCACCTTGCGGATCTCTTCGGAGAGGCGCGTGGGCGCGCAGGTGTAGCCGATCTTCCAGCCGGTGGTGTGGAAGGTCTTGCCGAAGCTCGAGATGATCACAGCGTTGGCCGCCAGCGAGGGCGACGCGGCGATCGAGCGATGCGGAACACCGTCGAACACGATGTGCTCGTAGACCTCGTCCGACACGAGCTGGATGCCGGTTGCGGCGACCAGCTCTTCCAGCGCGCGGATGTCTTCGGCGCGCAGCGTGCGGCCGGTCGGGTTGTGCGGAAAGTTGAGCAGCAGCAGGCGCGTGCGCGGCGTCACCGCCTTGCGAATCCGCTCCCAGTCGGGCGCATAACCGCGCGTGTGATCGAGCGGCACCGGGACCGGGATGCCGCCGGCCAGCACGATCGACGGCACATAGCTGTCGTAGACCGGCTCGAGCACGATCACCTCGTCGCCGGGCGACACCAGCGCGAGGATGGTGGCCATGATCGCCTGGGTCGCGCCCGCCGTAACGGTGATCTCGCTGTCGGCGTTGTACTGGCGACCGTACAGCGCCGCGACCTTCGCCGCGATGGCCGCTCGCAGCGCCGCAACGCCGGTCATCGGCGCGTACTGGTTATGGCCCGCCGCGACGGCTTCGGCAAGGCGTTGTTGCAGTCGCCGATCGCAGTCGAAATCGGGAAAGCCCTGGCCCAGGTTGACCGCGCGATGCTGCTGCGCGAGCGCCGAGATCACGGTGAAGATGGTCGTGCCGACGTTCGGCAGTTTTGAGTTGCCGATCCGGGCAGCGGAAGCGTCGACGGGCTTTTCTCGATCCATTTGCGTCTGGGTGATGCAGCTTGCGGTGGACTGCGGATTTTACGTTTGCGGCGCACATAAATATCGCCACACCCGCCCGCAATTCGTGTGACCGGCGTGAGGCTCGCGTGGCAGACTGCGCGCCGGCCGGAGCCTTTCGCCGGCCCATCCGCCGATGATCGTCGCCACTGGATCGAAGGTCGCGCTGCGCCTCGCCGAACCCACGGATCGCGAGCGAGCGTACGAGTGGTACGCGCGATCGGACCTGACCCCGAGTTTCCTGGGCCCGCCCTTGTATCCCGACCACCGGGTGCCGGGCTTCGAGGTGTTCTGCGACGACTACCTGCCGTTCTTCTTCGACGGCACGCGTCCGTTCGACGGGCGCGCACTGATCATCCAGGACAAGGGCGTCGACGTCGGTTTCATCAGCCACGGGCCGATCGGGTTGCTGCACGACGTCGTCGAGATCGACCTGTGGTTCGGTGCGCGCGCCTATTGCGGCAACGGCCGCGGCGCCGAAGCCTTGTCGCTCACCTGCGAGTGGATGCAGGCGACATTCGGTATCGACCGCTTCCTGTTGCGCCCGTCACGCCGCAACGTGCACGCGTTGCGCGCGATTCGCCGCGCCGGTTTTCGCGAAACCGATCTCGCTCCGGCGCATGTGATCAAGCAACTGCAGTTGCCGCCCGGCGACTATGCGGACGAGGTGCTGCTGTTTCGCACGCTCATGCCACCGCCGGCGCGCTTGCACCCGCAGGAAGGTCACGTATACGTGTTCATCGACAGCGAGTTCACCAGCCTTGCGGAGCCGCGCCTCATCAGCCTGGGCGCGGCGGCCACTGACGGATCGGACTTCTACTGTGAGCTGTCCGACTGGCAGCGCGACACCTGCAGCGATTTCGTCCGCCAAACGGTGCTGCCGCTGCTCGACGGCGATGCGGTTCCGCACCCGGTCGCGGCCGAATCGTTCAGCCGCTGGCTTGGTGAACGCGCCGAACATGCGCCGGTGACGCTCGTGTCGGATTCGGGATTCGACCGCTGGGCGATCGCGGATCTGCTCGGGCGCGAAGACCTGGCGCCGAACTGCACGTGGCTGCGCGTGCCGATTCACTACGAGCAGCTCGATGCTGCGGTCGAAGCGCTCGGCATGCGGCGCCATCACGCGCTCGACGACGCGCGCGCGCTACGCCAGGCGATCCTCGACGACAAGCACTGAGCCCGCCGCGTGCGGCGGCACGACGTGCAGGCCGAGGCGGCGCGCGCGCGACGCCGTCGCGAGCAGGGCCTTGTCCTTGGTAAACAACGCGCGCGCCTGCGCGGCGAACGCAAGATCGAGGAACTTCTGGTCGTCGGGATCCTGGCAACGAAGCGTCGCCGCGGCGCCGACCTCGACTAGGGCGGCGCGCGCGTTCCACTGCAGCAGCAGTGCGTGGCGGGCAGCGTCGGCGAGGCGGAAGATCCGCCGCTCGAGCACCACGCCAAGTTCGGCGTCGGTGGCCGACGAGCGCACCGGTGCCGCTTCGCCCGCCTCGATCGCGCGCTTGAGCGGCGCCGCCGCGGGATCGTCGAAGACCCAGCAGTCCAGGAAGGCGTTGGTATCGAGGACGATCCGTCGCACGAAGCCTCAGGGGAACGCCGGGATCGCCGGATCTTCGCCGCGATCGGCAACCTCGGGGCCTTCCCCTTGCACGAGCTTGTGAATCTCCTCGACGCGATCGGCGGGCACATCGACCATGAGCAGGATCTTGCCCGCCTGGATTTCGCGGCGGAACGGCGCGAGCTGTTTGCTCGGCACCGACAGCCCGATCAACGTCGAGGCCCAGCTGCCGAACATGCCGCCGAAGATCGTGCAGCCGATCAGCGTTCCGATGCCGAGATCCAGGCCGTCGGGCGGCATGATCATCAGGTACGCGCCGAGCAATACGCCGCCGGCGAGTCCGATCGCTGCGCCGAGTTGCAGGCTGTGACGCAAATCGGAAGTCTGCGCGACGGTCGCGGCGTGCAACTCGCCGAGCGACATGCCGTCGCGACCGACGAAGTGCATCGACTTGTCCTCGATTCGCGCGAGCAACAGGTCGTTCGCGGTGCGGATTGCACAACCCAGGTCCGGAAGAACGAAGTACAAGCGTCGGCGCATCAAGACCTCCCTGGCAGCCGTCAAACAATCGGCGGCCTACGTCGGTGGTGCGGCAAGCGCCATGCCTCCCATGCACGCGGTTTTCGCGCCGACCATCGGCCGCTCGCGAACGCTTCTTCAGCGTCGTTCTCGTTGCGCTTTCGGTATAGGAGCCTGGGACCGTGAAGTCAAGCTGCAGCGCTGCGCCAAGGCGCGGTGCTGCGCGCTAGGCCGTTCGGCCGCGCGGTGCGCCAGTGATGGCTCAGTCGCGGCTCAGTCGAGATTCAATGAGCGCGGTCAGTTGAGATCGAGCGCGTGTGCGCGCAATTCCGCGAGCGTGACCACCTCGAGCGCGCGCTCATGCGAGGAGGCAAGCACGATCGGCGGAGCAACGCCGGCCGCCAATGCCTCCTGCCAGCGCGCAACGCACAGGCACCAGCGATCGCCGGGCGCCAATCCCGGGAATTCGAGCTCGGGACGGGGTGTCGAAAGATCGTTGCCGTGCGCCGCCGAGAACGCGAGGAATTGCTCCGTCATCTGCGCACACACGGTGTGCGAGCCGACATCCTGCGGGCCCGTATGGCAATAGCCATCACGATAGAAACCGGTCACAGGACGCTGGCAGCACGGCGCCAGCGGCTCGCCGAGTACGTTGCGCGCGGAAGATGGGCGGTCGGAATCGCGCATCGGTCAGGTTTCCGGCGATTCGACCACTGACTCGATCCAGAGCGACGCCTTGTCGAGGAACGTCGTGACCGCGCGATTGATCGCGGCGGCGCCGCCGGCCGCAGTGGCCGTCTGCGCCGGAGCTGTCTCGACAAAGATGTGCCGGCCGAGCAAGCGCCGCTGCCTGCGGTCGACGACTTCGATGCGTACCGACATGCGCCCGACTCCGGCTCCGCCTCCGGAGAGATCGTGCACGACATCGTCGACCACGACATTGACCGCCACGTCGCCGGATACACCGCTGCCGAGGCGCGCCACGCTCGCGAACGAATGGCGCGCTTCCAGGCGCTCGAGCAACAGCTGCGCGACGCGCAGCGTGGGCCGATCGGTCCACTCGCTGTATTGGTAGTACGCGCGCTCGCCGACCGAGCGCGAATACACCATGCCGTAGGCGTTGCCGACGGCGTTGCTGGAGATCGGCGCGACGACAACGGCGTGTTGCAGCGGCTCCGCGCGCGGAGCCGGCGACGGTGCGCCGTCGTCGAACCGGTAGTAGGTCTGCGCGCTGCGCTCCGGCAGGATCGAGCCGCAGCCTGCGACGACAAGCAGCGTCAGCGCGACCGCCACCGCCGGCCGGCGCATCAGTGCTCTCCCGGCCCCAGTTGCGCTTTCGACGGACCGAGCAGCGCGGCAGCGGGATCGCGGAAGCGATCGAGTGCGCGGTCGAACGCTTCGACGCTCGAACGCAGTTCCACCGTGATCACCGACAACTGATCGTCCGTGACGCGGGCAGTCCGCTCGACCGATGCGGACATGCCTTTGGTCTCGCGCTCCAGCGTCTGTGCGGCGGATGCCATCGAGCGCATCGCCGTCTCCACGTCGGCGAGTGGTGCGTCGAGACGCTTATTGGCATCTTCGGCGGCGGTCGCGATTCGATCGCTCGCGCGCCCGGCCGACGCGACGGCGGCGTCAAATGTTGCCAGGGAATGATCGAGCGCCGTCAGGCGCTTGTTGAGTCCGGCTGCAAGGTCGCGCAGGTTGCGCAATGCGTCGCCCATCGCCTCGCGGTTTTCGGCGCGGAACGTGCGATTGAAATTGTTCACCGCCTCCGCCGCGAGATCGCCGATCTGGCTGAAGCGGCCGGTCAGGTTGTCGACGTCCGATTCGCCTTCGGCGATCACAGGGTACGACGAGCCTTCGGGAATGGTTTCGAGCGGAGGACCTGCCTTGTCGGGCGTGACCAGGTTGACGCTCGCAATGCCGGTGATCAGATTGCGCGTGACGACCGCCACCGTGTTTTGCGCCACCGGCACGCGCCGGTCGACGCGCACCGTGACGCGTACGCGGTTGACCAAGTCGGTAAGCGTGATGTCCTCGACGCGACCGACCCGGATGCCGCGCACGGCGACTTCGCCGCCCTGCGAGAGTCCGTCGAGCGACTGGCGCTCGAAGAAGATGTTGTAGTAGGAGAAATCGCGCCGCGCGCCGGCATCCTGCAGCCAGATCAGGCCGGCTGCGACGGCGGCGAGCAACACGAGGATCGCCACGCCGACAAACGTGTACCGCGCCTCAGCTTCCATCCTCGCCTCCTTCGATCATTGTACGAACCGCGAAATAGGCGCGCACCCAGGGGTCGTCGATATGCATCACGTCCTGCACCGGGCCATCGGCACGCACGCGGCCCTGTCCCAGCACGATCACGCGGTCGACGGCACCCAGCAGCGTGTCGATGTCGTGCGTCACGACGAACACCGTGATGCCGAGATCATCGACCAGCGCGCGCACCATCGTGTCGAATGCACGTGCCGTGATCGGGTCGAGGCCCGAGGTCGGCTCGTCGAGGAACAGCACGCGCGGCTCGAGTGCCAGCGCACGTGCGAGCGCGGCGCGCTTGCGCATGCCGCCGGAAAGCTCGCTCGGCAGCTTGTTGGCGGCCGACGCCGGCAGGCCGGCCTGGGCCAGCCGCAACCGCACGAGCGCGCGCAGCAGGCGCGTCGGCAGCTTCTCGCGCTCGCGCAGGGGTGCCGCAACGTTCTGAGCGACCGTCAATGACGACCACAACGCACCATCCTGGAAAAGAACGCCGATCTGGCGGCGCACCGCGGCGACCTCCGCCTCCGGCGCGGCCCACATGTCGGTACCGAGCACGCGCACCGTGCCGGCGTCGGGCCGCAACAGCCCGATCATCTCGCGCAACAGCACCGACTTGCCGCTCCCGCTGCCGCCGATCAAGGCAACCAACGTGCCCGCGACGATCTTGAAGCTCACGCCGGCGTGCACGCGCTGCGCGCCGAAACGCGTGACGATGTTGTCGACCTCGACCAGGTCCATCAGATATTGAGGCGCTGGAAGATCACCGCGAACGCGGCGTCAAGCAGGATCACCGCGACGATGCTCTGCACGACGGTGGACGTGGTGGCCAGTCCGACTGCGCGCGTATCGCGGCCGACCGTCATTCCCATCCGGGAGCCGATCAGCGCGATGAAGAAGGCGAACGCCGGCGCTTTCGCGAGCCCGACGATGACGTGCCGCACCGACAGCGTTTCGTGCAGGCGCGCGAGGAAATTGGTTGGCGTGATGTCCAGCATCGGCTCGGCGATCCATACCGCGCCGAGGATCGACATGACGTCGCCAAGGAAGACGAGCAGCGGCAGGCACAGCATCAACGCGAGTACCCGTGGAACGACCAGCACCTGCTGCGGCGACAGCCCCAGCGTGCGGATCGCGTCGATCTCTTCGCCGAGACGCATCGCACCGAGTTGGGCGGTGAACGCGGCACCGGAGCGTCCCGCGACGATGACGGCGACGATGATCGGCGCGAACTCGCGCGTGACCCCGATGCCGACGCCGTCGACCACGAACAGGTTGGCACCGTATTTTTCCGCCTGCAGGCCGAGCAGGTAGGCGATCACGATGCCGATGAGCAGCGTCACCAAGGCGACCACCGGGATCGCGTTCAGCCCGCACTGCTCGAACTGCACCGTCAGCTCCTTCATCCGCAGGCGCGTCGGCCTGGCAACGACCTGTGCAATCGCCTCGGCGGTTTCACCGAGGAAGTTGACATGGCCGGCGCACATGCGCGCGACCTCGATCGACGACTTGCCGAACTGGGCGAGGGCGCCCAGTCGCTTGCGGCGTGGCAGCTGCTGGTTCTTGTCGTCGAGGCGCAGCACGCGTTCGATCACACGTCGATGCACGTCCGAAAAATCCAGCAGCTGGACTTGTTCCGGCGCGATGCCGGCCGCGCGCAAGGCATCGGCCAGCAGCCAGGCCGACGGCATGTCGATGCTCTCGAGGCCGCCGCCGTCGAGCACGACCGATCGCGTGAGGCCGGCGCCGCGCAGCGCGCTATCGATCGCTGTCAGGTCCGCAAGCTGCCATGCGCCGCGCAGGGACAGGCGCTTGCTCCCGGACGCGTCGGACTCGAGCGCGCACCAGCGCAGACCGGCAGGCCGTGGATTGGCGGGCATGAAAGCGGACTATGCCTGAGCCGGCCGTCGGCGTGGCATTCCCGGTGAACGCGAGGCGTGGTCAGCGCAATCAGCGCGCCAGCTGGCGGATCTCGATGCGCCGGTTGCGGAAGCGACCTTCTTCGGTCGCGTTGGTGCTCAGTGGACGGCTGTCGCCGAATCCCTGCGTCACGATCTGTTCACGCACCACGCCGGCGCCAACGAGAAAGTTCGCCACGGACTGGGCGCGCTGGCGCGACAGCACGAGGTTTCCTTCCGTGGTCCCGGTGTTGTCGGTGTGGCCGCTGATCTCCAGGCGCACCGTCGTGGGCAGCGTCTTCATGACCGTTGCCGCCTTGGCGAGAACCGGCTGGGCGTCGGGCGGAATCTCGGCACTCGCCGACGCAAAGTTGATGACAGGAAGGTTGAGCGCCTTCAGCGTCGCTTCGAGCGGCGTGTCGGCGGTGATCGCATCGAGTGCGGAGATCGCGCGATCGTTGGCTGACTGCGTCGCCTTCCCGGCGTCGAACGGCGCCGGCGGCGGCGGCGAGATGGACGGCACGCAGGCGCGAATCAAGAGCAGCGTGATGAACCCCAGCACCAGCACCGGCCATCCCTTCGCCCAAAAGCCGGACGACTCCGGGCGATCGAGGATCGGGGGCACCTCGGTCGGTGCAGCGGGTTCAGTGTGCATCGTTGCCTCTGTTGTTGTTGTGGTGCCGCCCGGTGCGATGCGGTTGCGCCGGGCGGAGATTGCGTGCTTCAGGCGGCGAGCAATTGGCGCAGCACGTACGGCAGGATGCCACCGTGCTGGTAATAGTCGACCTCGATCGGCGTGTCGATGCGCAGCGTCAGAGGGACTTCGCGCGTCGAGCCATCGGCGCGATGAATCACCAGCGTGCAGTCCTGCTGCGGCTTGATCGACGTTTCGATGCCCCTGATGTCGAACGTTTCGTTGCCGGTGATGCCGAGCGACTGCGCGCTGTCGCCGCCCTTGAATTGCAGCGGCAACACGCCCATGCCGACCAGGTTGCTGCGGTGGATGCGTTCGAAGCTGCGTGCGACGACCGCCTTCACGCCCAGCAATTGGGTGCCCTTGGCGGCCCAATCGCGCGACGAGCCGGTGCCATATTCCTCGCCGCCGAACACCACGGTGGACACGCCGTCGCCGATGTAGCGCATCGCGGCGTCGTAGATCGACATCTGTTCACCCGAGGGCTGATGGATCGTCATGCCACCTTCGACACGCGACCCGTCAGGCTTGGCCGGAATCATCAGGTTCTTGATGCGCACGTTCGCGAACGTGCCACGCATCATCACTTCGTGGTTGCCGCGCCGCGCGCCGTAGCTGTTGAAATCGGCCTTGATGACGCCGTTTTCGATCAGCCAGCGACCGGCCGGCGACGTGTCCTTGATCGATCCCGCCGGCGATATGTGATCCGTGGTGATCGAGTCGCCGAAGATGCCGAGCGCACGCGCGTTGCCAACCTGCGGCATCGTGCCCGGCTGCATCGAGAAGCCTTCAAAGAAGGGCGGCTCGGCGATATACGTCGACTTCGGCCAGTTGTAGGTCTGGCCGGTGGATGAGCCGATCTTTTCCCACAGTTCGCCCGGCTGCTTCTTCACCTTCGAGTAGTTGGCGACGAACGCCTTCGGATCCATCGCGTGCTTCATCAGCGCGTAGATCTCCTCGGACGACGGCCATACGTCGCCGATCCAGACATCCTTGCCGTCCTTGCCTTTGCCGAGTGGTTCGGTCATCAGGTCCCTGAGCATCGTGCCGGCGATCGCGTAAGCAACCACGAGCGGCGGCGATGCCAGGAAGTTCGCCTTCAGGTTGGGATGGATGCGCGCCTCGAAGTTGCGGTTCCCGGACAGCACGGCCGCGCAGACGAGGTCGTTCTTGGTGATCGCCTCGTTGATCTCCGGCGTCAGGTCGCCGGCATTGCCGATGCACGTCGTGCAGCCATAGGCGGCAACGGAGAAACCGAGCTTCTCGAGATATGGCAGCAACCCGCCGCGTGTCAGGTATTCGGTGACGATGCGCGATCCGGGGGCAAGAGAAGTCTTGATGTGCTTCTTGACCGTCAGCCCGCGCTCCACCGCCTTTTTCGCCAGCAATCCGGCGGCGATCAGCACACCCGGATTCGAAGTATTGGTGCACGAGGTGATCGCCGCGATCAGCACGTCGCCGTTGTGGATCTCGAGGCCGTTGCTGGTCGTGAAGGCCTTGCCGAGCTTCTCGGCCTGCTGGTTGAAGCCGTTTTCCGCTACCGGCTTGGAGAACAGCGACGTGAAGGTCTTCCTGACGCTGCCGATCTCGATGCGGTCCTGCGGACGCTTCGGTCCGGCGAGCGACGGTGCGACCGTCGCGAGGTCGAGTACGAGATGTTTGCTGTACGCGATCTCGCCCGGCTTTGGAATGCCGAACAGCTTCTGTGCCTTGAAGTAGCCCTCGAAGGCGGCGATCTCTTCCTTGGTGCGGCCGGTGCCTTCGAAGTAGGCGACGGTTTTTTCATCGACCGGGAAGAAGCCCATGGTCGCGCCATATTCCGGCGCCATGTTGGCGATCGTGGCGCGATCCGGCACCGAAAGCGACGCCGTGCCGGCGCCGAAGAATTCGACGAACTGCCCGACCACCTTTTGCTTGCGCAGCATCTCGGTAACGGTGAGCACCAGGTCGGTTGCCGTGACGCCTTCACGCAACTTGCCCTTCAGCTCGACGCCGACGACGTCCGGCGTCAGGAAATAGACCGGCTGGCCGAGCATGCCGGCTTCGGCCTCGATGCCGCCGACGCCCCAGCCGACCACGCCGATGCCGTTGATCATCGTCGTGTGGCTGTCGGTGCCGACAAGGGAATCCGGATAGAACACACTGCCGCGCTGATGCACGCCGCGCGCGAGGTACTCGAGATTGACCTGGTGCACGATGCCGAAGCCCGGCGGCACGACACCGAACGTGTCGAAGGCCTGCATGCCCCATTTCATGAATTCGTAGCGCTCGCGATTGCGCTGGAACTCGAGCTTCATGTTGAGATCGAGCGCGTCCTTGCTGGCGAAATGGTCGACCATGACCGAGTGGTCGACCACCAGGTCGACCGGCACCAGCGGTTCGATGGTCTTGGGATTCTTGCCGGTGCGCGACGCGACGTTGCGCATCGCCGCCAGGTCGGCCAGGAGCGGCACGCCGGTGAAGTCCTGCAGGACGACGCGTGCGACGATGAATGGAATCTCGTCGACGCGTGCCGTGTTCGGCTTCCAGTTGGCCAACTGCTTGACGTGTTCTTCGGTGATCTTCTTGCCGTCGCAATTGCGCAGCACCGCTTCCAAAACGATGCGGATGGAAACCGGCAGCTTCGCGACCGACGGAAACGTCTTCGCGAGTTCCGGCAATGAATAGAACTTGCCGCCCTTGCCGGCGGTGGGCTTGAAATCCTGCAGCGTGCTGAAGAGGTTGTGACTCATTTGTTCTCCTTCAAGCGAATCTGTACGTCGTACACGAGACCCTTGTCGTCCTGGCAGGTGCCGCCGCCTCCGCGGCCCGGTGCCATGCCTTGTAGATCACACCGCAAGC
>Ga0335076_10001919_pt1 | contig 20456 bp, 18 predicted proteins | sample Lox_Sample_25_FD_206717 | JGI IMG/M metagenome (GOLD analysis project Ga0335076, IMG submission 206717) | Soil microbial communities from Loxahatchee National Wildlife Refuge, Florida, United States - Lox_Sample_2.5 | ecosystem: Environmental > Terrestrial > Soil > Wetlands | place: USA...
GGCGTAGACCATTACCGGGCGGCTGATGTTCTTCAGCGTCTGCGGTCCGAGGCACCGGAAGGCGGTGCCGAGCTCGCCCTTGATGCGGTCGTAGACGGCGCCGGAGATGCAGATGCCACCGGGCCGGGCGATGTTCTCGATGCGGGCGGCGATGTTGACGTTGTCGCCGAGCACGTCACGGCCATTGGCCATGATCGTGCCCAGGTTGATGCCGATGCGGAACTGGAGGGGCTCGGCGGCCGGCGCGGCGGCATGCTGCTCGCGCAGCTCCTCCTGCACCGCCAGGGCGCAGCGTACGGCTTCGGCGGGGTTGGGAAATTCGGCGATCACGCTGTCGCCGGCAGTGTTGGCAATGCGGCCGCCATGGCGGGCGATCATCGCGTCCATCACGGCGCGCGCCTCGTCCAGCCGCTCCAGCGTCCGCTCCTCGTTGGCGCCCATCAGCCGGCTGTAGCCGGCGACGTCGGCGGCGAGGATGGTCGAGAGGCGGCGCCGAATCAGAATGCGCGTGGTGTCGATCTGCATTCCGCCCGCTCCAGCGACGTCGGCACTATTGTGCCGATTGGACATGGTAAATCCAAGCGGGTTGGGGGCCGGCCTCCGGTCAGACGATTACCAAAAGCAACGCGGCCCCTGCCCCGGTCGCCCGGCGCAGGGGCCGCAGAACTGCGCGCCCGTCAGGCGGACGGGCGGGTCAGATGGATTGCTTGAGCTCCTTGGCGGCGCGGAAGGCGACCTTCTTGGACGCCTTGATCTTGATCGCCTCGCCGGTGGCGGGATTGCGACCCATGCGGGCCGCCCGCTTGCGCACCTGGAAGATGCCGAGACCCGGCAGGCGGATACGGTCGCCCTTCTTGAGGTGCTTGGTGATGGTGCCGACGAAGGCTTCGACAATCTCGTTGGCCTGCTTCTTCGACAGGGTATGCTTGTCGGCGAGGCCGGCGGCGATCTGCCGCTGGGTGATGGTGGTTTGCTTAGCAGCTGCCATTGGACGTTCCCCTGATGGAAATGCTGGTCGTCTCTGCTCGGCGGGGCCCTCCGGAACCGCCCGCTGGCCGCCTCTTGGGTGATCGACGGGCAGCGCGGGCACCAGGACCACGCCCTAGACCTTGTAGTGCTACAGAGAAAACCCCACTAAGTCTAGCGTTTTTCGCGATCCATCCACAGGAAATTCGCATTTTCCGGGCTTTTCGACGGGTCGGGCGCCAGAAAGGGCCGTTTGGCAGCGATTTCCTGCCATTCCGCACACGGCAAGGGCGACCGCGCCGTCGGCGCGATCGCCCTGCGCGGACCAAGCCGTCAATTCTGACAGGGCGGCTGGCCGGGATGACCGCAGGTCTGGCTCTTGTTGCTCGGCGGCTGCCCCTGCTGACGCTGCTGTTGCTGCTGGAACTTCGGCTGCTGCTGCTGGACTTTCAGCTGCTGCTGTTGCTGCTGGAACTTCAACTGCTGCTGCTGTTGCTGCTGGAGCTTCAGCTGCTGCTGTTGCTGTTGGAATTTCAGCTGCTGCTGCTGTTGTTCCTGCAGCTTCAGCTGCTGCTGTTGCTGTTGGACCTTCAGCTGCTGCTGCTGTTGCTCCTGCAGCTTCAGCTGTTGATTCGACAGCGTGTTGCCCTGCGGCTGCCCGCCGTTTTGAATCTGGCCGCCGCCGTTGCGCTGCTGATTGAACTGCTGCTGATTGAACTGCTGCTGCTTCGACAGCGTGTTGCCCTGCACCTGCCCGTTGTTCTGAATCTGCGCGCCGGGCAGTACCTTCTGGTTCTGGTTCTGTTGCTGGTTCTGAATCGCTTTCAGAGATCCATTGTTGAGGTTGTTCGCCGGCGCCCCATTGCCGTTGCCGTTGCCGTTCCGGCTCTGGTTGAAGGCGACTCGCTTCTTGTTGTCCTGCGCCGGGTCTTCCTTGACCAGCGCCGGCTGCACCTTGGCGTTCGTCACCACGTTGGTCTGCCCTTGCTCGACGACCGCAGGCTTGTAGAAGACGACCTGGTTGCCCTTGATGACGGTCCGATCCGGACGGTCGCCGTCGGAGACCTGCAAACGCTCGACGCGCTGATGCGTCACGCGCTCGACGTCGTTCACCTGGATGCTGTTGTTCACGATCCGATTGTTGATCACCGTGATGTTGGTGATGTTCGTCGTCCGGTTGATGATGGTCGGGTACTGGCGCCGGTCATAGGCATAGTTGTCGAAGCGGCGCGCCGTAAATCCTTCCGGACGCACGAACGACCAGAAGCTGATGTCGATATGGACGCCGCCGCCGCCGCGGTAGCCATAGCCGGGATCCCAGCCCGCATCCGGGGGCAGCGGCGCCCAACCGATGCAGTCATCCGCCCGCCGGAACGATACCCAGGCCGGGCCCCAGACGCGGCCGGGGACCCAGATCCATCCGTAGTAGGGATCGAAGGCCCACCGGCCATAATGGAAGGGCGCCCAGCCCCAGGGCATGTCCGACACCCAGATCCAGCCGTCGTCGGAATAGGCCCAGTGGCCGTCGTCGTAATACGGACGCCAGCCGCGACGCACGTTGGTCGGATACCAGACCTGGCCATACTGCGGCGAGTTGACCCACTGGCCGTAAGGCGCCAGCGCGCCCTGGAACACGCCGATGTCGACCGTCACCTCGGCGCGAGCGACGTTGCCGCCGAGGTCGGCGGGCAGGAATGTCGGCCCAACCAGGACCGACAGGGCGACGACGCCAGCCAGCGCGGCCGATGCCAATTTGGCTGACCGAAACCGGGGCAGGTGCATAGGAACCTCCATCAGGTCCGAGAGCCGGCCTCGTGGGGTCTCAGGTGCGTCGACGTTTCTTCCCCTGCGAGGCAGCCGCGACGATCAGATCGTCGGCGTGCCGGACATAGAATTGGGGAGCCGACATGAATGGCGCCTGACTGAAAAAGGGCATTTTCGTGGCGAATGGATACTGCGCTGAAATGCCTGAAACATGGCACTGCACTTGCTGCAATCGAGAGACGCCAGCACCCCGTCAGATGAATGGCGGATGAACGGGGTCAGTCCAGGAATCGATTCAGGCGAACCCTGAATCCGTTACGTCCGCAACGTGCCGCCGGTGGCCTTGGCGACGGCGGCGACGATCTTCTCCGACGCGCCGGCGATCTCCTGCTCCGTGAGGGTGTGGTCGGCGGACTGCAGCGTAACGCTGAAGGCCAGCGATTTCTTGCCGGCACCGAGCGCGCCACCTTCGAAGAGGTCGAAGAGCGTCACCGACTGGATCAGCGTCTTGTCGGCGCCCTTGGCGGCGCGGAGCAGCTTCTCGGCCGGCGTGTCGGCATCGACGACGAAGGCGAAATCCCGCTCTACCGGCTGGTAGGGCGACGCCTGCAGCAGCGGCCGGGCCGCGCTCGACTGCCCCTGCCCCTTGCCCTTGGACTTCGGCTGCGGCAGCCGATCGAGAAACAGCTCGAAGCCGACGGCGGTACCCCTGACGTCGAGCTGGCGCAGCACGCGCGGATGCAGCTCGCCGAAGTGCGCCAGCACCGTCGCGCCCAGCCGCAGGACGCCGGACCGGCCGGGGTGATACCAGGCCGGAGCATCGGTGGTGGCCTGCAGATTGTCGACGGGAGCGCCGAGGACGGCGAGGAGCGCCGTCGCATCGGCCTTGGCGTCGAAGGCATCGGCCGTGCGCGGCTTTTCCGCCCAATGGCGCGGGTGGCTATTGCCGACGCGCAGCCCGGTCGCCATCAGCGCCTGGCCCTCCGGCGTATCGTCGGCATATTGCGGCCCGACCTCGAAGAGGGCGACATCGCCGAAGCCGCGCGCGGCGTTGCGCGCCGCCGCCTGCAGCAGGTTCGGCAGGATCGACGGCCGCATGACATCGAGATCGGCGCTGATCGGATTGGCCAACGGCACCGGCGCCCGGTTGCCGAGCGTGAAGCGGCCGGCAATGCGGCCATCCATGAACGAATAGGTCACGGCCTCGGTGAGGCCGTGGGCCGCCAGCGTCCGCTTCGCCATGGTTACGCGCCGCTGCGCCGGCGTGATCGCCGGCTCCGGCAGCGCCGTCTGCAGCTGCATCGGCACCGGCGGGATGCGGTCGAAGCCGTGGACGCGCAGGACTTCCTCGACGAGATCGGCCTCGCCTTCCACGTCCGCGCGCCAGGACGGCACGTCGCAACGGAGCACGCCGTCGATCGCGTTCACGGCAAAGCCGAGCGATTCGAGGATCTGCTTGGCGTCGACCGGCGGCAACGCCAGGCCGCCCAGGCCCATGATGCGCTCCGGCCGCAGCGTAAGGCGGCGATCGAGCCGCGGCACGTCGCCGGCGCTGACCACGTGACTCGTCTCGCCGCCGCAGAGTTCGAGGATGAGGCGCGCCGCGACCTCGGCGCCCCACACCGCCGACTGCGGGTCGAGCCCACGCTCGAAGCGGTAGCGGGCGTCGCTCTCGATGCCGAGCTTGCGGCCGGAGGCGGCGGTGCGCACGGGATCGAAGAGCGCGACTTCGAGGAACACGTCGGTCGTATCGGGTGTGCAGCCCGACAACTCGCCGCCCATGATGCCGCCGATGCCATGCACCTGCGCCTTGTCGGCGATGACGGTCATGGAGTCGTCGAGCGTGTAGGTCTTGCCGTCGAGCGCGAGGATGGATTCGCCGGCCCTGGCGAACCGCATCGTGAGGTCGCCCGCGAGCTTCCTGGCGTCGAAGACGTGCAGGGGCCGGCCGAGATCGAAGGTGACGTAGTTCGTGATGTCGACGAGCGCCGAGATCGGCCTGAGCCCGATGGCGGTCAGGCGGTCCTGCAGCCATTTCGGGCTCGGGCCGTTCTTGATCTTGCGGAAATAGCGTCCGGCGACGAAAGGGCAGGCCTTCTGCTGATCGTGCGGGAGATCGCGCTTCCACAGGATCGGGCTGTCGAAGCGGCCTTCAATGGGGTCATAGTAGGTGGCGCGGAGCGCGCCGATGCCGGCGGCCGCGAGGTCGCGGGCGACACCGCGCACGCCCAGGCAGTCGGCGCGGTCGGGCGTGATGGCGACGTCGATGACGGGGTCGTCGAGGCCGAGCAGCCGGGCGAAGGGGGCGCCGACCGGCGCATCCTCCGGCAACTCGATGATGCCGGTGTGGTCGTCGCCCAGCCCCATCTCGCGCATGGAAACGAGCATGCCGTTCGATTCGACGCCGCGGATGACGCCCTTCTTGAGATCGAGGTTGGTGCCGGGGATGTGGCTGCCGGCGGGCGCGAACACGCCCTTCATCCCGGCGCGGGCGTTGGGCGCGCCGCAGACGACCTGCACGGTTTCCTGGCCGGTATCGACGAGGCAGACGCTCAGCTTGTCGGCGTTGGGGTGCTTCTTCGCCTCCTTCACATAGGCGACCGTGAAGGGAGCCAGCGCCTTGGCACGATCCTCGACCGATTCGACCTCGAGGCCGAGCATGGTGAGCGTCGCCCCGATCGTCCCGACGTCGGCCTGGGTATCGAGATGGTCGCGGAGCCAGGCGAGCGTGAACTTCATCGCACCAGCCCTCCTGTCAGGCTGGGCACGTCGAGCGGCAGGAACCCGTAGTGCTTCAGCCAGCGCAGGTCGGCCTCGAAGAAGGTGCGCAGGTCGGGGATACCGTATTTCAGCATGGCGATGCGTTCGATGCCCATGCCGAAGGCGAAGCCCTGATAGCGCGCGGGATCGATGCCGCCCATCTCCAGCACCTTCGGGTGCACCATGCCGCAGCCGAGGATCTCCAGCCAGTCGTCGCCGGCGCCGATCTTCAGTTCCCCGCCGGCGCGCGAGCAGCCGATGTCGACCTCCGCCGACGGCTCGGTGAAGGGAAAGAAGCTCGGCCGGAAACGCAGCTTGAGGTCTGGCACGCCGAAGAACGCGCGGCAGAATTCGATGAGGCACCCCTTGAGGTGACCCATATGAGTCGTCTCGTCGACCACCAGCCCCTCGACCTGATGGAACATCGGCGTGTGGGTCATGTCGGAATCGCAGCGATAGGTGCGGCCGGGCGCGATGATGCGCAGCGGCGGCTTCGACGCCTTCATGGTGCGGATCTGCACCGGCGAGGTGTGCGTACGCAGCAGCCGACCGGGGGTTCCATCGCCCGACGCGATGTAGAAGGTGTCGTGCATCTGCCGCGCCGGATGCTCCGGCGGGATGTTGAGGGCGGTGAAGTTGTGGAAGTCGTCCTCGATGTCCGGCCCTTCGGCGACCCGGAACCCCATGCCGCCGAAGATGGCGACGATCTCGTCGATGGTCTGGCTGATCGGGTGCAGGCGGCCGTCGGGCTCCGGCCGCACCGGCAGCGTCACGTCGATGCGCTCCTGTGCCAGACGGGCGTCGAGCTCGGCGTCCTGAAGGACCGCCCGGCGCGCCTCGAGCGCGGCACCGACGGCATCCTTCACGGCATTGAAGCGGGCACCGGCCTCGCGACGCGCTTCCGGCGACAGCGCGGCAAGGTCCTTCATCAGGACGGAGATCTCGCCCTTCTTCCCGAGGGCGTCGACGCGCACCGTCTCGAGCGCGGCCAGCGTCGGGGCCGCGGCAGCGGCCGCGAGCCATTTGGTCTTGAGAGTGTCCAGGTCCTGCATGGTCGTGATCCGCAAACGAAAAGGGGCCGATCCCAGCATCGGCCCCGTCCTTGTCCTTTCGGTCAGCGCGCTATCGGCACGCCGGAAAGGCCCTCCGCCAGGAGGCGGGCGGCGCCGGTCTCACGAAGCCGCTGCTAAATCGAAAGGCGCGCATGCCGCACACGGTCCCTTTGAGGGGCCGGAGTATAGGGGCCCGCTGTGTCGAGGGTCAACCCGCGGAGCCGGCCGGACGCGTGGCCCCGGGCGATATCGGACGTGCCGTCAACATGGGATGCGCCGGTGGCCTCCGCCGCGCTAAGCTCCCGCCGGCGGGAGACAGCACGGGCACCGACCGTGGGAGCGAGGTCCATGCTCGAAGCATTCGCGGAAAAGCGGATCGCCGTCGGCGAAACGGAAATATTCCTGCGCACCGGCGGCGCCGGACCGCCGCTGCTGCTGTTGCACGGATATCCGCAGACGCACGTCATCTGGCACCGGGTGGCGCCGACGCTGGCGCGGCATTTCACCCTGGTCATGCCGGATCTGCGCGGCTACGGGCAGAGCCGCGGGCCGACGCCGGACGCGGCGCACCTCAACTATTCGAAACGGGCCCTGGCGCACGACATGGTCGCGGTCATGGAGGCGCTCGGGCATCGGCGCTTTGCGCTCGCCGGCCATGACCGCGGCGGGCGCATCGGCTATCGCCTGTGCCTCGATCATCCCGAGCGCGTCACGCGCTATGCCGCTCTCGACATCGTGCCCACCGTCGAGGTGTGGGATGAAATGGATGCCGACCGGGCGCTGTCGACCTATCACTGGCAGTTCCTGGCGGTCCCCGCGCCGGTGCCGGAACGGCTGATCGGCAACGATCCCGAGTTCTATGTCACGCATCTCCTGCGGCGCTGGGCGGGACGCTTCGAGGCGCTCGACCCGCAGGCGGTCGCCGCCTACCTCGCCCAGTTCCGCGATCCCCGCGTGATCGCCGCCACCTGCGCGGACTATCGCGCCGGGGCCAGCAGCGACCGCGACCACGACCGCGCCGACCGTGCGGCCGGCCGCAAGATCGCCCGTCCGATGCTCGTGGTCTGGGGTCGCGGCTACAAGGCGAGCGCAGCGGCCTCTCCGGCGGCGGTATGGCGGCGCTGGGCCGACGACGTGCGCGAAGCCCCTCTCGATTGTGGCCATTTCGTCGCCGAAGAGGCGGCGGAGGACTGCGCCGCTGCGCTCCTCAGATTCTTCGGAGACGGCCCGTGAGCAGCCAAGTCGGCGACGACGTCCCGGACAGCGGGATCTAGCCGTCGACGTAGTGCGGTTCCGGGCGCTCGAACAGTTCTTCGTAATGGATGAGGACGGGCGCACCCAGGGGCCGGGGTTCGCCGCGCTCGAAGGCCAGGACGCCGCGGTCGCAGTTGGCCGCCGTGACATAGCCGTTGAGGTAGAAACGGCGGTCGATGGTCGAGCGGTTGGGGCCGGAGCCGTGCACGAGGTGCAAGTGCCAGAGGGCGACGTCGCCCGGATCGAGTTCGAGCGGAACGACGGCGGACGGATCGAGCCCGACCTGCCGGAGGTCGGCATCGGACAGCGTGGTGTCCATGATGCGATTCTGCGTGCCAAATTCCAGCTCGCCCATCAGGTGGCTGCCGGGCAGGACGGTCATGGCGCCGTTCGAGACACGGTGCGGATCGATGGCAATGCCGGTCTGGATGTAGGACTCGGCGGGCCGCCGGTAGGCGGCGCGCGGGCGCCGGAAGCGGATGTCCTGGTGATACCCGAATTCCGCCGCGGCGGCGCCCGGCGGCTTCCAGTGCATCTGGTTGATGATCTGCTTCAGGCTGTCGCCGGCGAGCGGCGCCACGATGTCCAGGATCCGGCGGTCGAGACGAAAGCGGTCGAGCACCGGGTCGACATAGGAGGGCCACTGCACGAGACGCACGATACGGCCGAGATCCGCGTCGCGACCGAGGCGATAGAGGAGGTTGCCGTGGCGATAGCTCTTCGGATGCTGGAGCGCCTGGGCGTGCAGGCGGTCGAACGCGGCGGCGAGTTCTGCCACCTCCTCCGGCGCGAACACGCCTTTGACCACGGCATAGCCCTGCCGCTGATACTGGATCACGTGGTCGGGCGCCATGGGTTAAGGGGCGGTTAAGAGGGCCTGAGCGTCCATTTCGGCATCCTAACCGAGAATCGGTTACCGGAAAGCGAAGCGCGTCACAGTTCGGCATCTTGCCGCAGGCCGGGAGCGGCAATCCGGATCTCGCTGCATTTCACCCGCACTTGGTTCAGTATCCTGACACCGCCTTTTCTGAAGGCGCGGTCGAGCGGTGGCGCATGTGGTGATGCGAGTCACGAGCCTTTGTCGCCTTGCCGCGTTTGCCCTGGCCCTGGATCCGCACCGCGGCGCGTCGGCCGGCGCCGACGACCTGCCGGTCGATGTCGAGCTGGTTCTCGCCGTCGACGTCTCGCGGTCCATGGATCGGGCGGAGCTTCGGCTGCAGCGCGACGGCTATGTGGCGGCGCTGCGCGACCCGGACGTCATGGCCGCCATCGAGTCCGGCCTGTACGGGCGCATCGCCCTTACCTACGTCGAATGGGGAGGCGAAGCGGAGCAACGGGTCGTCATTCCCTGGCAGGTGATCGACGGCCCGGCACGCGCGGCCGCGGCGGCGGCGTACCTGGCCGGCTGGCACGGCCCGCCGATGCACGATACCTCGATCTCGTCGGCGCTGCTCTTCGCCGACCTGCTCTTTCGCAACAACGGCTTCGCCGGAACGCGGCGGATCATCGACGTCTCCGGCGACGGCCCCAACAACTGGGGGCCCGCTGTAACCGCCGCGCGCGACGCGGTCGTGCGCGACGGCGTCACGATCAACGGTCTTCCCGTGACGCTGCATCCCGGCGGACCGGGCGGCATGGACCCGGCGCTGCTCGCCGCCTACTACGAGGACTGCGTGACGGGGGGGCCCGACGCTTTCGTACTGTCGGTCCCAACGCCTGAGCTTCTCGCCGAAACGATCAGCCGCAAGATGGTGCAGGAGATCAGCCAGCGGGAGCAGCCCCGGCTGGAAAAGGCCAAGGCTACCCGGCTCGCGGCACGCGTCGATTGCGAGATCGACCACCACGTACCGAACATGATCACGACGCCCGAATAGCGGGCTGCGGCGGCTGAAACATCGCCGACCACGGGCGCCGAACACCCCCTTCGACAAGAACGCCGGGGCCGGGTAAGAATCGCCCCGCATGTCCGCCTGGCGTCGCCTCCTGAAAGACAAGCTGGCCGTTGCCGGCCTTTTTGTGATCGCGATCGTGGTCGGCGCGGCCGTCCTGGCGCCCTGGCTGGCCCCGTACAGCCCCTACGATCAGCTCTTCGACGGCCTGACCCTCGAGGGTTCGCCGCTGCCGCCCAACGGGAAATTCTGGCTGGGCACCGACCTGCTCGGACGCGACCTCTTCTCGCGCCTGCTCTACGGCGCGCGTACCTCGCTCACGGTCGGCGTGGCGGCCAACGGCGTTGCCGTCCTGATCGGCGCCGCGCTCGGCACCCTGGCCGGCTATCTCAAGGGATTCGGCCGCGACGTGATCATGCGCTTCACCGACCTGATGATGGCTTTCCCGGCCCTGCTGCTGGCGATTGCGCTGGCGGCGATCTTCGCCCCCAGCCTGTGGATCATCGCCATCGTCATCGCGCTGGTGAACTGGGCACAGCTCTGCCGCGTCATCTATGCCGAGACACTGGCGCTCAGCGAACGCGACTATATCGAGGCGGCGCGCGCCCTCGGCGCCGGCATGCGGCGCATCCTGTGGCGCCATCTCATTCCGCACCTCATTCCGACGATCCTCGTCTATGCCACGCTCGGCATCGCCACGACCGTGATGTTCGAGGCGATGCTGTCGTTCCTCGGCGTCGGCGTGCGGCCGCCGACGCCCTCCTGGGGCAACATCATCTTCGAGAGCCAGTCCTATTTCCTGAGCGCGCCGTGGCTGGTGTTCTTTCCGGGCATGGCCATCGTGGTGCTGGCGCTGTCGTTCAACCTCGTGGGGGACGCGCTGCGCGACGCGCTCGATCCGACGCAGCGGGGCCGCCAATGATGCGCTATCTCGCCAAGCGATTGACGGCCGCCGGCATCATCCTCGTCGGGATCAGCGTCATCACGTTCTGCCTCATCTTCCTGGTGCCAGCCGATCCGATCAGCATGATTGCCGGTCGCAACGCCACGGCGGAGACGCGCGCGCAAATCCGTCATCAGCTGGGCCTGGACCGGCCGCTGCCGGTGCAGTACGGCGACTATGTCGTGCGCCTGGCCCAGGGCGACCTCGGGCGATCCTATGCGCAGAAGACCCAGGTCTCCGAACTGATTCGCGCGCGGCTTCCGGCGACGCTGCTCCTGATGGCGGCCGGCATCGTCGCCGAACTGGTCATCGGGTTGCCGGCCGGGATCTATGCGGCGACGCGACGGGGCGAAGCGGTCGACCGCGGCGTGATGATGCTCTCGTTCATCGGCATCTCGGCGCCGCAGTTCATCGTCGGCCTGCTCCTGCTCTATCTGTTTGCCTACATGGTCGGCTGGTTCCCGTTGTCGGGCTATGGCGGGATCAGCCATCTGGTGCTGCCGGCGATCACGCTGGGCATCGCCGGCGGCGGCACCTATTCGCGGCTGATGCGCTCGCAGATGCTGGACGTGCTGCGGCAAGACTACATCCGCACGGCGCGGGCCAAGGGCCTGCCGGAGCGGACGGTCCTGCTCACCCACGCGCTGCGCAACGCCGTCCTGCCGGTGATCGCCCAGGTCGGCTATGACATGGGTTTCCTGATCACCAACGCGGTCATCGTCGAATCGGTATTCGGCTGGCCCGGCATCGGCCAGCTCATGTGGCAGCAGGGGATCCAGCGCCTCGACTACCCGATCATCATGGGCGTCACGATCACGGCGGCGCTGTTCATCGTGCTCGGAAGCCTCATCGCCGACCTCATCGTCCCCCTCATTGACCCGCGCATCCGACTGAGGTGAAATGCCGCCCGTAGGCCGGAACGCAGAGCCATCCATGTCAGGGCCGGGTATGGCCCGGGCAGCCAGTACGACGCAACAAAACTTCGCCGTCAGCCATGGATCGCCGGGTCGCGCCCGACGGTGGCCGATTGTTCCTGGAGCGGCTCGGCGTGCCCTTGGACCCCGCGATCGATGACAAAACAGGGAGCTTGAACAAGATGAAGCGCTTTCTTCTATCCGCCGTCGCCGCGTTGGCGATCATCGCGGCGGGACCGGCGTCAGCCGACCCGAAGCAGGGCGGTGCCGCCGTCATCACTTTCAACAACGACCTGACGACGCTCGATCCCGCCATCGGCTATGACTGGCAGAACTGGTCGGTGATCAAGAGCATCTTCGACGGGCTGATGGACTATAAGCCCGGCACCACCGAGCTGACCCCCGATCTGGCCGAGAGCTACACGATCAGCGACGACGGCCAGACCTATACCTTCAAGCTGCGCGACGGCATCAAGTTCCACAATGGCCGCGCGCTCAAGGCCGCCGACATCAAGTACTCGATCGAGCGCGCGATCAATCCGGCGACCCAGAGTCCGGGCGGCGGCTTCTTCGGTTCGATCAAGGGCTACGACGACATGGTCGGCGACAAGAAGGCCACGGAGCTTTCGGGCATCAGCGCGCCCGACGACAAGACCGTCGTCATCACGCTGACACGCCCCGACGCCACCTTCCTCCATGTCATGGCGATCAATTTTGCCTTCGTCGTGCCGAAGGAGGAGGTGGATAAATACGGCGCCGACTTCGGCAAGCATCCGGTCGGCACCGGCGCCTTCAAGTTCGTCGACTGGGTGGCCGGCCAGAAGCTGGAGCTCGAGCGCAACGCGGACTACTACAAGAAGGGCGTGCCCTACCTCGACAAGCTGAGCTTCGAGTTCGGCCAGGATCCAACCGTCGCCGTGCTGCGCCTGAAGAAGGGCGAGATCGACATCGTCGGCGACGGCATCCCGCCGGCGCAGTTCACCGAACTGCTGAACGATCCCACCACGAAGGACCTGATCGTCGCGGGCGACCAGCTGCAGACCGTCTACGTCACCATGAACGTGAAGACGCCGCCGCTCGACAACCTCAAGGTGCGGCAGGCGATCAACATGGCGATCAACAAGGACCGCATCGTCCGCATCATCAACAACCGCGCCGTGACGGCGAACCAGGTGCTGCCCAAGGGGATGCCCGGCTATGACAAGGACTACGCCGGCTATGCGTACGATCCGGCCGCGGCCAAGAAGCTCCTGGCAGACGCTGGCCTCAAGGACGGCTTCTCGACCGAGCTCTATGCCATGAACGTCGACCCCAACCCGCGCATCGCCCAGGCGATCCAGCAGGATCTGGCGGCCGTCGGCATCAAGGCCGACATCAAGTCGCTGGCTCAGGCCGAGGTGATCGCGGCGGGCGGCAACGGGACGGCGCCGATGGTCTGGTCGGGCGGGATGGCCTGGATCGATGATTATCCCGACCCGTCGGATTTCTACGGCCCCATCCTGGGCTGTGCCGGCGCCGTGGAGGGCGGCTGGAACTGGTCGAAATATTGCAACCAGGGCCTTGACCAGCGGGCCGCCGAGGCCGACGCCATGGTGACGGCCGCCCAGCAGGCCGCCCGCGCCGAGAAATGGAAGGGCATCTTCGCAGACGTGATGAAGGACGCGCCGTGGGTGCCGGTCTTCAGCGAGACGCGCTACACCTTCCATTCGGCGCGGCTCGGCGGCGACGCGATCCTGTTCACCGATCCGATCCACCTTCCCGTGAACTACGACTACATCTTCGCCAAGGACGCTCAGTAGCAGGCGAAACAGACAGGGGCGGGCCGGCGGCCCGCCCCTCAACGTGCATCCAGGGACAGGCCCCATGAACGTGCCGCACAAGCATACCATCCACAAGGAGCAGAGCCATTTCGGCTGGAACAATGCCAACAAGCCGGTGGTGACGGTGAAGCCCGGCGAGAGCATCGAGTTCCATCCGATGGACGCCTCGGCCGGACAGCTGACGCAGACCTCGACCGTGGCCGACGTCGCCAGGCTCGACTTCTCCAAAGTCAACCCCGTCGCCGGCCCGGTCTACGTCGACGGCGCCGAACCGGGCGACGCGGTGAAGGTGACGCTGCTGTCGTTCGCCCCGTCGGGCTGGGGTTGGACGGCGAACATCCCGGGCTTCGGGCTGCTGGCCGACCAGTTCAAGGAGCCGGCGCTGCACATCTGGAAGTATGACGCGCAGTCGCTGGCGCCGGCGATGTATGGCCCCGGCGGACGCGTGCCGCTGAAGCCGTTCTGCGGCACGATCGGCCTGGCGCCCGCCGAACTCGGCCAGCACAGCATCGTGCCGCCGCGCCGGGTGGGCGGCAACATGGACATCCGCGACATGAGCGCGGGGACCGAGCTGTACCTGCCGGTCGAGGTCAAGGGCGGGCTGTTCTCGGTCGGCGACACGCATGCCACGCAGGGCGACGGCGAGGTCTGCGGCACAGCGATCGAGAGCCCGATCTCGCTCGCCGCCAGGTTCGACCTGGTCAAGGGCGCCAACCTGAAATTCCCGCGCTTCACGACCGCGGGGCCGGTCAGCCGCCACCTCGATGCCAAGGGCTACGAGGTGACGACGGGCGTCAGCCCCGATCTCATGGAAGGGGCCAAGGCGGCGGTGAGCGGTATGGTCGACCTGCTGTCCAAACGCTACAAGATGCAACCGATCGAAGCCTACATGCTGTGCAGCGTCTGCGCCGACCTGCGCATCAGCGAGATCGTGGACATGCCGAATTGGATCGTATCGCTGTATTTCCCGCGCGTGGTCTTCGAATAAAACCGTCCGGCTCTCAGCCGTCGGCTTTCGAGAACTGAGAGTTGACGGCTGATTGCTCGTGCCAATGGCAGCGCCCGCGTCCCTCCTCTCCGTCGAAGACCTCTCCGTCTCCTTCGCCACCGAAGACGGCCGCGTACGCGTGGTCGAGGAGGTGTCGTTCGCCGTGCCGGCCGGACGCACGGTCGGCCTCGTCGGCGAATCCGGCTGCGGCAAGAGCGTCACGGCCATGTCGATCATGCGGCTGCTGCCGTCGCCGCCGAGCCGCGTCGACGGCGGGCACATCCTGTTCGACGGCAAGGACCTGACGGCGCTCGATGACGCGGCCATCCGCGGCATCCGCGGCGACCAGATCGGCATGATCTTCCAAGAACCCATGACGAGCCTCAACCCGACCCTCACCGTCGGCTTCCAGATCGCCGAGGTGCTGCGCCTGCATCGGGGCATGGAAGCGAAGATGGCAAGGGTGTGGAGCATCGACATCCTGAAGCAGGTCGGCATCGGCGGCGCCGACCGCCGGCTCGGCCAGTACCCGCATGAGCTGTCGGGCGGCTTGCGCCAGCGCGTGATGATCGCCATCGCGCTCGTCTGCCGGCCGGCGCTGCTCATCGCCGACGAGCCGACGACCGCCCTCGACGTGACCATCCAGGCGCAGATCCTGGATCTGCTGCGCCGGCTGCAAAGCGAGATGGACATGTCCATCCTGCTCATCACGCACGATCTCGGCGTCGTCGCCGAGATGTGCGAGGACGTCGTCGTCATGTATGCCGGCCGTATCGTCGAGCGCGCCGCGGTGGTCGAGCTGTTCCGCCGCCCGCGCCATCCATACACCGCCGGCCTGCTGGCCGCCTCGCCGCGCCGCGGCCGCCGCGGCCAGCGCCTGCCGACGATCCCGGGTGTCGTGCCGGCGCCGGGAAAGCGCGGCAGCGGCTGCAGCTTCGCCGAACGCTGCAGTCGCGCGCTCGACCGCTGCCGGAGCGAGCGGCCGCCGCTGGCGACGGTCGTCCAAGGCCACGATGCCGCCTGTTGGAATCCGGTGCCGTGACAGAGGTCTCGACGATCGCGATGGCCGGCCATGCACCGTCGCCACCGGTCGATGGCGCCCAGGCCGGCCCGCTGCTCGAGCTCATCGATGTGGTGAAGCACTTCCCGGCCAAGGACGGGCGCGGCGTGGCGCGGGCGGTCGACGGCGTGAGCCTCGCGCTGGCGCGCGGCGAGACCCTCGGCATCGTCGGCGAATCGGGCAGCGGCAAATCGACCTTGGCGCGCCTCATGCTCCGCCTGATCGAGCCGACGTCCGGCGCCGTCCACTTCGACGGAGGCGAACTGACGCGGCTCGGCACCCGCGCGCTCCGCGCCAAGCGGCGCGACATGCAGATCGTGTTCCAGGACCCCTACGCGTCGCTCGACCCGCGGCTGTCGGTCGGCGCCATCATCGCCGAGCCCCTGGAGATCCACGGCATCGGCGACCGCGCCGGTCGGCAGCGGCGTGTTGCCGAGCTGCTCGATCTCGTCGGGTTGGAGCCGGAGGCTGCCCAGCGCTACTCGCATGAGTTCTCCGGCGGCCAGCGCCAGCGCATCGGCATCGCCCGCGCCATCGCGCTGGAGCCGAAACTGGTCGTCCTCGACGAGCCGGTCTCGGCGCTCGACGTTTCCATCCAGTCGCAGATCCTCAACCTGCTGCTCGACCTCAAGGAGCGGCTGCGGCTCTCCTACATTTTCATCTCCCACGACCTCGCCGTGGTCGAGCATGTGAGCGACCGTGTCGCCGTCATGTATCTTGGCCATATCGTCGAGATGACGACGTCGACGGCGCTTTATGCCAAGCCGGCGCATCCGTACACGGAGGCGCTGATGTCGGCGGCGCCCGAACCGGACCCGGAGCGGCGAGCGCAGCGCATCGTGCTGTCCGGCGAGCCGCCGAGCCCGGAATCGCCGCCGCCCGGCTGCCGCTTCCACCCGCGCTGTCCGAAGGTCATGGACCGTTGCCGCACCGAACCGCCGGCGACGCGCAGCATCGGCGGCAGCGAGGTCCGCCATCTCGTGAACTGTCACCTGTATTGAGACGACGCGAACGATCCGCCAAAACCGCTACGGCCCGTCAGGTTGCGACCGCGCCACCTTCGCCTATACTCCGCGACGATTGCATCTCCCAGGGATCCTCCATGACCCGTGACATCAAAAAAGTCGTGCTCGCCTATTCGGGCGGCCTCGACACCTCCGTCATCCTGAAGTGGCTGCAGGAGACCTACCGCTGCGAGGTCGTCACCTTCACCGCCGATCTCGGCCAGGGCGAGGAACTCGAGCCGGCGCGCAAGAAGGCGCAGATGCTCGGGATCAAGGAGATCTTCGTCGAGGACCTGCGCGAGGAGTTCGTGCGCGACTTCGTGTTCCCGATGTTCCGCGCCAACGCCCTCTATGAGGGTCAGTATCTGCTGGGCACCTCGATCGCGCGGCCGCTCATCGCCAAGCGGCAGATCGAGATCGCCGCCAAGACCGGCGCCGACGCCGTGGCCCACGGCGCCACCGGCAAGGGCAATGACCAGGTGCGCTTCGAGCTCACCTACTACGCGCTCAATCCGGACATCAAGGTGATCGCCCCCTGGCGCGAATGGGACCTGACCTCGCGCACGCGGCTGCTCGATTTCGCCGAGAAGCATCAGATCCCGATCGCCAAGGACAAGCGCGGCGAAGCGCCCTTCTCGGTCGACGCCAACCTGCTGCACAGCTCGAGCGAGGGCAAGGCGCTGGAGGACCCCTGGCACGAGCCGGAGGAGTTCGTTTATCAGCGCACGATTTCCCCGGAGGCGGCGCCCGACAAGGCGACCTATGTCGAGATCGAGTTCGAGCGCGGCGACCCCGTGGCGATCGACGGCAAGAAGCTGTCGCCGGCGGCGTTGCTGACGCGGCTCAACGAGCTCGGCAAGGCCAACGGCATCGGCCGCCTCGACCTGGTCGAGAACCGCTTCGTCGGCATGAAGAGCCGCGGCGTCTACGAGACGCCCGGCGGCACCATCCTGCATGCCGCCCACCGCGGCATCGAGAGCATCACGCTCGACCGCGGCGCCGCGCATCTGAAGGACGAGCTGATGCCGCGCTATGCCGAGCTGGTCTACTACGGTTTCTGGTTCTCGCCCGAACGCCTCATGCTGCAGGCCCTTATCGACAAGAGCCAGGAGAACGTCACGGGCACCGTGCGGCTGAAGCTCTACAAGGGCAACACGGCCGTCGTCGGCCGCAAGTCGCCGAAGTCGCTCTACTCCCTCGCCCACGTCACCTTCGAGGAGGACGCCGGCGCCTATGACCAGCGCGACGCCGCCGGCTTCATCAAGCTGAACGCATTGCGCCTGCGGCTGCTCAAGAAAGGACGCGGCTGACCACCGTCAGGCGAGCTTGTGCCACGCATCCCAGGGGATGTCGCGGCCGGGAAAGGCGACGCGCTTGAAGAGCCAGCGACTCTGCAGCCAAGCCCGGAAGGCTGCACCGAGCCGCTCGTCGAGACCATCGGCCAATGCGCTGCTGCGTACCCACCAGAATGCTTTGACCTCGAACCCGGACTTGTCGCTCGGATAGATGTAGCAGCAACCGAGGCAGACCGACTCGTCCGGCGACATCACGGTGTAGGCGAAAGAGCGGCGCTGCAGGAACTCGCGCTGATGCCAGCCGAGATCGATCAAGTCGTCCTCGATCGTCAGGCCCGTTGGCCAAACGCTGTCGGGATTCATCGAACCCCTGAGCCGCGTTTCGCTCGACATCACGGCGTCGTAGTCTTTGACCAGATCGTTCACCGTGAGCATGCGCAGGTGAAAGCCGTCGGCGTCGAGCCGTGTCGGAACCGCGAAGTCGTCGGGAACGAGGCGTCGCCAGTACGACACGGGACCCGTCAGTACTGCACGATCACGGAGACGCCGGTGAAGGCGGCGTGGAAGATGACGAGGACGATGTAGAGCACGCCGGCTGCCATCACTCGCCACCAGCCGACCTCGGCGATGTGGAACTCGTTGCGGCTGGTGAAGATGGCGCCGAAGGGGATGTTCGACGTGGCGGCCGTAAAGCGTCGCCAGTCCTCGGCCGGCCAAGCGCGCTGCTTCTTGGCATCGAGGACGCGGGTGCCGTAGAGCGCGAGCACCGCGAAGGCGCCGAAGAAGATGAACGCGGCGAGATCGCGGCTGATCAGCAGGTGCACGATCGCCCACAGGCCGATCGCCCACATCAGGGGATGCCGCGTGATCGCCAGGATGCCCGGCGCCGGTCGATCGGTCGGCAACGACGCCTTCTGCATGACCGCCGTCGGGTTGCGTTGCGTATAGCCGCAGACCAAGAGGAACAGCGCGAAGGGCATGACGACGATCGGTATCACGATGAACGCGCGCGGCCGTTCCCACTGCAGGAGCGGATTGGTCACGGTGCTGTAGGCCCGGATGAGCCAGGCGAGCAGGATCAGCGAGACGGCCGAGTAGAGCATCACGTACGCGCGCTCGCCCAGACGGCGGACGAGATCCTCGCGCACCCAGGTGCTGGAGATGCCGAAATGGCTGCCGACGAAGACGATGGCGGCGATCGCCAGTTCGATGATCGTGCCGGTCATGGGACGCCTCTCGGCTGTCGGCTACAGACTCTTCAGGGCAGGGAAATGCCGCGCTGGCGGCAGGCGGCGGTGAGCGTGTTCTGCAGCAGGCAGGCGATTGTCATGGGGCCGACGCCGCCCGGCACCGGCGTTATGGCGCCGGCGTGGGCATAGGCCTCGGCATAGGCGACGTCGCCGACCAGCTTCGTCTTGCCGCCCGGCGCGTCGATGCGGTTGATGCCGACATCGATCACGGTGGCGCCGGGCGCGATCCAGTCGCCGCGCACCATCTCCGGCCGGCCGACGGCGGCGATGACGATCTCGGCGCGACGGCACTCGCCGGCGAGATCGCGGCTCTTCGAATGGACGATGGTCACGGTGCAGCTCTCGCCCAACAGCAGCTGCGCCATCGGCTTGCCGACGATGTTGGAGCGTCCGACGACGATGGCGCGGCGGCCGGCGAGATCGCCGAGGCGGTCCTTCAGCAGCATGAGGCAGCCGAGCGGCGTGCAGGGGACGAGCCCGTGGCCGCCGGTGGCGAGCCGTCCGGCATTGACGACGTGGAAGCCGTCGACGTCCTTGTCGGGATCGATGGCGTTGATCACGGCCTGCGGATCGATCTGCTTCGGCAGCGGCAGCTGCACGAGGATGCCGCTCACGGCCGGGTCCTTGTTGAGGCGGTCGACCAGCGCCAGAAGATCCTTCTGGCTCGTCTCCGCCGGCAGCTTGTGCTCGAAGGAAGCCATGCCGGACTCCTTCGTCTGCTGGCCCTTGTTGCGGACGTACACCTGGCTGGCCGGATTCTCGCCGACGAGCACGACGGCGAGGCCGGGCGCGAACCCGTGTCCAGCCCTGAGCGTCGCCACCTGTTGAGCGATGCGCCGGCGGAGCGACTCGGCGAAGGCCTTGCCGTCGATAACCTTGGGGTCGGACTTCGCGGCTGCGTCGTTCATGCGGTCGATCCTGCCTTGTTCAGCCAGTCTGCGAGCGCCTGCATAAGCCGCTGCGGATCGCCCTGCAAATGGATTGTCTTGCGCCGGTCGGCGGCACCCGCCGTCACCGCGAGGTTCGACTTGGGGACGTGCCATGCCTCGGACAGGAGCGCGATAACGGCGGCGTTGGCGCGGCCATCCGCGGGCGCCGCGGTCACCGCGACCTTGAGCGCGACGCTACCGTCGGCCTCCGGCACGAGGCCCTCGATGCGATTGCGCCGCGTCCGCGGCTGCACGCGCAGCCGGACTCTGACGCCGTCGGCGGCCGCGCTGAACGGCGAGGCAGCGGCAGCCGCCATTGGCTAGAGCCACTGGATAACGAGTCGCTGCACGAAGCCGAGGATCAACATCAGGATCAGGGGCGAGACGTCGACGCCGCCGATCATCGGCACCACCCGCTGGATCGGCCGCAACACCGGCGCGGTCGCGGCATGCAGGAAGCGGGCGACCGCGTTCACGAAGGGATGCCGCATGTTTACCACGTTGAAGGCGACCAGCCAGCTCATCACCACCCAGGCGACCAGGACGTAGATGTAAATCCAGATGATTT
>Ga0335076_10001924_pt1 | contig 20430 bp, 16 predicted proteins | sample Lox_Sample_25_FD_206717 | JGI IMG/M metagenome (GOLD analysis project Ga0335076, IMG submission 206717) | Soil microbial communities from Loxahatchee National Wildlife Refuge, Florida, United States - Lox_Sample_2.5 | ecosystem: Environmental > Terrestrial > Soil > Wetlands | place: USA...
CGGCGGCCCTCCGTAAGGTCCTGATACAAAAGGTGAAATCGACTTCCGTTGCGTCTCCGGCAGCCCCTACTGCAAGAATGGCACTGCGAGATGCCCGTGAGAGAGGAGCGCATGTCATGTTCAGTCGTCGCGAGTTTCTGACGCAGACAGCCGCCGCGACCCTGGTCGCGACGGCCGCTTCACGGTCGAGCTCAGCCGCGCGGGCGAAAGCGCCCGCTGGCGGATCATCGAGTGCCGCCAGGCCGGCCGGCACGATGAAGAGCTACACGATTCCCCATACCGATCTCGAGGTCTCGCGCCTCGCCTACGGCTGCGCAATGTTGGGACTCGACTGGAATGGCTCGGATGCGGTTGCCAGGACGGTTGCAACCATCCGTACGGCCCACGAGCAGGGCATCACTTTCTTCGACACCGCGGATATCTATGGCCGCGGGAAGTCCGAGCTGGCACTCGGGGAGTTCCTGAAAGGCTCGCCCGGGATCAGGCACCGGATCGTGATTCAGTCAAAATGCGGCATCGCTGAGGGCGGCAGCATCGACAACAGTCGCGGGCACATCACGACCGCCGTGGAAGGCAGTCTCGAACGACTCGGGACCGACCGTCTCGATATTCTGCTGCTGCACTGGCCTGACAGCCTCGTAGAGCCGCAGGAAGTCGCGAAAGCTTTCGACGAGCTGCACCGCGCTGGCAAGGTTCGCTACTTCGGCGTCAGCAACCACAGTGCCTGTCAGATCGAGCTCTTGCAAAAACACGTGCGGCAACCCCTGGTGGCCAATCAAATTCAGTTGGGTCTTGCGCATTGGTACACGGTGGCCGCGCCGTCCAAGGGCGCTGTCACCCACGGTGACGAGGGCGTCGCGAGTCTCGACTACTGTCGTGTGCACCACATCCAGGTCCAGGCCTATTCGCCTTTAAAAGCCGGCAACATCGTCAAGCCGCCGAACCTGCTGAACCCGGCCGCCGATGCCGCGCCGGAGGTCAAGAAGGCCGCGCAAGCGCTCGCGGACGTTGCGAATGCTCACGGCACCACGACCGCCGCCGTCATGCTCGCCTGGCTGCTGCATCATCCGGCGGGCATCGTGCCGATCATCGGTGCAACCAAACCCGAGCACGTGATCGACAACTGTACGGCCGACCGCATCGAGCTGAGCCGCGCGGAGTGGTACGCGCTGCTGCGCGCTGCATCTGCGATCGAATCGCAAAAGGCCACGTGACACGGCGGCAGTACGGCGTCCGGCGCCTGCCTAACCACGCTGCGCAGGCAGATGGCTCTGAGCCTGATACTCGACGACGCGCTGCTGTGCGTCGTATTCGATGATCAGGATCTCCGCGGCGGTCAGCGCCAGTGCGGCGAGCAGTGCAACGATGTGGGTGGCATGCAGGGTTTTCATGGGCAACTCCTCGTGTGTGTTGGCTGGCAATAACGGTGTCTGTCCGTTGGTGCACAGTCTTCATCCGGGGTGCCCGGGCAGCAAACGCGATGTCTGAAGGACGGCTAAGAAAAACTGAAGGCCCCGCCACGGCGATCAGGAGCTGTGGAATGTAGGCAAATTCGGCGAAGTCACTACCGCCGGCGGCGACCGCTGCCTCGACGCGTTCAGTTCGCCTTCAGTCCCTTGGCGCGGAATATGCCGCAGGCGCTCTCGAGCGCCTCTGCCGAGGGCGGCTCGGTGTGCTCGAGCGCGTAGCGGATGCCGAGTGTCTGCCACTTGAAGCGGCCCATTTGATGAAAGGCGAGCACCTCGACGCGCTCCACGTTGCCGAGTCCCGCCGCGAAGGATGCGATCTGCGCGATGTCCGCGGGATCGTCGGTGAGTCCCGGAACCAGCACGAAACGGACCCAGACCGGGAGCTTGCGCGCGGCGAGGCGCCGCGCCAGTTCCAGTGTCGGCGCGTTGTCGCGCCCGGTGAGGGAGCGGTGACGCGCCCCGTCCCACATCTTGATGCCGAGCAGCACCAGGTCGATGTTGTCGAGATCGGCGTCGCTGAGCTCCGCGCCGAGAAAGCCGTTGGTCTCGATCGCCGTGTGTATCCCGATGGCTTTCGCGCCGCCGAGCACCTTCATGACGAAGCGTCGCTGCATCAGCGGCTCGCCGCCGCTGATCGTCACGCCTCCCGACATCACCTTGAGCCCGTGACGGTACTTGCGCAGCTCCTCGACTGCCTGTCCTGCGCTCACCGGAATGCCGTTGCGCATCGTCCAGGTGTCCGGGTTGTGGCAGTACTGGCAGCGCCACATGCACCCCGTCGTCCAGCCAACCACCCGTATACCGGGGCCGTCCACCGCCGATCCGGTCGTAAAGGAATGCATGAATCCCATGTTGCCCTCGGCGAGCGCCGTGCGAACGTCCGTTTCCGGGACGTCCTTGCCGAGGTCCACCCGCAGGTCGAAGGGACTCTTCGCCTCCAGCGGCGTTTGCTGACGGCTATCGCTCTCGGTCATGGCGTACTCCTCGCCCCTCTCATTCTCCGTGGAAGGTGCGGTTGATCACGTCCGTCTGCTGCTCGCGCGTCAGGCGCACAAAATTGACCGCATAACCCGAGACGCGGATGGTGAGGTTCGGATACTTCTCCGGATGATCCATGGCGTCGAGCAGCGTCTCGCGGTTGAGCACGTTGACGTTCATGTGATAGCCCGTCACGCCAAAGTACGCATCGAGCATGCTGGTGAGGTTGGTGACGCGGTCCTCTGCAGTGCGCCCGAGCCCGCTGGGCACGAGCGATACCGTGAGGGAGATGCCGTCCTGGGCGTCGCGGTAGGGAATCTTGGCCACTGAGGCGGCGGCGGCGTGAATGCCGTGGGTGTCGCGACCGTGCATCGGGTTGGCGCCAGGCGCGAACGGCTCGCCCTTACGCCGCCCGTCGGGGGTGTTGCCGGTTCCTTTCCCATAGACGACGTTCGACGTAATGGTGAGGACCGACTGCGTGTGCAGCGCGTTGCGATAGGTCGGGTACTTGCGCAGCTTGCTCATGAACGTGCTCACCACCCACGTGGCGAGCTGATCGACGCGATTGTCGTTGTTGCCGAACTTCGGGAAGTCCCCTTCGATCTGGTAGTCGGTTATGAGTCCGGTGGTGTCGCGGATCACGCGCACCTTCGCGAACTTGATGGCCGACAGACTGTCCGCCACGACCGAGAGTCCCGCCACGCCGAACGCCATGGTGCGCAGCGGCGCATAGTCGTGCAGCGCCATCTCGAGCCGCTCGTAGGCGTACTTGTCGTGCATGTAATGGATGACGTTCATCGCATTCACGTAGACGCCCGCCAGCCAGTCCATCTCCCGCTCGAAGCGCTCGAGCACGTCGTCGAAGTCGAGCACCTCGCCCTCGACCGGTGCGAACTGCGGCGCGACCTGCTTCCCCGAGATCTCGTCGCGGCCGCCATTGATCGCGTACAGCAGGCACTTGGCGAGATTGGCGCGGGCACCGAAGAACTGCATCTGCTTGCCGACCATCATCGGCGAGACACAGCAGGCGATTGCGCCATCATCGCCCCAGACGCGACGCATGGTCTCATCGTTCTCGAACTGAATGGAGCTCGTATCGATCGCCACCTGGGCCGCGAAGCGCCGGAATCCGTCCGGCAGCCGCGGCGAATACCAGACGGTGAGATTGGGCTCGGGTGCGGGACCGAGGTTATAGAGGGTCTGCAGGTAGCGGAAGCTCGTCCTGGTTACGAGCGTGCGCCCGTCCTCCCCCATACCACCGAGCGACTCGGTGACCCAGGTCGGGTCTCCGGCGAACAGCGCGTCGTACTCGGGCGTGCGCAGAAAACGAACGATGCGCAGCTTGATGACGAAATCGTCGATGATCTCCTGGGCCTGCTCCTCGGTCAGCACACCCGCGGCGATATCGCGCTCGAGATAGATGTCGAGGAACGTGGAGGTTCGGCCGAGCGACATCGCCGCGCCGTTCTGTTCCTTGACGCCCGCGAGGTAGCCGAAATACAGCCACTGCACCGCCTCGCGACCGCTGCCCGCCGGCCCGGAGATGTCGAAGCCGTAGCTCTTCGCCATCTCGACGAGTTCCTCCAGAGCGCGGATCTGCTCGGCGAGCTCCTCGCGGTCGCGGATGATGGCCTCGGAAGACGGCTGGGCATCGAGTGCGTTCTTCTCCTCCTGCTTGTGCTTGATGAGGCGGGTGACGCCGTAGAGCGGCACGCGTCGATAGTCGCCAATGATGCGCCCGCGGCCGTAGGCGTCGGGGAGGCCGGTGAGAATGTGGGAGCTGCGACAGGCGCGGACATCGGCCGGGTAGGCATCGAACACTGCGTCGTTGTGGGTCTTGCGGTATTTGGTGAAGATCTCCACCACCTTCGGATCGGGCTCGTAGTGGTACGCCTCGAGGGCGTTCACCACCAGCCGCAAGCCGCCGTTCGGCAGAATGCCGCGCTTGAGCGGCGCATCGGTCTGCAGCCCGACGATGATCTCGTTGTCGCGGTCGATATAGCCGGGCGGGTAAGCGGTGATCGAGCCCGGGATCTGCGAGACGTCGAGCACGCCCTTGCGCCGCTCCTCGACGAACATCGCCTGGAGCTTGTCCCAGATGCGCCGCGTGCGCGGTGTCGCCGGCTTGAGAAACGACCCGTCCCCCTCGTAGGGCGTGTAGTTCTGTTGAATGAAATCACGGACATTGATCTCTTTTTCCCAGATGCCGGGACGGAAACCTCGCCACGCGGACTTGTCCGGCGCGGAAGCGGATTGAAGCGCTGGTGTTGCGGCCATGGGTCAACTCCTTAAGGAGGTCGGTCCCGCGAGGAGCGGGTTCCTCCCGATCCAAGCAGTCGCCCGGTATGCCGGGCGATCATCAGTTCCTCATTCGTCGGGATCATCCACACCGACACTGCACTCGCCTTGCGGGAGATACACGACGCTTTGGCGGTGTTGGCCTGCGGATCGAATTCGATGCCGAGCCAGGCGCACGCTTCGCAGACGCGGCGGCGTATTTCGGGCGAGTTCTCCCCGATACCTGCGGTGAATACCAGCGCGTCGAGGCCGCCGAGCACCGCAGCAAGCGCTCCGACTTCCTTCGCCACTCGGTAGACGAAGTAGTCCACGGCGAGGTGTGCGGACGGTTCGTCGCTCTCCAGGAGATCACGCATGTCGTTACTGACGCCCGAGATGCCGAGGAGGCCCGATTTCTTGTAGAGAATGGTCTCGACCTCCTTTACCGAAAGGCCGAGTCCCTGGAAGAGGTAAAGGATAACGCCCGGATCGACGGCGCCCGGCCGGGTGCCCATACACAGTCCATCGAGCGCCGTGAAGCTCATCGTGCTCTCAATGCTTCGGCCGGCGCACAGTGCGCACAGGCTCGCCCCGCTGCCGAGGTGGGCCACGATCACACGCCCCTGCGCAATCTGCGGCGCCACCTGCGGCAGGACGGATGCGATGTACTCATACGAGAGGCCATGGAAACCGTAACGCTCCACGCCGCCCCGGCGCATCTCGGCTGGCAGCGCGATCAGCTTGGCAACCGCCGGGAGGCTGCGGTGAAAGCTCGTGTCGAAGCACGCGACCTGCGGCACTTCGGGCCGGTGCTTGGCTACTGCCTCGATGGCCGCGAGGTTGTAGGGCTGGTGCAGCGGCGCATACGGCACAAGCTTACGGAGCTCCGCCAACACCTCCGGCGTCACGATCGCAGGGTGCGCGAACTGGGGGCCGCCGTGTACAACGCGGTGACCTACTCCGATGATGCGCCCGTCACTGAAGCTCGCACGCAGCCACGCGAACACGTGCTCGAGAGCACCACCTGCGTCACGCACCGCGGCAGGCAGCGCGGGGGTCGGCATGGCCGTCCCGGAGCCGTCGCGCGCCGACATCTTGGGCGACGTGCCGATACCTTCGAGGTTGCCGCGTGCAACGATCGGCCAATCCGCCCCGCTCGCTGCGCGAAAGACGGCGAACTTGAGGCTCGAGGAGCCTGCGTTCAGTACCAGCGCGAAATCTTCCACGGCTTACGTCCTGTAATGCGACCGGGCCACACCGCCGTACTCACGAGCTCACCCCAGCGGGGGTGTGCCGGGCGTGCGCCGCAAGCATCGCCACCGCGCAGCTTGCGATGCGGGCGCGCACGCTGTCGGCGCGGCTCGTGAGAATGATCGGAACGCGCGCCCCGACTACGAGGCCGGCACTGTCCGCCTTGGCGAGAAAGCTCAAGAGCTTCGCCAGGATGTTGCCGGCCTCGAGGTCGGGCGCCAGGAGGATGTCCGGATCTCCGGCAACTTCCGACTTGATGCCCTTGGTGCGCGCGGCGTCCCGGCTGATCGCATTGTCGAACGCGAGCGGCCCGTCGAGGAGCGCCCCCTTGATCTGCCCGCGCTCGGCCATCTTGCAGAGTGCCGCCGCATCGAGCGTCGCGGGCATCTTCGAGTTGACCGTCTCGACGGCTGCGAGGATCGCGACCTTCGGCTGCTTGAGTCCGAGAGAGACGGCGAGGTCGATGGCGTTCTGGCAGATGTCCACCTTGTCCTCGAGCGAGGGCGCGATGTTGATGGCCGCGTCGGTGACGATCAGCACCTTGTGGTAGGTCGGTACGTCCATGATGAACACGTGGCTGATGCGCCGCCCGGTGCGCAGTCCCGAATCGCGCGCGACTACCGCACCGAGCAGCTCATCGGTGTGGAGGCTGCCTTTCATCAGGAGCTCGGCCCGCCCTTCGCGCACGAGGGCCACGGCTTGCGCGGCAGCGGCATGACTGTGCGGCGCGTCGATGATTTCAGCGGAGCCGAGTGCGATCTTCCCCTGCCTGGCGATCTCGGCGATGCGCGCCTTGGGGCCGACATAGATCGGCGTGATGAGTCCCTCCGCGGCGGCCTCCGCCGCGCCCGCGAGGGCACTCTGCTCGCAGGGATGCACCACGGCGGTCGATACGGGCGTGAGGCTCTTGCAGCGCGCCACGAGCTGTTCGTACTTTCCGGTGCCGGTCTCATGGGCCATGGTTGCCCCTTACGATGTCGTTGCCACCGGCTGCGGACGTCGTGCGGCGGGGCCGGTTTCCCGTAGCACCAGCGTGAGCACGATGGCGAGCGCCACGCCGATCAGCAGCGGCTGAAAGGTGGTCTGGTAGTGCTCGAGGGTGCGTTCCGCCGCACCCTCCGAGGCACGTGTGAGCAGCCCAGCGAACACGGGCCCGAACAGGGCGCTGAGCGTGAAGTTGAGGAAATTGACGACTCCCGTGGCCGTGCCGCTCAGATTGGCGGGATTGGCTTCCTTAATGACCGTGTATGGGAGCATCGCCGCTCCGGATGACACGCCGGTTACGAATCCGAGGACATAGGGTGGGAGCAGCTCGCGCGGGCCAAACAGAATCCAGCCAAGGCAAATCAGCAGTACGAGCGCGCTCGTCGCGATCACGGGCTTGCGCCGGCCGAGGCGATCGGAGATGAACCCGAGCAGCGGGCAGCCCACGATCCAGCCGAGCGGTACGGTGGAAGAACGCATCACTGCCTCGCCGTAGTCGAAGCCGTGCGCCTCCTGGAGGTAACGCACGCCCCATACCATGTCGAAGATCGTCGTCGGAATGAAAAGCAGCCCCGAGATGAGCCCGCACATGATCGATTGCGGGTTGCGAAACACCGTGGCGAGGGCGTGCCCCGCGTCCTTCACCCAGCCGCCGCGCCGCTCGACAGACTTCGCCCCCGGCAGGAACGCGACCAGCAGCACGGCGAGCGCGATCCCCGCAATTCCCATGTAGACCCAGAAGCGGCTCCACGGCAGGCCCCCCGCAATCGCAGGCCCGACCATGAACTGGCCGGCAAACCCGCCGGCCATACCGAACATCTGCGTGGCACCGATCAGGGTCGCCGCGCGCGACGCCGGGAAATAGGTCGTCGCGAGGTACGCCGCCCCGAGCAGCGCGAACACCCCACCCGCGCCCTGGACGAACCGGCCGGCGCTGGCGAGAGCACCATTACCGCTCGCGAACATCAGTGCGCCGACACCGATGACCGCGGCGCCGATCGGCACCACCGTGCGAGGTCCGAAGCGGTCGAGCGCCACACCGGCCACCAGGCTGAAGGGCGAATAGCCGTAGTAGAAGAGCCCGGCGAGCGAGGCGACACCTACCGCGGTGAGGCCGAAGGCCTCGGAGAGCTCCGGCATCATGACGGCGGGCGCCGAGCGCAGCACGTACTGATAGAAGTAGTACACGGCCGTGATCAGCCATGCGACCTTGATGGTTGCCGCAGCACTCTTCATGGCCCTTCCCGCGCGCGGTGCCGCCGGCGGTTGGCGCTCAGCAGAGCGTCACCGACAGAGCGAGTCCGCCCTCCGAGGTCTCTTTGTACTTCGGGTTCATGTCCTTGGCGGTGAGCGCCATGGCGGTGACCGTGCTATCGAAGTCGACGCGCCGGTTGATCGGGATTTCGTTGCTCGCGATCATGTACCCGGTCCATGCCTTGACGGCCCCGTACGCGCACCGCTCGATACAGGGGATCTGCACGAAGCCTGCGACCGGATCGCAGGTCATACCGAGGTGGTGCTCGAGCGCCGATTCGGCGGCATTCGCGACCACCTGCGGGGAGGCGTCCATCACCTGCGCGATCATGGCCGCAGCCATTGCGGAGGCCACGCCGATCTCGGCCTGGCATCCGCCCTCGGCCGCGGCGAGCGTGGCGTTGTGCTTGCAGAGATACCCGACGCCCACCGCAGTAAGCATGCCTTGGCTGATCTTGTCCTTGGGTGCCTTGCGCCCACCCTCGCCGAGCGCGTAGACGACCGCCGGCATGACGCCGGCCGAGCCGCCCGTCGGGGCCGTCACCACCAGGTGACCGCGCGCGTTCTCCTCCGATCCGGCGAGCGCGTAGGCTGACACGACGCCGATACCCTGCTCACGCTCGAACTTATCCTGTAGGGCGCGCTTGTAGACATCGCCCGCCTTCGTCTTGAGCTTGATGGGACCGGGGAGCGTGCCCGCCGGAGCGGCAAGCCCCGACTTGACGATGTTGATCATGGCATTCTGGATCTTGTCGACGAAGGCGAGCACGTCCGCCTCGCTCTTCCCGGAGACGGTCACTTCGTTGGCGAGGATCACCTGCGCGATGGTGAGTTTGTTCTTCTCGGCGTGATCGACGAGCTCCTTCATCGTCGCGTACGGGTACTTGGGCTTCCCCTTTTTGGGTGGCTTGTAGCCTTTCCACTCGATGAACCCGCCGCCGACCGAGTAGTACTCCTGTTCAAGCAACACTTGCTCCCCGCCGAGCAGCTTGCACGTCATGGTGTTGGGGTGCGGAAAATCACCCTTAGTTGCATCGTAGATGATGTCAGCAAGTGAGACGTTGAACGTCTTGTTGCCGAGCTTCACCGGGAAGGTTTGTTGCGGATTCGCAGCCAGGTCGTCGAGGAATGCCGGATCGACAGTCGCCGGCTCCTTGCCGACGAGACCTGCGAGCGCGGCGCGCTCGGTGCCGTGGCCTTTGCCCGTGGCGCTGAGACTGCCAAACAGGTTCACCTTGAGTGCGGTGGCCTGGTTGAGCTTGTCCTGCGGCAGCTTGGTGCAGCGCTGGTAGAAGTCGTAAGTGATGCGCATCGGCCCGATGGTGTGCGAGCTCGAAGGGCCAGGCCCCACCTTGTAGAACTCCTCCACCGTCGTCATCACCGGTCCCTTGGATTCCTTCACCACGTTGAGGCTCGGAGACAGCGGCACCTGCGGCTTCGAGGGCGCCGCCGCCGCAGCCGCCGCCCGCGCCTCGGGGGTCAGGGTGCGGTCCGTGATGAGCAGGGCCGAGGTGATCACGGCGCTGCGCATCAGGAAGGAACGACGATCCACGCCGGCGGGAACGTCGAGGGTGCTCACTTCATCTGGAAGCGACACAGTGGGCGAGTCGGGCTGGATGTTCATGATTCTGTTCCTCTGGTTGGAGGCCTGAGCTACCGCTTAGCCAATCTGTCCACACTCACTCTGTCGCTATCCGTATCAAAACACCTCGGGCACGTGTCGGTACGTACGGTCGGGGTCGACGTAACCTTTGCGCTTCTGCCGCTTGGGAAGCTTGATCTTCTCGCGCTTGATGTCCTTGTAGGGGATCAGACTGAGGAAATGGGAGATACAGTTCAGCCGCGCGCGCCGCTGGTCGTTGGAATCGACGATGTGCCAAGGCGCAAACTGCGTGTCGGTGGCAAGCAGCATGTCGTCACGGGCACGCGAATAGTCGTACCAGCGGCCGGCCGCTTTGACATCCATGGGGCTGAGCTTCCAGATCTTGCGCGGATCGTTGATGCGTGACTCAAAGCGCCGCTGCTGCTCCTCCTCGGAAACCTCTAACCAGTATTTGATCAGCGTGATGCCGGAATTGACAACGCCGCGCTCCCAGATCGGACACAACTGCAGAAATCGCTCGACCTCCTTTTCGCTGCAGAATCCCATGACCCGCTCGACTCCGGCGCGGTTGTACCAACTGCGGTCGAAGAGGATGACCTCGCCCGCTGCCGGAAAGTGCGTCAGGTAACGTTGGATGTAGAGCTGGGATTTCTCGCGCTCGGTGGGCGCCGGCAGCGCGACGATGCGAAACAACCGGGGGCTTACCCTTTCGGTAATCGCCTTTATGACGCCACCCTTTCCGGCGGTATCGCGGCCCTCGAAGACCACCACGATCCGCAATCCCTCGTGCCGTACCCAAAGTTGCAGCTTTACGAGCTCGCCCTGCAGCTTCTTCAGATGCTCCTCGTACTCTTTGTTCTTCATCTTCTCGCGCTTTTCGTTTGCCGCAGCAGCAAATCCTTTTGTGCTCTTCCGCGCCGTCTTCGCCGATACGCCTTGATCGGTTTTTTTTGCAGCCATCTGTCACACCTCGTCGTATGACCCCGAAAGGGTCGTCCCGCCACCATCAATGCGGCTGGTTCCACTCTTCGTCCTTCAGACTCCAACCCCCGCCGAGCGCCTTGTAGAGGCTCACCACCGCGATGAGCTGATCCCGTTGGGTCTGAGCCAGCGCATCTTCGGAAGGGAACAGCGACTGCTCCGCATCGAGCACCTCGAAGTAGCTCGCGCGGCCGCCGGTGTAGCGCTGCATGGCCAGGTCGACCGCCTCACGGTTCGACTGCACCTGCCCCTCGAGCGCTTTGCGCTGCGCCACCAGGGTCTGCTGGGCGATAAGCGCATCGGATGTCTCGCGGAACGCGACCGTGACGGTCTGCTTGTACTGCGCGATGCTCTCGTTCCAGAACGCCTCTTGCGCCTGGACGCCAGCTTTCAACCGGCCGCCCTGGAAGATCGGGCCGGTGAGGCCGGCACCGAGACTCCAGATGCTGAAGTTGCTCTTGAACAGGTCCGAGACCTCCACCCCCTGGCCACCGTACAGCGCCGACAATCCGATGCGTGGAAAGTAATTGGCCACGGCCACGCCGATCTGCGCATTGGCGCCGACCATGACCTGCTCCGCTTGCATGATATCGGGGCGACGTTGCAGCAGATCGCTCGTCAGGCCTACCGGTGTCGCCGGCATGACCTGCTGCGGGAGTTGCGTGCCGCGCTCGATGGTCCGGGGGTAGATGCCGAGGAGGACGCAAATCGCGTTCTCCTGCTGCGTGATGGCGCGGTTGAGAGCGGCAATGGCGGCGTTGCTGGAATCATAGGCGGCCTGCGCGCGCACCTGTCCGAGCTTGCTGTCGCGCCCCGCCTCGAAACGCTGGGTAAAGAGATCGAGCGTCTGCTTGTATATGGTGGCGCTTTCCTGGGCGATCGCGAGCTGGCGATCGAGCTCGATCAGCGCGAAGTAGTTCGCTGCGACATCGCTCACCAGGGCGAGCATCACGCCGCGGCGCACATCTTCCTGGGCGTAGAGGCTTGCGGTCGCGGCTTCGGCCGAGTGCCGAATCCGCCCCCACAGGTCGAATTCCCAGGTGGCGTTCACGGCCGCGAGAAACGAGTTGTAGGTCACGTTACCCTGCAACTGCGGCAGCGGTATGAAGGACTTTTCCCGCGCGGCGCTCGCCTGGTAGCCGACCTGCGGATAGAGGTCTGCGCGCACCACAGCGACCTGGGCGCGCGCCTCCTCGATACGGGCCACCGCGACTTTGAGATCGTAGTTGCCGGCGAGCGCCTGCGTGATGAGGCCCTGCAACGCCTTGTCGTTGAACACCTGCCACCACGGCAGATCCGCAAGCGAGCCGGCTTCCGCGGGCGCGAGCTGTGAGCGGAAGTCCTTGGGAGGTGTGACTTCCGGTCGGCGGTACTCCGGGCCGACCATGCAGCCCGCGAGGGTCACCGCCATCAGCAGCACCGCCGGCAACCTCCGGGATGTCAACTTCATCGAAGCGCGCGTATCCACGGGCAACCTCTTGGCTCTAATTAACCGCCGCCAGCATCTTGCGGAATCGCGACAGGGTGAAGACCGAGTAGGCACAGCCGATCGCGAACATCTTGGTGAGATCCGGCCACACCATGCTCAGGCTCGCATCGCGGAACAGCACCGCCTGGGAGAAACTGACGAAATGCGTCGAAGGCACGAACTGCATGGTTTTCTGCAGCCACAGCGGCATACTCTCGAGCGGCGTCTGGCCGCCCGACAGCAGATTCATGACGATGAACACCGGGAAGGCCAGCAGCCCGAACTGCGGCATCGAGCGGACCATCGTGGCGAGCATGATGCCGAGCGCCGTCACCGAGAAGAGATACACGAACAGCCCGAGGGCAAAGAGCGGAATGGAGCCCGCCACCGGCACGCCGAGCGCGCCCTTGACGATGAGGAACAGCGAGATCAGCGCCGCCACGATGACCACCAGTCCGTTGGCCCAGATCTTGGCGAACATGAGCTCGTAGGGCTGAAGCGGCATCACCAGCAGGTGCTCGAGCGTGCCGTGCTCGCGCTCGCGCAGCACCGCGGCACCGCAAAGGAAGATGGCCATCACCGAGATGTTGTTGATGATCTGGTTGATCGAGACGAACCAGCTCTGCTGCACGTTGGGATTGAAGCGCACGCGGGTGTTGAGCTTGACCAGCTCCTGGTTGTTCGGGTCCGCCCGACCCGGCCAGAAGGGCATGGCCTCCCGGTTCATGATGTTGCCGATGTATCCCGGCCCGCGGCCGGCCTGAGCCATGACGGTCGCATCCGCAATGACCTCGGCGGTGGGCGTCGCGCCCTTGGAGATGTCGGATTGGAACTTGCGCGGCAGGTCGATGATGAAGGTGAACTGCCCCGAGTTCATGGCTTGGTTGATCATCGAGAACGCCAACAGTCGCGCCGGCCGGAACAAGGGCGGCAGCAGCGCATCGCGTATCTGGCGCGATAGTGGCGAGTCGTCCTCGTCCACCAGTGCGACCGAGGCGTTGATCACATCCATGACCGCGCTCTTCGCCGGGGTATAGACCGAGAACGTGAAACAATAGGCGATGAGAAACAGCAGCACCGGGTCGCGGGCAAGGCTCAGGATCTCCTTGATGCCGAGATGAAAGATGTGGCGGAGATTGCGCATCTAGTTTTCCTGCTTGCGCAACAGTGACACCGACAACCCGATGTAGACGATGGCGATCACGGCCAACGCGACGATATTGCGCCACAGCGAGGGGAGCCCGAGCGCCTTGGTGAAGGTGCCGACGCTGATAGCCTGGAAGTAGGTGCTGGGGAAGATCTTGCCCGCGAGCCACGCCCCGCCCGAGAGCGAGGACACCGGCACAAACATCCCGGAGAACTGCACCGCCGGAAGGATCGCGATGATCGCGGCAGCGAAAATGGCGGCGGTCTGACTCCCCGAGAACACCGACAGCAGCAGGCCGAAGCCCGTGGTCGCTACCACGTACAGGATCCCACCGAGCAACAGCGTCGCAAAGCTGCCCTTGAGCGGCACCTGGAACATGAAGATCGCGAGCGCCACCAGGGTCGCAAACTGGATGAGCGCGACGGCGAGGTAGGGAAGCTGCTTGCCGAACAGGAACTCACCACGCGTCGCGGGTGCGGCATAGAAGTTGGCGATCGATCCCAGCTCCTTCTCGCGCACCACGCTCAAGGCGGTCAGCATGCTGGGGATCAGGATCAAGAGCAGCATGATATCGCCTGGGACCATGGCGTAGACGCTCTCGAAGGCCTGATTGAAGAGCATGCGGGTCTCGATCTTCATCGGACTAGCGGCCGGCGGGATCCCGCGTGCGTCGCGCAGACGCTGCTCGTAGAGGTTGTGGGTCTGCTCCACGTAGCCGCGCGTTGTCTCGCCTCGGAACGGCTGGGCGCCATCGACAAGGGCGTTAACCTCCGGCCGGCGGCCGCGCTGCATGTCGCGCTCGAAGCCGGCGGGAATCTCGACGGCGAGCCGCAGCTCGCCGTTGCGCAGCCGTCGATTGAGCTCGCCGTAGCTGTAGATCGGGGGCCGCTCATCGAAGTACTGGGTGCCCCTGAAGCTATCGGCATACAGGCGGCTGCTGACCGTGTCGTCGGAATCGAGCACGGCAAAGGGCAGATGGTTGACATCGAGGGAGATGCCGTAGCCGAACACGGTCATGAGCAGGATCGGCCCGAGCACGGCAAAGGCGAGGCGTACCCGGTCATGCTGCAGTTCCACCGCTTCGCGCCGTGCAAAGGCCCACACGCGTCCGAGACTGAAGCGGCTGCTCGCCGTGTGAGCGTGAGTCGCTCCGGCAGCTGACGCCGGTGTCGCAGCTTCTCCGGCTGAGAATGCTGCAGCTTCTGCGGCGGGTTTCGCGCCGGCCAGTACGTCTCTGGCGTTCGGATCCTTGGCGGCATCCTCGAGGTAGCCGATGAAGGCCGCCTCGAGGTTCTTCGCCTTGCGCTCGGCGACCAGCTGCGCTGGCGGTCCCATCGCCAACACCTTGCCCGCATGCATCATCGACATGCGATCGCAGCGTTCCGCTTCATTCATGAAATGAGTGGACAGAAAGATGGTGACGCCCTTATCGCGCGACAGGCGGATGAGGAGTTCCCAGAATCCGTCGCGGGCGACCGGGTCGACGCCGGAGGTCGGCTCGTCGAGAATGAGCATTTCCGGTTCGTGGATCACCGCCACGGCGAGCGACATGCGCTGTCGGATGCCGAGCGGGAGGCTCTCGGTGAGCGTATCCGCTACGCCTTCGAGACCGAAATCCTTCATCAGCTCATCGACCCGCGCTTTTCCTTTCTCCGGGGAAAGGTCGAACAGGCGCGCGTGCAGAACCATGTTCTGCCGCACGGTGAGCTCGGTATAGAGCGAGAACGCCTGGGTCATGAAGCCGACGCGCCGGCGCGATTCCACATCGCCACCCTTGACCGGCTTGCCGAACAGCAGCGCGGTACCCTCGGTCGGCGGCAGGAGTCCGGTGAGCATCTTCATGGTAGTCGTCTTGCCGCAACCGTTTGAGCCCAGGAAGCCGAAGATCTCGCCGCGCTCTATGCGGAAGTTGACATGATCGACTGCGGTGAAGGTGCCGAAGCGCTGCGTGAGTCCCTCGGCCTCGATGGCCGGAGGCCCGCCGCTCGACTTATAGGGAGTGATCTGCGGTTCCTTGTAGCCGCGCGTGACTTCCTCCGGCAGCAGCTTGATGAAGGCTCGCTCGAGGGTCGTCTCGTTGGTCTTGCGTCGGAGCTCGTCCGGTGTTCCCGTAGCCATGACCTTGCCGGCGTTCATGGCGACCAGCCAGTCGAAGCCTTCGGCCTCGTCCATGTAGGCGGTCGCCACCAGCACGCTCATTGTCGGGTGTTGAACGCGGATGCGTGCGATCAGCTCCCAGAACTGCCGCCGTGCCAGCGGATCGACGCCGGTCGTCGGTTCGTCGAGGATCAGGAGATCCGGGTCATGAATCAACGAGCAACACAGGCCCAGCTTCTGTTTCATGCCGCCGGAGAGCTTGCCGGCGGGCCGCTCGCGGAACGAAATCAAGTCGGTGCTGGCGAACAGATCCGTGATGCGCCGCTCGCGTTCTTCGCGCGACTGGCCGAAGAGGCGCCCGAAAAAGTCCGCGTTCTCGAATAGCGACAGCGTCGGATAGAGGTTCTTGCCCAGACCCTGCGGGAGGTAAGCAATCCTGGAGGAGACCGCCGTGCGAAACTTGGCATCGTCGATGTCGCCGCCGAGAACGCGGGCCTTCCCGCCCTGCATCTTGCGCACGCCAGCCACGATTCCGAGCAGGGTGGACTTGCCCACACCGTCGGGACCGATCAAGCCGATCATCTTATTCGCAGGAATCTCGAGATCGACGTCAGCGAGCGCGACGGCCTTACCGTACCGCTGGCTGAGTTTCTCAACCGTGACAACCGGCTCGCTGCCGTTGCTACCCATGAGTCACGCCCGAGTCGCGTGTTATTGCTTTGAGCCGGTCGTGCCGGTGGCGATTTCGGGGAGCTTGGGCCACTCGCTGGCGGGCCGGAGCTGCAGATTCTTCGGCCACTCGGCGCTCGGGTCGAGCTGCACGTAGCCCATACCGGGTATGCCGACTTTCACCATGCGCTCGTACGCGCGCAGCTTTTCCTTGTCGGGAATCTGCAATTTCACACGGAATGTCAGGTTGTGGCGCTCCTCTGCGGTCTCGACGGTCTTCGGCGTGAACTGCGCGTTGGGCGAGATATAGGACACCACGGCCTTGACCGGAAATCCTGGCAGGGCATCGAGCACGATGCGCGCGTCCGCGCCCAGCGAGAGTTTTCCCGTGACGTTGGTAGGAAGAAAGACATACATGTAGACGTCGCTCAGATCGAGCGTTGAGAGCACCTTGCCGCCCGCCGCGACCACCTCCCCGGGCTCAGCCAGGCGGCTCTGAACGCGGGCGCGGATAGGCGACTTGAGCGTGTTGTCGGCGATCTCCGCCTTGAGGCGCTCGGATTCCGCGGTCTCGGCATCGATCGATGACTGCGACCGCACCACCTGCGCCTGCACCCCGGTCAGGTCGGCACGGGCGGATTCCACCCTGGCAAGATCGACGTCGGCTTCCTGGCCGCTGACCGCGCCGGTGCTGACCAGCTGCTTGGAGCGTTTGTACTGCTTCTCGGCGTAATCGAGCTGTGCTTTCTTCACCCGCACCTGCGCTTGGGCGGTGCGCAGATTGTCCTGGGCTTCCTTGATCCGAGCCTGTGAGGCGCGGTACTGGGCCTCGAGGGGCTCGGTGTCTATGGTCGCGACCACCTGCCCGGGCTCGATCGTGTCACCCTCGTTCGCATCGACGGTCTTCAGGCGACCGGCGTACTTGGCGGCAATATCGACTTGGGTTGCCTCGAGCCTGCCGTTGCCTCCGGCAAAGCCCGGCGGAAGTTTAGGCTTGGAAAGAAACCACCAGGCCACCCCCGCGCCGACGATCGCTACGATAGCCACGATGAGGATCAGTCTTTTCTTTGACATCGGAAACGTCCCCCGTCGTCGCGCGCCTCGGCCAACGCTTGCGCTGTAAGCTAGCACCGGGTGTGGCAGTGCGATACTGCCCGGAAGGGCATTCACGGGCGCCGGGGGCGAGCCAAATACGCTCAGCCAGATGCGTTCCAGGAGGTCCACCGTGGCAACCGACCCGAATGCCTCACGGCGTCCAAGCGCCTGATCTGAGCATCCTTCTGGCCGCGGGATGTGGAGCCTCATACCCGCCGGTGGTCTGTGGTTCCTCGAGCGTCTCCTTGCGGCGCACTTCGGCGGGCACGTCAGCGCATCCGAGTTCGGCAGAGCCCCGTTGCTGCGCTGCCTTCACCGCGTGCGGCTGTGATGAATCAGCCGGATCCGCTGGGGGAGCGCTGCCGGCGGGCACGGGGCCGGCCACACAGGAGGTCTTGCTTACCTCGTCCCGAACGGCCGATGCCGTGGTCCAAGCTAACAGCAGGTCAGGCAGTGCGACGCTGCCCTGAAGGGCACGGAACGAACGGTTGCCGCAGGACTGACGCGCGTCGAGGGCGGATCGACGCGCGTCAGGCCATCAGCGGGGCCAATTACCCACGCTCCGCGGAGGCGCTGGTCTCGGCCTGATACTGAACGACGCGCTGGTGCGCGTCATACTGCATGACCAGGACCTCGCCGGCGGTCAGAGCCAGGGCGACAAACAGCGCAACGAGGTGGGCGGTGGTCAGGGCTTTCATGGGACATCTCCTCGTGTGATCCTGTAGGGCCAATGGGTGTTCATCCGATGGCGCACAGTTTTCCTTCGAGACGCCCGAGCAGCAAACGCGATGTCTGAACGACGCACAAGAAAAACTGAACCGACGCGCAGCTTCGATCGGCTGCCGCTGAATGCGCTGCGCGTGTTCGAGGCAGTGGCCACGCGGTTGAGCTTCGCCGAGGCCGCCGAAGCGCTGCACGTGACGCCTGCGGCGGTGAGCATGCAGATCCGCACCCTCGAGGACTACCTGCGCGTGCCCTTGTTCCGGCGCAGTGCCCGTGCGATTGCCCTCAGCACCGAGGGTGCGCTGCTGCTGCCGGGCGTGCGGCGCGGTCTCGCCGAGCTGCAGCAGGCGATGCAGCAGCTGCGTCAGCACCGCAGCGAGGGCGTGCTCAATATCAGCACCATCGCCTCGTTCCTGCAGAAGTGGCTGCTGCCGCGGCTGCCGCAGTTCTACAGTCGCCACCCGCACATCGAGCTGAGCATTCACACCTCGACCATTCCGGTGGACTTCGCCGAAGGTAACTTTCACGCGGCGCTGCGCATGAGCGGCGCGCCGACGCCAGGGCTCTACAACGAAAAACTGCTCGACGAGTGGTTCCTGCCGGTGTGCAGCCCCGAGCTCTTGGCCCGTCACGGCGTGGTGCGCACGCCCGCGGATCTCAAGCGCTACCCGTTGCTGCGCTCATCCGATGAGTCGTGGAGTCTCTGGCGCCGCCCCGGCATCGAGGTCGAGTGGCGCGAGCGTGGCGCGGCGTTCGACGATTCGCTCACGGTGCTCGCAGCGGCCGAGCAGGGCCAGGGGCTCGCACTCACCCGCTGGGCACTCGCCGCGCAGGATCTCGGCAACGGGCGTCTGGTGCGCGCGAGCGAGCAGGTCCTGCCCTGCCCGCGCTCCTACTATTTCGTCTGCCCGGAGAGCTACCTCGCGCTGCCGAAGGTGCGCCAGCTCCTCGAGTGGCTGCGCGAGATGGCCGCGGCCTTTCCCGGACCGGAGAGCGTGCCCGTGAAGGAGAGTGCCACGCTCAAGCGCCAGCAGTCGGCTCGTGCACGAGCGCCAGCGAGCCTTAAAGCCTAGCCGCGCCCGATGAAGGGCATCTTCGTTGCCATCACCGTCAGGAACTGCACGTTGGTGTCGAGCGGCTGGTTGGCCATGAAGACTACGGCCTCGGCGACCCGCTCGACGTCGAACGTCGGCTCGACCTTGCTCGAGCCATCGGCCTGCGGCACGCCTTTCTTCATCGTGCGCGTCATCGCCGTAGCGGCATTGCCGATGTCGATCTGCCCACAGGCGATGTCGTAGTTGCGACCGTCGAGCGACGTCGCCTTGGTGAGGCCGAGAATGGCGTGCTTGGTCGCGGTGTAAGGTGCGGAGTCCGGTCGCGGGCTGTAGGCGGAGATCGAGCCATTATTGATGATCCGCCCGCCCCGCGGCCGCTGGGCCTTCATGAGGCGAAACGCCTCCTGGGTACAGAGGAACGCCCCGGTCAGGTTGATGTCGACGACTTCCTGCCATTGCCGCGGCGTCACTTGCTCGAGCGCCACGGCAGGCCCGAAGACGCCGGCGTTGTTGAAGAGAACGTCGAGCCGCCCGAACGTCCGCTTCGTGCGTGCGAACAGCGCCTTCACCGAAGCGGGATTCCTGACGTCGGTCGGAACCACCAGTGCCCGCGCTCGATCAGCGCCTCCCTGTGCGGCCGTCGCCGCGAGCGCCTCGCGCCGGCGCCCGGCGAGCACGACGGCGTACCCGTCGCGCAAGAGTGCGCGCGCCACCTCGCGGCCGATGCCGCTGCCGGCGCCGGTAACGATCGCGACTTTGGCTGCCACGCTCATGCCCCGGGGTGATTCGCGGACCTCATGGTCGCGCCAGCGCCGCTCACCGCCGTCTCGGCGGGTGAGTGAGCCCTGGCGAGCGCCTCGGCCAGCCTGCGGTCATGGCCGTAGAGATCGGGGTAAAAATGAACCTCACCGTCAGGATGGGCGATCGCCGTTCCATACACGATGAAGACGGGAATCCGCTGCGCGAGGGTCACCGTGACGTTGTCGCGGCCCGACTGCATGGCCTGCTCGACCCGTGCGAGCGGCCAGCCGGGGTTGTTCCGCAGCACCCAGGCAGTGAGCTCGGCCGGCTTCTCCACGCGGATGCATCCCGAGCTGAAATCGCGGCGGCTGCGGGAAAAGAGCTCGGTCGACGGCGTACTGTGCAGATACACGGCGTGCTCGTTGGGGAACATGAGCTTCACCAGCCCCAGGGCGTTCTTCGGGCCCGGTTTCTGGCGCACCATGAGCTTGCCGGCCTTGAGCTGCGCCAGCACCTCATCGGAGATCACCCCCGAGGTGACCACGGTACCGCCTGAAGTGGTGACCTCGTAGCGATTGTCGGCAAGGTAGCTTCGATCCCGCTCGATTGCGGGAAGGATCGTGCGCCGCATGATCCCC
>Ga0335076_10001925_pt1 | contig 20413 bp, 9 predicted proteins | sample Lox_Sample_25_FD_206717 | JGI IMG/M metagenome (GOLD analysis project Ga0335076, IMG submission 206717) | Soil microbial communities from Loxahatchee National Wildlife Refuge, Florida, United States - Lox_Sample_2.5 | ecosystem: Environmental > Terrestrial > Soil > Wetlands | place: USA: Florida...
GGAGCTGTTCACCCTGGCAGTCATCGCGCTCTCTCTCGGGGTGGCGTTCGGGTCCGCCGAGCTGTTCGGCGTGTCGCTCGCGCTGGGGGCCTTCTTCGCCGGGATGGTGGTCCACGAATCCGATCTGAGCCATCGCGCGGCGCGTGAGCTGCTGCCGCTTCAGGACGCGTTCGGCGCCCTCTTCTTCGTCGCGGTGGGGATGCTGTTCGACCCTTCCGTGCTGGTCCGGGAGCCGCTCCGGGTCCTCGTCGTCGTCCTCATCATCGTGATCGGCAAGTCGCTGGCGGCTCTCGGCATCGTGCTGTTGCTGCGCGGCTCGATGCACACGGCGCTCACCGTGTCCGCCGCGCTCGCGCAGATCGGGGAGTTCTCGTTCATCCTCGCCGCCCTCGGCGTCAGCCTGGGACTGCTCGCCCCGGAGACGCAGAGCCTGATCGTCGCGGGGGCGCTCATCTCGATCACTCTTCACCCGATCGTGTTCCGCGCCCTCGCGCGTCCCTCGCGGCGGGAGAACGAAAAAAGAGTCGCCAACCCGTGAGGGTTCTCGTTCTCGGCGGCTCCGGGTTCATCGGGGGCGCCGCCGTGCGCCGGCTGCGCGAACGCGGCGCGAACGTCCGGACCTTGACTTACGCCCTTTTGACGCCTAGGCTGGGTTGCCCATGGTCGAGAAGCGATCTCGCCCCTCGGGCAACGCGCCGGAGATGCCGCCCTCCCGGAACATGGGGGTGGGCAACTCCTCCTGCGGCGGACGACACGCGGACGCCGATCCGCTGTCCTCGATCGTCTCGGCCGGGGCGCGCAAGGAGAAGCTGAGGCACCGCGACTTCGCGTCCTCCGCGCCGCGGCACACGAAGACGCCTCCCTATTCGGAGCTGCGCTGCGCGTCGGCCTTTTCCTTCCTCGACGGCGCGTCGCTGCCGGAGGATCTGGTCGAGGAGGCCGCGCGGCTGGAGATTCCGTCGGTGGCGCTCGTCGATCGCAATGGCGTCTACGGCGCGCCGCGTTTCTACAAGGCGGCGAAAGAGGCGGGACTCCGGGCGATCGTCGGTGCGGAGGTGACAGTCCTTCCCCCTCTCCCCGCGGGGCGGGGAGAGGGTCGGGGTGAGGGGCGCTCCCGGAAGGGGGAACGCGACGAAAATGCTTTCTCGCGTCAGCCCCCCTCACCCTCGCCCTCTCCCCCCGCAAGCGGGGGGAGAGGGGAAATGGCGCGGGGGAGGGGAGAAAAAGCGCGGCTCACGCTCCTCGTCGAATCCCGCGCCGGCTACAGGAACCTCTGCCGGCTGATCACCGCGGGTGCGCTCGGAAAGCCGAAGGGGGAGACCACCGTCACGCTCGCCCAGGTCGCGGCGCACGCCGAAGGGCTGCACGTCCTGACCGGCGGCGACGAGGGGCCCGTCGCGCGCGCGCTCGGGGACGGTGGCCTCGACGCCGCGCGCGGGCTCCTCGATGAGCTCCGCGCGATCTTTCCGGGCCGCCTCCACGTCGAGCTCCAGCGCCATCACCGGCGGGAGGAGGAGCACCGCAACCGCGCGCTCGTCGACCTCGCCCGCGCGCTCCGCCTCCCGCTCGTCGCGACGAACGGCGTGCGCTACGCGCGGCCGAAGGACAAGGAGCTCCACGACGTCCTGACGTCGATCCGCCATCACGTCACGCTCGACGCGGCGGGGAAGCTCCTCGCCGCGCAGCGCGAGCGCCACTTCCGGGGAAGCGCCGACATGCGCGAGCTCTTCGCCGACCTTCCGAACGCGGTGAACGCCGCCGCCGAGCTCGCGCACCGCCTCGACTTCACGCTCGCCGACCTCGGCTACCGCTTCCCCGAGTACCCCTTGCCTCCCGGCGAGACGCCGTCCTCGTACCTGCGCCGGCTGACGTGGAACGGCGCGCGGGCGCGCTTCCGGCCGCTGACCGCGAAGGCGCAGGCGCAGATCGAGAAGGAGCTCGCGATGATCGAGAAGCTCGATCTCGCCGGCTACTTCCTCATCGTCCACGACATCGTGCGCTTCTGCCTCGATGAGCGGATCCTCGTGCAGGGCCGCGGCTCGGCCGCGAACAGCGCCGTCTGCTACGCGCTCTCGATCACGGCCGTCGATCCGGTGAAGATGGAGCTCCTCTTCGAGCGATTCCTCTCGGAGGAGCGCGGCGAGTGGCCGGACATCGACCTGGATCTTCCCTCCGGCGACCAGCGCGAGCGCGTGATCCAGCACGTCTACGAGAAGTACGGGCCGCACGGCGCCGGCATGACGGCGAACGTGATCACGTACCGCGACCGCTCCTCGGCGCGCGAGGTCGCGAAGGCGCTCGGCTACTCGCCCGAGCAGGTGGACGCGCTCTCGAAGCAGCTCGGCGGCTGGAACTTCGGCGAGATCCGCGAGCCCGTCGAGGAGCTCGAGGGCGAGATCGCCGCCGCGGGCTTCGATCCCGAGGATCGCCGCGCGCGGCACTTCCTGCGCCTCTTCCTCCAGATCCAGAACCTCCCGCGCCACCTCGGCCAGCACTCGGGCGGCATCGTCGTCGCGGCCGGACGCCTCGACGAGGTCGTCCCGCTCGAGCCGGCGTCGATGCCGGGCCGCGTCGTCGTGCAGTGGGACAAGGACGACTGCGCCGACCTCGGCATCGTCAAGGTGGACCTCCTCGGCCTCGGCATGCTCGCGGCGATCGAGGAGTGCCTTCCCACGATCGCGACGCACGAGAAGGTCGCGGTCGATCTCGCGCATCTGCCGCAGGACGACCCGGCGGTCTACCGGATGCTGAACGCGGCGGACACGGTCGGGCTCTTCCAGGTCGAGAGCCGGGCGCAGATGGCGTCGCTGCCGCGGAACGCGCCGAAGTGCTTCTACGACATCGTCGTGCAGGTCGCGATCATCCGGCCGGGGCCGATCGTCGGCGGCATGGTCCATCCCTTCTTCGACCGGCGGCAGGGGAGGGCGCCCGTCGAGTATCCGCACCCGTGTCTCGAGCCGATCCTGAAGCGCACGCTCGGCGTGCCGCTCTTCCAGGAGCAGATCCTGCGCATGGCGATGGAAGCCGCCGGGTTCACGGGCGGCGAGGCGGAGGAGCTGCGGCGCGCGATGGGGTTCAAGCGGTCGGCCGAGCGCATGGAGTCGATCGAGACGCGGCTGCGCCTCGGCATGGCCGCGCGCGGCATCGGCGAGAAGGCGCGCGACCAGATCGTCAAGTGCATCACGTCCTTCGCGCTCTACGGGTTTCCCGAGTCGCACGCGGCGAGCTTCGCGCTGATCGCGTACGCGAGCGCGTACCTGAAGGCGCACCACCCGGCCGCGTTCCTCGCGGCGCTCCTGAACTCGTGGCCGATGGGCTTCTACCACCCGGCGACGCTCGTGAAGGACGCGCAGCACCACGGCACGCGCGTCCGGCCGATCGACGCGACGCGCTCGGGCTGGAAGTGCCGCTGGGAGGAGGGCGCGGTGCGCCTGGGGATGCGCTTCGTCAAGGGGCTGCGCGAGGAGGCCGGTCTGTCGGTGGAACGTGCGCAGGTTGAGCGGCCGTTCGACTCGATCGACGACCTGGCGCGGCGCTCGGCCCTCCGGCCCGGCGACCTCGAGCTCCTCGCGCACGCGGGCGCGCTCTCGGGGTTCGGGAAGACGCGGCGCGAGGCGCTCTGGCAGGTCTCGAAGGTCGCGCGCCGCGCCGGGCCGCTCCTCGACGCGCTCCCGACCGACGGCGTCTCGCCGCTGCCCGAGATGTCGCCGATCGAGGAGACGCGCGCGGACTACCAGACGGCGGAGATGACCGCGGGACCGCACATGCTCGCGCACCTGCGCGACGGGCTCGCCCGCCGGGGCGTCGTCCCCGCCTCGGATCTGCCGCGCCGCGCGGACGGCGACCGCGTCACGACGGCGGGCGCGGTGATCGTCCGCCAGCGGCCGGGGACGGCGAAGGGCTTCGTGTTCCTGACGCTCGAGGACGAGACCGGGATGCTGCAGGCGATCGTGCGGCCCGATCTGTTCAAGCAGCAGCGGGCCCTCGTCGTCGGCTCGGGCGCGCTGGTGGTCGAGGGCCGGCTCCAGAAGCAGGACGGCTCGATGTCGGTCAAGGCGGAGCGCTTCTGGACGATCCCGGAGTTCGAGCGGCTGCCGAGCCACGATTTCCGATGAGAGCGCCCCTCACCCTGTCCCTCTCCCGCCGGGAGAGGGAACCCTCATCAATCCCCTCTCCCCCCGTGAGGGGGGAGAGGGCGAGGGTGAGGGGGGGACTCCGCAACCTTCGCCGCGGCGACCCGTAAAATTCCCTCAATGCGTTCCCGCACAGTCGCCGCTCTGGCCGTGCTGTGCGCGCCGGTCCTCCTCGCCCAGGAACAGAAGCCGCTTCCGGTCCCGCCGACGCTCAACCTCCCGCTCCTGAAGGGGCCGATCACGATCGACGGCGACCTCTCCGATCCCGCCTGGGCGGACGCGCTCGTCATCGACAACTTCTACGAGTTCCAGCCGGGCGACGGCACGGTGCCGCCCGTCAGGACGATCGCCCGCGTCGGCCGCGACGACCGCTACTTCTACGCGTCGTTCTGGTGCGAGGAGCCGGACATGGGCAAGCTCCGCGCTCCCTACGTCGACCGCGACGGCGTGACCGACCAGATGGACTACGTCGGCATCCTTCTCGACGTGGACAACGCCCGCCGCTCGGCCGTCGACTTCTGGATCAACCCGCGAGGCATCCAGACCGACTCGATGTTGAACGAGTCGCCGTTCGGCGAAGACACCTCGCCCGACTGGTTCTGGAACTCGGCGGGGAAGATCGGCGCGAACTCCTGGACGGTCGAGGTCGCGATCCCGCTGGCGTCGCTGCGCTATCCGAAGAAGGACCCGCAGGACTGGGCGCTGATGGTCTACCGGGTCTGGCCGCGCGACTTCAATTACCAGTTCTACAGCGTGCGGATGCCGCGCGGGTCGAACTGCTTCCTCTGCTGGTCGGCGACCGTGCAGAACATCGCCGGTCTGCCGCAGGGCATGCACTACGTCCTCGCGCCGTACGCGGCGGGATTCTCCGACACGACGTATCCGCCCGACGGCGTCGTGAACGCGGAGCCCGAGACGAAGGACAAGGGCGAGGCCGGCGTCGACCTGAAGTGGCTGCCGGACGCCGGCACCATCGTCGATGCGACCATCAACCCCGACTTCTCGCAGGTCGAGTCGGACGTCGTGCAGATCGGCGTCAACGAGCGCTTCGCGCTCTTCTATCCCGAGAAGCGGCCGTTCTTCCTCGAGCAGATCGACCTGCTGCAGACGCCGATCCAGGCGATCTACACGCGGACGATCACGGATCCGCTGTGGGGCGCGCGCCTGACGAGCCGCGCGGGCTCGACCTCCTACACGCTGCTGGCGACGAACGACCGCGGCGGGGGCACCGTGGTGATCCCGGGGCCCGTCTTCTCGGACACCGCGCCGCAGGACTTCCAGTCGTACGTCGGCATCGGCCGCGCGCGCCACGACATCGGCGCCTCGTACGTCGGCGTCGTCGGCACGGCGCGCGTCGTCGAAGGCGGCGGCTACAACTACGTCGGCGGCGCGGACTTCCAGTGGCATCCGAACGACGCCGACCTCGTCTCGGGCCAGTACCTCTACAGCGTCTCCCGCGAGCCCGATAAGCCGAACCTCTATCCGGGCTGGACCGGCCAGGCGCTCTCCGGCTTCGGCCTGACGACGCAATGGAGCCACAGCGACTACCACTGGGACTGGCTCCTGCAGTACGACGACTTCGCGAGCGGCTTTCGCGCCGACGACGGGTTCGTGCCGCAGGTCGGCTACGAGCAGGGAACGTGGAACGGCGGCTATCGCGTCTACCCGACCGGCTTCTTCTCGCGGCTGCGCGTCGGGACGGGCGGAAACTACTCGGTCGACCGTGGCGGCGCGCTCATCTCGAGGAAGGCGTTTCCCTCGATCACGTTCCAGGGGATGGGCGGCTGGAAGGCCGAGTTCGACTACAACCTCGAGGCGGTCTCGATCGGCGGCCGGGAACTCGATTACGACCGCTTCGTCTGGACGATGACGGCGTCGCCGTCCGCGTTCCTGCCGGTCGTCGGCCTTTCCGGCAACTACGGCGAGCAGCCGGACGTCGAGAACGTGCGCGTCGGCAAAGGCGGCGACGTCCTGCTGACGGCGCTGATCCGGCCGACGGACCACCTCGGTCTCGACCTGCGCCTCGAGCGCCGCTGGATCGACGAAGCGGTGGCCGGCCTCTCGGGCAACCTCTTCACGGCCGACGTCGCGCGCCTGAAGATTCTGTACGTCTTCAATTCGCAGATGCTCGTGCGCCTGATCGGCCAGTACCAGGACGTGCGCCGCGAGCCATCGCTGTGGATCCAGCCGGTCCTCGAGAAGGAGGGCGCGTTCGCGGGCTCGGTTCTCCTCTCGTACAAGCTGAACTGGCAGAGCGTCGTCTTCGCCGGCTACGGCGACGCGCGCACGCTCGACGAGACCGGCACGCTGCTGTTGCCGACCGGGCGGCAGTTCTTCGTCAAGGTCTCGTACGCGTTCCAGCGGTAGCAGCGGTAGGGTCAACCGTGCGTTCCTGCGTTTGCAGGGAAATACACGAATGCACGGTTGACCCCTCTACGGACGGAACTTCCGCCCGACTCCCGGTTTCCCTCCTGACACAATGACGCCCGTGCCGTCCCCGTTCGCCCGACTCCGCGTCGTGGTCTTCGTTTCGGCGCTCGCCGCACTTCCCGCGACGCCAAAGCCCCAGCCGGCGGCGTCGCCCTCCTGGACGCAGGTCGACGCGCTGATCGAGGACCAGAAGCTCCAGGAAGCGTCCGGGCTGGTCGATCGCCTCCTCGAGTCCGCGAAGCGTCGCCAAGACGAGGCCGACTGGACGAAGGCGCTTGTCCGCGGCGTGCAGCTCCGGATCGGGCTCGGGAGCTACGAGACCGCGATTCGTTTCCTGAAGGAGCAGCCCTGGCCGTCCGGGCTTCTGTTCCGGACGACGCTCGACCTCTTCTACGGGCAGGCGCTCGTGCAGTACGAGCGCGCGTATTCGTGGGAGATCGGCCAGCGCGAGAGGGTCGCCTCGGCGGGCGATCTCGACCTGAAGCTCTGGACGCGCGAGCAGGTCTTCGACGAGGCGCAGAAGGCGTATGCCCGCGCCTGGGACCGCCGCGCGCCGCTCGGTGAGCTTCCCGTCGGCGCGCTCTCGGAGTACGTCGAACCGAACGACTATCCGAAAGACGTCCGCGGAACGCTTCGCGATGCGGTCTCCTATCTGACGGTCGACCTTCTCGCCGACTCGACGCTCTGGACGCCGGCGGAATCGAACGACGCCTATCTCCTCGATCTCCCCGCGCTGCTGTCGGCCGGCGGCTCCCGCGCCGCGGACGCGCCCGAGAGCCGCCATGCCCATCCTCTGGAGAAGCTCGTGGCGGTGCTCGCGGATCTCGAAGCCTGGCACGCGGGCCGTGGCGAGCGCGCGGCCGAGCTCGAGGCGCGCCTCGAGCGCGATCGCCGGCTCCACGCGGCTTTCTCCCGGCCCGAGGATCGCGCACGCGTCCGGAAGGATCTCGAGGCGCGGCTCCCGCCCTATCGGAGCGTTTCGTGGTGGGCGATGGGCATGGCGCGGCTCGCCGAGCTGCGGGAGGCGGACGAGGCCCCTGACAACCTGGTCCGCGCGCGGGAGGCCGCCATCGAGGGATTCCGCGCGTACCCGGATTCTCCGGGCGGACGCCTCGCGAATCGGATCGTCGCCGGAATCGAGGCGCCCTCGTACGAGACGACCGCGATGTGGTCCGACGGACCCGGCCGTCCCTCGATCCGCGTCTCGCACAAGAACCTCTCGGCGCTGTACTTCCGGGCGTACCGCGTCGACCTCGACGAGAGCGTGATGAACAACGGTCGGCTCGCGCCGAGCCCGGCCGACGTGCGTTCCCTGCTGCGCGATCGGCCCGACGCGGAGTGGGAGACGCCGCTTCCCGCGACGGCGGACTTCAAGCCGCACGTCACGGACGTCACGCCTCCGATGGGTGCGCTCGGCGCATGGACGATCGTCGCCTCGGTCCGCAAGGACTTCGCGGAGTCCGCCAACGTCGTGAGCGGCGCCGTTCTGGTGCTTTCGGACCTGGTCGTCGTCACACACTCCGAGCCCGGCGCGCTCGACGTCCGAGTGGTGTCCGGGGAGAGCGGGACGCCGGTCGAGGGCGTCGACGTGTCCCTCTGGCGCGTCGACTGGAAACAGAACCCTCGGCGTATGGAGCGGACTGCGACGGACGTTCGCGGGCACGCCCGCGTCTCCTGGACTCCCGAGATGGCCGAGGGGCGCGTGTACCTCGCCGCCCGCAAGGGCGACGACGCCGTGCTCGACAAGCGGTTCCTCGACTTCGGCGCGCGGCCGGAGGAGGAAAAGTCGACCCGGTCGCTGATCTACACGGATCGGTCGATCTACCGGCCGGGTCAGAGGATTCTCTGGAAGGTGGTGGCCTACGGCGGCGCCCCGGCGTCGGGGCGGCTCGTGGCCGCGCCGAACGCGGCGATCACGGTGTCTCTCCGCGACGTCAACGGCGAGTCGGTCGGCTCGCGGGAGGTCGTCACGAACTCGTTCGGCTCCGCCGCCGGAGAATTCGCGATCCCGGCCGGCCGCGCGCTCGGAAACTGGTCGATCGAGAGCTCGGCGTCGGGCCGCTCGACCGTCCGCGTCGAGGAGTACAAACGGCCGACCTTCGAGGTCGCCTGGAGCGATCCCGCGATTCCGCTGAGGCTGAACCGGACGGCCACGCTGACCGGGTCCGTGCGCTACTACTTCGGCCTGCCGGTGACGCAGGGCGCCGTGCGCTGGACGGTGAAGCGGGAGCCGCTTTATCCGCCGTGGTGGCGGGGCTGGGGGGCGTCCCCCGCCGGAGAGACGACGATCGGCGAGGGCACCGCGTCCGTGAATCCGGACGGCACGTTCGCCGTCTCGTTCACGCCGAGCGCCGACGAGCGTCTTGCGGGTCCGGAAAAGGACGTGAGCTACCTCTTCGAGGTCCGCGCCGACGTCACCGACGAGGGCGGCGAGACGCGATTCGCGACGCGCATCGTTCGCCTCGGCTTCGTCTCGCTCGAGGCGCAGATCCGGTTCGACACGGGGTTCGTCCCGGCCGGCTCGCGAGCATCGGCGACGGTCGTGCTCCAGGACCTGAACGGCGTTCCGCGAAGCGGCTCGGGGACGTGGCGCCTCCTCCCCCTCGAGCCGCCGGCGTCGGTGCGCATGCCCGCCGACGTCCCGGCCGACACCCCGGCGGCGACCGCCTCCGGAGCGACCCCCGGCGATCGCCGGCGGCCGCGCTGGGAGACGGGGGGCTCGTTCGCGGACGCCTGGCGGTCCTGGAAGGACGGTCGAGAGCGCGCCGCCGGCGCGGTGGTCCACGATGCGCAGGGCCGCGGGTCGATCGAACTGCCGCCGCTTCCGCCCGGGGTCTACCGGCTCCGCTACGAGACGCCGGATCCCGTCGGCGGCTCGGCGGAGGCGTCGGCCGAGTTTCTCGTCGCGGGGAAGACGGCGCCGGTCTTCGTGCCCGAGGTTCTCCTCGCCGAGAGGCCGAGCGTCCCGGTGGGATCGACGGCCCGGCTGGTGGTCGCGTCGGGGCTCGCCGAGCAGACGCTGTTCCTCGACGTCGTGCGCGCGAACGTCGTCGTATCCAGCCGGCAGCTGTCTTCCTCCGCGTCCGGCGTGATCGAGATTCCGGTCGTCGAGGCGGATCGGGGAGGCTTCTCGGTCGAGCTCAGCCTCGTGCGCGATCACCAGTTCCTGACGCAGCGCGTCTCGGTGTCGGTGCCCTGGGACGACAAGAAGCTCGACGTGGCGTTCGAGACGTTCCGGGACCGTCTCCGGCCGGGCGCGCGGGAGGTCTGGCGCGTCCGCGTGACGGCGCCGCCGGGCACGCCCGCCGAGGCGCGGGCCGCGGAGGTTCTGGCCTCGATGTACGACCGGAGCCTCGACGCCTTCGTCCCGTACGACCCGTTCGATCCCCTGCGGCTCTATCCCGATCGCACGTACGACGCCGGGTTCTGGTCGAGCCTGGGGCAGGCGCGCTGGGACTACGTCTTCGGCCGTGATCTCGCCCGGATTCCGCCGGGGCCCCGGCTCGCGACGGATCGGCTGAAGTTCTTCGACGGCCGCGTCATGGGCGGACCGGGCATCCGCATGATGAAGTCCACCGCGACGCTCGCCGACGCCGCCGCCCCCGTCGAGGGCGGGGTGCCGGGGGGCGTCCTGGGAGGTGTCGTCGCGCGGTCGGCGTCGGCGGCCGAGGTCACGGTGGCCGGCATCACGCCGCCGTCGGGGCCGCAGGAGCCCGCGCCGCCGCCGACGCTCCGCAGCGACTTCTCCGAGACCGCGTTCTGGAAACCGCAACTGCTGACGGACGCGGACGGGTCCGCCGTCATCGAGTTCCAGGTCCCCGACTCGGTCACGTCCTGGAACGTCTGGGTCCACGCGATCACGAAGGACTTCAGGGCGGGGTCGACGCATCGCGAGGCGCGGAGCGTGAAGGACCTGATGGTCCGCCCCTACGTGCCGCGCTTCCTGCGCGAGGGCGACCGCGGCGACCTCAAGGTCGTCGTCAACAACGCCTCGGAGCGGCCGATGACCGGCACCGTGGCGCTCGACATCCTCGACGCGGAGACGAACCGCAGCGTGCTCGCCGAATTCGGGCTCACGCCCGACGCCGCCTCCCACGCCTTCGCCGCGGCCGCCGGCGGCTCGGCCGACGCGACCTTCACGCTGGCGGCGCCGAAACGCGTGGGTGCCTATGCGATCAAGGCGACGGCCGTCTCCGGCGATCTCTCGGACGGCGAGCTGCGGCCGGTGCCGGTCCTGCCCGGCCGGATGCAGCTCTCGCAGTCGCGCTTCGCCGCGCTGCGCGGAGGGGATACCCGGACGCTCGCCTTCGGCGACATGGCGAAGACGGACGACCCAAGCCGGGTGAACGAGCAGCTCGCGGTGACCGTCGACGCGCAGCTGTTCTATTCGGTCCTGAATGCGCTGCCCTTCCTCGTGAACTACCCGTACGAGTGCGTCGAGCAGACGTTGAACCGCTTCGTCTCGACCGGGATCGTCTCGTCGCTCTTCCGGCAGTACCCCACCGTCGAGAGGATGGCTCGGGACCTCGCGAAGCGCGACACGCCGCTCGAGGCGTGGACGGCACCCGATCCGACCCGACGCATGGCGCTCGAGGAGACACCGTGGCTCGAGGCCGCGAAGGGCGGGAAGGACGCGGGCGCCGGGCTCGTGAAGGTGCTCGATCCGAGCGCCGCGACCGCCGAGCGCGAGACGTCGCTCGCGAAGCTGCGCCAGGCGCAGACCGCGTCGGGAGCCTTCCCGTGGTGGAGCGGCGGCCCGCCGTCGCCCTACATGACGCTGTACGTGATGTACGGCTTCGCGAAGGCGGCCGAGTTCGGCGTCGACGTGCCGAAAGACGTCGTCGCGCGGGGCTGGGCGTACCTCGCCGCGCAGTTCCGGGAGGAGTACGAGAAGCGCATGGCCGCGGATCGCTGCTCGCCCGAGTGGCTGACCTTTCTCGCGTACGTCGCGACGTGCTACCCGGATCCATCGTGGATGGGCGGCGCGCTGACGCCGGCGGAGCGGACCGCGATCCTCGCGTTCTCGTTCCGGCATTGGCGGGAGCAGTCGCCCTACCTGAAGGGGATGCTCGCGCTGGCGCTCGAGCGGTCGGGGCGCGCGGACGACGCGCGGCGCGTCTGGGCGAGTGTCATGGACTCGTCGAAGACGGACGCCGACCTCGGCACGTACTGGGCGCCCGAGGATCGCGCGTGGCTCTGGTACGAGGACACGATCGAGACGCAGGCGTTCGCGCTGCACGCGCTGATGGAGATCGCGCCGTCGGACCCGCGGCGGCACGGGCTCGTCCAGTGGCTGTTCCTCCACAAGAAGCTCAACCAGTGGAAGTCGACGCGCGCGACGGCGGAGGTCCTGTACGCGCTCGTCGCGTACCTGAAGAAGGAAGGCGCGCTGGCCGCGCGCGAGTCGGTCACGGTCGCGCTGTCGGGACAGAAGACGGTCTTCGACTTCGAGCCGGATCGGTACACGGGAAGCCGCGACCAGATCGTCGTGCCGGGGGAGAGGATCGATCCGAGGCGCGACGCCGACGTCGTCGTCTCCAAGACGGGGACGGGGCTCGCGTTCGTGTCGGCGACATGGAGCTTCTCGACCGACCGGCTCCCCGCCGAAGACCGCGGCGATCTCTTCGCGGTGTCGCGGCGCTATTACCGACGCGAGCCCGCGTCATTGGGCGTCGAGCTCCGGCCGCTCGCCGAGGGAGCGGCGCTTTCGCCGGGCGACGAGGTGGAGGTGCAGCTGTCCATCCGCGCGAGGCACGCGGCCGAGTACGTCCACCTGCGCGATCCGCGCGCGGCCGGGCTCGAGCCGGGCGTCGCGACGTCCGGCTGGCGATGGGACCTCGGCCTCGTCCGTTACGAGGAGATCCGCGACTCGGGCACGAACTTCTTCTTCGAGTGGTTGCCGGCGGGGGAGTACACGCTCAAGTACCGCGTGCGGGCGAGCATGGCGGGCATCTTCCGGGTCGGACCGGCGACGCTCCAGTCGATGTACGCGCCGGAGTTCTCCGCGTACTCGGCGGGGAGCATGGTCATGGTCCGGTAGAAGAGACGCCCCCTCACCCCTGCCCTCTCCCCCCTCCGGGGGGAGAGGGGAATTTGTCGGGAGCAGCGGGCCTACTTCTTCGCCGTCCCTCGCGTCGCGAGCAGGCTGATGTCCACGGTGACCGTGTTGCCGACCAACTTCGCCTCGGGATTGCCCGTCCATGCCATGCCGAACTCACGCCGGTCGAAAGAGAACGTCGCGTGGATGCCGAGGCGCTCGTCCGGGTGCGGCCCGTCGAAGCGGCCGCGGATCTCGAAAGGAAGGGAGATCTCCTTCGTCACGCCGTGGACCGAAAGCGGGCCGAGCGCCTCCCAGCGGCCCTTGACCTTGTGGATCCGCCGGCTCTCGAAGCGAATCTCCGGGTATTTCTGGACGTCGAGGAACGCCGGTGCCCGCAGCCGCGCGTCCCAGGAGTCGCTGCCCGTCGCGATGCTCGACGTCTCGATGACGGCGACGACCTTCGCCTGGGAGAGGTCCCGCTGCTTGCCGGCCGACATCTTGACGTCGTAGCGCATGAATTTCGCCGTGATCTTCGAGACGCCGAGGATGGGCACGGAGAACTGCACGTTCGAGTGCTCGACGTCGAGGGTGTAGTCGGCGGCTCGCAGGACGGGCGAGAGCAGGAGGAACAGGCCCGCGGCCGTGCCGGCGCGACGCATCGTTGTCCGCATGGGTGCTTCTGTCCGGCCGATCTTATCCGGGCGCGACGGTAGAATCCTCCCGCTTTTCGGGAGGAGAGATGAGACGTTTCGCCGCCGCCCTGGCGCTCGCTCTGGCGCCGCTCGCCGCGTTCGCGCAGGTCCTGCCCGGCCACCGCCTGCCCGACGGGGCCGACCGCCCGGTGCGCGACCGCGCGTACCACATCGAGAAGTACGTCGCGGAGCTGACCTTCGACATGGCGAAGGAGGAGATCGCGGGAACGGCGACGGTCACCTTCGTTTCGCTGCGCGCGCCGCTCGACACGCTCTCGCTCGACGCGGCGCGGCTCGACGTCTCGCGGGTCGAGCGCGACGGAAAGCCCCTCCCGTTCCAGATCGATCCGAAGACCTGCAAGCTGAACGTCGCGCTGGGGGCGCCGCTCCCGCTCGGCCAGTCCGCTGCCGTCCGCATCGCCTACCGCGCGCACCCGCGAGTCGGGCTCTACTTTTTCCCGGGCTCCGGGAAGGAGGAGGCGCAGGCCTGGAACTACGGCGAGGGAGGGCTGCATTATGCGTGGCTCCCGATCTACAACGACACCAACGACCGCTTCGCCGTCGAGTTCGTCGTGACCGTTCCGAAGGGGTTCACCGCCGTGTCCAACGGAACGCTCGAGGGGCCGAAGGAGAACGCCGACGGCTCGCGCACCTTCCACTGGGTCCAGGAGAAGCCGATCCCGAACTACCTGATGACCGTCGACGTCGGCCACTTCACGCGGGTGCCGCTCGCCGACGCGAAGGTCGGCGCGGCTTCCATCCCGCTCGCGGTCTGGACGCGGCCGGGCGGAGAGGACGCCGCCCGGTACACGTTCGGCGAGACTCCGAAGATGGTCGAGTTCTTCTCGCAACGGATGGGCTACGCGTATCCCTGGGTCAAGTACGACCAGGTCGTCGTGCGCGACTTCGCGGTCGGCGCGATGGAGACGACCACGGCGACGGGCTTCGGCGCCTCGCACGTCCACGTCGCGGGGGATCCGCCCGACTCCGGGCCCGACTTCTCCGAGGCATGGCCGGTCTTCACCGTCGAGGACACGATCTCGCACGAGCTCGCGCACCACTGGTTCGGCGATCTGGTCACCTGCCGCTCGATCGGCTCGATCTGGCTGAACGAGTCCTTCGCGACGTTCTGGCACACGATCTGGAACCAGCACGCCCACGGCGAGGACGACCTCACCTACCAGCGCTGGTGGTACCTGAACAAGTACGTCGACCACACCCGGGAAACGGGCGAGGTCCGCCCGATGGAGTACCTGAAATACACGGAGCCGACCGCGATGTATCAGGAGGAGCTGACGTACGTGAAGGGCTCGCTCGTCCTCCACATGCTGCGGCACTTCCTCGGCGACGAGGACTTCGACCGGATGATCGCGTCGTACCTGCAGCGACACCAGTTCGGCAGCGTCGAGTCGGCGGACCTCTACGAGTCGATCGAGCTCGCCGCGGGGCACAACTTCTCGTGGTTCTTCCAGGACTGGATCGTCGGCGGCGGTGGGCATCCTCGGTTCGACGTCTCGTACCGGTGGGTTCCGGAGCGCAAGGAGGTGGACGTCACGGTACGGCAGATCCAGTCGGACCTGCCGTTCGAGAACGACTTCCGGCTGCCGGTCGAGATCGAGGTGGTGGATGGCTCGGGGACGGCGGCGACGCACCGCGTGGAGCTCTCGGGGTGGGCGACGACCGTGGCGCTGCCGGCCGCGTCGAAGCCGCGCCGCGTGACGTTCGACAAGGGAGGCTGGCTGGTCTGCGAGGTGAAGTACGAGCGTCCGATCGGCGAGGTCCTCGACGAGCTCGACCACGGCGACCTCGCGGCGCGCCTGCGGGCCGCGAGGCAGCTCTCGGACGACTTCGGCCGCGACCCGCGCGCCGTCGCCGCGCTGTCGCGGGTCCTCGCCGACCCGGCGTCGCACTGGGGCCTGAAGCAGGAGGCGGCGCTCGACCTCGGCCGCGCGGGCGGGACCTCCGCGGAGCGTTCGCTCGAGAAGGCGCTCGCGGCCGAGCCGAACCCCCGGGTGCGCCGCGCGGTGGCGATCGCGCTCGGCACGTGCGGCGAGGCGTCGTCCGCGGCGGCCCTCCGCAGGGCGATCGAGACGGACCGCGCCGAGGACGTGATCGGGGCCGCGGAGATCTCCCTCGGACGGATCGGCGCTCCCGGCACGAAGGACTACCTCGTGAAGCAGCTCTCGCGCGACTCGCGCTGGTGGGACTCGATTCGCGTTTCGGCCGTCACCGGCCTCGGCAAGCTCGAGGACCCGGCGCTCGCCGGCACGTTCTCCGGCTACACCGATCCGAGATACGTTCCGGAGCTCCGGTCGGCGGCGCTCGCGGCATGGCTCGCCGCCGCTCCGGAGGACCCGAATCTCGCGGCGACGCTGCGCACGCTGACGAACGACCGCAACCGCGGGATCCGCGAGGATGCGGTCAGGAAGCTCGCCGCGCTCCACCACCAGTCGGACCTGACGCTCCTGCGCGAGCTCTCGACGGACCCGGACCCGACCATCGCCTATTTCGCGAAGGACGGGGCGGACGAGACGGAGAAGTTTCTGAAGAAGTAGAGGAAGGGGGTCAGGTCTCTCAAAGGTGATCTTCGTCCCAATATCGAACGAAAACGCTCTTTGAGAGACCTGACCCCGTGGAGCTCTACGCCGCGACCTCGCCGTCGCTCACGATCTTTCCGTCCTTGATCTCCACGACCCGTCCCGCGCGCCGCGCGAGCGTGAGGTCGTGCGTGATGACGACGAGCGTCGATCCCTGCCGCCAGAGCTCCGTGAAGAGGCCCATGATGTCGCCCCCGGCCGACGTGTCGAGGTTCCCGGTCGGCTCGTCCGCGAGGACCACGTCCGGCTTCATCGCGAGCGCGCGGGCGATCGCGACCCGCTGCATCTGCCCGCCCGAGAGCTCGGTGGGCTTGTGGTCCATGCGCTCGCTGAGGCCGACCTTGGTCAGGAGCTCCTCGACGCGCTCGCGCCGCTTCTTCGGCGGGACGCCCCCGAAGAGGAGCGGCAGCTCGACGTTCTCGAAGGCCGAGATCTGGGGCAGGAGGTTGAAGCCCTGGAAGACGAACCCGACGCGGCGATTGCGCACGTCCGCGAGCGCGTCGCGCGTGAACTTCGAGACGTCCTCGCCGCCCAGGCGGTAGCGCCCCTCGGTCGGCGTGTCGAGGCAGCCGATCAGGTTCATCAGGGTGGACTTCCCGGAGCCCGAGGGTCCCACCACGGCGACGAACTCGCCCTGCTGGACCGAGAAGTCGATGCCCTTCAGCGCCTCGACCTTCACCTTGCCGGTGTCGTACACCTTCCGGATGCCCTGCATCTCGATGATGGCGGTCATGGAGTCTCCATTGGGGTCAGGTCTCTCAAAATGTGACTTCCAATTTTTTGAAACTCACACATTCAGAGACCTGACCCCATCATTCGTACCTCAGGGTCGAGGCCGGGTCGATCGCCGCGGCGCGGCGCGCCGGGAAGTAGCCGGCCGCGAGACCGCAGAGGCCCAGGATGCCGATCGTCGCGGCGCCGATCGGCCACGAGAGGGTCGGGTGCCCCAGGAACTCGAGGACGTCGTTGCCCTCGAGCTTGACGAACCCGAGGCCGGTGACGATCACGATCGCGATGAGCGCGCCGAAGAGCCCGCCGAGGAACGTGTAGACGAGCCCCTCGAGGACGAACGGTCCCGTGATCCACGCGCTGCGGGCGCCGAGCGCCATCTTCACCCCGATCTCCTTGGTGCGTTCCTTGACGACGGCATACATGATGTTGGCGACGCCGACGCCGCCGATGATGAGCGTCAAGGCGCCGATGATCCCGAAGAAGAGCTCGAGGCCGATGAAGATCTTCTCGCTCATCTTCTGCCCCTCGACCGTGTTCCAGACGCCGAAGGCGTGCGAGTCCTCGGGGTCGAATCCCAGACGCGGGCCGAGGACCTGGGAAAGGTGTTTCAGCGCCTGGTCCATGTCCGACGCCTTCTTCACGCGGAAGACGACGACGTTGACCCTGTCGTCGCCGAGCACCGCCTTGAACGTGGACTGCGGGATGACCGCATGCTGCGCGTCCGGGCCCCCGTAGGTCGAGGACTGGCGCTTGCGCTGCATGACTCCGATCACCGTGAAGGGCGAGTTGTTGATGAGGAGCGTCTTGCCGACCGGCTCTTCGTCGCCGAAGATGTCCTTCGCCATCTCGTTGCCGAGGAAGACCACGCGCCGCTTCTCGTTCTCGTCGTCGGGATTGAGGAAGCGTCCGCCGGGCCGGGGGAAATGCTTGCGGGGGTTGCCGTAGTCGGCGATCGTGCCGATCACGCGGCCGTTGACCGTCTTGCGTCCGTACGCGAGCGCCGTCCGCCACGAGGTCAGCTCGGCCCAGATGGCGTCGAGCTCGGGCATGCGTGGGCGCGCGAAGTCCACGTCCTCGATGCGCGGCCTGACGGCATGGCCCGGCGGGAGGCCCTTGTATGCGATGGTCGTCTCGCCCGGCCAGAGGATGGCGAGGTTGTTTCCCATCGCCTGCTCGTTCGACATCATCTGCTGCTTCAGGCCCTCGCCGAACGCGAGCAGGAGCAGGATCGTCACCGTGCCCCAGGCGAGCGCCGCGATCGTGAGGGTCGCGCGTTTCTTCTGCAGCCGCGCGGACTGCAGGAAGAGCTGCAGGATCAGGGTGAGGTTCTTTTTCATGGCCGCATCGGCTACAACTTCATGGCGACCACGGGGTCGAGGCGCGAGGCCTCGCGCGCGGGGAAGTAGCCGGCGACGAGGCCGGTCAGGCCGAGCACCGTCGCCGTCAGGAGCGCGACGCCGATCGACACGTCCGGATCGCCCACGTACTGCGTGACTTTGAAGGACGGAAAGATCGCGCACACCGCCATCGAGATACCGAACCCGACGAGGCCGCCCATCGCGGTGATGAGCAGGGTCTCCATCAGGAACTGCCGCAGGATCCACGGCGTCTTCGCGCCGAGCGCCATCTTGATGCCGATCTCCTTCGTGCGCTCCTCGACGACGACGTTCATGATGTTCGACACGCCGATGCCGCCGACGATGAGCGTGAACGAGCCGATGATGCCGAGGAACAGCCGGAACGACAGGAAGAACGTCGCGAGAAACGCGAACTCTTCGGTCGCGTCCCACACGGAGAAGGCCTCCTTGTCCTCGGGATCGAATCGCTGGCGGCCCGCGAGCACGCGGCGGACGCCGTCGGTCACGCCCTTGCTGTCCTTCATGACGGTCGGCTGGTAGATGAGGTTGTCGACCCACTTCGAACCCGTCAGCGCGCGGAACGTCGTGCCGGGAATGAAGCCCTTGCCGTTGTCCCGTCCGCTGTAGCTCGACTGTTGGATCTTCTCCTCGAGGACGCCGATCACGAGGAATGGCGAGCCCTTCAGCATGACGGTCTTGCCGACGGGATCGGTGCCCTTGCCGAAGACCTGCTCCGCGAGCTTCCAGCCGATGAAGAGGACGCGCCGCTGCTCGTCCATGTCGGTCGGATTGATGAACCGGCTGCCCGGCTGCGGGTTGATGTTGCGCATCCCGCCGAACTCGGGCGCGACCCCGGAGATATCCACGGCGACGGTCTTGGTGCCGTAATTGAGCTTCATCGTCTCCGAGTACTCGCTCGAGACCGCGCGGACGCCCTGGGCCTCCCGGCGGATCGCCTCGACGTCGTCCTCGTTGATGCGGATCTTCCGCCCCTTGCCGAGCCCCTCGAAGGGGATCGACGTGAGGCCGGGCCATGCGATGCAGATGCCGTCGCCGAGGCCCGCGGCGTTGACGACCATCTGGCGCTGCATGCCCTTGCCGAAGGCGAGGAGCAGCGTGACCGAAACCGTGCCCCAGATGATCCCGAAGACGGTCAGGAACGTGCGCAGCTTCTGACTGCGCACGTCGCGCCACATCTGGCGGAGGGCGTCGCGGAGGGAGAGCACTGACCTAGTCGACGGCCGACGTCAGCTTCTTCGGCGGCCGCTCGAGGACCCGGGCCCCCATCGCGACTCCGTCGACGACCTGAGTCGTCAGCCCGTCCGAGACGCCGAGCTTGACCGCGACCTTCTTCGCCGGCTCCTTGGGCGTCGCGCCCGGCAGCTCGACCGACGTCTTCTTGCCGCCATCCTCGAAGATGACGACGCGCTCGGGGATCGTGGGGACGTCCTTGACCTCGCGGATGATCAGGTCGGCGTTGGCGGAGTAACCCGCCCGCAGCGTGATGTTGGAGGTCGGATCGAGCTCGATCTCGACGTCGAAGAGCGTGGCGCCCTCCTTCTGCTGCGCCTGCGGCGCGATGCGCGAGACCTTCCCCGTGACGACGTCGGTCGGCAGCGCGCCGACCTTGATGCGCGCGGTCATGCCCGCGTGGAGCTTGCCGACGTCGATCTCGTCCACCGTCCCCTTGAAGATCAGGTCGCTCATGTCGGCGATCGCCGCGAGCTCGGTGCCCGGCTGGTACGAGGTCAGCGGCACGACCGGGTCGCCCGGGTTCACGGCGCGCGTCAGGACGGTGCCGGCCGCGGGCGCGCGGATGATCGACTCCATGTTGACGGTCTCGGTCGTGATCTTGCCGTTGCGGGTCAGGTCGCGCTGCTGCTCGGCCTTCGCGACGGCGACCTTCGCGAGCTCGTACGCCTCGCGCTTGACGTCGAGGTCCGACGTCGGGAGGACGCCGTCCTTCGACAGCTGCTGGGCCCGATCGAACTCCGCCCTGGCGCGGTCCAGGGTGGCGCGGGTCGAGTCGAGCTGCCGGTCGACGTCGGTCAGCTCCTGCGGCGTCGGGTCCGGCGCGATCTCCAGGAGCGCATCGCCGGCCTTCACGCGGTCGCCGACGTTGACCATGCAGCGCTTGACGATGCCCGAGATCTTGGACTTGATCGAGAACTTCTGGCGGGGCTGGATCTGGCCGACGGCGAGGGCCTTCTCGGTGATCGAGCCTTTCTCGACGGTGACGATCTTGAGGTCGCCGTCGGCGCCCTTGCCGGAGCGCGTCAGGGCGTAGAGGCCCGCGGCCGCGGCGACGAGCACGACGAGCAGCAGCAGCGTCTTGAAGAGCCTGGACATGCCATCCTCCCGGGCGAAGAAGCGTCGGATCGCTCCGCTCATAGGTCCCTCGCCGGACCTTCCTTCGAGGGGAGTTACGCAC
>Ga0335076_10001926_pt1 | contig 20411 bp, 18 predicted proteins | sample Lox_Sample_25_FD_206717 | JGI IMG/M metagenome (GOLD analysis project Ga0335076, IMG submission 206717) | Soil microbial communities from Loxahatchee National Wildlife Refuge, Florida, United States - Lox_Sample_2.5 | ecosystem: Environmental > Terrestrial > Soil > Wetlands | place: USA...
GAGCGGCGCGAGCAGCGCGAGCGCGGTGATCTTGCAGGCCGCGGCGAGCCCGATGGCGAGACCGGTCGCCGCGTAGTCCCCGTAGTTCGTCCGGCCCTGCGCGATGCGGACCGAGCCGAGGAGGGCCCCCGCGGTGAACGTCGCGAGGAACGTGTCGACGGCCCAGAAGTGCGAGAGCTGGATGCCGAGGACGCAGAAGGACGACAGCGCGGCCGAGAAGAGCGCGGCCCGACGGTGGGTGAAGCGCCGCGCGAGGCGGTACACGAGCCACACCGTCAGGAGGTCGAACACCCCCGAGAGCGCCCGGCCGATCAGGTAGGTCCCGTCGTAGCCGCGCTTGCCGAACAGGGGTCCGATCGCCTTCGCCGCCACCATCGGCAGCGTTCCGTACACGAAGGATCCCTCGCCCCGGTTGTACGGGTCGAGGGGCGAGCGCCGGGCGTCGAAGTACTCCGAGGCGGTCTTCGGGAACGCGAGCTTCTCCTCGACCATCGAGATGAATCGCTCGTCCGGGTGGAGGTGGTGGCCGTCGTCCCAGTTGAGCCCCTGGAAGCGCAGGAGCGCGCCGGCCGCAAGGAGGATGAGAAGGATCGCTCGGGCGCGATCGCGGGACATGCGAACCGGCAAGTGGTTAACCCGCCGCGATGGAGAGGCCCTTGCGGGCGAGGAAGCGGCCGATCTCCTCGCGGCTCTCGAGGATCCACGCGAGGAGGCGGTCGACGCCTTCCGAGGGAGGGACGCGAGGGCGCCAGCCGAGATCCTGCGCGGCGCGATCGACGTTGCAGTAGAACACCGGCTGGTCGCCGAGGCGCGTCGGGGCCGAGGCGACGGGGATCGGCCTCCCGAGCTTCTTCTCGAGGAGGACCATCAGTTCCTTCAGCGAGAGGCGGAACCCCGGGCCGCCGCCCACGTTGTACGCCCGCCCGGCCACCTTCCGGGGCGCCGCGGCGGCCGCGAGATAGAGGCCCACGAGGTCGTCGACCCAGAGGAGGTCGCGGACCTGGAGCCCGTCGCCGTAGAACGTGATCGGCAGGCCGAACACCGCCGCGAGCGCGAACCAGGCCACCCAGCCCTGGTCCTCCTCGCCGAACTGCCGCGGCCCGTAGATGCAGGACTGCCGGAGCGCCACCGTCGGGAGACCGAAGCTGCGGTGGTAGTCGACGACGTACTGATCGGCCGCGCCCTTCGAGCAGCCGTAGGGCGACTCGAAGGAGAGCGGCTCGAGCTCCGAGACGCCGTGCGGCAGGTCCCGGAAGTCCCACCGCCCGTCGCGCAGGACCTCGCCCATCGAGAGGTGCCCGTAGACCTTGTTCGTCGAGGCGTAGACGAGGAGGGGCGCGCGGTCGGGGGCGCCGCCGTGCCGCTTCCGGAGCGCCTCGAGCAGGCGGAACGTCCCGAGCGCGTTGATCTCCCAGTCCGTGAGCGGATCGAGGATCGAGGTCGTGACCGCGACCTGTCCCGCCAGGTGCAGGACCGCGTCGAACGGCTCGGCGAGGACGCGGTCGAGCGCGGCGGAGTCCCGGACGTCCGCCTCGACGAAGCGGATCTCCGGGTGGAGGCGCTCGAGCCAGGCCCGGTTGAACCGGGAGGCGGGACGCAGGAAGCTGTCCAGAACGACGACGTCGTGGCCCTCGGCGCGCAGCCGTCGGGCCGCGTTCGAGCCGATGAACCCGGCCCCGCCGGTGATCAGGAAGCGCATGTCTTCGTCAATGGAAAGTCAGCCTAAGCCGATCATTTTACAGGAGATTCGGGTTTTCTCCTACAGACGAAGGCGATGCAGGATCCGAGCTCCGGCTCGGGCTCGTCGACGTACCGCGCGAGGCGCCCCACCCAGAACCGGTTGTCCATGAGGGCCGGCGCCGGCACCCAGCGTCCGGTCAGCCGGCGCGACACGAGGTGCGGGAGGCTCCAGTAGTGGCTGCGATGGAACGCGCGCGTCGCCTCCGGCGACATGTAGTACCGCCAGCGCGTCACCTCGAGCCCCGCCGCCTCGAACCGCGCGCGCCACGTCTCCGGCGAGTCGAAGTGGAAGTGCACCGCCTTGCGGTTGAACCAGTCGACGTAGGCCCGGTGCAGTCCGCCGAGGCCGAGCCTCCGCCAGGCGCGCGCGTCCGTCAGGAGCTCGCGGAAGCGTTCGCCGATCACGGTCGTCGCGAACACCCCGCCCGGCGCCAGGACGCGCCCGATCTCGGCGACGGTCTTCTCGATCGCGGGGATGTGCTCGAACACGCAGTTCGAGACGACCGAGCGGAAGAACGCGTCGGGAAACGGCATGGCACCCGAGTCCGCGGCCGTGACCAGCCGGTACACGCCGCGCGCCTTCGCCTCGGCGAGGTCCGCGACGCCGGGATCGAGGCCCACGTCGGCGCCCTCGGGGAAGAGGACCGAGCCGAAGTGGCCGTCGCCGCAGCCGATGTCGAGGATCGGCCGCGGGAACGAGACGTCGGCGAGGATCCGCGCCTCGATCGCGCGGATGAGCACGCGGTGGAGCGGCATCTCCCGCAGGTGCGCGCGCAGGATCGCGTCCGACCGGCCTCCGGTCATGCGCCTCCCCGCAGGGCGGACGCGTACGTCGCCTCGTAGAAGGCCAGGGTGTCGTCGGCCGAGAAGAGGGCGCGGATCTCCTCGCGCGGCCGCCGGTAGCGCTCGGGATGCTCGAGCACCCGCAGGATCGCCCGGGCGAGCCCCGGCGCGTCGCCGATCGGCGCGATCTCGCCCATGCCCGTCAGACGCACCGGCTGGCGCACGCCGGGCAGATCCGAGGCGACGGAGGGAACGCCTCGGAGCATCGCCTCCACCTGCACCAGGCCGAAGGACTCGGTCGCGTTGATCGAGGGCAGCACGAGGACGTCGGCGAGCGTGAAGAGGTCCCCGATCTCGGCCGGCGGCACGATCCCGGGCGCGACCAGCCCCGAGTCCGGGTCCTCCAGCAGCGGCTCGAGCCGCTCGAGCACGGTCTCGCCCGGGACGTCCCGCGCTCCCGCCATCAGGAGGACCGCGCCGGGGAACCGGCGGCGCACGGTCGCGAACGCGTCGACGAGCACCGGCAGGCCCTTCTCCTCGGCGAAGCGGCCGAGGAACAGGAGCACCGGTCCGCCGCGCACCCCGAAGCGCTCCCGCGCGTCGGCCTCGGTGCGCCCGGTTTCCGGCGGGTCGGGGACCGGCGGACGCACCCAGCCGACCTTCTCGATGCGGCTGGCGAGCGGGCGCGTGTGCCGCGCGTAGTCCTCCGTGTACGTGACGATGCGTGCCGCGCGATCCAGCGCGAAGTCCTGCGAGGCGCGCGAGATCGCCTCCACGAGCCTCTCTCCGGCGGCCGGCCCCGTGTGGAGGTCGCAGTGGAACGTGACGACGATCGGAACCCGCAGGGTCGTGGCGAGCCCCGCGAGGGAGATCGCGTTGACGAGAGGCGCGTGCAGGTGGAGCACGTCCGCCTTCGGGAGCTCCGCCAGGGCGTCGGCGAGGATCGCCGGCGAGACGAGCGCCTTGCCGAGCCGGGCGGCGACCGTCGCCCGCACGACCCCGACGCCGTTCTCTTCGGATTCCTTCGGGAGATCGGGGGGGTGCCGGTGGGTCAGCACCCGCACCGAGTGGCCACGCCGTGCGAGGCCCTCGGCGAGGTGCTCCGCATAGAGCGTCAGCCCCGACACGTGCGGCCGGTAGTAGTCGATCGCCATGAGAATCTTCATTTCGGGCGGGCGACGGCGTAGACGGCGGTGCCCTCGGAGATGAAGACCGGATAGAGGAAGGGGAAGCCCGCGATCGCGGGATTCGTGCCGTAGGTGCGGCGCTCCATGTCGCCGACGACCACGTGGGTGACGCCGTACCGGCGGAGGACCTCCGCCGCGACGGCCGGGTTGGGCGTCGTGTAGAAGAGCTTCACGCTCGCCTTGCGCTCCTCGACCTCCGGCGACCCGGAGCGCCACAGCCCCTCGTGGTTCGCCCAGCCCATGACCGTCGGGATCCCGGTGTGAGAGGAGATCCGCGAGAACTCGGAGTACGGGTCGCCCGAGGCCTCGAGGACGACCGAGCTCACGGGAGCGTTCTTCAGCAGCCAGTCGATCGCCGCCGCGTCGCCCTTGTTGCGCCGGACGAGAGGGCCGTGGGCGTCGAGCGAGAGCGGCCCGTCCTTCTGACGGAACCGCGAGACGGCCGCGTTGATCGGCCACAGGCAGGCGAGGAGCACGGCCGCGGCGAGCACGGCGCGGAGCAGCCGGCGCCCACCCGCGGCGTCGAGCGCGCGGCCGGCGAAGACGGCGCCGCCGATCGCGAGGAGCGGCCAGGCCTGGTGGTAGAACTTGAAGATCGTGTTCATCCGCTGCAGGTCCTGGCCGTAGGTGTCCTTGAAGTAGATGAACTCGCAGCCGCCGACCATGCCGAGGCCGAGGAGGACGAGGAGGGCGGCGAAGACGCCGTTCGGGTCGTCGGCCTCGCCCCGCAGCGCGCGCCACGCCGCGCGCGCGGCGAGGAAGGCGAGGAAGAGGACGAGCGCCATCGCGGGGCGTGCCGACAGAAGGGCCGCCAGTAGCGAGACGCCGGCGGCCACCGCGAGGCCGAGCTCCCGGCGGCGGCGGACGTCTTCGGAGCTTTCCCCGCCCCGGGGCCACAGCCCGAGGAGGAGGACGAGGAAGATCAGGCCCCACACGCCCAGGAACTCGAGGACGCCGGAAAACATCGTGGCGGCGCCGAGGCCGCGCTGTTCGAGCTGGAAGGACAGCGTGTACGGGAGGAAGAGCACGAGCGCGGCGACGAAGACTCCGGCTCCCTCGAGCGCGCCGCCGATCGCCCCGGAGAGGGAGAGGGACGGGAGCCGGGCTCCCCGGGTCGCGCGGAAGAGGCCGCCGACGACGAGCAGGATCGCGAGCGCCGGCAGGTTCCAGAAGTTCGCCGCCCGGGCGGTGCCGGCGACGAGCGCCACGAGGAACATCACCGGCACCTCGCGCCGCCACCCGGGCTCGCGGCCGCGCTCGATCCAGCGCTGCGTCACGGCGAAGGCGGCGATGAAGTAGGGGAACGCCAGCAGGTGCGGATGCAGGTCCGCGTGGAAGAACGTAAAGAACGGAAACTCGTCGATCGTCTTGAAGTTCTCGGGCCCGATGACGCGGGAGGCGTGCCAGTAGTCGAAGTCCGCCGCGAAGGGCGCGCTCCACGCGTCGAGCGCGCCGGCCAGATTTCCGGCGAAGACCGCGCCGAAGCCCGAGCCGAGTCCCACGCCGAACCGGCCGCCCGACAGCCGCAGCCCCAGGCACGCCGCGGCCACGAACGAGGAGCCGGCGAAGGTGGCGATCGCCAGGTTGAACGCCGTCATCGGCGGCACGCCGGCGAGCTTCGCCTGAGCGGCCGCGAGGAGGTATCCCCAGTAGTAGTAGTTGATCGTCTTGCCGCTCATCCAGGGATCGGCGGGCGGCATGCCGGGGTACCGCGCGAGGGAGTTCAGGAACGCGAGGTCCATGAACTTCTCGGCGCCGAGGATCGCGGGGCCGAAGGCGCGGATCAGCAGGAAGACGCCGGACGCGCCCCAGAAGAGGATCGCGGCGAGCGTCTCCTCGTCGCCCCACCACTCGGCCCGCGCCACGGATCCCTCCGGCGCGCGCCGGCGCAGGACGAGGCCGACAGCCCCGACGCCCGCGAGCGCGAGCAGGAGCGTGGCGCGCCGGAATCCGAACGACGTCGCGAGCGAGAGGACCCAGGCGAGATACGCGACCGCCGCGAGGCCGATCGGGCGCGAGAGCAGCGCCGCGTCGCGACGGTTGCCGAAGAACGCGCGCAGGGGCGGCAGGATGGCGAGGCCCGCGAGCTCGGTCGCGAGAGCCCATGCCAGAATGTGCGCCATGCGGTTGGCTCATTGTAGACGAGCGGCCCCGTTTTCCCGCCGACCCGCGCGCCGCGCCCTGTTCTTCCCGTGAGCGACCGGATTCCGTTCCGCGCGTCGCCGATGCTCGCGACCCTCGTCGGCGAGCCCTTCGACCGGCCGGGCTGGACCTACGAGGAGAAGTACGACGGCTACCGGATCCTCGCGTACAAGGAGGGAGCGCGCGTGCGCCTCTTCTCGCGCAACGACAAGGACCGCACCGACACGTTCCGCGACGTCGCGGCGGCGATCGCGCGCCTCGAGGACCGCACGCTGCTTCTCGACGGCGAGGCGGTCGTCTTCGACCGCAAGGGCGTCTCGCGCTTCCAGCTGCTCCAGCGCGGCGGCGAGAGCGCCTTCGCGGTGTTCGACTGCCTCTACCGCAACGGCCGCGACCTGCGCGCCGAGCCGCTCTCGGCGCGCCGGGCGGAGGCCGCGGCCGCGCTCCGCGGCGCTCCCGGGAAGCTCTTCCTCTCGCGCCGCCTCGCGGAGAACGGGCTCGCCGCTTACCGAGAGGCGAAGCGCCGCGGCTTCGAGGGCCTCGTCGCGAAGGACGAGTCCTCGCGCTACGAGGGCCGGCGCAGCACGAAGTGGCTGAAGGTGAAGGTCCACCAGGAGGAGGAGCTCGTCGTCGCGGGGTACACGCCGCCGAAGGGGTCGCGGGAGAACCTGGGGGCGCTCCTCCTCGGCGCGTACCGGGGACGCGACCTCGTGTACGTCGGCAAGGTCGGGACCGGGTTCACGGCGGACACGCTCGCCGCGCTCGCGAAGGCGTTCCGCCCGATCGTCCGCGCCCGGTCGCCCTTCGCGAATGCGCCGCGCGAGAAGGGAGCGATCTGGCTCGCGCCCCGGCTCGTGGCGCAGATCGCGTTCCAGGAGTGGACCGCCGACGGGAAGCTGCGCCAGCCCGTCTTCCTGGGGCTCCGCGACGACAAGAAGCCCTCGGAGTGCCGGCTGCCGGCGCGGTTCGCGTAGACTCGTCGCGATGTTCGAGCCGGGGTACCGGAGGCTTCTCGAGACGGGGGAGCTCGAGGAGCGGGTCGAGAGACTCTACGCGCTGCTCCGCGCCTGCACGGTCTGTCCGCGCGACTGCGGGAACGACCGCCTCGCCGGCGTGCTCGCCTCCTGCGCGTCCGGCGAGCGCCCCATCGTCTCCGCGCACACGGCCCACTTCGGGGAGGAGCCGTGCCTCTCGGGAACCCGCGGCGCCGGCAACATCTTCTTCGGCAACTGCAACCTGCGGTGCGTCTACTGCCAGAACTACCAGATCAGCCAGGACTACCCGGTGCAGAAGACGAACGAGGTTCCGGTCGAGCGCGTCGCGGAGATGGCGCTCGCGCTCCAGGAGCGGGGCTGCCACAACATCGGCTTCGTCTCGCCGACGCACTTCGCCCCCCAGATGGCGAAGGCCGTGCTCCTCGCGGCGCGCGCGGGTCTCCGGCTGCCGGTCGTGTACAACACCAACGCCTACGACTCGGTCGAGGTGCTGCGCCTCCTCGAGGGCATCGTCGACGTCTACCTCCCGGACTTCAAGTACGCGGACACCGGCGCCGGCTCGCTCTACTCGAAGGTCCCCGACTATCCCGCGCGCGCCCGCGCCGCCCTCCTCGAGATGTTCCGCCAGAAGGGCTCGCGGCTCGATCTCGACGAGGAGGGCCTCCTGCGGGGCGGCCTGCTCGTTCGGGTGCTCGTTCTCCCGAACGGCGCGGCCGGTGTGGGGGAGTCCCTCGCCTGGATCGCCGAAACGCTCTCGCCCCGGGTCGCGATCTCGCTGATGGCCCAGTACTACCCGATCCACCGCGCCGCCTCGAACGAGAAATACGCCGCTCTCTCGCGCTCGATCACGGCCGAGGAGTGGGAGGAGGCCCTGGGCGCGCTCGAGGCGAACGGCCTCTCGAACGGCTATCAGCAGGAGCTCGAGACGGCGGGCAAGTACTACCGGCCCGACTTCCGGGACCCGGAGACGCCGTTTCGGGACATTCGGGACTTCTCGGGTCAGGCTTAAGCCTGACCCGCCTGACCTGCTAGACTACGCCCAGGTTTGCCGGGAGGCGAAGGTATCGTGCGCGGGCCGGGGTTCAGTGCCCCGGCCCTGTTCTTTCCGGGAACGGCAGCGGCTCGCACGCGTTGACCACCGCCGTCTCGAATCCCGTCGCGATCGTGAACGTCGTCGCGGCGAGGGACTTCCCTCCGGCGCGGAGCTGGAGCGCGTAATCCCCCGCGGCGTGGAAGAACCGGCCGGTTCGGACCGTCTCACGCACCTCGACCGGCGGGGTCGCCGCCGGAACCGTGAGCAGCACCTTCTCCCCGCCTCCGGGCGCGACCGCGACGATCGATGCCCCGCCCGCCGCGGCCGCGCTCCCGACGTGCGCCACCAGCGTGAGGCGGTCGACGCTGCCCGCGAGCTGCCACCGCGCCTCCCGCGGCTCTCCGCCGGCCACGTAGACGCGCACCGCGTCGAAGGGAGGCTCGTTCTTGAGCTTGCGGACGAGGCCGATCGGCACCGCGATCACGCCGCGGACCGCGACGGGGTTGCCCTCGATCGAGCCGGGCGAGAAGCGCGACCGCTCGAGCGACGACTGCGCGAACGGCGCGAGCGGACCGACGGCGGCGGCGACGAGGCGCGTGTCCTTCAGGGCGCCGGTCCGGTCCACGACGATCTCCTCGGTGACCTCGCCTCCGAGCCGCGCCGCCGTCCACGTCGGCGGCAGCGAAGTCGGTCCGGCGGTCACGATCTGCGGCGGCGTGAAGCCGGGACAGGCGGGCCTCGCGACCGTGGCGGACGGACCGGTCGCGCATCCGAGCGCGGCGAGGAACGCCGCGATGACCGCGCCCGCCGCGGCGGGAAGACGCCGCGTCGAGGCCGAAGCCGGGCGAGGCGAGGGGCCGGCTTCGGGCAGAGCCGCCACGGCGAAGCGGCTCACGCTTTCGGAACGAACGGGAAATGGGCCGGGTCGCGGGCGAGCCAGAACTGTCCGCCGCCCACTCCCTTTCCCTCGACCTTGAAGAGGAGCCCCCACACGCCCTCCTCCCAGTCGCTGCCGATCTTCACGACGACGGGGATCCGGACCTCGGAGGCGCGGGCCGGAACGAGCACGGGCGGCTGGAACACGGGGTAGGTCCTGCCCGAGGGCGCGCGCGCCTCCACGGTCACCGCGAACGTGCGGTCCGCGGGATTGGGCGCGACGTCGACCACCGCCTCGGCGCGGAGCGCCGGATCCTTGCCGAGCCGCAGCGGAAAGCCCTCGGGCGCCGTGGCCTTGCCCGACGCGTCCGCCGGCAGGACCGCGAGGTCGCCGAGGATCGGCCACGGGATGTCGCCGCGCCGGTCGCCCGGGATCCGGAAGCGGACCGCCGCGTTGAGGAAGATCTCGATCGGCTTGCCGTCTCGCGTGGCCGGCTTGAACTCCCACGCGCGCACCGCCTGGAGCGCCGGCTGCTCGAATTCCTTCTCCGTCGACCCGACCACCACGACGTTCTGGACGCGGCCATGCTCGTCGATGCGCCCGATGAGGAGCACGTTGCCCTGCTGCTGCTGCTTCCAGAGGTCGTCCGGATAGGCGGGAGGCTGCTGCTTCACCTGCACCGCGCCGCGCGTCTGCGCGAGCGCGGCGACCGCCACGGCCAGCGACGCGAGAGCGGCGCCGACCCGCCGGAGAGATCGCTCCGTCACGCGGCCGGTCCCTCGAGGGCCCGCCGGGCGTGGTACGAGGAGCGCACGAGCGGTCCCGACTCGACGCGGAGGAAGCCCATCGCCTCGCCGGCGCGGCGGAGCCGATCGAACTCCTCCGGCGTCCAGTAGCGCTCGACCGGCAGCCGCTTCTCGTAGGGCTGCAGGTACTGGCCGATCGTCGCGATGTCGCAGCCGGCGGCCCGGAGGTCCTCCAGCACCCGGACGACCTCGTCGAACGTCTCGCCGAGTCCGACCATCACGCCCGACTTCGTGCGCATCGCGAGGCGGTTCCGGTCCCGGTCGCGGCGCGCGGCGGCGCGGCGGAGGAGCGCGAGCGACTGCGCGTACCCGGCGTCGGGGCGGACGCGCCGATAGAGGCGCTCGACCGTCTCGATGTTGTGGTTCAGGATCTCCGGAGCGGCGTCGAGCACGATCTCGAGGGCGGCGGCGTCGCCCTGGAAGTCGGGGATCAGGACCTCGACGGTCATCCCCGGATTGCGCGACCGAAGGGCCCGGATCGTCTCCGCGAAGTGGGCCGCGCCGCCGTCCGGGAGGTCGTCGCGGTTGACGGACGTGACGACCGCGTGCGAGAGGCCGAGCTCCGCCGCGGCCTCGGCGACGCGCCCGGGCTCCTCGGGATCGAGCCCGCCGGGGCGGCCCTTGCCCACCGCGCAGAAGCCGCAGTGGCGCGTGCAGACGTCGCCCATCAGCATGAACGTCGCCGTGCGCTCGCGTGCCCAGCACTCGTGGATGTTCGGGCAGCGCGCCTCCTCGCACACGGTGACGAGCGAGAGGCGGCGCATCATGCGCCGCACGTCCTCGTACTCGCCGGTCGTGTTGAGGCGCACCTTCAGCCACTCGGGGCGGTCGAGGCGCGTCGCGCGGGGCGCGGCGTCGAGCACGGGCAGATCCGTCTTCACGAGGCGATTATCTCGCGCCCGAAGACGTCGCCGAAATGCCGCGCGACCACGTCGGCGAGGTCCCTCGGGCGCAGCCGGCGGCCCGTGCAGCGCTCGATCGACGTGACGCCGCCGTCGGTGATGCCGCAGGGCACGATGCCCGCGAAGAACGCGAGCGGCTCGTCCGTGACGTTGAGCGCGAAGCCGTGCGTCGTGATCCACCGCGAAAGGTGGACGCCGATCGCCGCGATCTTGTCGTTGCCGACCCAGACGGACGTGACGCGCTCCCGGCGGTCCGAGCGCGCGGCGGCGATGCCCAGGCCGGCGAGGGCGCGGATCAGGACCTCCTCGAGATCCGTGACGTAGCGTTTCACGTCGCGCCGGGCGGGCGAGAGGTTCAGGATCGGATAGCCGACGAGCTGTCCGGGACCGTGGTACGTGACCTTGCCGCCGCGGTCGGTCTCGCGGAGCGCGATGCCGAGCTCCCGGCGCCGGTCCCCGGAAAAGAGGACCTCCGCCGCGCTCGCGTTGCGCCCGAGGGTGAAGACGGGGTCGTGCTCGAGGAGGAGGAGCCGGTCGGGCTCGCCCGCCGCGACGCGCGCGGCCGCGGCGCCCTGGAGCGCCCGCGCGTCGTCGTAGGCGATCCGGCCGAGCCACTCGACGAGGAGCGGTTCGGCGGGTCCGGCGGATCCGGCGGCGGCGAGGCTCTCCATCGTTCGAGTCTAACGCTCAGACGCCCAGCACCAGAGTGTCCTGCCCGGTGAGACGCTCCGCGCCCGGGTGATAGCCCGCGGACATCCACTGGAGCCGGAGCCCGGCGTCCGCGATCATCCGTTCGAAGAGCGCGCGGGAATACGCCACGGCCGCCGTGGGCCGGGACTTCAGGCGCCAGCGGACGCCGTCCTCGGCGCCGTCGAACGGAAACGTCTTCGCGACGGCCGCGAGGCGCTCGGGCTCGAACAGGAACGCGGTCACGACGGCGGCCTTCCCCGGCCGGAGGACCCGCCGGATCTCGGCGAGGTAGTGCGCGGCGTCGCCCGGGAGAAGGTGCGTGAACACCGACTTGGCGATCACGAGATCGCACGCGGCGTCCTCCGCGGGAAAGCGGTAGGTCCGCGCGGACGGCCCGGCGGCGCGCCCGTAGGGAGAGGCGACCTCCGCGATCTCGAATCGGAAGCGCGGCTCGCTCGCGAAGGCGGCCCGGCACCAGAGGATCGAGGGCGCGTGCACGTCGAAGCCGACGTAGCGGCCCTCGGGGCCGAGGCGGCGCGTGAATTCCGGCACCAGCGCGCCAGCGCCGCAGCCCACGTCCAGAACGCAGTGATCCGGTGCGACGAGGCCGAGGCCGTCCAGGAAGGTGGCCGCGTCGCGCGCCGCGGATTCGAAGCGCGAGGCCGGGCCCGCATGGCGGCGGAGCCACAGCGGCGGCAGCGTCGGCCTGCCCGTGGCCGACCGCCAGACGGCATCGAGGGGGCTCGCCGCTCGATAGACGGCCGTGCGGCCCCGGCGGGCGAGGGTCATCCAGTCAAAGGACATGCGAGAGCAGCAGCGGAAGGAGCGCCGCGCCGAATCCGAGCAGCTCCGATCCCAGGAGGTGCAGGCGGGCGCGGAGCGGCCAGCGCCGGTCCAGGAGCGGCACGGCGAGCAGCGGGACCGCGGCCAGAGCGGGAGGGTACGCCCACGCGGCGAGCGCCAGAAAGGCGCCGGCGAGCACCGCGGCGTTCGAGGACGGGCGCCGCACCGCGACCCGCAGGAAAAACATTCCCACGCCGATAGCGAACGCCGCGAGGACGACCCTCATCGCGAGACCCGGAGCCGGAGCGATCCGCATTTCTCCTCGGAAGGCGGCCCGGCTTCGCCGGCCCTGTTTCCGATGCGGCGTTCTCCCGCCGCAGCGCTACCCGAGGTCGAACTCTCCCGACTCGAGGGTGGTCTTGATCGAGGCCATGAACTTGTCGGCGTCGGCGCCGTCGATCAGCCGGTGGTCGAACGAGAGCGCGAGGTAGCCGACCGTCCGGATGCCCAGCGCGTCCTGGCCCTCCTCGTCGGTGACGACGACCGGCCGCTTCTCGATCGTGCCCACGCCGAGGATCGCGACCTGCGGCTGCGGGATGATCGGCGTGCCGAAGAGCGAGCCGAAGACGCCCGGGTTCGTCACGGTGAACGTGCCGCCCTGGATCTCCTCGGGCTTCAGCCGCTTCGTGCGCGCCCGCTCCGCCAGGTCCTGCGTCGCCCGCGCGAGCCCGAGGATCGACTTCTCGTCCGCGTTCTTGATGACCGGGACGATCAGGCCCCAGTCGAGAGCGACCGCCATCCCGAGGTGAATGTCCTTGTGGTAGACGATGCTGTCGCCGTCGATCGACGCGTTGACCTGCGGGAACTGGCGCAGGGCCTGGATCGCGGAACGGAAGATGAACGGCAGGTATGTCAGCTTGACGCCGTTCTTCGCGAGGAACTCGTCCTTGTGCCTCTGCCGGATCCGGGCGACGTTCGAGTAGTCGACCTGGAAGACGGTCGTCACGTGCGCCGACGTCCGCTTCGAGAGGATCATGTTCTCGGCGGTGATCCTGCGGATCTTCGTCATCGCGACGACCTCGTCGCGATCGCCGGCGGCCGGTGCGGCGGCCGGTCGCGCCGCCGGAGTCTCGGCGGGCTCCGCCGCCGGCTCCGCGCGGCCGATCTGCGGTGCCGCGGCGGGCGCCGTCGCGGCGCGCGAGGGCGCGGCCGCCACCTTGCGGTTCTCGAGGTACGAGAGGATGTCGTTCTTCGTCACGCGGTTGTGGATCCCCGTGCCCTCGACCTCGCCGATCTCGATCGCGTTCTCCTGCGCGATCTTGCGCACGAGGGGCGAGGAGCGGCGGCGGATGCGTTCCTCGATCGACTCGACCTGTCCGCCAGCCGGAGCCGCGGCCGGCGGCACCGGGGGAGCGGCGGGACGCGGCGCCGGCGCGGGCTCGGCCGGGCGCGGCGCGGGAGTCGGGGCCGCGGGCCGAGGCTCGGGCGCCCGGGCGGCGGCCGGTGTCGGCGCCGGTGCCGCCGCGGCGGGGGCCGGAGCGGCCGGGGGCGGGGCGGGCGCCACGGCCGGAGCGCCGGCGGGCTTCTCCGAGGCCTCGCCGATCGAGCCGACGACGGTGTTGATCGCGACCGTCGCGCCCTCCGGAACCTTGATCTCGAGCAGGGTGCCCGCGACCGGCGACGGGATCTCGGCGTCCACCTTGTCGGTCGAGATCTCGAAGATCGGCTCGTCCCGCTTGATCGGGTCTCCGACCTTCTTCAACCACCGGGTGATGGTCCCCTCGGCGATCGACTCGCCCATCTGCGGCATGATGATGTCGGTGGCCATCCCTCGTTCCTCCTCCACCGCGGACTCGGGGCGCGAGGCGGAAGCGCTCGCTCGACCCGGCCCGACCGCCGAAGGATAACATCCGTTCGCCGGTCGCCGGCGTCCCCTCGCCGATTGGCCCGAGACTTCGCGCGCCCTGCCGCGTACGTTTCCTCCAGGAGGTAGGCCATGAATGTCGCACCGCGTTTCCGGCTGACCGAGAAGGTGATCGCCGGCGCGTTCCTCGTTCTCCTCGGCGCGCTGTTCATCCTGGACAACCTGCGCCTCGTCGACGCCGGTTCGCTGTGGGACTACTGGCCGCTCCTCCTCGTCGCGCCGGGACTCGCGCGGCTGCTCAGCCCCTCGCGCCCGGGACAGCGCGCGTGGGGCGCCGTCCTCGTGGGCATCGGCGGTTTCCTGATCCTGCGCAATCTCGGCTACCTGTGGGTGCCGTTCCACCGGCTCTGGCCGTTCGCCCTCGTCGTCCTCGGGGCGTACCTGATCTGGCAGACGACGACGCCCCGCGCCGGCGCCGCCGTGATGGGCGCGCCGGCCCCCGCCGGCCCCGGCGAACACGCGTTCGACGGAGCGCGCGCCGGCCTCGCCGCGACCGAATCCTGGGCGGGACGCGCCGCCGTCGCGGAGCTGAGCGAGTTCGCGCTGTGCGGCGGCGGACACCGGCTGGTGCAGACGCCGGACTTCCGCGGCGGGACGATCACGGTCATCGCCGGCGGGTTCGACATCGACCTGCGGGACGCCGCGATCAGGGGCGACAGCGTCTCGATCGACCTCTTCGTGATGATGGGAGGCGTCGTGCTCCGCATCCCCGAGAGCTGGAAGGTCGTCGTCAACGTCACGCCGCTCCTCGGTGGATCCGACCTGAAGTCACGCGCCATCGCGCCCGCGGACGGACCTGTCCGGACTCTCGTCGTCAACGGGTTCATCCTGATGGGCGGCCTCGAAGTCAAGAATTGAAGAGGCGGCCATGCATCCGATCCTCGCGCATCGCGGACGCCTGCTGCCGTACCTCGCGGCGTGCGCGCCACTCATCGCGATCCTGACCGCGCTCTTCGCTCGGCCGGGCGCACTCTTCCTCGGAGAGGCGATCGCGCTCGCGGTTCCGCTCACGCTCGCCTACGCGTTCATGGGACTGTCCGCCTGGTACCCGTGCCGCCAGTTCCCTTTGAACCGCTCCCGCCTGCTCCCGCTCGTCCTCACCCATGCGGCCGCCGCCGGGCTGCTCTCGGCGACGTGGGTGGGCTTTGCGGCCCTGCTCGCCGGCGCACTGGGCCTGCTTCCCGTGTTCACGGGCCTCCAGGCCCGTTTCGGGACGCAGGCGATCGCGCTCTTCGCCTCGGGCGTCCTCCTGTACCTGCTCGCGGCCGCCCTCAACTACGTGCTCCTCGCGCTCGAGGCCGCTTCGGAAGCCGAGCGGCGCGAGGCCGAGCTCGCGATCCTCGCGCGCGAGGCGGAGCTCGCCGTGCTCAAGGCGCAGATCCGGCCGCACTTCCTCTTCAACAGCCTGAACTCGATCGCGTCGCTCGCCGCGACCGACCCGCCCCGCGCCGAGCAGATGTGCGTCCGCCTCGGCGAGTTCCTGCGGAGGAGCCTCGCGCTCGGCGAGAAGAAGTCGATCTCGGTCGGCGAGGAGATCGAGCTGTCGCGCGCGTACCTCGCGGTCGAGGCGCTGCGCTACGGGTCCCGGCTCGAAGTCGAGGAGGATCTGGACGAGCGGGGACAGAGGTGCCTCGTCCCCCCGCTCCTCCTGCAGCCGCTCGTCGAGAACGCGGTGCGGCACGGCATCGCGACGCGGGTCGAGGGCGGCACGCTCCGCGTGGGCGTCGCCTGCGGCGCCGGCCGGCTGCGCATCCTGATCGAGAACCCGCTCGACCCGGAGGGGCCGGCGAGGCCGGGAGGAGGCCGCGGGCTCGCGAACGTCCGCCAGCGTCTCGCCGCGAGGTACGGCGAGGACGCTCTATTCGCCGCGAAGCGGCTCGCGGACCGGTATCTCGTCGTGATCTCGGTGCCGGCGGAGCTGCCCGCGTGACCGGACCGACGGGGGACGTCGCGCCGCTGAAGGTCCTGATCGTCGACGACGAGGAGCCCGCGCGAGCGATCCTGCGCCGCCACCTGGAAGCGCTACCCGGGGTGCGCGTCGCGGGCGAGTGCGGCGACGGCTTCGAGGCGGTGCGCGCCGCCACGGCGCTCTCGCCCGACGTCGTGTTCCTCGACATCGAGATGCCGAAGCTCGACGGCTTCGAGGTCCTGGAGCTGCTCGACCGCTCGATTGCGCCCGTTTTCGTCACGGCGTACGACGAGCACGCGGTGCGGGCGTTCGAGGTCGCCGCGGTGGACTACGTCCTGAAGCCTTTCGCGGCGGAGCGGATCGCGCTCGCGGTCGACCGGGCCCGCGCGCGGAGGGCGGCGGGGACGAGCGTCTCGCCCGAGGGCCTCAAGGCCGCGGTCCGGCCGGCGGCAACGCCGCTCGCCCGGATCGTCGTCCGGGATGGCAGCCGCGTCCACGTCATCCCGGCCGACCGGCTCGACGCTGCGGAGGCTCAGGACGATTACGTGGCGCTCAAGACCGAGGGCCGCACGTACCTGAAACAGCAGACGCTCACGAGCCTCGCGGCGGCCCTCGACCCGGCCCGCTTCGTCCGCGTCCACCGCTCGCACCTCCTGCGGCTGGATGCCCTGGCGCGCCTCGAGCCGCTCGGCGCCGGAAGTCACGTCGCGGTGCTCGCCGACGGCAGCCGGGTCCCGGTCAGCCGGGAGGGCTACGCGCGGCTGCGGGAGAAGCTCGGCTGACCTCGCGGGCCGCGCTAGACTCCGGGCGCGTGATGCGGTCCTGCGGCGCAGCGTCCGGTGCGGTGCTCTTCGCGTTCCTCTTGGTCCTCATGGTCCGCTGCGGCCCGCCGCCGTCGAGGCGCGACGGCTTCTACATCGCGCCGACCCGGAAGCCGTCCTCGTCTTCGGAAGCCCGGGCCTTCGAGGACCGGCGTCCGGGCCGGCTCCTGCGCTCCGAGCCGTTCAAGACCGGAGTGCCGGGCAGTCAGGCCTGGCGAATCCTCTATGGATCGACCGGACCCGGCGGCGAGCCCATCGAGGTGTCGGGACTCGTGGTCGCCCCGACGCTGCCGGCGCCCGCCAACGGGCGCAACGTCGTGGCCTGGGCGCACGCGACGGCCGGCGTCGGCGAAAGCTGCGCACCATCGATGCGCCGGGAGCCGCTCGACGCGATCCCGCACGTGCCGACGCTGATGGTGCTCGACACGGTCGTCGTCGCGACCGACTATCCCGGCCTCGGCACTGCGGGTCCCGTTCCGTACCTGGTCGGGGAGGGGGAGGGACGCGCGGTGCTCGACGCGGTGCGCGCGGCACGGCAGATTCCGAAGGTCGGCGCCTCGAACCGGTTCGCCGTCTGGGGGCACTCGCAGGGCGGGCACGCCGCGCTGTTCGCGGGTCAGCTCGCGCGCGCGTACGCGCCCGAGCTGACGCTCGTCGGCGTCGCCGCCATCGCTCCCGTCACGGACGTGGGCCGCCTCTGGAAGGACGGGCTCGACGAGCCGCTCGGCCGCGTGATGGTCGCCGATTCGCTGTGGTCGTGGTCGCGGATCTATCGCGCGCCGCTCGAGCCCTACGCGTCGCCGGAGCTGCTGCAGTTCGTGTCGGCGGCCGTCGGCGAGTGCGTCGACCCGGGCGGGGAAGAGGCGCCGGCCGCCTCCGGGGTGACCGCGGATGCTCTGGCGCCTTCGATCGCGACGAGCGCCCCCTGGAACCGGCTCCTCGACGAGAACCGTCCGGGCCGCTCACCGCTGGGTGCTCCCCTCTACGTGGCGCAGGCGACCGACGACGCGATCGTGCGCGCGTCGGTCACGGCGGACTTCGTCGCGGGGCTCTGCCGGGCCGGCGCGGTGGTGCGGTACGAGACGTTCCAGGGGGCCGGCCACGCCCGCGCGGGTCGCGTCTCGGCGACCGCCGCGATTCAGTGGATGAAGGCGCGGTTCGACGGAGAGCCGGCCCCGAACACGTGCCCGCCGTTCTGACGACTCGCCCGAGACCGACAAAATGAACTCGCTCCACGGGGGAGCGGGGTGCGCGAGGGGTCGCCCCCCGTTACATGGAGGGCCGGCCGGGGCCGAAGGCTCCCTCGCGAAGCGAGCGGCCGGTCAGGGTGAGGAGGGCTACTTCGCGCCGGGCGTCGGCGCCTGCCCGGTCGGCGCCGGAGTCGGCATGACCGGCTTCTCGAACAGCTTCGGCTCGACGCCCGGGTTGATCTTGCACTCCTCGAGCGCGAGCGTCTGGTCCTTCTGGCCGTTGGTCGCGACCTCCAGGTGGAACGCGACGGGATAGCCGTCCACGATCTTGTAGTCCGAGTACTCGGAGAGGATGACCGCTTCGCCCTGCGGCCCGATGGACGTGTGCGAGGACCGCAGGATCCGGAAGGTCGTCGGGTCGAGGTACCAGCGGACCGACGCGCCCTCGTACGAGACGTCGAGGATGCGGGCGTTCACGTCGCCGATTTTCTCGGTCCCGGCGGCCGCGACGACGAGCTTCGGGTCGTCGATCTTCTGCGCGAGCAGGAGTGGGATGCGCCGCACCTGGCGCAGCAGCTCCTCCTTCATCCCGGGCGGCAGGTCCTGCACCGCGTTCGGGCCCACGATGAACGCGCCGGAGGGCGTCGCGACCATCGCCATGCGGCCGAAGGGCGCGTCGACCTGCTGCGAGATCCGGTCGGGAAAGACCATCGAGGTCTGCACGTCCATGCTCATGTCGCCCTCGGGCGTCTTGGCGGTGACCAGCCCGCGCGTCCACACGTCGTGGACCTTGCGCGCCTTCTCGGGGCCGCCGAGCGCCTGGACGAACTTCGCGAAGAGCTCCTTGCCCTCCTTGAGCGCCTGGGCCGACGGCGTCGGCAGGGGCGTGGGCTTCGGCGGGGCCGGAGTGGCCGCGGGAGGGGCGGCGGCCGGCGGCGCGGCGGGCGTTTGCGCCGTGGCGCGCGCCGCGACGACGAGACCGGCGGCGAGAACGAGGAGGACTCGGGGTTGTCGAACGGGCATGCATTTCCTCCGAGCGCGGAGCTTACATCGAGTAGCATGCGCGCCGTGCCGGGCCGCTTCGACACGCTCCTCGAACGCCTCGAGGCGGCGCGCCATCGGCGCCCGGGCGCGCGCGACGCGGCGCGCTGGCTGCGGCGGGCGGCGCACGCGAAGGCGCCGGACGCCGAGCGGCTCCTGCGGCTGCACGAGGCGGTCCTCTTCCTGCGCGCGTATCCCCACGACGCGCGGGTCCTCGCGCTCGCCGAGCGGCTGCTGTCCACGTTCGAGCGGCGCGTCGAGCGTCTCGGGCGCGACGGGGAGGACCTCGCGGTCTTCGACGCCCCCGAGGCGGCCGGCGTCGCCGGCACGACGCTCGGGACCGACTACTCGTTCGACGTCGCGCGCTGGCTCGCGCGCCGGCATCCCCGGACCGTCTCGATCGACTGGGACGCCGCCGAGGAGGGAGACCGGATGCGCGCGACCTGGCCCGCCTTCGTGCCGCTCCTCGAGGAGGAGGCGCTCGCCGACGCGAACGTGCCGTACCTCGAGTGGCTCGGCGCCGCGGCAGGTCGCCGGCGCGCCGACCTCGGCTGGCTCCTCGAGCGATACGAGCGTCTCCCGGAGTCCCCCGATGCCCGGGCGGACCGCTTCGACGCGCTCGGGCTCCCGATCGCGTGGGAGCTCGGCGCCGGCCGCGCGTCCCGGACGAAGATGCGCCGGCCCGGCCCGCGCCCGTTCTTCCAGGACGCGCCGCTCGTCGCCCGGCGGGACGTGTCGCTCGACGCGATCCTGTCCGCGCCGCGCCTGCCGCTGCGCCGCCTCTCGCGCGCCGAAGGCGAGCGCGTCTGCGACATGGTCCGCGAGACGACGGCGGCGCGGTATCGCGAGTTCTACACGTTCACCCACGCCGACCCGTCGAGCGTGATCTCGGCGCGGCCCGGCCGCGGCGTCGAGCTCTTCCTCGTCGGCGTCGTCCCCGGGCGCCGCCTGCCGCTGCGTGCCGCGTACGGCGGCTTCGTGGTGAAGAACGCCGTGCCGATCGGGTACATCGAAGGCCTCGCGTTTTTCGACCGCCTCGAGATCGGCTTCAACATGTACTACACGTTCCGCGAGGGCGAGTCGGCCTGGATCTACGCGCAGGTGCTGAAGCTCCACCGCGACGCGCTCGGCGTGACGTCGTTCTCGATCGATCCCTACCAGCTCGGCTTCGAGAACGCGGAGGCGATCGACTCGGGCGCGTTCTGGTTCTACCGCAAGCTCGGCTTCCGCCCGACCGACCGCGGCGTCGCGCGGCTCCTGGCGCGCGAGGAGCGCCGCATCGCGGCGGACCCGGCGTACCGCTCGTCGCGCCGGACGCTCGAACGTCTGGTCACGCACAACCTGCTGTACGAGGCGCCCGGCGCGCCGCACGGCGACTGGGACCGCTTCCACGTCCGCCGCATCGGGCTCGCGGTCAACCGGGCGATGCGCGAGCGGTCCCGCGGCGATGCGGCGCGGCACCGCGAGCGGGCCGTCCGCCGGGTGGCGGCGGCGCTCGGACGGTCCGCCGCCCGGATTCCGCGACGCGACGCCAGGGCGTTCGAGGACTTCGCGCTCGCGCTCGACCTCGTGCCGGATCTCGCGCGGT
>Ga0335076_10001929_pt1 | contig 20386 bp, 16 predicted proteins | sample Lox_Sample_25_FD_206717 | JGI IMG/M metagenome (GOLD analysis project Ga0335076, IMG submission 206717) | Soil microbial communities from Loxahatchee National Wildlife Refuge, Florida, United States - Lox_Sample_2.5 | ecosystem: Environmental > Terrestrial > Soil > Wetlands | place: USA...
CGACCGCCAGAGCGCGGCGTAGAACACGGCCGCACCCAACGCCGGGTACAGTTCCGCGCCCCTGGGGTCCGTTGGGAAATAAATCGACGGTTTTGACGGCGTCTCGACGCCCCTGGCCCCACCGGCGCGCCCTCAAATACTCCCGGTATTATCGCGCGCGCCGGTGGCGCCAGGAACGCCCAGCCACTCGTCAATTCCCGCCGCTTATTTCGCAACGAACCCCATGGATCTCAAGCACAAGAGTCGCGCGCTTACTGAAGGACCCGAGCGCGCCGCCGCCCGCGCCCAGCTGAAGGGCATCGGCTACGACGACGAAGCGCTGAGCAAGCCGCTGATCGGCGTCGCCAACACGTGGATCGAGACGATGCCGTGCAACTTCCACCTGCGCGCGCTCGGCGCCAAGGTCAAGGAGGGGATCCGCGAGGCCGGCGGGACGCCGATGGAGTTCAACACGATCGCGATCTCGGATGGGATCACGATGGGCACCGAGGGGATGAAGGCGTCGCTGGTCAGCCGCGAGGTGATTGCCGACTCGATCGAGCTGGTCGCTTTCGCTCAGGCGTTCGATGCGGTGATCGCGATCAGCGCCTGCGACAAGACGATCCCCGCCACCGTGATGGCGCTGTGCCGCCTGAACCTGCCGAGCCTGATGCTCTACGGCGGCTCGATCTACCCCGGGCACTACAAGGGTCAGAGCATCACGATCCAGGAGGTGTTCGAAGCGATCGGCGCACACGCCGCTGGCCGGATCACCGACGAGGAACTGACCGCGATCGAGGAGGCTGCGTCCCCCGGCTCCGGTGCTTGCGGCGGCCAGTTCACCGCGAACACGATGGCGATGGCGTTCCAGGTGCTCGGGATCTCGCCGTTCTCATCGGGGGTTCCGGCCGAGGATCCTCACAAGGGGGACGTGGCCAAGGAGGCCGGCCGCCTCGTGATGGACGTGCTCGAGCGCGGCCAGACGCCGAGCGACATCATCACCCGCGAGGCGCTCGAGAACGCGATCGCCGCGATCGCCACAAGCGGTGGCTCGACCAACGGCGTGCTCCACCTGCTCGCGGTGGCCAAGGAGATGGGGGTCGAGCTCGACATCGACGACTTCGACCGGATCAGCGAGCGGACGCCGCTGCTGTGCGACCTGAAGCCGAGCGGCCGCTTCGTCGCTCCCGACCTGTACGCCGCCGGCGGCGTCCCGCTTGTGCTCAAGCGCCTGAGGCAAGCCGGCATCCTCCATGAGAGCGCCCAGACCGTGACCGGCAAGACCGTCGGCCAGCACGCTGAGGAGGCGACCGAGCAGGACGGCCAGGAGGTTGTGCGGCCGCTCGCGGACCCGCTCAAGACCACCGGAGGTCTCGTGATCCTCAAGGGCAACCTCGCCCCCGAGGGGTGTGTCGTCAAGGTTGCCGGCTACGAACGCCGTAAGCACACCGGTCCGGCGCGGGTGTTCGAGTCCGAAGAGGACGCGATGGCGGCCGTCCGGACCCAGGGGATCAAGCCCGGCGACGTGGTCGTGATCCGCAACGAGGGCCCGGCCGGCGGGCCCGGCATGCGTGAGATGCTCGCAGTCACGGCGGCGCTCGTCGGCGAAGGCCTCGGAGAGCACGTCGCCCTTCTGACCGACGGCCGTTTCTCCGGCGCAACCCGCGGGCTGATGGCCGGACACGTCGCGCCCGAATCCGTGAGAGGCGGCCCGATCGGGATCGTCCGCGACGGCGACGAGATCACGCTCGACGTCGACGCGCGTCGGCTCGACGTAAACCTCTCAGACGAGGAGATGGCCGCGCGCGCACAGGACTACAGGCCACCCGAGCGGCCGGCGCCGGCCGCCGCGCTCGCGAAGTACGCCCGGCTCGTGTCGAGCGCTTCGCTGGGTGCGGTCACCCGGTAGGGGCACGTGCGTGCACCCGGCCGGCCAGCGGCCGGGGGCCGGGGGCCGGGGGCCGGGGATGAAATCTCCGTTGCAGAAGTCTGAACAAAACGTCGCCCCAACAAAGACCCGACGGGACGGCCTGTACATTGTTGGCATGGGGTGGTCTTAGCTGGCACGAGCGCGAGCAACATATCTACGCCCTGAGCGAAGCCCGGCGAGGCCATCCAGAGAGCCGCGCCGGGCGTCCGCGGCGGGGCGTAGTTCGCGCAGGAGGCGGGGTCCATACGTGGCGCTTGGCGTCATCGTGATCCTGGTCGGCGCGGCGGCGGCGGTTGCGATTGCGCTGAAGAGCTCGAAGGCGACCCTCACCACCGATCCGACCGCGCTCGCGAAGGTTTCCCTGCCGCTCGGCGGCGGCACGATCGAGAGCGTGCGTGCCTACGGCGGGAAGACGAACTCGGCGATTCCCGTGCACGTGTCCGGCACCCAGATCTGGCCGAACGGGAAGATCCCGGCGCACGAGACGCTGTCGGTCCAGGTTGTCGTCAAGCGGCCGAGCGCGGTCGCATGGGTCACCGGCAAGACGCAGCACCTGAACCTGACGCTGACGACGCCGAGCGCCCACCTGAAGGCCCATTTCCTGACCGTCGCCTCGGGCCAGCCTCTGCAGCTGCAGTTCGCCGAGCCGGTGTCCACGGTGTCATCGGGCCCTGAGATGACCAGCCTGCGCCGGAAGGTGCTGGGCACGCCGCAATCGACGGTGACGCTCGCGCGCACCGCCGACGCCGGCACGGTGTACGTCGCCGCGGCGCCGCGCACGTGGGAGAGCTCGACGGCGGCGCTGGTCAGCTGGTTCCCCGCCGGCTCCGCGACAAGCGCGATCGCCTACCCGGCGCCCGGCTCCACGATCAAGGCGACGACGCCGATCACGCTCACGTTCAACAAGCCGGTCTCGAAGGCGCTCGGCGGCTCGTTGCCGCCTGTCTCGCCGACGTCGTCCGGTACCTGGCACAAGGTCGGTAGCCATTCGATCCAGTTCCAGCCCACCGGCTTCGGCTATGGGCTGGGCGCGCACGTCAGCATCGGATTGCCCAACGGGGTCCGCCTCGTCGGCGCCAAGCAGAGCGGCGACGCGTGGAGCGGCTGGACGGTTCCAGGCGGGACCACGGTGCGCCTCCAGCAGCTGCTGGCGGTGCTGGGGTATCTCCCGCTCCGCTTCCACTACGACGGCACGGGACCGGGTCCGAACACGGCCAACGAGCTGGCCGCCGCGATCAAGCCTCCGGCCGGCAAGTTCAGCTGGCGCTATCCGAACACGCCGAGCGCCCTCGTGAGCATGTGGGCGCCGGGAACGTTCGGCGAGATGACCAAGGCCGCGATCATGATGTTCGAGGACCAGCACGGCATGACCGCCGACGGCATTCCCGGACCCCAGGTCTGGAACGCGCTGATCACCGCAGCGGTGAAGGGCCAGAAGAACGCGTTCGGCTACACGTTCGTGCAGGTCAGCGAGAGCAGCCCCGAGAGCCAGTCGACGTGGCACAACGGCAAGACCGTCGTCTCCGGGCCTGTCAACACCGGCATCCCACAGGCCCCGACCGCGCAGGGCGTGTTCGCGGTGTTCGAGCACGCGCCGTCGGTGACGATGAGCGGGACCAACCCGGACGGGAGCCACTACAACGACCCCGGCGTCCCGTGGGTGAGCTACTTCAACGGCGGAGACGCCCTGCACGGCTTCCTCCGCGCCTCCTACGGCTCGGCCCAGAGCCTCGGTTGCGTCGAGATGCCGTACTCCGAGGCCCACGACGTGTACCAGTACACGCCGATCGGCACGCTGGTCGACGTCGCTTAGCGTCTGATTAGCAGGCACTACCGCGCTCGCGGCGAATACCGGGCGGCGATGCCGTCGCTGACCGAAACCTCGACCTGGACAGCGGCGCTCCAGGCGTTCGACGACGATCTCACGCGCCGGGCGGTGGCTTCAAAGACGCGCGAGGCCTACGCGAGCGACTGCCGCCACTTCGCGGCGTGGGCCCGCGAGCGCGACATCGATCCCACGGGCGTCGACGTGCGGACGCTGCGGCGCTACGCCGCCGCGCTGTCCGAGGGCGGCGCGGCTCCGGCGACGATCGCGCGCCGGCTGGCGGCGTTGCGAGGACTGTTCCGGACGCAGATGGAGCTCGGCACGCGCGAGGACAACCCGGCCGAGCTTCTCGGCTCCCCGAAGAAGGCGCAACGCCTGCCCCACGTGCTCAAGGCGGGGGAGATCGCGGCCCTGCTCGACTCGATCCCGGCCACGACCCCGCTCGAGCTCCGCGACCGGGCCTTATTCGAGCTCGCCTACGCTTGCGGCCTGCGAGCCGAGGAACTCGTGTCGCTCGATCTAGAGGCAATCGACTTCGACTCAGAGTCGGTACGGGTCGAAGGCAAAGGCGGAAAGACCAGGCTGGTCCCGGTCGGCGAGCACGCGCTCAGAGCGCTGGAGCGGTACCTGTCCCGCGGTCGCCCGACGCTCGCGGCCGACGGCGCCCAAGACCGCGCGCTGTTCGTTTCGAAGTCGGGACGGCGGCTGTCGACATCAGACATCCGACGCCGGCTGAACGGCTGGGCGAGGCGCGCGGTGGCCCGCTCACCGGCGCTGGCGCGGGCGCATCCGCACGCGCTTCGGCACTCGTTCGCGACCCATCTGCTCGACGGAGGCGCGGATCTGCGGGCGATCCAGGAACTCCTCGGCCATGCGACCATATCGACCACTCAGGTTTACACTCGCGTTGAGTCGGCCCGCCTACGTTCGACCTATTCGCGAGCTCATCCCCGCGCATAGCGGGCCAAACTCTTGGGGGAACTTGGAAACCAACGTCAAAGCGATCGAGCTACAGGATCTGTGGAGGCGCTTCAAGGCGACCGGCGATGAGCGCGCGCGGGAGCGTCTCGTGGTCGCCTACTCGCCGCTGGTCAAGTACGTCGCCGGACGGATGAGCTCCGGCCTGCCGGCCCACGTCGAGGAGTCCGATCTGATCTCGTACGGGCTGGGCGGCCTGATCTCCGCGATCCAGCGCTTTGACCTCTCCCGCGAGATCAAGTTCGAGACCTACGCGATCACCCGCATTCGCGGCGCGATCATCGACGAGCTGCGGACGCTCGATTGGGTGCCGCGGTCGGTCCGGGCCCGCGCCCGCGAGATCGAGCGCGCGAACATGAAGCTCGAGGCGCGGTTCCAGCGCGCCCCGACCGACGAGGAGATGGCGACCGAGCTGTCGCTGAGCGTCGAGGACTTCCAGGAGGCCCTGCTTCAGATCTCGAACTCGACGATCGTCGCGCTCGACGAGCTGTGGAGCGTGTCGGACTCGACGGGCGACGCTATTTCGCTGCTCGACACGCTCCCCGACCGCGGGGCGCCCGACCCCGAGCAGCTGATGGACCAGTCGGAGCTGCGCGACCGCATCGCGGACGCGATCGCGGCGCTGCCCGAGCGTGAGAAGCTGGTCGTCGCGCTGTACTACTACGAGAACCTGACCCTGCGCGAGATCGGCGAGGTCCTCGGGGTCACCGAGTCGCGGGTCTCGCAGCTGCACACCAAGGCGGTGCTGCGGCTGCGCTCGAAGCTGGCCGGCGAGCTGGATTAGGTGGGGCCGCCTGCGGCGGCATCCATGGGGCCGTTCCGCCGGGCGTCCTTGCCCGGCGGGCGGTATCGTCGGCTCCATAGGCTTCACAGGTCACCTAGGGAGAGGAGCACGGCATGCACAAGCCCGCGGATCGCATCCGCAACGTGGCGCTCGTCGGCCACCGCGGTAGTGGCAAGACCTCGCTGCACGAGGCGCTCTTGTTCGAGGCCGGCGCGATCAACCGGATGGGCTCGGTCGTCGACGGCACCACCACGTCCGACACCGACCCCGACGAGAAGGCCCGCCAGATGTCGATCACCGCGTCGATGGCCACGTTCGAGTGGCAGGAGCGGAAGGTCAACCTGATCGACACCCCCGGCGACTCGAGCTTCATCGCCGATGCTCTTGGCGCCCTGCGCGTGTGCGAGTCGGCGGTGTTCGTGATCAACGCGGTGATGGGCGTCGAGGTCCACGCCAGCCGGCTCTGGGCTCGCGCCGCCGAGCTCGACCTCGCGCGACTCGTGTTCGTCAACATGCTCGACCGCGAGCGCGCCGACTTCTTCCGCACGCTCGAGTCGCTGAAGTCCGCCTTCGGCCAGCACGTCGTGGCGACCGAGATCCCGATCGGCGCAGAGCACGAGGTCCGAGGCGTGATCGACCTGGTCGACATGAAAGCCTACGAGTACGACGGCGTCGCCCGCGAGAACTGCAAGGAGATCCCGATCCCGGCCGAGCTCCAGGCCCAGGCCGAGGAGTACCGCGAGAAGCTGATGGACGAGGTCGCCGAGAACTCCGACGCGCTGATGGAGCGCTACCTCGAGGGTGAGGAGATCTCCCACGAGGAGATCGTCACCGCGCTCAAGGACGGGACCAACCACGGCCACATCTTCCCGGTCACGTGCGGCGTAGCCACCCGCAACCTCGGCACGAACCGTCTGCTCGATGCGATCGTCGAAGACCTGCCCTCTCCGGTCAAGCACGGCGGCCTCGACGTCGGCGAGCTGACGCTCGAGCCGGTCGAAGACAAGGAGATGTTCGCGTACGTGTTCAAGACCCGCGCCGACCCGTTCGCCGGCCGCATCAACATCTTCCGGGTCTACCAGGGCGTGGTGAAGCAGGACTCCCAGGTGCTGAACACTCGGACGCACACCAAGGAACGGATCGGCCAGTTGCTCACGTTCGAGGGTCATCAGACCGGTCACGCCAACGACTTCGGCCCCGGCGACATCGGGGCGGTGGCGAAACTCAAGGAGACCAAGGCGGGCGACTGGCTGGCCTCGCGCGACGAGCCGATCGAGATGCCGAGCATCAAGCTGCCCGCGCCGGTGATGGCGTTCGCGGTCGAGCCGAAGAGCAAGGGCGACGAGGAGAAGGTTTTCACCGCGCTCCGCCGCCTGCAGGAGGAGGACCCGACGATCGACCTGCATCGCGACGACCAGACCGGCGAGCAGATCGTCGCCGGCCTCTCCCAGGTCCACGTCGAGGTGATCGTCGAGCGGCTGAAGTCCCGGTTCGGCGCCGAGGTCAACCTGAACCCGCCACATGTGCCCTATCAGGAGACGATCCGCAAGCCCGCCAAGGCCCACGGGCGCCACAAGAAGCAAACGGGCGGCCGTGGTCAGTTCGGCGACTGCCACATCGAAATCGAGCCGCTCACGCCCGGCGAGGGGTTCGAGTTCGTCAACGCGATCAAGGGCGGCGTGATCCCGACCGGTTTCATCCCAGCGGTCGAGAAGGGAGTCCAGGACGCGATGCAGGCGGGCGTCGTGGCCGGCTATCCGGTCAAGGACGTGCGCGTGCGCCTGTACGACGGCTCCTACCACACGGTGGATTCGTCCGAGATGGCCTTCAGGCTGGCCGGCTCGCTGGCGATGAAGCAGGCGATGGAGCAGGCCGGGCCGGTGCTGCTCGAGCCGATCATGCTCGTCACGGTCGCCGCGCCCGAAGACGCCGTCGGCGACGTCATCGGCGACCTCAACTCGAGGCGTGGCCGGCCGCTCGGGATGGAGCCGGTCGGCGCCGGCATGACCGAGGTCAAGGCCGAGGTGCCGATGGCCGAGATGCTTTCCTACGCGCCGGATCTGCGCTCGATCACCGGCGGACAGGGCGAGTTCACGATGGAGTTCCTGCGCTACGAGGAGGTCCCAGGACACCTCGCGGGCAAGGTGGTCGAGGAAGCCAAGGCGGAGAAGGAGGCGGTCAAGGCGTAATAAACCGCCGCCGCCGTCTCGTTATATTCGTCTGTCTTCCCCGTGGCCACGACCAAGGACATCCGCCCGTCCACCGCGATCACCGTCTGCGACGTGTGCGGCCGCACGCTGCTCCGCGGAGAGCACGCCGAAATCTACATCGATGGCGGTGTTCGCCGGTCTGTGTGCGAGCTCTGCAAGTCGCGGGCGCTCCACGAGGGCTGGTTGCGCGAGGGAACCGCCCCCACGTACGACGACAACGAGGCGACGTCCGCGCGACGGGGGTCGGTGCTGAGCCGCCTGCGCCGGCGGCGCGAGCGCCCGGGCCAGCCTCCCGTCCCGACGGACGGCGATCCGGGGCTCGCGGAGGAGCCGAGCGCACCCCCGCCCGATCCCCGTCCGGCACCGCGCCGGCGCGAGCGGGTGACCACCCGAGAACCGCGACACGTCCGTGCCGTCCCGGTGGGTTCCGAGCAGAAGATCGCCTCCGCGATCGCGGTGTTCAACAACTCCGAGCACCGCCGGACCGTCGCCGGGGTGGCGAGGTCGCTCGGCGCTCCCGACGTCTCGATTCACCCGAATATGGAGCATTCGAGTCTGGTCGACATCGTCGCCTCGTGGGAGCTGTGCTGGTACCGGTACGAGGTCGACCTGTCCGACGAGGTCCCTGTCGTCCGCGTGGCGGCCCAGGGGTACGAGCTGGACGAGCTCACGCCGCAGGAACGCGAGTCGAACGCCTCCTACGACGAACACGGGGCCCTCGGGCCCGCGTGAAGCGCTGAGAGCGCCTGAGCACGTTTTCGGGCACTGGCCGCGTTCAGTGGGCGTAAACCACGCTGAGCGCGTTCGGTGGCCTCTGGACAAAGGTTCGATGTGAACGCCCCGATATGTCCTCTAGCATCAGGGACGTGATCTACTGCGTCGTCCCAGAGGCGCTCGCCGACGAGTTGCTGGACAAGCTCGAGAGCTATTACGCCAACGATCCCAACGTCGAGGTGATCGTCGACCGCCGCAAGACCTCGCGCCGGGGCCGGGCCTCGTCCGGAGGAGGCAATCGCGCGGTTCGCGATCGCCGGCGCCCGCGGGTCACCGGCGAGCTCCCAGAGCTGGCCACGGATTGAGCGTCCCCGCGCGGGGAGCACATTGAACGTTGTCGTGCACGTCGACGGCGGCGCTCGCGGCAACCCCGGCCCGGCCGCGATCGGTGTCGTGGTCTCTACGACAGACGGCGAGGTCCTCGACGAAGTCGCCGAGCGGATCGGGGTCGCCACCAACAACGTCGCCGAATATCGGGCGCTGCTGCGCGGTCTCGAGCGGGCCCGGGCGCTCGGAGCGCGTGAGGTCGAGATCGTCAACGACTCAGAGCTCGTAGCGCGCCAGGTCAACGGCGTCTACAAGGTCAAGAATGCGGCGATGAAGCCGCTGCACGCCCAGGCGACAGCGGCCCTGCGAGCGTTCGATCGCTGGCACGTCCGCAGCGTGCCGCGCGCTCAGAACGCCCGTGCGGACGAGCTGGTCAACGAGGCGCTCGACGCCGGCGACTGAGCTTGTGGTTTTCGGCGACACGCTCAGGGGTAAGCGCTAGCTGGTGAGCACGACCGAGGCGGCTGGACAGGCCAGACGGCTGATCGAGTACAAGCCCGGCCACCCCGTGATCAGCCTCTACATGGATCTCGACCCGGAGCGGTTCGCGACCCCACCGGCGCGAGACTCTCAGATCCGTTCGCTGGTCGACCAGGCGCGCCGCACGCTCGAAGCGCAGGACGGTCTCGGCCACGACGAACGCGTCGGGTTGAAGGCAGACATCCAGCACATCGACGAATTTCTGACTTCGACCCAGGCGCCGTTCAAGGGAGCGCGCGCGCTCGCCGTGTTCTGCTCGGGCCAGGTCGGCTTGTTCGAGGTTCTGCAGCTGTCCAGGCCGACCGAGGCCCGCGTCGTTATCGCGCCGACGCCGTTCGTCGAGCCGCTGGTGGCGGCGCTCGAAGCCCAGCGTTGGCTGATCGCGCTCGTCAGCCGACGGGACGGACGCGTGATCGAGGGTCCCGCGGACGGCCTCCGGGAGGAAGCCCGGCTCGACGAGTTCGTGCGCGGCCAGCACGATCAGGGCGGCTGGTCGCAGCCGAATTACGAGCGCAGCATCGAGAAGGACACCGACGATCACCTGCGCCGCGTCGCCGACGCGGTCAACCAGCGCTGGCGTGCCGCGCGCTTCCATCGCCTCGCGGTCGGCGGCCCGGCGGAGATCGTCCCGCGGTTCGAGGCGCTCCTGGCGGGCGATGTCCGCCCGCACGTGATTCCTGAGCGGGTCGCGGTCGACCTCTCGAGCGCCACCGAGGAGGAGATCCGGAGGGCCGTCGCCAAGCTCGTCGCCGAGGATGAGAAGCGCTCGGAGCGCGACGCGCTCAATCGGCTGGAGGCCGGGATCGGAAGCGGCGGGCGCGGTGCCGGAGGACTGTTCGACACGATTTCGGCGCTGAACGAGCGGCGGGTTCAGACGCTCCTGCTCGAGCCGGCAATGAACCGGCGCGGCGCCCGCTGCCCGACCTGCGGATTGCTGATGATCGACCCCGACGATCGCTGCCCCGCGGACGGCTCCGAGCTCGACGAGGTCGAGCATCTGCGGGAGGGTGCGATCGAGGCGGCGCTGGCGCAGGGTGCCGACGTGCTCGTCGTCCGCCACTACCCGGACCTCGGCCCGCTGCAGGGAATCGGCGCGCTGCTGCGGTTCTGAGACCGCATCCGGCTTCTGGCCCTGCGCGCTCCGCTCCTGAGTTCCGGGAGACCGCTCCGCGCGCGCCGGCATCTTCCGCGGGGCAGCATCCGGCTGCCCCTCTCTTGCCGCTACCCTAGCGACCGTGAACGATCCCCTGACCGAGCTGAGCGCGCGGCTCGAGGAGGCGGCCGAGCAGCTTCGCTCCCCCGACGTGGAAGTCGACGCCGCGCTCGCGTTGATCGAGGACTGTGCGCGGCTGGCCAGCGAGGCCAGCTCTCGAGTCGACGAGCAGACCCGGGCCGCGCTCGAGCCGCTGCCGGATCTCCCCGGTCAGCTGCCGCTGCCGGCGTCGTAGTGCTCTCGGTGACGAGCGGCCAGGAACTGGTGCCAGACCCGGCTCCGGTACAGGCCTACCCAGAGCATCTGCGGACGCAGGTCGAGCGCTACCTGCAATCGCTCCGGTTCGTGAGCGAGCCGGCCGCCGACGGCCTCGAGCAGGCGATGCGCTACTCGCTGCTGGCGGGCGGCAAGCGGATCCGGCCCGTCCTCGCGCTCGCGACCGCATCGGCGATCGGCCGGGACCCCGAGTGGGTGCTCCCGCTCGCGGTGGCGATCGAGCTGATCCACACGTATTCGCTGATCCACGACGACCTGCCCGCGATGGACGACGACGACCTGCGCCGAGGACGGCCCACCTGCCACGTCGCGTTCGGCGAGGACGTCGCGATCCTGGCCGGTGACGGGCTGTACGCGGAGGCGTTCGTGCTGCTCCTGGCCCGTCAGCAGGCGGAGCCGGAACGGTTGCTGGCGGCAGCGCGCGAACTCGCGGGCGCCACCGGCGCCCAGGGGATGGTCGCGGGCCAGTACATCGACGTGGCCGCGACGGCCCCCGACGGCGCCGACGGCCTGCGCCTGCTCCACGAGCTCAAGACGGGCCGGCTGATCGCCGCGAGCATCGAGTGCGTGCTCCTACTCGCCGGACTCGATCAACCTGAGAGAATTCACAGCTTCCACGGCTTTGCGAGGGAGCTGGGGATACTTTTTCAAATCGTGGATGACATTCTCGACGTGACCGGGACCGAGGAAACGCTGGGGAAACACCAAGGCAGCGACGAGCGATTGGGTAAACGTACGTATGTGAGCGAGTTCGGACTTGAGCGTGCGCGCGACCTCGCCGGCGAATCCCACCGTCGAGCTCTAGACCTGCTCGCGCAGGCCGCGCCCGCCGGTCCTGAGCTCGCGCAGATCACCGATTTCATCGCGACCCGATCCTTCTGATGACCCGACTGCTTGACGGCATCGACAAGCCACAGGACCTGCACGGCCTCGGCGACGAGGAGCTGCAGCAGATTGCCCAGGAGGTCCGCGAGCACATCATCGACACCGTTGGCGAGATCGGCGGGCATTTCGGCGCGAACCTGGGAGCGTGCGAGATCGCGGTCGCGCTCCACTCGATGCTCGATTCGCCGCGCGACAAGGTCCTGTGGGACGTGGGTCACCAGGCGTATCCGCACAAGATCCTGACCGGCCGCCGCGACCAGCTGCACACGATCCGCAAGTACCAGGGGCTCGCGCCGTTCTGCTCGATCGCCGAGTCCGAGCACGACATCATGGGCGCCGGGCACGCGTCGACCGCGATCGGCTACGCGGTCGGGATCAAGGAGGCAATGCGGCACGGCGCGGGCGAGGACGGCCACGTGGTCGCGGTCGTCGGCGACGGCGCGCTGACCGGCGGCGTCGCGTTCGAGGCCGTCCATCAGGCGGGCGGCGAGGGGACGCCGATCGTGGTCGTGCTCAACGACAACGGCATGTCGATCGCGCCCAACGTCGGGGCGATGTCGCGCCACTTCAACCGGGTGCGGCTCAACCCCAAGCTGTGGCGGGCGCGCGAGGGCCTCGAGGAGGGGCTGACGAAGCTTCCGGCCGGGATCGGCGCCGCGTTCGAGCGGTTCGGCCCGCACTTCAAGGAGTCGATCAAGGCGTTCTGGGCCCCCGGCCTGTGGTGGGAGGAGCTCGACTTCGTCTACATCGGCGTGATCGACGGCCACGACGTCCGCGCGGTCAGGCGCGCGCTGCGCGAGGCGCTGATCGCGCAGCGCCCGGTCGTGGTCCACTGTGCGACGGTCAAGGGCAAGGGGTTCGCGCCCTCGGAGGACGGCGGGCTGGAAGGTATGGAGAAATGGCACGCGGCCAAGCCGAAGTCGATCGCCAACGGCGTCCCGGCGACGGCGGCCAGCAAACCCGCCGGCGGTAAGCCGGCTCCGCCCCAGTACACCCAGGTGTTCGGGAATGCGCTCGTGCAGGAGTGCCAGCGCGACGAGCGCGTGATCGGGATCACGGCCGCGATGAACTCCGGGACCGGCCTCAACATTCTCCAGCGTGAGCTCCCCGATCGTTACTTCGACGTCGGGATCGCCGAGCAACAGGCGATCTTGTTTGCCGCCGGCCTCGCGCTCCAGGGCTGTAAGCCGGTCGCGGCGATCTACTCGACGTTCCTGCAGCGCGCGTACGACCAGATCGTCCACGACGTCTGCCTCCAGAGGCTGAACGTCGTGTTCGCGATGGACCGAGCCGGCCTCGTGGGCGACGACGGCCCCACTCATCATGGAGCGTTCGACATCGCGTACCTGCGCTGCCTGCCGAACATCGTGCTGGCCGCCCCGCGTGATGAGGCGATGCTCGTGCACATGCTGCACACGGCTTTGCTCTATGACGACGGGCCTTTTGCGCTTCGCTACCCGCGGGGCGAGGGCACCGGGGTGTCGCTGCCGGTCCGGCCCGAGCCGATTGAGATCGGGACCGGCGAGATTCTCCGCGAGGGCGAGCGGGTCGCGCTGCTCGGCTACGGCACGGGCGTCGGCAAGGCGCTCGAGGCCGCCGACATCCTTGCCGAGCACGGGCTGCCGGTGACCGTCGCCGACGCGCGCTTCGCCAAGCCGATCGACGTCGGCCTCGCGGCCCAGCTGGCCGCCGAGCATGAACTGCTCGTGACCGTCGAGGAAGGGGTCCTGGCCGGCGGATTCGGATCCGCGGTCTGGGAGAACCTGTCGGACGCCGGGCTAGCGCCGCGGATTCTGCGAGTGGGGCTGCCGGACCGGTACGTCACGCACGGCGCGCCCAAGCTCCTGCACGAGGAGGTCGGGTTCACCGGCGAGCGGATCGCGGAGCGGATCGAGGCCGCGGTCGCCGAATACAGCGGCGTTCCGACCGCCTGAAAGACGTCCACCAACGATTGAAACCCCTAGGGTCCAGACCCTAGGTTGCCGACAATGGGTTGGTGGCAACGCAGCAGCTTGATACCGGTATCGAGCCGCCGGACGCGGGCTCGGATCTGTTCATCTCGCGCCAGCCCGTCGTCGACGGGCAAATGCGGGTGACGGGCTACCGCGTGGCATACGCGACCGCGGACGGCTCGGAGCACGCCGAAGGCACCGCCGCCCGGCTGCTCGGCGACGTCCTGAGCGGCGTTGGCCTCGAGGAGCTCGTCGGCGAATCGCTCGCGCACCTGCCACTCTCGCGTGAGCTGCTGCTGGCGCTCGGGGTGCCTCCGGTCCGGCCCGACCGGGTGCTGTTGCGGATCGCCCACAACACCGCCCACGATTCCGAGGTCACCGGCGTCCTCGAAGCGCTCACCGGGCGCGGATATGCGCTGTCGCTTCACGGTCTTCAAGGACCCGACTTCGACGCCGCGCTGCTGGAGACGTTCGGCACCGTCGAGATCGAGCTTCGTGCCTGGTCGCCCGAGGACGCGGGGCAGGCGGTGTCGCGGATTCGTGCCGCTCGGGCGATGTCACTCGCGTCGGGGATTCATGACTACAACGAGTTTGAGCAGGCCAAGGGGCTCGGGTTCGAGCTGTTCTCGGGGCCCTTCTACGCTTCTCGCCACAAGGCGGCGGTGCGCAAGATCCCGGTCGGGGAGATGGGCACGCTGGTCGCGCTCGCCGCGCTGCAGGGACAGTCGGCGACGATCGAAGAACTAGAGCGAGTGATCGACCGGGACATCGGCCTGAGCGTGAAGCTGCTCCGCTATATCAACTCGGCCTACGTCGGCCTTCGCGGCAGCATCGGCTCGATCCGCCAGGCGGTGATGATGCTCGGGTCTCGCGGCGTGTCGCGGTGGGCGCTTCTCGTCGCCCTCACCGGCGGCCCGAACGCGCCGCGCGAACTGTCGGTGATGGGGCTGACCCGGGCGAGGATGTGCGAGCTGCTCGGCGCCGATCTGCGCGATGTCGCCGGCGATCAGCTGTTCACCGTCGGGCTGCTGTCGGTCGCCGACGCGCTGCTCGAGGTGCCGCTCGAGACGATCGTCGAGGAATTGCCGCTGGCCCACGAGGTCAGCGCGGCACTGCTCAGACGCGACGGGCCGGCGGGAGCCATTTTAAAGGCGGTCGTCAGCTATGAGCAGGGCGACTTTGATGTCGCGACCCTCCAGTCGCACACCCCGCGCATCGCCAGCTCGTACCGCGACGCGCTTGGCTGGGCGGTCGAGACCGTCTCCTCGCTGGCCGCCTGAGCGATCACGTACCGTTTCGCGTCAATGACGCGCGTTCGCATCGACACGCTGCTGTCCCAGCGGGGGATGTTCCCGTCGCGGTCCGCTGCGGCGGCGTCGGTGCTCGCCGGCGATGTGCTCGTGTTGCCGGACCGCCGCCGCGCCGAGAAGCCGGGCCAGCTCGTGGCCGACGATGTCGAGCTCGAGGTCGTCCAGGGTCCACCGTTCGTCTCGCGCGGTGGGGTCAAGCTGCGCAACGCGTTGGACGCGTTTGGTCTTGACGTGGCCGGTCGGAGCGCGCTGGATGTCGGCGCCTCGACCGGCGGGTTCACCGACTGCCTCCTTCAGGCGCGTGCCGCTCACGTGGTCGCGGTCGACGTCGCCTACGGCGAGCTTGCCTGGAGCCTGCGATCCGATCCGCGGGTGACGGTGCTCGAGCGATGTAACGCGCGTTCGATGTCTCGCGAGCAGCTTCCGTTCGCGCCGGACCTGATCGTGATCGACGTGTCGTTCATCTCGCTCGTGAAGGTGTTGCCGGCGGTTCTGGCGTGCGCGGCGGAGCGGTTCGACTGCCTGGCGCTGATCAAGCCGCAGTTCGAGGTCGGGCGGGGGTCGGTCGGCAAGGGCGGCGTCGTGCGGTCGGCCGAGGATCGGCGGGGCGCATTGGTGTCCGTGGCGGACGCCACGCGGAGGCTGGGGTATGCAGTGCTCGGGTTCGCGAGCTCGGGCCTGCCCGGCCCCAAGGGGAACCTCGAGACGTTTGTGTGGCTGGCCGAGGGGACCCGGGACCGGGCGGTCGCGGACCTCGAGGCGGCCGCTCGCGAGGTCGAGCCTTGAACCCGGTCCGGACGGCCACGGTGCTGACCCACCGCCGGCCGTCGGAAACGAAGCCGGCGATCGACGCGCTGATCGAGATCGCGCGCCGCGCCGGCGCGACGCTGTTCATCGACCCCGAGGAGACACGCAAGCACCGGCTCGAGCACGGTGACGGGCTCGAGGTGGACGTCGAGGGCCCGCTCGAGGTGGACATCTGCTTCGCGCTCGGGGGCGACGGCACGATCCTGACCGCGCTGCGCAAGTACGCCGGGACGGGCGTCGCGGTGTTTGCGGTCAACTTCGGCGAGATCGGGTTCCTGGCCACGGTCGATCGCGACGAGGCGTCGATGGGGTTCGAGCGGGCGTTCGCGGGTCAGTACGAGGTCCTGTCGCTGCCCGCGATCGCGCTGTCGGGCAGCGAGGGCGAGTGGCTCGCGATCAACGACGTCTCCATGCACCGCCAGCCGGGCAATCGGGTCGCCGATCTCTCGTATGCCGTCGGCGAGGATGAGATCGGGCGCGTCCGATGCGACGGCCTGGTCGTGGCCACGCCTGCGGGCTCGACGGGCTACAACCTGGCTAACGGGGGACCGGTGATGGCGTGGGGGGTGGCGGGCTTCGTGGTCTCGTTCATCGCCCCGCATTCGCTCACCGCGCGGGCGCTGGTGGTCGCGCCGGGCGACGTGCTGACCGTCATGAACCGCTCACGCGAGGAATCCGTCGACGTCACGGTCGACGGGCGTCCGGTGTGCACGCTCCAGCCTGCCGACGAGATCGAGGCGCATTTCGTCGACGGGCAGGGGAACCTCGCTCAGGTGCCGGGCGCGAACTTCTACCACCGCCTGCGGGAGAAGTTCGGCCGGCTGTCCTCGATGCGCTAGCGGGTGCTGGCACGCGCTCGGGAAGAAACTGCGTCCATGCCGTTAGGGGATCCCCTACCCAGGGGCGCGGCTATTCACGCGACCGATTGCAGTCCGAGTCCCAGCACCTCGGCCGTGTGGAGCGCGCGGCGGCCGGTGCCGGAAGCGATCTGCGTCCGGCACGAGAAGCCGTCCGCTACGAGCAGCACGTCGGCGTCCGCGCTCCGCACCGCGGGGAGCAGGAACTGCTCGCCGACCCGCATCGAGACGTCGTACTGCTCGCCGGCGTGATAGCCGAATGAGCCAGCCATGCCGCAGCAGCCGGCCTTGGTCATCTCGGCGTCGACGCCGGCGCGCCTCAGCAGGTCCGGCTGCGCCCCGATCACCGCTTTCTGGTGGCAGTGGCCGTGGACCAATGCCCGGCGGCCGAGCCGGGGCGGCTCCCAGTCAGGGGCGTAGCGGTCGAGCAGTTCGTCGAGCACGACGGTCTGGCTCACGAGCCGGCGGGCGTGCTCGTCGTGGGGCATCAGCTTGCGCAGTTCGTCGCGGAACACCGACGCGCAGCTCGGCTCGAGCACGAGCACGGGGACGCCGGCTTCGATCGGCTCGGACAGCGCTTCCAGGGTGCTTTTCAGGGTCCGCTTGGCGAGGCCGAGCATGCCGAAGTCGTATAGAGGTCGCCCGCAGCAGACATGTTTCTGCGGCACCTCGACCGAGAACCCCGCCGCCTCGAGCACGTCGACCGCGGCCTTGCCGGCGTGGGGCTCGAACAGATTCGTGAACGTGTCGGGCCACAGCACGACGCGCTTCGCGGTCGCGGCCGAAGCGGGCGGGGTTCGTTGGGCGAACCAGTCGCGGAAGGTCTGCCGGGCGAACCGCGGCGCGTCGCGTTCCTCGGCGATCCCGAGCATCCGCTTGCCGGCGGGGGCGAGCCCGGGGGCGTGGCTCAGCGCGTTGGCCAGCCGCGGCGTGCGGGCGGCCACTTGCCCCCACCACGGGAGCAGCCCGAGCATGTAGTGGTTGAGCGGTCGCCGGCGCCGCGCGTAGTAGTGGGCGAGGAACTCCGCCTTGTAGGTGGGGATGTCGACCTGAACCGGGCAGTCGCCGGTGCATCCCTTGCAGGACAGGCACAGATCGAGCGACTCCTTGACCGCGTCGTCGCGCCACCCGTCGGTGATCGGGTCGCCCTTGAGCATCTCGAACAGCAGGCGGGAGCGGCCCCGGGTCGAGTGGCGTTCCTCGCGTGTGGCGTGGAAGCTCGGGCACATCGTCAGGCTGCCGAGGTTGCGGCACTTGGCCATCCCGAAGCACCGCTCGATCGCGGTCGCGAACGAGCCACCGTCGTCGGGGTAGGCGAAGTGGGTTTGCAGTTGCGGCGGCCGGTAGTCAGGGCCGAGGCGGAGACCCTCGTCGAGCTTGACGTCGCCGATCAGGCGGTTCGGGTTCATCTTCCAGTCCGGGTCCCAGATCCGCTTGAAGTCGTTGAACGCCTGCATGAGCTCGGGGCCGAACATCTTCGGCAGCAGCTCGGCGCGGCCGTGGCCCTCGCCGTACTCGCCCGCCAGCGATCCGCCGTAGGCGACGACGAGGTCGGCGCACTTCTCCATGAAGGACCGGAACGTTTTGACGCCGGCCGCGCTCTTCAGGTCGAAGTCCATCCGCGTGTGCACGCACCCCTGGCCGAAGTGGCCGTAGTAGACGCACCGATAACGGTGGTCGTCGAGGATCTGCTGGAAGTCGCGCAGGTAGGCGCCGAGCTTGTCCGGGTGTACGGCGGCGTCCTCCCAGTTGCCCTCGGCGTCCATGTAGCCCGGCGCGCGGCTGTCGCCGACCGCGCTTTCGCGGACTTTCCAAGCGCTGACGTTCTCGGTCTTGTCGAGGAGCACCCGGGTATCGACCTGTGGGCCGTCGGCGAGTGCCTCGACCGCGCGCCGGGCCTCTTCCGTCGCCGCCTCGGGGTCGTCTTGGCCGAACTCGACGTACAGCCACGCCCGGCCCTCGGGCAGTACCTGGCGCTCGGCGGCGAGCCGGCTCTTGGCGATCATGTTCTTGATCAGCTGGTCGTCGAACCCCTCGAGCCCGATCGGCTTGCACCGCTCGAGGATCACCGGCACGTGATCGGCCGCCTGGAACACGTCGGGGTAGCCGAACAGCACCGTGCGGCGGTGCTGCGGGCTTGGCACGAGGCGGACCGTCGCATGTAGCACGTTCGCGCACGTGCCCTCCGAGCCGACGAGCGCGCGGGCGACCTGGAAGCCGTTCTCGGGCAGCAGCTGATCGAGGTTGAAGCCCGAGACGCGGCGCTTGATCTGCGGGAACCCGTCGCGGATCTGCTGCGCGTAGCGGTCGCGCAAGTCGCGCAGCTGGCGATAGATCTCGCCGCGGCGGCCGCCTTCGGCAATGATCTTCTCGAGCTCGGGCTCGGGCGTCGGCCCGACCCAGAAGCGCGCGCCGTCATAGGTCGCGATCTCGAGCGCCTCGACGTTCTCGACCGTCTTGCCCGCCATCACCGAGTGCGCGCCGCACGAGTTGTTGGCGATCATCCCGCCGAGCGTGCAGCGGCTGTGCGTGGCCGGGTCCGGCGCGAACGTGAGGCCGAACTGCTCCGCCGCGTCGCGCAGCGTGTCGCAGACGACGCCCGGCTCCACCACGGCGGTCCTGCCCTCTGGGTCGACTTCGACGACCTTGTTCACATACTTGCTGGCGTCGGCGACGACCGCGACGTTCACGCACTGTCCGTTCTGCGACGTGCCGCCGCCGCGCGTCAGGAACGGCACGTCATGGCGGCGGCAGACGTCGAGCGCCGCGACGAGATCGTCGACGTCGGCCGGCATCACGACGCCGAGCGGCACCTGCCGATAGTTGGACGCATCGGACGCGTAAAGCGCCTTCGACCCGGCATCGAACCTGACCTCGCCGCGCAGCGCGCTTCGCAGCCCGGCTTCGACGTCGCGCAGCAGGCCTTCGCCGGCCTCGAACGGTGTGGCGCGCGTCACGTTACTTGGCGGCGTTGGCCGTCATCTTGAAGATGCCCTGGGCGTTGCCGGCGTCGAAGCGCAGGTCCGTCACCCAGCTGCGCGACGCCTGGTCGAACGAGCGCTTGCGCGTGATGAACTCGTAGAACGAACCCGGCACGCTGCGCATCACGACCTGGCCGTCGCCGGACTTGAACGCGCGCTCGACCGTGTCTGCCCGGTACGCCGTCTGGAACACGCGGCCCGAGCGCGAGCGCTCGACCTCGGGCTTCATCGGCCGGCCCTTCGCCTTCTCGGCGTCGGAGAGCCCGAACACGTCTTCGACGCGGTCGGTCGCGTGATTGAACGCGTTGCCCTCGGTGGCGATCCACGCCATTTCGGCCGACTCCTTCAGCAGCGCGTCGTAGTCCGACTCGCTCGGCACCTCGTGTTGACGCGCGAACGCACCGACGATCACCGGCAGAAGCTCATGCGCGGCCTCGATCGGGAGCGAGCCTTCGCGTTCCAGCTCCCAGAGCTGGGCCACGGCGGCCGGCGTGAGCGGGTCCTTCGACGAGCTCACGACGTTCGTCACCGCCTGCTGGAACGCCTCCGAGAAGCGCTCGGGATGCAGCTCGCTCACGAAGAACTGCGCGATGTCGTCCGGCGCGTCCTCGTGCGCGTAGGCACGGCCCGTCATGCCGAGCTTGTCTAGCGGATAGCGGCCGTTCAGCTTGAAGCCGAGCGGACGAAGGATGCGCGTGAACGCGGCCTCGCCGGGCGGCAGCGCGCCGTTTTTCGCCCACCGCACCGTGCGCAAGGCACCGTGATCGAAATGGACCGAGCCGCCGTCCGCGATCGCGTCGCGCGTGTAGGCGCGGCCG
>Ga0335076_10001930_pt1 | contig 20385 bp, 20 predicted proteins | sample Lox_Sample_25_FD_206717 | JGI IMG/M metagenome (GOLD analysis project Ga0335076, IMG submission 206717) | Soil microbial communities from Loxahatchee National Wildlife Refuge, Florida, United States - Lox_Sample_2.5 | ecosystem: Environmental > Terrestrial > Soil > Wetlands | place: USA...
GGGTGGATGCGTCGCCAAGTCTCGATCAGTGGTGCCGACTCGCAATGGGACGATGGTCATATCGGCCAGGCCCCTTAGTTGGGTCCGGTGCTCAGAAGAGCGGTTCGGGGCGGCAAGCTGTGAGGGTCGGACTCGCACATGTACTTAACGCGCGAACGGGCCCTGGATTTCAGCACCAGCCCGCGATCCCTGGCGCCCGGACGAGGGGCGATCGGGCCGGAGTCAGGGAGTGGAGGTGTACAGCTCGGCCGTGGCCACGGCCGAGTGAGGCGCGTTCTCGCCCCCGACGATCAGGATCGAACCGTCTCCGAGCACCGTGGCGGTCAGGCCGGTCACTCCGTGGGCCAGCTCGGCGACGCCGACGGCCGCCGAGGTCGCGGGGTTGTAGATCGCCAGCGAATCCGTCAGCGACCCGTCCATGGCCATCCCGCCGGCAACCATCACCAGGCCGTTCGAAAGGGGAGCGACCGCGCTGCCGGTCCGGCCGTCGGCCAGCGCCGTCGTGGCCGTCCAGACGTGGTAGGGATCCGACCATCTGGCGTCGGGTTCGTAGAGCAGCGCCGCGCTCTCGGACGATTGGTCCGCGCCGTAGCCGCCGACCAGCAAAGCGCCGCCATCGGGCAGGGCGCAGGCGACCGCGTCCTCGCGGGCCGCACCCATGTCGTCGGGCCCTCCGAACAGCCCGGTCGACGGATCGTAGGTCTCGGACGTGGAGATCGGGCCCGACGGACCCTTGCCGCCGGCGATCAGTATCTTGCCCGCCTGATCGCCGCCCAGCACGGTCGCGGTCTCCGACTCGCGAGGCTGGAACATCGAACCGGAGAGGCTGAAGGTCTCGGTCGCCGGGTCGAATATCTCGACGGTCGCCAGAGGCCCCGTGCCGTCGTCGCCGCCGGCTATCAGTACGCGGCCGTCGGGAAGGGCGGCCGCCGCCGCGTGCGCGCGAGGGGTGGACATCGAGCCGGTAGGGCTGAAGGTGTCGGTCTCGGGGTCGAATATCTCGGCCGTCGCCTGGGGCGTGCCGTCGGCGTCCTCCCCGCCGGCGATCAGTACGCGGCCGTCGGGAAGCGGCGTGGCCGTGTCGTAGACCCGCGCCGTGGTCATCTGGCCGGCCGGCGAGAACGACCCGATCAGGGGTTGATAGATCTCGGCCGTGGCCAGCGCGGCGTTGCCGTCGGTGCCGCCCGCGATCAGGACCCGGCCGTCGTCGAGGAGCGTGGCCGTCTGGAACGCCCGCGGCGCGCCCAGGGAGCCGGTCAGGATCAGGTTCAGCTGATCGACCGGGGGCTGCGTCGCCGCGATCGGAGTCGGTTCCGGCGTGACGTCCCACGGGTAGCCCTGATCCAGCGGTTGCGTGGTGGCGTCGACGTAACCGTTCCAGCCGTCGTCCGACGGCGTCGAGTTCAACGACGGGGCCGCGACGACAGCCAGGCCGATGACGACGATGACGCCGGCGGCGATCCAGATCCCCGAAATGCCCGAACGCGAGCCGGCGGTCGATCTGTAGCGGGTGGGGCGGCGGGAGTACGGGCCGGGGGAGTACGGGCCGGCGGAGTTGGGGGCGCCGGTGCCGGGGCCGGGCGAGCCTGCACCCCGGCCGTGGCCCGGGCGGCGCTGGTCCGCGGCGGGCCACCAGGTCTGGCTGACGCTGTCCCAGCCGCGGCCACCGAACGGGGGAGGCGCGGCGGCGCCAGCTGGCGGGGTCCTGTACGGCGGGGTCCCGTACGGCGGGGTCCCGTACGGTGGGGTTCCGAACGGCGGCGTCCCGAACGGCGGCGTCCCGAACGGCGCCCCGCCCGACTGGACCCCGAGTGGCACCTGGCCCCAACCCCGGGCGTTCTGTGGCTGGCCCGAACCGGAGGCGTTCGGCGCAGCCAAGCCGCCGGCGTTCTGTGGCCGGCCAGCCTCGGGCCTCTGCGTCATCGGCCGTACCGGAGCGGCTGGCGCCGGGCTCGGAGCTGCGGCGGGGGCCGGAGCTGCGGCGGGGCTCGGGGCGGCAGTCGCGGGTTCGGTGGTGTCCGGGCCAGCCGTCGAGCTGGCCGCCAGCGACATCGGTTGGGGCAAAGGCGTCGGAGCCGGGAGGCTGAACGATCGGAAGTACGTGGGCGCGGCCTGCGGCGCGGGAGTGGGCGCGGCCGGCGGCGCGGGAGTGGGCACGGCCGGCGGCGCGGGAGTGGGCACGGCCGGCGGCGCGGGAGTGGGCGCGGCCGGCGGCGCTGGAGTGGGCGCGGCCGGCGGGGTCGGGGCCGTGGCGGTCGGGCCAGTCGCCGTCCTATTCGCCGCCGAGGTTTCGGTCGAGTCGACGGCGATCGGCGCTTCCGTCAGCGAACGACCGCACGCCTGGCACGACGTCTGGCTTCGGAATACGAGCGTCGCCCCGCAGAACTTGCAGGTCGGTCGATCCGACCCTAGCTCCAGCATCAACCGAACCTCTCACCGGCTCCCGCCGCACTCGCCGTCGGCCGTCCACAAGTATGACCTTGGCCGACACCCGAAGGATCAGCCCGCCGCCACCTCCCCGCCGCTCCCCCTAGCTGAGATCGACGTAGACGTTCTTGATCTGGGTGTAGGACTCGAAGGCGTGCATCCCGTTCTCGCGGCCCAGCCCCGACATCTTGTAGCCGCCGAACGGCGCCTCCGTGTGGACGCTGGAGTTGCAGTTGATCGAGATCACGCCCGACTGGACGCCGCGGGCCACCCGGATCGCCCGCCCGACGTCGCGCGTCCAGACCGACCCGGAGAGCCCGTAACGGGTCGCGTTGGCCAGCCGGACCGCCTCGTCTTCGGTGTCGAAGGGGATGACGGCCACGACCGGCCCGAAGATCTCCTCCTGGGCGACGCGCATCTCCGAGCGAACGTTTTCGAAAACGGTCGGCTGGATGTAGGCGCCCCGCGCATACGCCGGTTCGGCCGGTACACCTCCTCCGGCCACCACTCGCGCGCCTTCAGCCCGCCCAACACGAATGTAGTCGAGCACCGTCTCGCGCTGCCGGAAGCTGACCATCGTGCCGACTTCGGTGGCTGGATTGGAGGGATCGCCGACCTTGACCCGGGCGGTCGCGGCGCAGAAGAGCTCGACGACTCGATCGTGGACGGAACGTTCGACCAGGATCCTCGATCGGGCGCAGCAGTCCTGGCCGCAATTGTCGAAGACCGAATAAGGCGATTCGGCCGCGAAGCGTTCGATGTCGGCGTCGGCGAAGACGATGTTCGGGCTCTTGCCGCCGAGCTCGAGGCTGATCTTCTTAACGTTGCCGGCCGCCAGCCGCATGATCTCCTGGCCCGTGCCCGTCTCGCCGGTGAAAGCGACCTTGTCGACCCCGGGGTGAGCGGCGATGGCCGAGCCGGCCGTGGCGCCGGGCCCGGTGACGACGTTGAGCACGCCCGGGGGAAAGCCCGCTTCGAGGGCCAGCTCGGCGAACCGGAGCGCCGTCAGGGGCGTGTAGCTGGCGGGCTTGAGGATCGCGGTGTTGCCGGCCGCCAGAGCGGGCCCGACCTTCCAGCTGGCCAGCATGAGCGGGAAGTTCCAGGGCACGATCAGGCCCACGACCCCGATCGGTTCGCGCAGGGTGAAGTCGAAGCCGGGCTTCGAGACCGGGATCGTCTCGCCCATGAGCTTGTTGGCGGCCCCGCCGTAGTACTCCATGACGGCTGCCACGGCCCCGATCTCCCAGCGGGCCGAGCTGATCGGCTTGCCCATGTTGCGGGACTCGGTCGCCGCCAGCTCCTCGACGTGGTCGCGGATCAGGGTCGCAAAACGGGCGAGGGTCTGGCCGCGGCGGGTCTGGCTCCACGAATGCCACTCCCCGTCGAAGGCGGCCCGGGCGGCGGCCACGGCCCGATCCACGTCCTCGGCCCCTCCCCGGGGAACGCGGGCGATGACCTCGCCGTCCACGGGGCTGACGACGTCGAACGTCTCGCCGCTCGCGGCCGGGACGGGGGCGCCACCGACGATCATCTGGAGCGACATCGGCGCGGCGTCGTTGCCGGCGGGCGTCTGAGCTGTCATCGCGGCACCTCGTCCCTGGCGGGGTCGGCCGCCGCGGTTCGGAGGCGCTCCCGCCGTTCTCGGATCATACGCGGCGCCGCGGCGTGCCTGACTCCGCCTCGGGGATGCGCGCGATGCCGCGCCGCCGCTCAGCCCCGCGGCGGCCTTCAGCCCTGCGTGGGCGTCCCGGCCTCGATGGCGGGCGGTTCGGCCGCGCTCAGTCGCGCCAGCTCGGCCTTGTACTCCTCGGCCGTCAGCTCGCCCATTCGATGTCGGGCCAGCAGCAGCTTGGCCTGCTCGATCATCGGCAGCGCAGCCGGCGTGAGCTGCGGGCCGCGACGGCAGACCGGGCAGATCAGGTAGTGCTTTCGGTCGTACGGGATGATCGGGATGAAGAAGAGCCGGAACGAGGCGTGGGTCGTCACGTGCTCCAGGATCACCTGGTTGTGGCAGTTGCGGCACGTGGCGGGCCAGACGGCGCCGCGATTGGTGAGCTTGCTGCCGCCGAAACCGAAGATGATCATCGCCCGCCTCACTGCTCCCGGCCCCCGACTCGGAATGGTAGCAATCGGCTGCGCTCGATTCTGGGCGGGAGTCGCAGCTCAGTCCGGAGCCGGCGGCTCCGGATAGGCGGCCCCGAGTCGGCGGAGTGCAGGCAGTCGGCCGCGCGAATCCGGCCGCCCGGCCCCGAGTCGGACGCGCCCATTCGACCGCGCGCCAGATCCGCCCCGTGGGGGGTGATCGGCCAGCCCTCAATTCGGCCACCGACCAGATTCGCCCGCTCGCGGGTCCATCGGCCAGCCCTCAATTCGGCCACCGACCGATCGCAGTAAAGCGCCGGATAAGTGGCGGTTGATCGACCGGGTGCATGCTTGCTTCGATGGGCTACGACATGCGGCTTGGCCAGATGGTCCGGGACGTCCGGACGGTCCGCGGCCTGAGGCAGTCGGATGTGGCCGAGCGGGCCGGCGTGAGCCGCGAGGCGATCTCGAGGCTCGAGCGCGGCGATGTCGACGGCATGACCGTGCATACGTTGCGAGCCATCAGCTCGGCCATGCGTATGCCACCGCTGGTCAGCTTGGGCTGGCGGACGCCGGAAGTCGACCGGCTGCGTGACCGCGTCCACGCGGCAATGGTCGACGCCATGGTGCGGCGACTTATCGTCGATGGCTGGCAGGCCACGCCCGAGCTGTCGTTTAGCCGACCGCCGGAGTCGGGTTCGATCGACGTCCTGGGCTGGCATCCGGGATCGGGGGCGATCCTGATCGTCGAGGTGAAGTCTCGGATCTGGGACGTCCAGGACACTCTGTCGACGCTCGACCGAAAACGGCGCCTGGGTCCGACCCTCGCGAGCGGGGAGCTCGGTCGTCGCGTCGCCACGGTTGGAGTCCTGCTCGTGATGCCGGATTCCAGCAGCAATCGCCAGACCGTCCTGCGCCACGACGCTACGTTCCGAGCGGCGCTGCCGGACCGGCGACGATCGGTGGGCGAGTGGCTTCAGTCGCCCAGTGGTCCACTTCGCGGCATCTTGTTCTTGCCGACTTCACACCAGGACGTCCTTGTCCGGGGCCGACGTCGCGTGACCGCCGTCCGGGCGACGGCAGCACCGCAGAACTCCCGCGGTGGCAGAGTTCAGACGCTGGCATCGGCCGGCAAATCCTGACTGCAAACGGGTTTGGGCCGATTTGATGAGTGGCACCGCCGCGATTCGACGGTAGGGGGTCCGATCGGACTGCACAATTCACATGTCATGTGAATTCGGCAAGGGGGGCGACAGGGGGCGGCAAGGAGGAAGACACGGGGCGACCTGGGGCGGCGACATCGGCCGGCTTGACGGGCAGCGGCGCCGGACCGGGCGCGACGTGACGCTACCGGTGGCTGGACCTGGTGATGGGCGCCGCCCGCTGCCCCGCCACCGCCCGCCGCGCCGCCACCGCCCCCCGCCGCTCCGCCCAGCCGCGCCGCCACCGCCCGCCCCGCCGCCCGCCCCGCCGCGCTTCTTGCGACACTCTCGCCCGCCCACTCCGCCGCCGCGACCCGCTACACTCCCCGAGCGATGACCAACCTGATCTCACGCCGTCCCGTCGGCACTCAGTCGGCCATACCGCTGCGCGGCCGCCTCGCTCTCGTCGCCGGAAAGACGGCGGCCGCGGCGACCCGGCTGGTCGGTCGGGGCGGCGGCACCGCGATCACCGGCATGGTCGCCCGCAAAGTCGACCCGCACATCCTCGACGAGCTGGTCCGCGTCCCGGGCGTGCCCCTCGTGGCGATCACCGGCAGCAACGGCAAGACGACCACCGCCCGCTTCACCGCCGCGTTGCTTCGGGGCGAGGGCATCGCCGTCTGCCACAACTCGGCCGGCGCGAACCTGGTCCAGGGCGTGACGAGCCTGGCGGTCGCGAATGCCAGCCTGTCGGGGGCGCTGCCGGACGGGGTCCTGGTGGCCGAGGTGGACGAGGGCGCGCTGCCCATGGTCGCGCCCGAGACGCTGCCCCGCGCCCTCCTGGTCACGGACCTGTTCCGTGACCAGCTCGACCGCTTCGGCGAGATCTACGCCGTGGCCGACGCCATCGAGTCCGTGGCGGCGGCCCTTCCCGCCGATTCGGCCCTGGTCGTCAACGCCGACGACCCGATGGTCGCGACCCTCGCCGAGAAGCGTCAGGGTAAGCGCGTCACCTTCGGGCTCGCCCTGAAGAAGTCGACCGACCAGATCACCCGCGCCGCGGACACGATCCGCTGTCCCCGCTGCCGGGCCGACCTCAGGTACCGCAACGTCTACCTGTCCCACATGGGCGACTACGCCTGCCCGGCCTGCGGCTTCGCCCGCCCGAGGCTCGACGTCGCCGTGACCTCGCTCGAGGTCGCCGGTCTCGACAAGACGCTCTGCGAGATCAAGACGCCGGGTGGCCGCCTCAGCCTCGAGATCCCCCAATCGGGCGTTCACATCGCCTACGACGCCGCCGCCGCGGTGGCCATCCTGGTCGGGCTGGGCGTGCCGCTCGAGCATGCCGCCGAGTCGCTGGCTTCCGTCGGGCCGGCCTTCGGCCGCCTCGAGAAGATCGACGCCGACGGCAAGACCATCGTCCTGGCCTTCGCCAAGAACCCGACCTCGTACAACACAACCCTTCGCGCCCTGGCCACCGAGGACGAACCCCACCAGCTCCTGATCGCCGCCTCGAACACGCTCGTGGACGGCGAGGACTTCGGCTGGTTGTGGGACGTCGACTTCGAGTCGATGGTCCCCCGGGTCGATCGGGCGGTCGTGACCGGGTTGCGCGCCGACGAGCTGGCCAACCGGCTCCACTACGCCGGCCTGCCGCCGGGCAAGATGCGGATCGTCGAGGACCGTCGCGAGGCGCTGACCGAGGCCTACGCGCTGCTGCCGCCGGGGACGCGGCTGGTCGTGGTTTCGGGCTACACGCCCCTGATAGAGATCCGCAACGACATGCGGCGGCGCGGCTGGACTGGGAGATACTGGGCCGTATGAGCGACATCAAGCCGCCCAAGCCGGCGATCCCCCACAAGCCCTCGCCCCACAACGTCGTGCCGCAGTCGATGCCGAGCGACTACCGGGCCGACCCCGCCAACCCGTACCCGCCGCTGGCGCCGCTCCCGGAGGTGGCGCCGAAGACGGCCAGCGCCCGCAAGCCGGCGGGAGCGTCGGTCCGAGGCGGCGCGGGTGGAGTGACGGCCGGTTCGGGCGGGTCCGCCGGCCCTGTATCGGCCCCGGAGCCGGCGGCCCCGCCGGTTTCTCCAGCCGCCGAGCCGCGGGGCCGCCACTCCGCCGAGCCGCCGGGGCTGTTCGAGCAGGTCCCGATCGCGGCGCCGAGCCTGGCGATCCATTCGGCCGGAACGAGCCACTCCCGCGACCACAAGCCGCTCCGGATCGCCCACCTGTATCCCTCGGTGCTGAACGTGGCCGGCGACGGGGGCAACCTCATCGCCCTTCAGCGCCGGGCCCAATGGCGAGGCATCGACGTCGAGGTTGTGGCCGTGGAGAAGGGCGACACGCCCGACTTCCGCCGCTTCGACATCGTCCTGTTCCACGGCGGTCAGGACGTCGAGATGGCGGTCGCCGCCGAGGACTTCGCCCGCAAGACGCCGTCGCTCCGGGCGGCGGTCGAGGATGGCCTGGTCGTATTCGCCGTCTGCGCGGGCCTGCAGCTGATGGGCCATCGCTACGTCTCGAACGCGGGCGAGGAGATGCGCGGCGCCGGGATCCTGGACCTGGAGACCCGCGGCGGGCCGCAGCGCTTCATGCAGCACGCGGCCTGCGAGGTCACGATCGACGGCGTCACCGACACCGTGGTTGGGTTCGAGAACCATTCCGGGCTGACCGTCCTCGGCACGGGCTGCGAGCCATTCGGCAAGGTCGTCGCGGGCGCCGGCAACAACGGTCGCGACGGCCGCGAAGGCGCCCGTTACAAGAACGTCTTCGCGACTTACCTCCACGGCCCCTGCCTGCCCAAGAACCCCTGGCTAACGGATCAGCTGCTCCGGATCGCGGTCGGTCGAGCCGAGGGAATCCGCCCGGCGCGGGTGGTCCTGTCGCCGCTCAACGACGAGGCGGAGGCGCGAGCCCACGCCATGGCGCTGGCCAAGGCGATGGCCAATCGCGGCCACAGGACGGCTCTCGAGCCGGCCCGCCTGGTGAGGGGCCTGAAGGGCTAGCGGTCGGGCGAGCGGCCGGCCGCCCACGCGCCGGCGAGGTTACTGCTTCGCGAGAAGAGCGGACTCCAGCTTGGCGATCTTGTCGAGCAGGGTGTTGATCGCCTGATCCTGCTCCATCAGGTGGGCCTGGATCTGCTCCGACTCGTGGAACGTCGCGTCGGCGTCCTGATAGGTCATGTCGGCCCGCTTGTCCGATGCCCGCGAAAGGATGTTCTGCCCGACCATGATCACCGACAGCATCACCAGCTGGATGAACGTCTGGCTCAGCCACGACACGTCGGCGAGCAGCGTTCCCTGGCCCAGCGCCGACGGCAGCGCGATCAGGGCCAGGATGGCGAAGGCGTAGGCACACCACATGGTGCCGACGATCGTCGTCAGCGCCAGGGCGACCTTGCCATTGAAGCCGACGTGCTCGTCGGTCGTCTTGGGCGGCCCCGACTTCTTGCGCATGGCGATATGCGGATGCGGCACGTGCTGAAAAGCGATGCTCATGGGTCCCTCCTGAGGAATGGGTGGCGCCATCATGGCGCAGTCGCGGGCCGCTGCCGAGGGGTCATTGGATCGTCGCTTCCGCCGCTACGGGGCCAGGGGGTGGACCGCCCCCTCCCCGCCGGCCCGGCCTACAGCTCCTGGCGCCGAAACGCCAGCCACGTCAGCGCGAAGATGGCGGGCACCAGAGCCACGTTGAACAGGATCGGGCCCACGATCGAGCCCGCGTCGCGGCCGAGCATCAGGTCGAGAGCCGGCGTCGACAGCGACAGCGGCGAATACGGGCCGATGACCGGCAGCGCGGCGACGATACCCAGGATCAGCATCGCCAGGAGTCCGAGGCCGGCCGCGGCGACGGCCGATCTGGTCACGGTGCTGCCGAGCAGTGTGATCGCGGCGAAGGCGACGCAGCTCCACCACATGAGCAGGGCCATCGCTACGTAGCCACCGATCGGGAAGACGGAGGGGTAGAGGAGCAGAGTGTAGACGAACCCGATGCCGCAACCAAAGGCGACGGCGAGTCCGAGCGTCAGCGAGATCGCCACGAGTTTGGCGGCCAGGAAAGCGGCTCTGGAAGCGGGTTTGGTCAGGATCATCCCGGCCGTGCCCCGCTCCTTCTCCCAGGCCACCGACCCCATCGCCAGCAGGAGCGCGCAGATGATCCCGAACTGGGACAGGTTCTTGAGGATCTGCGTGGCGGCGCCTTCGAGACTTGGCGGCGGAACCGTGATGGACAGGCCGCCGCTCTCGCTGCCCAGGGCGTCGATGAGCTCCTTCAGGTACCGGTCGGTCAGAGGACCCACAGCCCCGAACAGGATGAAGACGGCGGCGACGGCGATCAACCGGTTGGTGCGTACCTGCTCGCGCATTTCCTTGATCAGCAGAACCCGGAAGCCCATCATCGCCGGCCCCTCCCGTCGGCACCCCTGCCGTCGAGACCCCAGGCGGGGATCTCGACCGACGCGGCGATGGCCGGCCCGCCCTCGGCGACGAGACGGAGGAAGACGTCCTCGAGGCTCGGCCTGGCTCGCTCGTACCGGATCAGGTTGACGCCGCTGGCGACGACGAGTGGCAGGATCGCCGGTCCGGCGACGCCCGGGTCGCCGACGAAGACGCGAACCGTGTCCGGGGTCGTTCGAACATCGCTGGCCCAGGGTTGCTCGCGCATCGTGGCCGCCAGCCGCTCGACGGCTCCGGGCTGGCGCGGTTCGGGCTCGAGCTCGTAGACGGGCTGGGCGTAGCGATCGAGCAGCTCGTCGATCGGGCCTTCGACGACCAGATGGCCGAGGTTGAGGATGGCCACGCGATCGCAGACGCGCTCGACGTCGTTGAGGATATGGGTGCTCATGAAGACCGTGGCCGTGCCGCGAAGGCGGGCGATGATGTCCAGGACGTCGCGGCGGCCCTCGGGGTCGAGCGAGCTGACCGGTTCGTCCAGGAAGAGGACCCGGGGCTGGTTGATCAGGGCCTGGCCGATGCCGAGCCGCTGGCGCATCCCGCCGGAATAGCCGCCGATGCGGCGCCCCGCCGCGCCCGTGAGGCCGACGATCTCGAGCACGTCGCCGACGCGCCGGCGCAGATCCGCGCCGCCGAGGCCGTGGAGCTGGCCCACCATGGCCAGAAGCTCGCGGCCCCGCATCCAGTTGTAGAAACGGGGGTCCTGGTCGAGATAGCCGATGCCGCGGGCGAGCTCGCCGCCGGTCCCGCCGATCTCGACGCCGGCGACCGAACCCGAACCATCGCTGGCCGTAGCCAGGCCGGTGAGAAGCCGCAGGGTCGTTGTCTTGCCCGCGCCGTTGGGACCCAGGAAGCCGAAGATGGAACCGCTCGGGACGCTCAGGTCGAGCTCCCGGAGGGCCATCACTCCGCCGCCGTAGCGCTTGGACAGGCCCCTCGTCACCACGGCCGCGGCCGCGTCCGTCGGCAGCTTCGGCCAGGTGGCCAGGATCGCGGCGATCGAGTCGCCGGCCGCCGGTGGCGCCGCCGATTCCACGGCGGCGGCTCTCGAGTCGTCGCGGCCGACGAAGAAGTAGATCAGCGGGCCGAGGATGTTGACCAGGACGACGATCAGGGCCCACATCACCTTGGAATCGCCCAGGACGCGCCGATCTTCCTGGAATAGGTCGTACAGCGCATAGACCAGCAGCCCGAGCTGCAGGACGAGGATCGGGATCAGGACCAGGGCGATCGTCGCCGGGTCGATCGATGCGGACGAAGTCTGGGCCGCTTGCTCCATCGGGCCAAGTTTCGCACGCGCCCGATCGCTCGCGCAGGCCGCCGGGCCCGCGGGGCCGAGTCAGGCGCCGAAGTCGCGGCGCGTCTCGCTCGGGTCGGGCAGGGGGAGGTCGGGCCGGACGTGGGCCACCCAGTCGCTCAAGGCCCGGACGCTCGTCTCGAAGGCGACCTCGGCCCAGGGGATCTCGTCGGGCCCGAAGGGCCGTGTTTCGAGCGACTCATGCGTGATCTGCGGCTCGCCGCCGACGATCCTCGCCTCGAAGGCGACGACCACGACCGCGGCCGGGAGGCGCGAGTACAGCCCGACGATCGCCCCGGGCTCGACGACCAGACCGGTCTCCTCCCGTGTCTCGCGGATCGCCGCGTCGCGTACGGTTTCGTCGATCTCGAGGAAGCCGCCAGGCTGGGCCCACATCCCGTAGCCCGGCTCGATGCCGCGCCGGATGAGCATCACCCGACCGGTGTCGGTGATGGGCAGCGTGGTCACGACCAGTCGCGGGTTCACGTAGAAGACGAAGCCGCAGGCCGGGCAGGCGAGTCGATCGCGATCCTCGCCGCCGATCGGGCCGAACTCGAGCTCGGCGCCGCAGCGCGAACAGAAGCGGACCATCGGTTCGAGCCAGTCGGGGACTCCCCCTCGCCCGAACCGGACCTCGCTCATGCGGATGCTCTCCAATCCCACTCCGTCCCGCGGCTATCGCGAGCCGCGCAGGTTGGCGTTCGAGTCGTCCTCCTCGATGGCGCGCGTCTGCGCCTCGCGGAAGGCGATCAGCCGGGCCCGCAGTCCCGGGTCGGACAGGGCCAGGATCTCGGCGGCCAGCAGGGCCGCGTTCTCGGCGCCGCCGACGGCGACAGTGGCCACGGGAACGCCCTTTGGCATCTGGACGATCGACAGAAGGGAGTCGAGGCCGCCGCCGATCTGGCTCGGGATCGGGACGCCGATGACCGGCAGGACGGTCTTTGCGGCAACCACGCCCGGGAGATGGGCGGCGCCGCCGGCGCCGGTGATGAAGACCTCGATGCCGCTCGCCTCAGCGCCGGCAACGAAACGGAACAGCAGGTCGGGGGCACGATGGGCCGAGATGGCGTGCAGCTCGCAGCCGATCTCGAGCCGGGCCAGCATCTCGACGGCCTTCTCCATGACCGGGAAGTCCGAGCGGCTGCCGCACACGATTCCGACGCGGGCGGCCTGGGTCTGGGCGGCCATGCTTGTCCTCCTCGTGCCTCCTGCCGGACGACGTTCCGGCCTCGATTATCCGCCGCCCTGCCACCGGGCGTCTCGGACTAGCTGGCCTGTTGCCGACTGCGACGCCACTCCCAGGCCGAACCGATCATCTCCTCGAGCGAGTCGTGCTGGGCATGCCAGCCCAGGATCTCGCCGGCTCGGGCCGAGCTGGCGATAAGGACCGCGGGATCGCCCGCCCGCCGCGGCCCGACCCCGGTCCGGATCGTCCGGCCCGTCACCCGTTCGGCCGTCGCGACGACCTGGCGGTTGCTGAAGCCCGAGCTGTTGCCCAGGTTGCACACGACCGGGACGCAGGGTCCGCCTTCGGGCCCGGTTCGGGCGTCGCTCGGGTCGGTGGCCTCCAGGGCGAGCAGGTGGGCTCGGGCGAGGTCGAGGACGTGGATGTAGTCGCGGATGCAGGTGCCGTCCGGGGTGGGGAAGTCGTCGCCGAAGATCGTCATCTCGGTGCCGCTGTCGGCCGCGGCCAGGACGTTGGGGATGAGGTGCGTTTCGGGGGAGTGAGCCTCACCGTTGCGTCGGGTCGCTCCGGCCACGTTGAAGTAGCGGAAGATCACGCTCCGGAGCCCGTAGGCATTGCCGTACCAGCGGATGCCCTGCTCGAAGGTCCGCTTGGTCTCGCCGTAAGGGCTGATCGGCGCCGGCGCCATCTCCTCTGTGATGGGGGTGCGTTCGGGCATGCCGTACACGGCCGCGGTCGAGCTGAAGACGATCCGCCGCACCCCGGCCAGCCGCATGCCTTCGAGGAGCACGACCCCGCCGCCGACGTTCTCGCGGTAGTACTTGGCCGGATCCGCCACGGACTCGCCGACCTGGGACTTGGCCGCGCAGTGCAGGACCGCCTCGATCTTGTAGCGCTCGAGGATTCCGGCCAGCGTCTCGGCGTCGCCGTAGCTGCCGACCTCCAGCTTGACGCCCTCGATCACGGCCTCGCGATGCCCGGTCGACAGGTCATCGAGGACGACGACGTCGTGGCCGGCCTCGTAGAGCGTCTCGACAGTCGTAGACCCGACGTAGCCGGCCCCGCCGGTGACCAGGACTCGCATGTGAGCCTCACTCCAATCGCATCGGCGCGGCGCTCATCGAGCCGGCGCCCTCGGCCGTGGTGACGGCGCGGATCCGGGGCCTGGGACGAGTCATGCCCGCCGCCGTGGTGGAGCGGCCCCGCTTCTCCGCACCGCCCATTATCGGCGGAACCGCGGCCGCCCTGGTCGGATGTCTGTCATCGGCCCTGCGTGCGGCCGTCGCGCTGGCCACCGGCTCCGGTCGGCCGGCGGCCGGCGTCGCGCCCTCGCCGCTCGCCGGGCCCGGCCGCTCTACCATGCGCTCGTGACCCCAAGCGCCGATCGGATCCCCATCCTCGTCGACTGCGACACCGGCATCGACGACAGCCTGGCCCTGCTGTACGCGATTGCCTCGCCCGAATGCGACCTGGTCGCGGTGACGTGCACGGCCGGCAACGTCTCGGCCCGTCAGGTCGCGGAGAACACCCGGGCCGTGCTGGAGCTCGCCGGCCGGCCCGACGTCGAGGTGGCCCTCGGCCGCGAGACGCCGCTGGCGCGGCCGCTCGTCACCACGCCCGAGACGCACGGGCCGCGTGGCATCGGCTATGCCGAGCTGGCGCCGGCGACCGCGCCGCTCTCGCCCCGCTACAGCCCCGACCTGATCGTCGACGAGGCTCGCCGCCGACCCGGCGAGCTCACGCTCGTGACCCTGGCGCCGCTGACGAACGTGGCCCTGGCCGTTCTGCGCGAGCCGCGGCTGCCCGGTCTGCTCCGCCGCCTGGTGATCATGGGCGGCAGCTACCGCTCCTCGGGCAACACGGCGCCGACGACCGAGTGGAACGTCAACGTCGATCCGGAGGCGGCCCGGATCGTCTTCCAGGCTTTCGGCGAGGCCGGAGAAGGGTCGCCCAGTGCCGGCGCTCCGGCAGGTGCCGCCGAGCCATCGGGCGCCGTCCCGCCGACGCCAGGAATCGGCCCGCAAACACGCCCCGCCCTGCCGACGGCGCTCGGGCTCGACGTCACCGAACGAGCCAAGATGCTGCCGGAGCATCTCGCCGCCCTGGCGGCCCGGGCCGGCTGCGCCGCCGACGGCTCGCGGCCCGGCCACGCCGCGAACCCGATCGTGCGCTACCTGGCCGACGCGCTGCGCTTCTACATGGAGTTCCACAGCCGTTACGACGGCTTCTTCGGCGCGTTCATCCACGACCCCCTGGCCCTGGCCACCGCCCTGGACCCGACCCTGGTCCGAACCGAGGCCGTGGCGGTGGACGTGGAGCTGGGCGGGCGGCTCACGACCGGGGAGACCGTCACCGACTGGCGCCGGATCTGGGGCCGGCCGCCGAACCTCGACGTGGCGGTCGAGGCCGCTACCGACCGGTTCATGGCCCGTTTCGTCGAGCGCGTCGGCGATCTGGCCGCTCGCCGCGGGTAGTGCCTCGGCGCGGCCGGCCCGCCCCGAAGAACGCAATCGAGTGGCGGTTCAGGACCAGACCTGGCAAGCTGGACGGGCGCGGCACCCGTTCATCCGACCTGGCCGCGCTCCTCGGAGGAGAGCAGGAGAGATGGGTTTGCTGCGGCGCTGGGTAGCTCGCCAGTTCACGACCCGGGTCGTCGTCCTGATGCCGGTCGCGATCGCCATCAACATCGTCCTTGGCTACACGGTCCAGAGCGGCCTGAAGCTGCCGATCTATATGGATTCGATCGGCACGATCCTGGTCGGCGTCCTTGGCGGGCCGCTGCCGGGCATGGCCACGGGCGCTCTCGCGGACCTCATCTGGCAGTACGCCCCCGGCATCGGCTCGGGCTCTCAGATCGGTCCGTTCGCCATCACCGGCGCCGTCATCGGCCTGCTCGCCGGCCTGTGGGGTCAGCTCGGTCTGTTCCGGCCGCGCCGCGGCGCCGGACTCAACGTCGTGGCGGCAGTCATCGCCCTGGTCGTGATCGGCGTCATCGCCTTCTACACCTACAGCCACGCCTACGGCAGCACCGACGCCTTCAACAACAACGTCTTCGGCAACTCGTCCTGGACGATCGACCAGTCGAGGCTCTTCTTCGGCCTGGTGATGGTCGTCTTCGTGGCCCTGGTGGCCTGGGCCCTCGTCCTTCGCCGCGACGTCGGGGCGGTCTTCGCCATCAGCGCCGGTCTGGCCACGGGCATCACCGCGGCCGTCGTATCGGCGCCGATCTACGCGTTCTTCTACGGCGGCGTCTCCGGCAGCGGCACCGACGCGATCGTGGCTGCCTTCCGGGCCGGCGGCGACAGCCTCTACCAGTCGACCCTCAAGCAGGGCCTGCTGTCCGACCCGATCGACAAGATGATCACGACCTTCGTGGTCTTCTTCATCCTGGGCAGCCTGTCGCGACGGTTCGTCGCTCGCTTCCCCAACGGCGAGAAGGCACTCGGGCCCGAAACCGAGCAAACCGGGGCCCGGGCAGACGAAGCGTCCGTCGCCCCGGCGGCCGATTCGGCGGGCCGGAGCTGATCGAGCCGTTGCCGCGAACCCGTCGGCCGGCTCTTCCGCCGGTCGACCGCGGCCTGCCCGATTACGTCACCCGCCGGACGAGTGGCTTCTACAGAGAGTTGAACCCGGCCACGAAGCTGGCCCTGGCAGCCCTCGAGGTCGTGGTCGTGTTCGCGGTCCCGGGCTGGCTTGGGCCGCTCGTCGTCCTGGCGATCGTGGCCGGCGTGGCGGCCGCCACACGGACCGGGCGCGAGCTGGCGGTCATCGGCCTGGCCGCCTCGCCGCTCGTGATCTCGATCATGGTCGTCAACCTGTTCGTCCTGCCCGGCGCGGCCGATCCGATCTTCCATGCCGGGCCGATCGCGCCGACGTGGAGCGGCCTCTGGTTCGGACTGCTGACCTCGACCCGGCTGCTCACCTTCTCCTCGGCCGTGGCGCTGGCCTACCTGACCACGCCCGTCGACGACCTGCTGGCCGACATGTCGCGGCGCGGCCTGGGCCGGCGCGGCGTGTTCGTCGTGGGGGCCTCGGTCCAGATGGTGCCGCGAACGATCGAGAGGGTCGGCGAGATCATGGACGCCCAGCGGGCCCGGGGCATGGACACCGAGGGTCGCATCTGGCGCCGGGCCCGAGCTGTCGTGCCGCTGGCGGCGCCGGTCGTCTTCGGAGCGCTGACCGAGGTCGAGGAACGGACGATGGCCCTCGAGGCCCGAGCCTTCACGGCGCCGGGCCGGCAGACGCTCCTCCGAGCTCCGGCCGATCGAGCCTCCGAACGGGCGCTGCGCTGGCTGGCTCTGATCGCCCTCGTCGCGGTCCTGGTCGCGCGCGTATCCGGCCGGCTGGGCTGAGCGATGAGCCTGGACCTCGCCGCCGTCCGCTACCGCTACGCCGGCTCGATGTCGGTCGCCCTGGGTCCGCTGGATCTGAGCCTCGAACCCGGCCAGGTTGTCGGCGTCGCCGGAGCCAACGAGTCGGGCAAGACGACCCTCTGCCTGGCGGCCTCGGGGATGGCCCCGGCCGTGGTCGGCGGCCACCTCGACGGCGCGGTCGAGATCGACGGCGTGGCCGCTTCGACGCTCCGGCCGCACGAGCTGGCCCAGCGCTGCGGGCTGCTCTTCCAGCGGGCGGCTACGCAGCTGACCCACACGACAGCGACCGTCTTCGAGGAGGTCGGCTTCGGGCCGTGCAATCTGAGCCTGGCCCGCGACGACGTCGTGGCGCGGGTCTGGTGGGCGCTGGCCGCGCTCGGCATCGAGGATCTGGCGCCCCGGGACCCGACCCGGCTGTCGGGCGGACAGGGCCAGCTCGTGGCTCTGGCGGCGGTCTTGGCGCTGCGGCCGAAGTACTTGATCCTCGACGAGCCGACCAGCGAGCTCGACCCGGCGGGTACGGGGCTCGTGGCCGACGGGCTGGTTCGGGCGGCGCGCGAGACCGGCGCCGGGATCCTCCTGGTCGAGCACAAGACCGACGTCCTGGCCCGGATCGCCGACCGGATGATCGTCCTGGACCGCGGCGGCGTGGCGCTGGCCGGTCCGGCAGCTGCCGTCCTCGGTGACGACCGGCTGGTCGAGCTGGGGGTCGAACCGCCGGCTCGGGTCAGGCTGGCGCGCGACCTGCGGGCGGCTGGCCTCGACCTCACACCCGATCTCGCTGGGGCGCTCGAATGACCGCGCCGGACCGGACCTCAGCGCCCGCGATCGAGTTCGACGGCGTCACCTTTACCTACGCCGGCGGCACGCGGGCGCTTGATGGCCTCGACCTCCGGATCGAGCCCGGCGAGACCGTGGCCATCGTCGGCCAGAACGGCTCGGGCAAGTCGACCCTGGTCAAGCATCTCAACGGTCTCCTCCGGCCGGACTCGGGCCGGGTCCTGCTCGACGGCCGCGACGTCCGGCCGGTCCACGCCGCGCGCCTGGCGGCCCTTGCCGGGCTGGCTTTCCAGAATCCCGACCGGCAGCTCTTCGCCGGCAACGTCAGGTCCGAGGTCGAGTTCGGGCCGCGCAACCTGGGCGTCCGCGGCCGCGACCTGGACGCGCGGGTGGGGGCCGCGCTCGAGGCGGTGGGCCTGGCCGGCGAGCTCGAAACCAACGCCTACGACATGGGCTATTCGCGCCGCAAGCTGCTGGCCATCGCCTCGGTCCTGGCGATGCGGACCCCGATCCTGATCCTGGACGAGCCGACCACGGGCCAGGATGCCCGGGGAGTGGCGCTGGTCGGCGGGCTGGTCGAGGCCGCGGCGGCCGAGGGCCGGACGGTCATCGCCGTAAGCCACGACATGCGCTTCGCCGCCGAGCGCTTCGGGCGCGTGGTGGTGATGCGGGCCGGCCGCGTGGTCGTCGACGGGACGCCGGCGGAGGTGTTCGCCGAGAAACGCTGGCCGGAGCTTCGGGCGGCGAACCTCGAGCCGCCACTCCCCGCCGTCGCAGGGGCGCGGCTGGGGTTGGGCTCGACGCCCACCGACGCGGCGCTGGTGGCGGCGGTCCGAGCGCGGAACCGGTAGCCTAGCTTCCATGCGCGTGCTCGTTCTCAACCCCGGGTCCAGCTCGCTCAAGTCGAGCGTAATCGAGACCGGCTCGATCCCCGTCCCCGACGCCGCCGGCCTCGTCCCGGCCGTCTCGACCGCCTCGCTGGCGCCTCTCGCCCAGATCGGGGTCGACTGGGGAGTGGACGCGACCGCCGGCGGCGATCCCGCCGACGACATCCGCCGGCTGCTCTCCCGCTACGAGGCCCAGGGGATCGCTCCAGCGTCGCTGGCCGCCGTCGGCTACCGGGTGGTCCACGGCGGGACGATGTTCCGGCGGCCCGTCCGCGTCACTCCCCAGGTGATCGCCGGCGTGACGGCCCTGACCGACCTGGCGCCGCTCCACAACGGCCTGGCCTCGGCGACCATGACCGCCGGGCTGGCGGCGATCCCCGACCTGCCCCACGTGGCCGTCTTCGACACCGCCTTCCACGCCACGCTGCCGGAAGAGGCCTACCGCTACCCGGTGCCGGATCGGTGGTACTGCGAGTGGGGCGTTCGCCGCTACGGCTTCCACGGCATCTCCGTGGCCTGGTCGGCGGAGCGGGCCGCTGCGCTGCTCGGGCGCCCGGTCGGCGAGCTGGCGACGGTGGTTGCGCACCTCGGCAGCGGCTGCTCGGTGACCGCCGTCGAGGCCGGCCGATCGGTCTCGACGTCGATGGGCCTGACCCCGCTCGAGGGCCTGATGATGGGCACGCGGGCGGGCTCGATCGACCCCGGGATCATGTTCTACCTGCTCCGCACCGGCCGGCTCGACGCCGATCGGCTGGCCGAGGAGATGGACCACGAGTCGGGGCTGGTCGGGGTCTCCGGGCGGACGTCCGACGTGCGCGAGCTGCTTCGCCTCGAGGCCGAGGGCGACGCGGCGGCGACGCTGGCGCTGGGCCTCTTCGTCCGCCGCGCGGCCGAATCGATCGCCGCGGCGGCCACAGCCCTGCCCCGGCTCGACGCCCTGGTCTTCACCGGCGGCATCGGCGAGAACGCCGCGGGGCTGCGGGTCAGGATCGCGGCCCGGCTGGGGTCCGCCGGCGTCGGCCCCATCACCGCCGAAACAGTCGACGCCGACGCGGTGCTGTCCGGGCCGCCGGGCGCCGGCGACGGGCCCGCAGTCCTTCGCATCGTGGCCCGGGAGGATCTGATCGTCGCGCGGGAGGCGGCCGGCCTCGTTGCCGGGTGACCTCGCGGCGTCGCCGCCGGGCCGGCCTCAGTCGTCCCTGAAGAGTGGGCCGGGGGCGGGAATCGCCTGCGGCTCCACCGGGCCGGCCGGCTGGGCTTGTCTCTGCCGGCGAGCCTCGAGGAGCCGTTCCAGTTCGGGCGAACCGGCCCCGCCCAGCATCTGGTCGGCCAGCCTGTTCCTGTGACCGACGATGTCGTCGTCGATCCAGCCGGTCATCCGGAACGCGTCGAGGACCCACAGGAGCAGAATGGCCAGGCAGGCCAGACCCCCGATCAAGGCGACGCCGCCGGAGCCCGCCGCAAGGACGATCAAGGCGAGGATCGCCGCGGCCGCGCACGGCGCTCCGCGGCGGTGCAGATAGAAGCGGTGAAGAAAGAACGGCACCCCGAGGAACCACCAGAGCAAATAGGCCGCCAGAACCGACTTCGAGCTTTCCGCGACCCGGGCCTCCACCATCGCCCGCTGCCGTGCGTCCAGGAGATCGAAGCTCGGAATCTCTTCCATAGACCCGCCCTCCTCGGCCGGATCATAGGTTCGGCGCGGCGCGACCGCCAGATCCTAGAGATCGCCGGCCAGCTGCGAGAAGGCCCGAACC
>Ga0335076_10001931_pt1 | contig 20380 bp, 17 predicted proteins | sample Lox_Sample_25_FD_206717 | JGI IMG/M metagenome (GOLD analysis project Ga0335076, IMG submission 206717) | Soil microbial communities from Loxahatchee National Wildlife Refuge, Florida, United States - Lox_Sample_2.5 | ecosystem: Environmental > Terrestrial > Soil > Wetlands | place: USA...
GCAGCCACACATCGCCATCGGCGTGCGGGTGACACGCGGATGTCGCGCGCAGCTGGCTGCCGACCCAGTACTGGGAGTCGGAGTCCCCGCCGCGCGCCGACCCGAGCAACAGCTGCCCGCTCCGGGCGCCGGAGATGCCGAGCGAGGGGTCGAGGGTCGCCGTGAGCCCGAGCAGGTACTGCGCCTGTGGATCGCCGGCGTCCGCCGCGGTGCGCACCACACGGAAGGCATCCGCGTTCTCGTACGTCCCGCCCCCCGCGACTGCGAACACCGTCTTCGCCTGCAGGCGCGACTCCACGGCGCGGCCGTTGCGGGTCGCGGGCGTGAAGCGCGAATTGAGCCACGCCTCGATGGCCGCCGCCGCGAAGCCGTTGCCGGGCAGCGCCACCAACACCTCAGGATCGCGCGCCAGCCCGTCGACCCCGATGGTGATGGCGGTGATCACGATGGCCGGCTCGCGGGCGGCTGCCGCGCGGTGCGGGTAGTCCGGGGTCGGCGAGGACAGCACGCTCGCGGGGGTGCTGTCGGGACAGCGGAAGTCCGGGTTGACGACACCCTCGGCGCGCAGCGCCTCGCGCCCGTAGCGCGCGACGATGGCGGCAGCGGTCTGCGACTCCTGCGGGCTCAGCCCGGCGCTGAGCGCCGAGAGCTTGTTACCAACGAGCTGCTCACAGCCGTTGCCCGCGGCCGCCTGCAGCCAGCCGACGCCGCGCGCGGCGTCCTTCGGGCCGCCCTGGCCCTTCAGCGCCATCGCACCGAGATTGAATTGCGAGGAGCAATCGCCGAGCTCGGCCAGTGCCAGGAACTGCGCGTGGGCAGCCTCGTAGCGTCCGGCGTTGTAATCGCGCATGGCCCCCTCGAAGTCGGCGTACGCCGTCGCCGAACCGAACAACGCGAGAATGACAATCGCCGTGCCCCTGTTTGAAACATTCATGGTTGGCTCCGCCTTCAGCGCCCGGTGGCTCCCCTTTCAGCGCTCGACGATGGCCGCGACGCCCATGCCGCCGGCGGTGCACACCGAGATCAGCCCGCGCTTCGCCGCACCATCGCCGGCGAGGATCTTGGCCAGCGTCGCGAGAATGCGCGTCCCGGTGGCGGCGAACGGGTGGCCGATGGCGACACTGCCGCCCTTCACGTTGAGCTTGCTGCGGTCGATGCTGCCGAGCGGCCCCGCCAATCCCAACACGCCGCGGCAGTAGTCCGCCGATTCCCAGGCCTTGAGGGTGCACAGCACCTGCGCCTCGAAGGCCTCGTGGATCTCGTAGTAGTCGAACTCCTGCAGCGTGAGTCCGGCGTCGCGCAGCAGGGCCGGCACCGCGTAGGTGGGTGCCATCAGCAAGCCTTCCTTGCCAGTGACGAAGTCGACCGCCCAGGCCTTGCCGAGCCGCAGGTAGGCGAGCACCGGGAGCTTGCGCTGCGCAGCCCATTCGGGCGTGGCGAGCAGCACGGCACTCGCACCGTCGGTGAGCGGGGTGCTGTTGCCGGCCGTCAGCGTGCCGTCGGCGGCGAAGCTCGGCCGCAGCTTCGCCAGCTTCTCGAGACTCGTGTCGGGGCGGATGTTGTTGTCGGTCTTGAGGCCGAGGTATTCGGCCACCAGGTCGTCGTAGAACCCCTCGCGCCAGGCGCGCGCCGCCTTCAGGTGGCTGTCGCAGGCGAGCTCATCCTGCTCGGCACGCGCGATCTGCCACTGCTTCGCCATGATCTCGGTGCTCTGCCCCATCGACAGCCCGGTACGCGGCTCGACCACCGCCGGCAGCACCGGCTTGAAATGTCGCGGCCGCAGCCCGAGCCACGGTGCGAGCCGCTGCCAGGCGCTGCGGCCGCGATAGCTCTCGAGCAACAGCTGTTGGTAGGCGCGCGGATAGACGATGGGCGCATCGCTCACCGAATCGGTGCCGCCGGCGATCCCGGCATCGATCTGACCGAGCGCAATCTTGTTGCCGATGTCGATCGCCGCCTCGAGACTCGTGCCGCACGCGCGCTGCATGTCGAGTCCCGGCGTGTGTGGATCGAGGCCGCTCGACAGCACGCTCTCGCGCACCAGGTTGTAGTCGCGCGAGTGCTTGATGACCGCGCCGGCGGCGACGTCGCCGAGCCGCTCGCCCTGCAGCCGGTAGCGCTCGACGAGCGCGCGGAACGCGGCCGTGAGCATGTCCTGATTGCTGGCAGTGGCGTAAGCCGTGTAGGAGCGGGCAAAAGGAATGCGCACGCCACCGACGATGGCGACGCGCCTGACGGCCGATCCGACGAGCATGAGTCCCTCCGAAGGCGCGACGCGTTAGAATGCCACCCCATGGGCCAATTCACCACCATCATGGCGCGCGATGGTCACGAATTTCAGGTGTGGATGGCCGCCGCCCCGGCACGTCCGCGGGGCGCGCTGCTGGTGATCCAGGAGATCTTCGGAGTCAACAGCCACATCCGCAAAGTGACCGACGGCTTCGCCGCCGAAGGCTACACCGCGGTCGCCCCGTGTCTGTTCGATCGCATCCGCCGCGGCATCGAGCTCGACTACAGCCCCGCGTCCATGCAGGAAGGCATGGGCTATGTAAAGCAGCTCAAGCCGGAGGCGACGCTGCGCGACCTGGCGGCGGCGCTGGCGGCGGTGAAGCACTCCGGGCGGGCCGGCGCGGTCGGCTATTGCTGGGGCGGGATGCTCTCGTACCTCGCCGCCGCGGAGCTGCCGCTCGCCTGTGCGGTGGTGTACTACGGCAAGGTGATGAGTCATCTCGAGCACAAGCCACGCTGCCCGGTCATGTACCACTTCGGCACCGCCGATCGCAGCATTCCGCTCAGCGAGGTCGAGCAGCTCAAGGCGGCCTACCCCGCCGCACCCGTTTACACCTACGACGGCGCCGGCCACGGCTTCAACTGTGAGCAGCGCGACAGCTACGACCCTGAGGCCGCCGCGCTCGCGCGCACACGCACGCTCGAGTTTTTCGCCCGTTACGTCGCCGGCGTGCAAGGCACTGCCGGCACAAATCCCGGAGCACCCTCTTCATGAAACTGCGCGACCCTGATCTGCTGCGCACCCGCGCCTTCGTCGGCGGCAAGTGGACCGACGCCGCGAGCGGCGCCACCCACGCGATCGTGAATCCCGCCACGCGCGAGCCCATCGGCACCGTACCCGACATGAGCGTCGCCGATGCGCGGCGCGCGATCGAGGCGGCCTCGCAGGCCTTCCCGGCCTGGGCGGCGCTCACCGCCAAGGAACGTGCCGCGATCCTGCGACGCTGGTATGAGCTGCTGATGGCGAATCAGGACGACCTCGCCACCCTCATGACCGCCGAGCAAGGCAAGCCGCTCGCCGAGGCCAAGGGGGAGATCGCCTACGGCGCTGCCTTCATTGAGTGGTTCGCCGAAGAGGGCAAGCGCCTTTACGGCGATGTGATCCCGCCGCATCAGGCCGACCGGCGACTGCTGGTGCTGCGCCAGCCCGTCGGCGTGGTCGCGGCGATCACGCCGTGGAATTTCCCGCTGGCAATGATCACGCGCAAGGCGGGGCCGGCGCTCGCGGCCGGCTGCACCTTCGTGTGCAAGCCGGCGAGCCAGACGCCGTACTCGGCCCTGGCCGCGGCGGCACTCGCATCGCGCGCCGGAGTACCGGCGGGAGTGCTGAACGTGGTCACGGGCACCGACGCGGCCGGGCTCGGCGCCGAGCTGACGAACAACGCGCTGGTGCGCAAGGTTACCTTCACCGGCTCGACCGAGGTCGGCAGAAAGCTCATGGCGCAGTGCGCGGCCGGCGTGAAGAAGATCACCATGGAGCTCGGCGGCAACGCACCCTTCATCGTCTTCGACGACGCGGACCTCGATGCCGCGGTGGCCGGTGCGATCGCCAGCAAGTATCGCAACACCGGCCAGACGTGCATCTGCGCCAACCGGCTGCTGGTGCACGCCCCGGTGTACGAGGCCTTCAGCAGGAAGCTGGTGCAGGCGGTCGCGCAGCTGCGCGTCGGCGACGGACTCAAAGGACCCACCGACCAGGGGCCGCTCATCGACACCAAGGCGCTCGCCAAGGTGGAGCAGCACCTGGCGGACGCCGTGGCCAAGGGTGCGCGCGTCGCGCTCGGCGGCCGGCGCCACGCACTCGGCGGCACCTTCTTCGAGCCGACCGTGGTGACCGAGGTGACGCCGGCGATGCTGATCGCCCGCGAGGAGACCTTTGGCCCGATCGCACCGTTGTTTCGCTTCGAGACCGAGACGGATGCCATCCGCATGGCCAACGACACCGAGTTCGGACTGGCGGCGTACTTCTACACGCGCGACCTGGCGCGCTCCTGGCGGGTCGCGGAAGCGCTCGAGTACGGCATGGTGGGTCTCAACACCGGCATCTTCTCCACCGAAGTCGCGCCCTTCGGCGGCGTCAAGGAGTCGGGCATCGGCCGCGAAGGCTCCAAGTACGGGATCCTCGATTACACGGAGCTGAAGTTCCTGTGCGTCGGGCTCCGTTGAGCACGGAACGCATCGGGATCCTCCTGATCAACTCGGGCACGCCGCTCGCCGCGGACGCCCGCGCGGTACGTGCCTTCCTCGCGCGCTTTCTCACCGATCCGCGCGTGGTGGAGCTGCCGCGTGCGCTGTGGCTGCCGTTGCTGTACGGCCTGATCCTGCCGTTTCGCCCGCCGCGCGTGGCACGCAAGTATCGCCGCATCTGGTCGGCGGCCGGCTCGCCGCTGCGCGATCTCACCGAGCGGCTGCGCGCTGAGCTCGCCAATGCGCTCGCGCAGCGGATGCTCGCGCCGCTGTCGGTGGAGGCCGGCATGCTCTACAGCGCTCCGGACGTGGCTGGCGCGCTGCGCCGCCTGCGCGCCGACGGTGCACAGCGACTGCTGGTGCTGCCGCTCTTCCCGCAGTACTGCGGCGCCACCACCGGCGCGGCCCACGACCAGGTGAGCAGCGAGCTGCGGCGCTGGCGCGCGCTCCCCGACGTGCAGCTGGTGGCCGACTATCACGACGATCCGGCCTACATCGAGGCGCTGCGTGCGAGCGTCGAGGCGCACTGGCAGGCGCACGGCCGCACCGCGCACCTCCTGATCTCGTTTCACGGCATTCCCGAGCGCTACTGCGAGAACGGCGACCCGTACTTCGAGCGCTGCCATGCGACTGCGCGGCTGCTCGCCGACGAGCTGCTGCTGCGCGATGGCGAGTGGAGCGTGAGCTTCCAGTCGCGCTTCGGCCGCGCCGAGTGGCTCAAGCCCTACACGCTCACGGTGCTCGCCGCTATGCCGGCGCGCGGCGTGCGCGAGGTCAGCGTGGTGTGCCCCGGGTTCGCGGTGGACTGCCTGGAGACGCTCGAGGAGATCGACATCGAGAACCGCGCCGCCTTCATGCACGCCGGCGGGCGGCGCTTCGAGTACGTGCCGGCGCTCAATGCCAGCAGCGCGCACGCTCACTGTCTCGCCGAGTTGATTGCGCAGCGCTGCCAGGGATGGACCGACGGGTTGCGCGAGCGACTGCCCTCGGCCGCACGCGGCGCTTCCGCCTGATGGCGCACCGCCCGCTGCCGCTGCTCGGCACCTTCCACGAGCTCAGCCTCGCGACGCACGACGTGCGTGCAGCGGTCGAGTTCTACGAGCGCCTCGGATTCACGCAGGCCAGTACCACCGATGCGTTCGCCCATCCGTACGGCGTGCTCACCGACGGGCGCCTCGCCATCGGTCTGCACGGTCGTGCCGCTCCCTCGCCGACGCTCACCTTCGTCCGGCCCGGGGTCGCTGCGGCGTTGCCGGCGTTTGCCGCCGCCGGGATAGCGCTGAGCAGCTGTCAGCTCGGCGAGGATGTCTTCAACGAGATCGCCTTTGCCGACCCGTTTGGCCAGGCGGTCGCAGTGCTCGAGGCCCGCACCTATTCGCCGGCGCCGCGCGCGGCGAGCGACACCTCGCTGTGCGGGGACTTCGCCGAGATCAGCCTGCCGGTGAGCGATTTCGCCGTCGCGCAGGCGTTCTGGGAGCCGCTCGGCTTCGTCGCGGCCGAGGAGACGCAGACGCCTTACCCACACCTGTCGCTCACCAGCGATCACCTGGATCTTGCGTTCCATGCCCCGCAGCTGTGCCGGCGGGCGATGCTGGTGTTCCGCGATGCGGATCTCGCCGCGCGCCTTGCGCGGCTGCGTGCCCTCGGCCTCACCGTCAGCGATCTTGCAGCGGACCGGAGCGGCGTGGTGAGTGCCGCACGGCTCGAGGACCCGGACGGCACGTCGCTGCTGCTCGCCGCAGCGGAGCTCTGAGCCGCCGCGCGGCAGCGGCGTGGCCGCGACCGTCAGCGCGGCGCCCCGCAGGGCGTGTCGGGAGCCGCGGCTATCGGCGGCGCTGCGCTCGCCGCGCCGCTGCCCGCCGCGCGCGCCACGACGCGCAAGCGGATGCGCATCTCGTCCTGCACCTGCAGCGCGCCCAGCATGGCGCTGAAGGGTGTCAGACCCAGCTCGCTCTGGCGCAGCGGGAACTCGCCCGTGGCGGTGAGCACGCCGTCGCCGAGCCGGTAGCACAGCGGCACGTTGAAGGTGTGCTGCTGGCCGCGGATCGCACTCTCGACGCGCGCGACGACCGCGCGGGTATCGCGCGCGGCGCTCGCGGCGCCAGACGGCGCTGTAGGCGAGGCGCTAACGGCCCCGCGCAGCAGAATCTCGGGGTTGTGCTCGGCATCGAGCAGCGCCGCGCCGAGCATGTTGCGCCGTGTACCCTCCTTCGCACCCTCGGAGACTTCCGGCGGAAAGTCGGCGCCCGGCTGCTGGGCGCGCAGCGGCGCCTCGTCCACGGTGAGCGTCGTCACGGGAAGGTGCAGCTCGAAGCTGCTGCGCGTGACGTCGGGCGGCACGTACAGCGTCCCCGTCAGCTCGTGCGAAGCGATCACGTGGTTGTGGCCGGCGCTCGCGAGCGCGCCGGCGCGATAGACGAGAATGACGAGGAGCGAAGCCTGCGGCACGACATCGTAGGGCGTGCCGAGGCGCGGCGCCGTAACTGGCGGCGTTGACGTCGCTTGCGCGGGCGGCGCGGCTGGAACGTGCGGCGGCAGTTGACAGGCCGCGAGCGTTGCGCCCAACAGCGCCGGCGGCACCAGGAGTTTCCAACGCCCACTCACCCGCATAAGCTTAGCGACATGGCCATCAGGAACACCACGCAACGCTGGGGTGCGCTCGCGCAGCTGCTGCATTGGCTGATCGTGCTGTTCATCATCGCGCAGTTCACCCTCGCCACCATGTTCAACGATCTGCCGGCCGGTCCCCGCAAGCTGGCACTTCTCGCGCGGCACAAATCCATCGGCATCACCATTCTCATGCTGGCGGCCGTGCGCCTCGCGTGGCGCTGGACCAACCCGAAACCGCCGCTCCCGGATACCCTCAAGCCCTACGAGCGCAGCCTGGCAAGAATCACCCACGCGCTGCTCTACGCGTTGCTGTTCGCCGTTCCGCTCGCCGGCTGGACGATGTCCTCGGCCCGTGGGTTCCCGGTGAGCTGGTTCGGGTTCTTCACGCTCCCGGATCTGGTGCCGAAGAACAAGGCGCTGTATGAGATGTTGCTGACTACCCACGGGGTGCTCGCCTGGACTCTCGGCGTCGTCGCCATCGTCCATCTGCTGGCCGCGCTCAAGCATCACTTCGTGCTCAAGGACGACGTCCTGCGGCGCATGCTGCCCTTCACTGCCCCGAAGGCCCAGGGATCGGGCCGATGAGAGGCGCCGGGCTGCTCGCGACGCTTGCCACGCACACCCTTTCGGCCCCACCGCCGACGGCGGCCACCACCGCCACGGTCACGCACTACGTGCTCGATCCGTCCAAGAGCAGTCTCGAGTTCAACTTCTCGCAGGCCGGCGCGCAGAACAAGGGCCGCTTCCGCCGCTTCACTACCGCACTCGACTTCGCCGCCGACCAGCTCGCCGCGAGTCATCTCGAGGTCACCGTCGATATGACCTCGGTGGACACCGGTGACCAGGAACGCGACGACACGCTCAAGGATGCGGATCTGTTCGGGGTGAAGAAGTTCGCCCAGGCGCGCTTCGCCGCCGCGCAGATCGTGAAGACGCCAGGCGGCTACGAGGCGGTGGGCAGGCTCACGATCCGCGACATCACGCGCGACCTGCGTGTGCCCTTCACGCTGCGCACCGCGACCGAGCAGGGCGCGGGCGTCGCCTACATGAGCGGCAAGACCAGCTTGCGGCGCCTCGACTTCGGCGTCGGCCAGGGCGACTGGAAGGCCACCGACCAGGTGGGCAACGACGTCGGGGTGTCGTTCGCGCTGCGCCTCACGGCGCGCTGAGCCAACCGCAGGCGGCGAGTGGCAGCGCGCGCGACGCTAGAGGGGCGTGCCGTTACGACGCGTGAAGCGCCCGACCGCGTGCGGCGGGCTCCACTCGAGGTCGACGTCGGGATCTGAGTAATGGGCGGTGTCCGCGGCGTCGCGGTTGCTGATCTCCAGGTACACCGCTGGTTGCGAGCTGCGGTTGATGAGCTGATGCCCATCATCACTGCCTGCGGGAAAGCCGGCGCACATGCCCGCGCTCAGCAGCTGCTCGCCGGCACCGGTGCGCAGCACCACCTCGCCCTCGAGCACGTACACGAACTCGTCCTCTAGCGTGTGCCAGTGGCGCATCGAGGATTCCTTGCCGGGCGGCAGCGTGGTGTGGTTGATGCCGATGCGCGTCAGGCCGAGGGCGTGACCCACGGCGCGCTTCTCGCGCGGCAGCACGCGCGAGCGGTACGGCTCGGGATAGCCGCTGCGGACTACTGCCTCGATGGTGCGCGGATCGAGCGCCGGTTTCTTCAGTGCCATGTGTCGCTCCGTGGTCGGTGCCGCGGTTGACGTGCCGCGCGGCGTTCGGGGAGCATGCCACAAGCTGCATGCCCGAAATACTCACTGACGTCGGCGAATGCGTTGACGCGGTGCTGCGCCGTGTGGGACCGCGCATCGTGCTCGCGCTGCCGCTCGGCATCGGCAAGCCGAACCCGCTGGTCAACGAGTTCTACCGGCGCGCGCTGCGTGATCCGACACTCGACCTGACCATCATGACCGCGCTGTCGCTGCTGAAGCCCGTGGCACGCTCGCCGCTCGAGGCACGGCTGCTCGGGCCGCTCGTCGCCCGGGTGTTCGGCAGCTACGTGGAGCCGGAGTACGCGCGCGCCGTGCGCAGCGACCGCGTTCCCGCCAACGTCCGCGTCGTCGAATTCTATCTGGCGCCGGGCGCGTTCCTCGACTCCCGCCACGCGCAGCGCCACTACCTGAGCGCCAACTACACGCACGTGGCGCGCGACGTTCTGGCGCGCGGCGTCAACGTCATCGCGCACCTGCTGGCGCGGCGCGTGGTGAACGGCGAGTTGCAGTTGAGCCTCGGCTCCAACCCCGACGTGACCGCCGACCTCCTGCCCGTCATCGCTGAGGCACGCCGCGCCGGGCGCGACATCGTCATGGTGGGCGAGACCCACGCGCAGATGCCGTTCATGGGCGGACACGCGCAGGTCGACCCGCAGAGCTTCGACTTCCTGGTGCACGACCCGCGTTACGACTACGACCTGTTCTGCCCGCCCAATCCGCCGCTCGGCACCGCCGAGCTTGCGATCGGCCTGTACGCCAGCAGCCTGGTGCGCGATGGCGGCACGCTGCAGGTCGGCATCGGCGAGCTCGGCGACTCGCTCGTCTATGCGCTGCTGCTGCGCCACCAGCAGAACGCCGCGTGGTGCAGCGCGCTCGCGGCACTCGGCACGCGCAGCGCGGCGGCCCTGATGCGGGTCGCAGGGGGTGACGCGCCCTTTGCCGCGGGGCTGTTCGCCTCTACCGAGATGTTCAGCGCGCAGCTGCTCGAGTTGTACCGCGCCGGGATCCTGCGGCGGCGCGTCTACGACAGCCTGCCCCTCGAACGGCTGCTGCGGGGTGGTGAGATCGGCGAGCGCTTCGATGCCGGCATCCTCACGCAGCTCGCCGCGGCGGGGGCCGGCCCGCGGCTCGATGCGGCGCAGTTCGCCGAGCTGCAGCACTACGGCGTGTTCGGCGAGGACGTCGAGTTCGCTGCCGGGCGCATGCGCTCGCGCGGTGGCGAGTGGATCGCCGCCGATCTCACCGACCCGGCGAGCCGCGCACGTCTCGCGGCCGAGTGCCTGGGACGGGAGCTGCGCAACGGCCAGCTGCTGCATGCTGGATTCTTTCTCGGCCCGCGTGGCTTCTACGCGGCGCTGCGCGAGCTGCCGGAGAGCGAGCGGGCTCGGTTCGGCATGCGCGGCGTGAGCTTCGTCAATCAGCTCTACGGCGCCGATCAGGAGCTGCGCGTGCTGCAGCGGCGCGCGGCGCGCTCCGTCAACACCACCATGATGGTCACCCTGCTCGGTGCCGCGGTGTCGGATGCGCTCGAGAGCGGCAAGGTGGTGAGCGGCGTCGGCGGTCAGTACAACTTCGTCGCCATGGCGCACGCCCTGCCGGGGGCGCGCTCGATCCTGTGCGTGCGCGCCACGCGCATGCACCGCGGCCGCACCACCTCCAACATCATCTGGCGCTACGGACACGAGACCATCCCGCGCCATCTGCGCGACGTCGTGGTGAGCGAATACGGGGTCGCCGACCTGCGCGGTCGGACCGACGAGGAGATCATCGCCGCGCTGCTCAACATCGCCGACTCGCGCTTTCAGGAGTCGCTGCTCGCGCAGGCGCGAGCCGCGGGCAAGATCAGCGCCGACTATCGCATTCCCGAGGAGTTCCGCAACAATCTGCCGCAGCGGCTCGAGAGCGCATTACGCGCTTACCGGGAGCGTGGGCTGTTCAGCGAGTACCCCTTCGGAACCGACCTGACCGAGGAGGAGATCGCGCTCTCGCACGCACTCAGATTCCTCGAGGCGCGCAGCGCGACCGCCCTCGCACGGCTGCGCACCGCGGCAGCGGCGCTGCTCAACGGCGGCGGCGCGGGCGCGCACGCGGCCGCGCTCCGGCGCATGGGTCTCGAGCGCCCGCGCGGGGTCGGCGAGTGGCTCGAGCAGCGCCTCGTGGTGCTGGCGCTCGAGGCCGCGCGCTGAGCGCGCCCGTCAGCGCCGGCGGGCCGAGCGGGTGGCGCGCGCCGGGCTGTTGCGCCGCGTGCCCCCCGCCGCCTTGCGGCTAGCCTTACTGCGTCGAGCCGCACGCTTGGCGGCGGGGCCTCGTGATGCTGCCTTGCGCGCGGCCTTCGCGCGCGTGCGCTTCGCCGCGCTCTTGCGGGCGCTCCTGCGCGCCGCGGCCCGCCGCTTCGCGGCGCTCGCCGCCTTGGTAGCGGCGAGCTTCGCAGCAACCACCTTCGCAACAGCGACCTTCGCAGCAACCACCTTCGCAGCAACCACCTTCGCAACAGCGACCTTCGCAGCGGCCGGAGCCATGGCATCGCTGCCGCGCAGCTGCTCGAGGATCGCCGGGTTCTCCAGCGTCGAGACGTCCTGGGTGATCTCCTCGCCGCGCGCGATGGCCTTCAGCAGCCGGCGCATGATCTTGCCCGAGCGCGTCTTGGGCAGATTGTCGGCGAAGCGGATGTCATCGGGCTTGGCGATCGGACCGAGCTGCTGGCCGACCCAGTCGCGCAACTCCTTGGTCAGAGTCGCCGCCTCGGTTGTCGGGCGCTGGCCGCGGGTGACGACGTAGGCGAACACCGCCTCGCCCTTGATCTCGTGCGGCCTGCCGACCACCGCCGCCTCGGCGACGCGCGGGTGCGCGACCAGCGCCGACTCGATCTCCATGGTTCCGAGTCGATGGCCGGCGACGTTGAGCACATCGTCGATGCGCCCCATGATCCAGAAGTAGCCGTCCTTGTCGCGATGGGCGCTGTCGCCGGCGACGTAGTAACGGTTGTCGAACTTCTCCCAGTAGCCGGCGATGTAACGCTCGTTGTTGCGCCAGATGGTACGCAGCATCGAGGGCCAGGGCTTGCGGATCACCAGGTACCCGCCGGCGTCGGGGCGCTTCACCGGGGCGCCGTGGTCGTCCACGATGTCGGCATCGATGCCCGGCAGCGGCTGGGTGCAGGAGCCGGGCTTGGTGGCGGTGACCCCCGGGAGCGGCGAGATGAGAATCGCACCCGTCTCGGTCTGCCACCAGGTGTCGACGATCGGGCAGCGCCCATTGCCGATCACCCGGTGGTACCAGATCCAGGCCTCCGGATTGATCGGCTCGCCAACGCTGCCGAGGAGTCGCAGCTTCGACAGGTCGTAGGTACGCGGCAGCTCGTCCCCGAGCTTCATCAGCGCACGGATGGCGGTCGGAGCGGTGTAGAACACGGTCACGCCGTGGTTCTGGCAGTTCCTCCAGAAGCGTCCGCCGTCCGGAACGGTCGGCGTGCCCTCGTACACCAGCACGGTGGCACCCATGGCGAGCGGACCATAAGCAACGTAGCTGTGACCGGTGACCCAACCGACGTCCGCGGTACACCAGAAAACGTCGTCATCACGCAGATCAAACACCCACTGCGTCGTCAGCTTCGCCCCGAGCAGGTAGCCGCCCGTGGCATGCTGCACCCCCTTCGGCTTGCCGGTGGAGCCGGAGGTGTAGAGGACGAACAGCGGATGCTCCGCGTCCACCCACTCCGGGTCGCATGCCGGCGGCTGCCCCTCGATCGCGTCGTGCCACCAGACATCGCGTCCGGCTTGCATGGCGATGGGCTTGCCGGTGCGCCGGAGCACAATGACCCGCTGCACGCTCGGGCAGCCGGCACTCAGCGCCTTGTCGGTGGCCGCCTTGAGCTCGACGGCCTGGCCGCCGCGCCAGCCGCCGTCGGCGGTGATCACCAACCGTGCCTCGGTGTCTTCGATGCGATCGCGGAGCGCCGGCGCCGAGAAGCCGCCGAACACCACGGAATGGATCGCACCGACACGGTTGCAGGCGTGCATCGCGATGACGATCTCGGGCACGAGCGGCATGTAGATGATGACGCGGTCGCCACGGCGGACACCGTGTGCCTTCAGGGCGTTGGCGAATCGGCACACCTCGGCGTGCAGCTCGCGGTAGCTGAGGCGCCGCACATCGCCCGGCTCGCCCTCGAAGATGAGCGCCGTCTTGTGGCCGCGCTCGTCGAGGTGGATGTCGAGGCAATTGACCGAGGCGTTCAGGCGGCCGTCGCTGAACCAGCGATAGTTGGGCGCATCGCTGTCATCGAACGCTTCCGTAAAGGGCGCTTGCCAGGTGAGCTCCTGGGCAGCGAGGTCGGCCCAGAAGCCGACGTGGTCCGCGCGCGCGCGCTTGCGCAGCGACTCGAGGTCGGCCGGCTTGATGCGGGCGCGTGCCGTGAACGCGGCCGGTGGTGGGAAGGTGCGCTCTTCGAGGAGAACCGACTTGATGTTCTTGTCCGCCATGCCTCTCTCCTTTCGCTGCGGGCCTGAGCATAGCCGAATGCCGCGTGCTTAGGTCTAGGCGCGCAGCTGCGCCAGGAGGCTATCCATCATGCCGCGCGCCTGGCGGGCATAGCCGCCGCCGAACAGGTTGGCGTGGTTCAGCACGTGGTAGAGGTTGTAGAGCTCCACGCGCTGCCGGGCTCCCGGCGCCGCCGGCGCGGCCGCCTCGTAAGCTCGGTAGAACGTCTCGCCGAAGCCGCCGAAGAGGCGCGTCATCGCCAGGTCCGTCTCGCGGTCGCCGTAGTAGACCGCGGGGTCGAAGATGACCGGCTCGCCGTTCGTCGCTGCGAGCCAGTTCCCGCCCCACAGGTCGCCGTGCAGCAGGGAGGGCACGGGGCGGTGCCCGGCGAGCAGCCGGGGGAGCGATTCGAGCAGACGCTCGCCGGGCGCGGCGAGCACTGCGGCAAAGCCCTGCCGCGCCGCGAGCGTGAGTTGCGGGCGAAGCCGCCGCTCGCGAAAGAACTCGACCCAGTCGTCGCTCCAGCTGTTGGCCTGGGGTGTACGGCCGATCGAGTTGTCAGCGGAGAAGCCAAAGCGCGGCGCCGTGATCGCGTGGAGTGCGGCAAGCCCCTCTCCGAGTCGCCGCTCGCAGGCGCCGTCCGCCCGCCCCGTCTCGATCCACTCCAGGGCGAGAAATGCCGACCCTTCCGCGCAGCCGCTCGCCAGCACGCGCGGCACGCGCAGCGCCTGCGCCCGGGCCAGCTCGGCAAGTCCCGCGGCCTCGGCGGCGAACGCGGACAGTGCAGCTCGCGCGGCGACCTTGACGAACATCGTGAGCTCCGCCGCCGGCCAGCGGTAGCAGGCGTTGATGCTGCCGCCGCCGACGCTCTGCTGCGGCGCGCTCGCGCAGCGCGTACCGGTGAGCGCGGCGAGCTCGCGCGCGATCGCGGCGAACGACTCCATGGCTCAGGTGGCCGAGGCTGGTGCGGGCGTCGCGGGAAGCTGCGCCAGGCGCTCGCCCTGGCGGCGCAGGAAGGATCCGAACCCGCACCGGTCGTAGAGCTCGGCGAGTGCCGGCAGGTCGGGAAGACGGCGCCTGAGCGTGTCGTCGGCGATACCGAGCCGCAGGTCGCAGGCGATGCGCGTGAGGCGACGCGCCAGGTACACGCCCTCGCGGTGCTCGGCGAGGCGCGCACCAAGGCCCGCCGCGCCGCGCAGCGGCAGCCGCGCGACGCCCGCGAGATCGGCATAGAGCTCATCGAGCGAGGCAAACGCCTTCATGAGCGCGGCAGCGGTGCGGTGGCCGATGCCCGGCACGCCGGGAATGTTGTCCACCTCATCGCCGGTGAGCGCGAGGTAGTCGGCGAAGCGCTCGGGCGCCACGCCGAAGTGCCGCTCGATGTCGTGATAGCCGAACTGCCCGCGCGCGCCGAAGTCCCAGAACAGATCGCCATCGCGCATGAGCTGCGCGAGATCCTTGTCACGCGTGATGAACGCCGAGCGCACGCCCTGCTCGCGCATCGAGGTTGAGAGCGTCCCGATGATGTCGTCGGCCTCGTACTCCGGGTCGACGAACACCGCGAGTCCGAGCCGCCGACACAGCTCGCGGCAGTGCCCGAACTGCAGCACCAGGTCGGCCGGGGCGCGCTCGCGGTTGGCCTTGTACGGCGGGTAGATGCGGTTGCGGTAGGAGGCGGCGCGACGCTCATCGAAGGCCACCGCCGCGTACGTCGGTCGCACCCGCTCGATGAGGTCCCCGAGGAAGCGGGCGAAGCCGAACACCGCGTGCACCGGGTTGCCGTCCCGGTCGCGCATGTCGGGAAGCATGGAGTGATAGGCGCGAAAGACGTAGACCGAGGCGTCGATGAGGAATATCAAGACGGCGGTGCGCTCCTCGAAACCGGCGCCACTTTACAGGGCGCTCGGCGTGTCGTCACCGCCGCTGCCGGGCGGCGCGCCGCGCGCTGCCGTCAACGGTCGCAGTTGCAGGTCACGGCGAGCGTCGCGGCCGCAAGCCGCGGGCGATCCTCAGGAGAGGTAAGCGCGGATGCGGTCGTGCAGCGGGCTCGAGCGCGGAAAGTGCGCCACCAGGTACTCCATCTGGTCGGCGAGCACGCGTCGCCCCTTGAGGAAGATGTATTCGGCGTACGTGGGCGTGAACGGCACGGCGATGAGCTGCATCCGCGCCTGCTCCGGCGTGCGCGAGGCCTTCTGGTTGTTGCAGCGGCGGCAGGCGGCCACAACGTTGGTCCAGACGTCGGTGCCGCCCTGGCTGAAGGGACGGATGTGATCGCGCGAGAGCTCGCGCGACGCGAAGCGCTGGCTGCAGTACATGCACAGATACGCGTCGCGCCGGAACAGAGTCTGGTTGTTGAGCGGCGGCACGTAGTCGTGCCGGGTGTTGCCCGGGTTGCCGGTGTGCCCGACGGTGGCGACGATGGAGTTGACCTCGAGCACGGTGCGCCGCCCGGTGCGGGCGTTGACGCCGCCGTACAGCTCGTACAGCAGCGAGCCGCACGTGTAAGCGACCTGCTCCTGATGATAGAGTCGCGCAGCTTCCTTGTAGTCGATCCACTCGAGCGGCATGCCCGCGACGTCCGTGCGCAGCACCAGCTGCGACAGCCCGCGCGCGGCCGGCGTCGCGACGATCCGCAGATCGTCCAGGAGGCCGTGGTCGGCTTGCTCGAGATCGATGCCCCGCATCATAAGCGCTGTAAGATACGGCAGTTGTGTGCAAGAATTCAACAACGCAAGACTCTAATTTAATTGAGAATTCATATTCGCGTGGCCGTTCGGCGACGTAGGTCTCACGAGGTGCGTGATGCCCATAACAATCGGCGCGTTGCGTGAAAGCGCGCCGCACGAGACGCGCGTCAGCCTGGTTCCGGAGGTCGCCGAGAAGCTGCTGAAGGAAGGTGTGCGCGTGCTTCTCGAGCGCGGCGCCGGCGAGCGCGCCAGCTTTCCCGACTCTCTATATAAGAATGTGACCTGGGCGGCCTCGGCGGACGAGGTGCTGCGCGCGGCGGACGTGCTGCTCACGGTGCAGCCGCTCGGGGTCGAGCAGATCGGCCAGCTCAAGACGGGCGCGGTGGTGGTGGGCTTCATGCAGCCGCATGCGCGCGCCGCCGAGGTGCGTTCGCTCAAGGCGCGCGGCATCACCAGCTTCGCGATGGAGCTCGTGCCACGCATCTCGCGCGCGCAGTCGATGGACGCGCTCTCCTCGCAGGCAGCGATCGCCGGCTACAAGGCCGTGCTGATCGCGGCCAATCATCTGCAGAAGTTCCTCCCCATGCTCACCACCGCGGCCGGCACCATCCGGCCGGCGCAGCTGCTCGTCATCGGCGCGGGCGTCGCGGGGTTGCAGGCGATCGCCACCGCCCGGCGGCTCGGCGCGGTGGTCGAGGCCTACGATGTGCGCGGCGCGACGCGCGAACAGGTCAAGTCGCTCGGCGCGAAGTTCGTCGACACCGGGGTGAGCGCCGAAGGCTCCGGCGGCTACGCCCGCGAGCTCACCGCCGAGGAGAGGGCGAAGCAGCAGGAGGTGCTCGATTCGCGCATCGCCGCCGCCGACGCCGTGATCACCACCGCCGCGGTGCCGGGTCGCCCGGCGCCGAAGATCATCTCGCGCGCGACGGTCGAGCGCATGCGCCCCGGCTCGGTGATCGTCGATATCGCCGCCGAGCAGGGTGGCAACTGCGAGCTCACCCGCGCCGGCGAGATCCTCGAGCACAACGGCGTGACCGTCGCCGGCCCGGTCAACCTCGCCGCCGAGCTCGCCTACAACGCGAGCGAGATGTACGCGCGCAACCTGTTCAACTTTCTCAAGCCCGCGCTGGCGAAGGGCGAGCTGGCGATCGACTGGAACGACGAGGTATTCGCACAGTCGTGCCTCACGACGAACGGCGAGATCAGGCACGCGCCGACCGCCAAGGCACTGGAGACGGCAACATGACCGGAATGGTGGCCCTTTATATCTTCATGCTGGCGGCCTTCACCGGCTACGAGGTGATCTCGCGCGTACCGGTGATCCTGCATACGCCGCTCATGTCGGGATCGAACTTCGTGCACGGCATTGTGCTGGTAGGCGCCATGGTGGCGCTCGGCGGCGCGCACACGCCCCTCGAGAAGACCATCGGCTTCATCGGCGTGCTGCTCGCGGCGGGCAACGCGGTCGGCGGCTACGTCGTGACCGAGCGCATGCTGGAGATGTTCAAGTCGAGCGGCGCGCGGCGCGGCGGCGGCGGCGGCGGGCAGGGGAAGCACTGATGCCGTCGTGGCTTTCGGCTGATCTCGCCATCCAGGCGAGCTACTTCGTCACCGCGGTGCTGTTCATCATGGGGCTCAAGCGCATGAGCTCGCCGGTGACGGCGCGCAGCGGCATCCTTTGGGCCGGGGCCGGCATGGCGGTGGCCACGCTGATCACCTTCCTCTACCCGGGGATGTCCAACTTCGCGCTGATCGTCCCGGCGATGCTCATCGGCGCCGTGCTCGCCTGGTGGAGCGGCAAGCGCGTCGCCATGACCAACATGCCGCAGATGATTGCGCTCTACAACGGCATGGGCGGCGGCGCGGCCGCGGCGATCGCCGCAGTGGAGCTGTATCGCGGCGCAACCGCCGGTTACGTCACCGCGGCGCTCGCGGTCGGCGGCGGCATCATCGGCGCGGTGTCCTTCAGCGGCAGTGCCATCGCCTTCGGCAAGCTCCAGGGCCTGATCACGCGCAGCATCCGTTTCTCCGGCCAGCAGTTCCTCAACCTGCTGCTGCTCGCCGCGGCGCTGGTGCTCGGCACGCTGGTGGCGAGCCAGGTGAATGCGACGCCGCTGGTGGTCACCGGCTTCTTCGTGCTGGCGCTGCTGCTCGGGGTGACCATGACGCTGCCCATCGGCGGCGCCGACATGCCGGTCGTGATCTCGCTCTACAACGCGCTCACCGGGCTCGCGGTGGGCCTCGAGGGCTTCGTGCTCAACAACGCGGCGATGATCATCGCCGGCACCGTGGTGGGCTCGGCGGGCACGCTGCTCACGCAGTTGATGGCCAGGGCGATGAACCGCTCGCTCGGCAACGTGCTGTTCTCGGGATTCGGCGACACCGGCGCCGCGGCGAGCGGTGCGGTGAGCGGCAGTCTCAAGCCCATCGAGGCCGCCGACGTCGGCGTAATGCTGGCGTTCGCCAACAAGGTCATCGTGGTGCCCGGTTACGGCATGGCGGTGGCGCAGGCACAGCACAAGATCTGGGAGCTATGCCAGCTGCTCATCGATCGCGGCGTCCACGTCAGATTCGCGATTCACCCGGTGGCGGGGCGCATGCCGGGACACATGAACGTGCTGCTCGCGGAAGCCGGCGTACCCTACGATCTGATCGCCGACCTCGACGAGATCAACGCCGAGTTCGACACCGCGGACGTGGCGCTCATCATCGGGGCCAACGACGTGGTGAACCCGGTCGCACGCACCGACAAGTCGAGTCCGATCTACGGTATGCCGATCCTGAACGCCGACAAGGCCAAGAACGTCATCGTCATCAAGCGCGGCAGCGGCGCCGGCTTCTCCGGCATCGAGAATGCCCTCTTTTATCTGGACAACACACGCATGCTGTACGGTGACGCGCAGAAGGTCGCGGCCGAGCTGATCCAGGCGATCAAAGCCGTCGACTGAGCTCACCGCGCCGCCCGCCTTACCCGTCAACGGGCCGAGGGACTGCTCATGTTTCGCCGAACCGTGCTGAAGAGCGTCGCGACGCTGCCGCTCCTTTCACTGTCTCACGCGCTGCTCGCTGCGCCGCCCGCGACGGGCACAGCGCGGCGGCGGCTGCGCCCCGCGGATGCGGGGTGGCCGGCGGGCGCCGAGTGGCAAAAGCTGCGCGCTGCTGTCGGCGGCAACCTCCTCGAGGTACGCCCGCTCTTCGGCGCCTGCGAAAGCGCCCCCGACGGCGCCGCCTGCCTGGACGTCTACAAGAACATCCGCAACCCCTTCTACATCGGCGATCAGCCCGGGGGCACCCAGGTGTCCGGGTACCTCAACGCCTGGACGCCGGCGCCGAGTGTCTGGGCGGTCAGGGCGCGCCACGCCGCCGACGTCGCCGCCGCAGTCAACTTCGCGCGCACTCACAACCTGCGCCTGGTGGTGAAGGGCGGCGCGCACAGCTACCTCGGCACCTCGAACGCGCCCGACTCGCTGCTGATCTGGACGCGTGCCATGAAGCAGGTGACCTTGCACGACGCCTTTGTCGCTCGTGGCTGCGAGGGCAAGGTGCCGCCCGTGCCAGCGGTGTCGACCGGCGCGGGCGCGGTATGGATCGATCTCTACAGCGAGGTGACCACCAGGGCCGGCCGCTACGTACAGGGTGGCGGCTGCACCTCGGTGGGCGTCGCGGGTCTCATCCAGAGCGGCGGCTTCGGCAGCTTCTCCAAAGGCTTCGGCAACGCCGCCGCGGGCCTGCTCGAGGCCGAAGTGGTGACCGCCGACGGCCAGGTGCGCATCGCCAACGCCTGCACCGATGCGGATCTGTTCTGGGCGCTCAAGGGCGGCGGCGGGGGCACGTTCGGTGTCGTCACCCGCCTCACGCTGCGCACGCACGCGCTGCCCGAGTACTTCGGCGCCGCCTGGGGTACCGTCAAGGCGAAATCCGACGACGCTTTCCGCCGGCTGATAGCGCGCTTTCTTGCCTTCTACGCCGGCAGCCTCGCCAATCCGCACTGGGGCGAGCAGGTTGCGGTGCAGCCCGGCAACTCGCTCAAGATCTCGATGGTGCAGCAAGGGCTCAGCCGCGAGGAGGCGCGCACGGTCTGGAAGCCCTTTTTCGACTGGATCCGCGCATCCGCCGACTACACGGCCACCGACGAGCTCGGTGCCGGAGCGCACAAGGCGCAGAGCTGGTGGGAGATCGAGGGCAATCGCAGCATGATCCCGGACCTGCGTCCCGATGCCGCGCCGGGTCACGGCTGGTGGCAGGGCGACCAGGACCAGGTCGGCGCTTATCTCCACGGTTACGATTCGCTGTGGCTGCCGGCATCGCTCCTCGAGGAGGCCGGGCAAACGCGCCTCGCGCAGGCGCTGTTCGCCGCGAGCCGTCACAAGGAGGTCGGGCTGCACTTCAACAAGGGTCTCGCCTTCG
>Ga0335076_10001933_pt1 | contig 20372 bp, 16 predicted proteins | sample Lox_Sample_25_FD_206717 | JGI IMG/M metagenome (GOLD analysis project Ga0335076, IMG submission 206717) | Soil microbial communities from Loxahatchee National Wildlife Refuge, Florida, United States - Lox_Sample_2.5 | ecosystem: Environmental > Terrestrial > Soil > Wetlands | place: USA...
AAAGTCGTCGGGGTGATTTCGCGCGGCGATTTCAGAGGTCTTGAACAGGATCGTCTCGACGAAGAGACAGGCCTTTGGGAGCGGATCTAGGATTTACGCGCTCGCATAGGAAAGTAGGCAGTGGATGACCAAGAAAATTCTCGTTGCTCTCGACGGCTCAACGCAAGCCGGTGAAGCACTAGATCTCGCAGTAGACGTGGCCAAGGCTTTGAACGCAGAAGTGGCGTTCATCCACGTCATCTCGAACAAGCCGTTGGCGGAAGGCGAGCGGCGGCTCGCTGAAACTGAGTATGCCGCTGAAATCGCACAAGCGCTCAGTGGTCCGGAAGTCGCCGTCGGACCCGGCTCGGCTCAGACGGATCCCGAGGGCCTGTTACGGACCAGCTACAAAGTCGGCCTAGCTATCCGCACGGTGATAGGTCGACGAATCGTGGAGCGCGCTGAACAATACGCGCGACAGAAAGGGGGGAATTCCGTCAAGACGCTGCTGGCGGATGGCGATCCCGCTGTCATGATCGTCGATACCGCCGATAGGGAAAATCCTGACCTCCTGATTATGGGTAGTCGTGGTCTCAGTGAGATCCGGGAGCTGTTTATGGGCAGCGTGTCCCACAAGGTCAGCCATTCGGCGCCGTGTTCAGTGCTTATCGTGAAGCAGTGACCCTTATATGCGCAAAGACCAGTTGCTGACCGCGCGCCGGAGCCGGCAGCCGGGGAGCCAACTGTGGCGATAAAGGACATTCTCGTGCAGGTCGACGGCGGGAAGTCCGCCCCGGCGCGCTATGCGGCCGCCACCGAACTTGCGCGGACCCACGGCGCCCATGTCACCGGACTGTGCCTCGCGATCGAGCCGGCGGTGCCCGCTACGATTCTCGGCATGGTTCCGCCGGAGCTGACCGCCAGTCAACGCGAGGCAGTCCGCGAGCTAGGCGAGACCGCCATCGCCGCGTTCCACCTGGCGCTGGAGAGGACCGGGACCTCCGGCGAGGAACGGCTCGTGCAGGTGCGCAACTTTGACGCTGTCGATGTCTTCATTCAGCACGGCCGGCACAGCGATCTAGTCATCCTGGGGCAGCAAGATCCAAGCGATATTCTGCAGGTGGCCCAGAGCTTTCCGGCTGACGTCCTCCTGGGCTGCGGGCGCCCCGGCATCGTCATTCCTTATATCGGCACGCCGTCGGTCTTCGGCCAGCAGGTGCTGGTGGCATGGGACGGTGGCCGCGAAGCGGCGCGCGCCATCAACGATGCCATGCCGCTGCTGGAGCGCGCCCACTCCGTCACCGTCCTCTCCGTGAATCCAGACCTATCGAGCGACGGTGAGCGCGATCCAGGCGCCGATATTTCGCTCCATCTTGCACGCCACGGCGTCAAGGTGACGGCGGCGCGGACGATCGCGCGGGAGACAACCGTGGGCCACGCAATTGTAGACACGTCCGTCAGCGACGTTATCCTGGCCGACATCGCCGACAATGACTTCGATCTGCTCGTGATGGGTGCGTACGGCCACTCGCGGCTACGCGAGTGGGTCCTCGGCGGTGTTACGCGGGATCTCCTCGCGCACATGACGGTTCCCGTCTTCCTGTCGCATTGAGTGACCGACCCACCCCGTGCCAGACTCGCCCGCGCCCTGCAGCGACGATGGCCCGCTGAGCCCAACGGTGGATCGATTCCGGACGGGCGACCTCAACCTTGCGACTCGAGAGCCGCCAAAGCCGCCTTCGTCATCCACAGGAAGGCGTCCGCTTCGTACCGGTCCCGGACTTGAGGTCGGTCGCCGACGGCCACAGCGGCTTTGCGATCGACGTTGCCGCGGCGTGGGCTGAAGCGCTCTCCTGGCGCAGACCATCCCGCGGTAATCCTCACGATGGAATATCGATGGGCGTCATCGAAAGCGATGTCCTCGGCGACAGCGTTGCTGGGTCCGGGGCAGTTGATACAGGCCATCGCGTCAGTCGCGGCTCATCGGTGTCGACCTCTTTCGGTAGGCGCGCAAGTTCGTGATGCCCTGGACGGCGAATTTCGGTTTCGCGATGACCTCACATGGGGGCGGAGCGGCCGTGGCCGCTCCGCGAGGTTTGAGGTCACTCGGCAACGGTGCTATCGCTGCCGCTTAGTGGCGCTGTTCCGGCGTCAGCGTCCTCAGCGAGAAACGCCGGCAAGTCGGCGGCGGGCTCGGCAACGGCTGTGTCGGCCGCTGGTGTGCGCAGCGGCTCGGGCAACCAGCCGGTGCCGGCCAGGAGTCGTTCGGCCTCCTTCGCCATATCCGGCTTCTTAAGGTGATCGATGAGCTGGGCGGTGGCCTCATCCTTCGCCTCGCGCACCGCCTCGAGGATGCGGGCCTTGGTGACCCCGCCGAGATAATTGTCGACGGTCGGCGTCCAGCCGGCCGCAGCCATGTCGAGGCCGACCGCCTGGGCGACCCGGTCGCCATGGGCGATGGCGTCAGGCCGGCGATGCCACGGCTCCTTCACGACATTGACGGTGAGCGCCGCGCAATGAGCGAACAGCCTGTCGCGGCTGTCGCCATCGAACCCCATCAGTGCATCCCAAAGTCCTGCGGGGTCTTCGGGAAGCTGCTGTGCCCAACCCTGGTGGCACGCCTCGATCGCCTTGGCCGAGGCGGTGTCGTTGAGGCCCGGCGCCTGCACACTGAAGCCGGCGCTCTTGGCGGTGATCTCGAGGCAGGTGTTCGAGGCATAGCGATAGAAGGTGCCGAGGCAGAGTGCGTGGAGCACGGCAACGAAGGCCGTGGCCGGATCATCGGCGAGCGCGTCGCGCAGCGCGAGCGTCCGGTGAGCCGTCAGCTCGGTGACGAGGCGATCCGCCAGGGGCTTGACGCCGTCGTCTTCGTCCGGCGCATCGGCTTCGGGCATCGCGCCATTGCCGCCCACCATGATGACTGTGCGGACAGTCCCGGGGTCGCCGCCATCAGGTGTTGCGCCATCGGTGTCGCCTTCGGTTTCGACCGGCGCCTCATCTTCGGGACGGACATAGCCGCGCTCGACCCGGAGCGAGCCATCGGCATCGATGCTGACGAAGACGCCGGCGCGGGCGATCTCGGCCGGGTCATAAGCGACGGTCCGGTTCTCGAACGCCTCCAGCGCGGTCTCGATCTCGCCGAGGCGCCGGTCGATCTCATCCGGGAGCTCCTCGGCCTCGGCGTATTCCGCTTCGAGCTTCTCGTACTCGGCGGGTAGCACCTCACGCCTTGCCTGCTCCTCCTCTGTGAGGGCGACCGTCTCGCCGGCGAGCCGGCGCAGACCGGCTGTGTGGCCGTAGGAGAACTCGATGGCGACCTCGATCCATTTCCAGCCCTCGGCGCGGATCGGTTCGGCGGCGGCGGTAAGCTTCTCGACAGCCAAACGGTCGAGCAGCGCCGCGTCTTGCAGCCAGCCGCCCTGATCCGGCTCGAAGAGGTCACGGAGAACCGCGCCGCCTGCCGCCTCAAAGGCATCGACGCCGATGAACTGCGCCCGCTTGTCGGAGGCGCGGACGGTGCCCTCGGTGAGCTGGCGGCGAATGTAATAGGCCTCCTTGTTGTAGGAGCGGGCGAGTGCGTCCCACACCTGCTCCTGGCGCGCATGGTCGTTGGTGACCGTGAAGGCCATGAGCTGCTCGAGGGTCATCGCATCTTCGGCATAGAGGTCGAGGAGCTTGGGCGAAACGGCGGCGAGCTTGAGGCGCTGCTTCACCACTGCCGGACTGACGAAGAAGTGGGCCGCGATCTCCTCCTCGCCGAGACCCGCCTCGCGCAGGCGCTGGAAGGCCCGGAACTGGTCGAGCGGGTGCAGCGCCACGCGCTGGATGTTCTCGGCGAGACTGTCTTCCTCGGCGAGTCCGCCCTCGCGCACGACGCAGGGCACGGGCTGGGTTCTCGCCATCCGCTTCTGCTTCACCAGCAGCTCGAGGGCGCGGTACCGGCGTCCGCCGGCGGGCACTTCGTACGTGCCGGTCTCATTACCGTCGGCGCCGCGGACCGGCCGCACACTCAGGCTTTGCAGCAGGGTGCGGCGGGCGATGTCCTCCGCGAGTTCCTCGATCGAGATGCCCGCCTTGACGCGGCGGACGTTGGACTGGGGGAGAACGAGTTGGTTGAAGGGAATGTCCTGGGACCGGCTCAGGACGAGCTTGGGATTTGCCATATCGGGTCTCCGCGACGGGCCGGCCGGAGCCTTTCTCGCGACCTCCAAGCCCGTCGCCAAGATCCCTTCGTCCTTTTGCTCTTCGGACCCCGGTCACTGCGCGACATCATCGGCGGACGCAGGTCGGTGTTCCGCATGGAGTATCCTTGCGAAAGCCCCGACGGGCTCCGCTGGTTTCAGCTGCGGGTAACGCGGCCGCGTGCGGCGCAGACGGCGCGCATCGTCGTTGCCCACGAAGACATAACCGAAGTCAAGCAGGCGCAGGAGGCGCTAGTCTAGCGCGCCTGAGCGCGCGCCTTATCCAGGTGCGCGACGATGAACGGCGCGCCATCGCGCGCGAGCTGCACGACACCACGGCCCAGAGCCTGCTGGCCATCACCCTGAACACGGCCCGGCTGCGCGAGCCGCTTAGCAGCGCCAGCGAGCCGGTTCGGCGGATTCTGGCAGAGACGGTGGAACTGGCCGAACAGTGCCTACAGGAGGTACGGACCTTGTCATACCTTCTCCACCCGCCGCTGCTTGACGAGATGGGATTGGCTTCGGCGCTCCGCTGGTTTGCCAAGGGCTTTTCCGAGCGCAGCGGCATCGCGGTTGATGTGCGCGTCGCGCAGGACAATGGCGCGGCGCTGGGGCGCGAGGTGGCGACGGCGCTCTTTCGGGTTGCGCAGGAGGCGCTGTCGAACGTGCACCGCCATGCCGAGAGTCCCTCGGCCTGCATCAGCCTGCAGACGACCGGAGAGTCCATTCAACTCGAGGTGACGGACCGCGGCCGGGGATTGCGCGACCGGTCGGAGTTGGTCTCGGATCTGGTGGCGACCGGCGTTGGCATCTCCGCCATGCGGATCCGGCTCGAGCAGTTCGGCGGCCGGCTCGAGATCTGGTCCGGTCCATCGGGCACTCGCGTCACCGCGACCGTGCCTAGCGCCCGCAATGAAGCCGCGCCGGCACAGCCGGATCGGCCCGCGCCGGAGCAGCCTGCACCGAAGCGACGGAGGGGGCGCGATGCTCCGCATTCTGCTCGCCGATGACCACAGCATCGTCCGGCGCGGCCTCAAGGAGCTGCTGGAGGAACATGCCGGCTGGAGCGTTTGTGCCGAGGCGGCCACCGGCCGCGAAGCGGTCGAGCTGGCGATTGAGCATCGGCCGCAAATCGCCGTGCTCGATCTGTCGATGCCCGAGCTGAACGGCCTCGAGGCCACGCGGCGGATCCGCCAAGCCGTGCCGGACACCGAGGTGCTCGTGTTCACCATGCATGAAAGCGAAGACCTAGTCCGGGAGGTGCTGGCCGCCGGCGCTCGCGGCTACCTGCTGAAGTCGGATGCGGCCGATCAGCTGGTCCCGGCGGTAGAAAGTCTGGCCAAACACCGGCCGTTCTTCAGCGGACGTGTTTCCGAGGTCGTCCTCGATGGCTTTTTAAAGGCCGGCAATGCTGAGGGCGCTTCGTCGGCGCTGCAAAAGCTGACCTCGCGCGAGCGAGAAATCCTCCAGTTGCTAGCCGAGGGCCAGAGCAACAAACACATCGCCAAGCTGCTTGAACTGAGTGTCAAGACGGTCGAAACGCACCGCGCCGCCGTGATGCGCAAGCTGGAGCTCGGCTCCCTCCCCGACCTCGTCCGCTTTGCTATCCGCAACCGGGTCATTCAGCCATAGTATTCTTGGTGTCTGCGCGATTCACGTTCGGCGCCGATCGTGACCCTGAATGAATCATAGGCTTAGCGATAGTTAGGGTAGGATCACTGTTCGGAGTTTCGGCCATCCGAACAGGTTTGAACGCTGACCGTTCGGCCCCGATCACCATGTCGGGAGTGCCCGCAGCTCGCAGCCCTCGCGTCGTTGGCAACGCAACCATGGATCGAGCCGCATCTCATCCTCTGAGGCAGATCATGGCTCGGCTTCGGTCAGAGGCGCCTGAGGCGACTCACTCGCTTGGGCTTGCTCGCTCGCAGTCAGAACGGCGACGCTGCGGTGTGGCGGATGAAGAGTTTTCGGACGATATTTTCTAACCGGTGTTGCGATCTTCCGTATTTTTTCCGTACGCCACCGAGGCTCCCGCTAAGTTATTGATTTTGTGGCGTCCCCAACGGGAATCGAACCCGTGTCTTCACCGTGAAAGGGTGATGTCCTGGGCCTCTAGACGATGGGGACGAAAGGCCGCGGAACCTCTAGCGCCCGGCGGCGCGAATTGCAATCGGGATCGCGGCGTGGCCCGGCGTTGTCAAGCGGCGCGGATTTTGCCATACGCATCCGTCCGGCCGGGCCGGCCCGGCTTCCGCCGCGGCCGACCGTCCATCACTCGCCCCAGGGGAGAACCATGAGCGTCAAGCGTATCGGCAGCGGCCCGCGCATGAGCCAGGCCGTCGTCCACGGCAATACCGTCTATCTCGCCGGCCAGGTGGCCGAGAAGCCGGTGCCCTCGGTCAAGAAGCAGACCGAGCAGATCCTGAAGTCCATCGACAGGCTCTTGAAGCAGGCCGGCACCGACAAGTCGAAGATCGTCTCCGCCAACGTCTGGCTTTCGGACATCCGCACCTTCGACGAGATGAACGCCGCCTGGGACGCCTGGGTGTCGAAGGGCAACGCGCCGGCGCGCGCCACCGTCGAGGCCAAGCTGGCGGCCACCCAGTTCCTGGTCGAGATCATGGTGCAGGCCGCGCTCTGATTTCGGCTGCGGCGCCGGGCGGGGCTAGCCGGCCGGCGCCGCGTCCTCGATCACCAGCTGTACGCCTTCGCGGTCCTGCCAGTTGTCGGCCCGCAACGTGCCGACGAAGTGGAGCGGCGCGCCGCCGCCGCGGAGCAGCGCCTGGCCCAGCGCCGTGCCGCTGCTGCGGAACGCGATCGCCTTGAGGCGGCCGCCGTTGCCGGCGGCGACGACGCGGACATGGCTCTCGCCGACGACGTCGCTCTGCACGACCCGCAGATCCGGAACGGCGAAGCGCGGCTCCGCGTTGCCCGCCCCGAACGGGCCCAGCCGCGTCAGCAGCCGCGCCAGCTCCGGGGTCACCGCCGCCGGGCTCAGCACGCCGTCGATGTAGAGCTGCGGCACGATCGGCCCTCCGGCCGCGGCGGCCAGGCGGGCATCGAGAAACGCCGTCAGCGCCGGGATGCGGTCGGCCGCGACGGTGAAGCCGGCCGCCATCCGGTGGCCGCCGCCATTGACCAGCAGGCCGGCCTGCCGCGCCGCCAGAATGGCGCTGCCGAAATCGATCCCGTTGACGGAGCGCGCGGAGCCCTTGCCGATGCCGTCCGCCACGGCGATGACGCAGGCCGGCCGGTTGTAGCGTTCCTTCAGCCGCCCGGCGACGATGCCGATGACGCCGGGATGCCAGCCCTCGCCGCTCGCCGCCACCAGCGCGCCGTTCGGGGCGCGCGCCTCGACCTGCGCGATCGCCGCCTCGAGCACCGACTGCTCGAGCACCTGCCGATCGGCATTGAGCGCGTCGAGCTGGCGGGCGAGCGCGGCCGCTTCCGCCGGATCCGCCGTCGTCAGCAGCCGGACGCCGAGGTCGGCGACGCCGACGCGGCCGCCGGCATTGATGCGCGGCCCCAGCACGAATCCGGCATGGTAGGCGCCCGGCGGTTCGCTGAGGCCGGCGACATCGGCAAGCGCCGCCAGTCCGAGGTTGCCGCGCCGGGCCATGAACTTGAGTCCCTGCCCGACCAGCGCGCGGTTGATGCCGGTGAGCGGGACCACGTCGCAGACCGTGCCGAGCGCCACCAAGTCCAGCCATTGCAGCAGGTCGGGTTCCGGCCGCGTGGCGCCGTACCAGCCGTGCTGACGCAGCGCCCGATTGAGGGCGACGACCAGGAGGAAGGCGACGCCGACGGCAGCGAGCTGGCCATGCCCGGAGGATTCGTCAAGCCGGTTCGGATTGACGACCGCGACGGCGGCCGGCAACTGCGCCTCCGCCGTGTGATGGTCGAGGACGATGACGGAAAGGCCGGCGGCAGCGGCTTCGGCAAGCGGCGCAACTGCGGTCGTGCCGCAGTCCACCGTGACGACCACGGCCACCCCCTCGCGCCGCAACTGCAGGAGCGCCGGCGCATTCGGGCCGTACCCTTCGCGCAGGCGGTCGGGAATATAGAGGCGGACGACGATGCCGATGGCCGCAAAGAAGCGATGCAGCAGGGCGGCCGACGTGGCGCCGTCCACGTCATAGTCGCCGAAGACCGCGATGGGTTCGCCGGCGGCGATCGCCTGCACCAGCCGCTCCACCGCCGCGTCCATGCCCAGAAATCGCGACGGGTCGGGCAGCAGCGCGCGCAGCGTCGGGCTCAGGAAGACGTCGGCGCTGTCGGCCTCCACGCCGCGGGCGGCCAGCAGGCGGCCGAGCATCTCAGGCACGCCGAGGCGCTGCGCCATCGCCAGCCCCATGCGGTCGTCGGTCCCGCGCTGATGCCAGCGCTTGCCGCTGAGCGAACGCTCGATCCCAAGCAACGCCGATTCCATGGCACCAGTAGGTAGCAGATTCGCGCCGGCGGAAGTGGATTCCCGATCCGGTGTGCCGCCTACGGCGCGAATCCGATCTTGCGCTCGAAGTTGTGGTGCGCCTCGATGACGCGCACCGTTCCCGTCTTCGAGCGCATGACGATCGAGTGCGTGGAGGCGCCGCCGGGCACGCGCCTGACGCCGCGGAGCATGGCGCCGTCGGTGACGCCGGTGGCGGCGAACATCACGTCGCCGTGCGCGAGGTCGAGCATGTCGTATTTGCGCGCCAGATCGGTGATGCCGCAGCGCTGGGCGCGGCCGCGCTCGTCGTCGTTGCGGAACAGCAGGCGTCCCTGCATCTGGCCGCCGATGCAGCGCAGGGCAGCGGCGGCCAGCACGCCTTCCGGCGCGCCGCCGCTGCCCATATAGATGTCGACGCCGCTGCCCGGCTGCGAGGTCGCGATGACGCCGCTCACGTCGCCGTCCGAGATCAGCATGATGCGCGCGCCGGCCGCGCGCACGCGCGCAATGAGCTCGGCGTGGCGCGGGCGGTCGAGGATGCACGCGACGATGTCCGAGACGTCCACCGTCTTCGCCTTGGCCAGGTTCTTCAGGTTCTCTTCCGGCCTGGCGTCGAGATCGACGACCCCCTCCGGCAGCCCGGTGCCGACGGCGATCTTGTCCATGTAGACGTCGGGGGCATTGAGGAAGCCGCTCTCCGCCGCCATCGCCACGACCGCCAGGGCGTTGTGCCCACCCTTGGCCGTGATCGTCGTACCCTCGAGCGGATCGAGGGCGATGTCGACCTTGGGGCCGCCCGAGCCGACCTTCTCGCCGATGAACAGCATCGGCGCCTCGTCGCGCTCGCCCTCTCCGATCACCACGGTGCCTTCGATCGCGAGACCGTTGAGGGCGCGCCGCATGGCATCGACAGCCGCCTGGTCGGCCGCCTTCTCGTCGCCGCGCCCCATCAGCCGAGAGGCCGACAGCGCCGCCGCCTCAGTGACGCGGACGACCTCGAGCGCCAGATTGCGATCGATATGCATCGGCTTCGACATCGCTTTATCCTCTGCTGCAAAGGCCGCCATCATAGCGCGGCGGTGCTTCGCTCGTCACAACGTCTCGATGCGAATCATGTGCGGCGGCTCGAGGACCGTCCCCAGCCGGGCGATGCGCGCGAGCGCGCGACGCATCGAGGCCTCCTCGGTGTCATCGTGGGTGGTGAGGACGACCGGCACGGCTTCGTTGGGCGCCCGGCCACGCTGCAGCATCGACTCGAGCGATACCTGTTCGTCGCGCAACGCGGCGGTCACGTCCGCGATCACGCCCGGCCGGTCGACAACCATAAGCCGCACATAGTAGGCGCCGCGATGCCGTTCCATCGGCGAGGGCGCCAGCGGCTTCAGCTGCGACGCCGGTACCGAGAAGGTCGGCAAAGCCCGGTCGCGCGCGATGTCCATGAGATCGGCGACCACCGCGGAAGCCGTCGGACCGGCGCCGGCGCCACGCCCCTCGACGACGTTCTGGCCGACGGCATCGCCCTCGGTCACGACCGCGTTGAAGACCCCCTCCACATGCGCCAGCGGCGTGCCGATCGGCACCATGCAGGCATGCACGCGCTGCTCGATGCCGTGTTCGGTCGGGCGCGCCAGGCCCAGAAGCTTGATGCGATAGCCCAGCTCCTCCGCATAGGCGATGTCCATGGCGGAGACGTTGCGGATGCCCTCGACATGCACGCCGGCGAAGTTCACCTCGCAGCCGAAGGCGACGGCGGTCAGGATGGCGAGCTTGTGCGCCGCATCGACGCCGTCGACGTCGAAGCTCGGGTCGGCCTCGGCGTAGCCCAGGCGCTGTGCCTCCGCGAGCACATCCGCGAACTCCCGGCCGGTCCGGCGCATTGTCGTCAGGATGTAGTTGCAGGTACCGTTGAGGATGCCGTAGACGCGCTCGACCCGATTGGCCGCCAACCCTTCGCGCAGCGCCTTGATGATGGGTATGCCGCCCGCGACCGCCGCCTCGTAGGCAAGGGTAACGCCCGCCACCTCTGCCGCCCGCGCCAGCGCCGTCCCGTGATGAGCAAGCAGCGCCTTGTTGGCGGTCACGACATGCTTGCCCCCGGCAATCGAACGCTCGACGAGTTGCTTGGCCACACCGTCGGCGCCGCCGATCAGCTCGACGACGACATCCACGCTGGCGTCGCCCGCCAGCGCCAGAGGATCGTCGCACCAGCGCAGGCCCGACAGGTCGATGCCGCGGTCGCGACCGCGATCGCGCGCCGACACCGCGCCGATGACGATCGACCGGCTGCAACGCTTGGCCAGGAGGTCGCCATGCTGTTGCAGCAGCCGCACCGTCCCGGCACCGACGGTGCCGAGACCGGCTACGCCGATGCGCAACGGCGCGTTCATCTCTGCATGTCGAATGCTGGGGCCCCGACCTACGGACCGATATACACCTCGACGCGCCGGTTGGCGGCGACGCCGTTCGGCTGCGTCTCGTCGTAGGTGGCACCGCCGGTGGTCGTCTCGAGGACGCGCGCGGGCACGCCCATCCCGATGAGCGCCTTGGCGACGGCGTCCGCGCGTCCCAGCGCGGTATCGAACTGGCTGGCGCCGCCGGCGCCAGAACCAGCCGCTGCCTCCGTTGCGCTGGCGTGGCCGACGATGCGCAGGCGGCTGCTGCGCTCCTTGGCGTATGCCACTGCGACGTCATGAAGAACCGCCCGATCGTGATCGGTCAGGTTGGTCGACGCCGGGGCGAAATAGATGAGCGCCGTCGCCGTTCCGAGATCGGCCGGCAAGGCCGCGATCTGCGGGGGGGCCGGTGGCGCCGCGGCATCCGCGCCCGTCTGGGCGGCCGCCGCGCCGGCGGCCGGGGCCGCACCTTGGTCCGCGGCCTTCGGCTCCGGCGGCGGCGGTGCCGCGGCCGGAACGTTGGCGGTCTCCTCGCCGAGCGACTGATCTGTGTACTCGGCATGCGACCGGTCGGCCATCAACCCCTGGACCAGCTTGTCGCGGTCGATCTTCGGCGTCGACGGCGGCGGCTGGTCCGGGACCGATGCGAGATTCGGGAAGCTGGCCGGTTGGCCGCTGCTGTCGCTTGGCGCGGCGGTCGTAGAGGGCGGCGGCGAAGATTGATCGCTGCTGCCGCCGAACCAGCTGCACCCGGCGGTCAGCAGGCCAAACATCGCCGCGACGGGGACGAAGCGCCGCACGGCGCAACGCTTTCCGTCAGTGCTGGCCGGCACGACATGAAGGAACATAGGACTGCAGCTCTCCCCGTCTTAAGGTTGTCACGCCCCGCGGTGCAGCGTATTTTGCGGCTCCCAACCGGCGGCCGCAACGGGGATGCGGTCCCCGAAAAAGCGAGCGCGATCATAGGGAACGTAGCATGACCGATCAACAGGGTGCGGAGGGCTTGGTCCCCGACCCTATCGAATTTTCCCGGGCCATGGCGAACCTGGCCGAACGCTCGCAACGCATCGTCGCCGATTTCCTCTCGCACCAGACCGGTGACGGGCTCGGCATGGCCGACCCGCTCAACATCGGCACGGCTTTCCTCGAGATGACGACGCGGCTCATGACCGATCCGGCCAAGCTCCTGCAATCGCAGATGAGCCTGTGGCAGGCGCACATGGATCTCTGGCAGTCGGCGGCGCTGCGCATGATGGGCGACGCCAATGCCCGCGCCGCCGAGCCCGCCCCGGACGACCGCCGCTTCAAGGACGCGGCCTGGGAGGAGAACCAGCTCTTCGATTTCATCAAGCAGTCCTACCTCCTGAGCGCCCGCTGGCTGCAGCAGACGGTGCGCGAGGTCGACGGCCTCGATGAGAAGACGGCGCAGAAGGTCGACTTCTATACGCGCCAATTCGTCGACGCCATGGCGCCCAGCAATTTCGTGTTGACGAATCCGGAAGTTCTGCGGGCCACCGTCGAAAGCGGCGGCGAGAATCTCTGCAAGGGCCTGCAGAACCTGCTCGAGGACCTCGATCGCGGCAAGGGCAAGCTGCATATCCGGATGACCGACCTCGAGGCCTTTCGCATCGGCGAGAACATCGCGGTCACGCCGGGCAAGGTCGTCTTCCAGACCGACCTGATGCAGCTGCTGCAGTACGAGCCGACCACCGAAAAGGTCTACAAGCGGCCGCTGCTGATCATCCCGCCCTGGATCAACAAGTATTACATCCTCGACCTGCGCGAGAAGAACTCCTTCATCAAGTGGGCGGTCGGCGAAGGCTTCACGGTCTTCGTCGTATCCTGGGTCAATCCCGACGAGAAGCTCGCCGACAAGAGCTTCGAGGACTACATGCTCGAAGGACCGCTCGCCTGCTTGGATGCGATCGAGAAGGCGACCGGCGAGCGGGACTGCAACGTCATCGGCTACTGCCTCGGCGGCACGCTGCTCGCGGCGACGCTGGCCTACATGGCAGTCAAGAAGGACAAGCGCATCGCGTCGGCGACGTTCTTCACCACGCTCGTCGACTTCAAGGAGCCGGGCGAGCTCGGCGTCTTCATCGACGAGGAGCAGCTTGCCGCCCTCGAAACGCGCATGAACGAGAAGGGCTATCTCGAAGGCAGCGCGATGGCGAACACCTTCAACATGCTGCGCGCCAACGACCTGATCTGGTCCTTCGTCGTCAACAACTATCTCCTGGGCAAGGACCCCTTCCCGTTCGATCTGCTGTACTGGAACTCCGATTCGACGCGCATGCCCGCGGCGATGCACAGCTTCTACCTGCGCCGCATGTACCAGGAGAACAAGCTCATCGAGCCGGACGGGCTGACGCTGTCCGGCGTCCCGCTCGACCTGACGAAGATCAAGCTGCCGGTCTACATCCTGTCGGCGCGCGAGGACCATATCGCGCCCTGGCGCACGACCTACACGGCCACGCAGATCTACAAGGGTCCGGTGCGGTTCGTGCTCGGCGCGTCCGGCCATATCGCCGGCGTCGTCAACCCGCCGGCCGCCAACAAATACAGCTACTGGACCAATGACAAGAACCCGCCGGACCCGCAGGCCTGGCTGGCCTCCGCCAAGGAGCATGCCGGCTCCTGGTGGCCGGACTGGGCCAAGTGGGTCGCCGCCCACAGCGGCCCGAAAGTGCCCGCCCGCAAGCCCGGCGGCGGCAAGCTGAAGGCCATCGAAAACACGCCGGGGTCCTACGTCAAGGTGCGCCTGCAATAGCGGAGCGTCCCGGCGGCAATCCCATGCCGCGGGTCGACGCTCCGTACCTGCCTCTTGGAATCATCCCAAATTTCGTGTTTGCTCTCTGCCGCGCGTGGGTATGACGCAACAGGGCGCGAATTCGGCAAAAGGCGCCTGGTCATGACCACCCCTCCTTCGGGGTCATGATTGCCGAGCAATGCAGCTCAAGATCTGCGTTAGCTTGTCAAAACAGCGGGAGGGAACCCAAGATGCGCGTCAGTAGGACGAGTCTCCTGGCCACGGCAAGCGTGGCCATGCTTGCATTGTTCGCCGGCATCGCTCCTTTACATGCCGATGACGTTACGTTCGACAGAATCCTGCACGCCGAGAAGAACCCCGGCGACTGGCTCACCTATCACGGCAGCTACCAGGGCTGGCATCACAGCGCGCTCAACCAGATCAACACGCAGAACGTCGGGCAGCTCAAGGTGGCCTGGATGCATCAGCCTGGACGCGCCACGCGCGGCGTCCAGTCGATGCCGATGGCGGCCGACGGCGTGCTCTACTATTCGAGCTCCTACAGCAAGGTCTACGCGCTCGACGGCGCCACCGGCGAAGTGCGCTGGGCCTATACGCCGCAACTCGACGAGGACCTCGTCGCCCGGCAGACCCATTCGCCATACAACCGCGGCATGGCGATGGGCAATGGCAACCTCTACATCGGCACCGTCGACGGCCGCCTGATTGCCCTCGACATGAAGACCGGCACGCCGGTGTGGGATACCAAGCTGATCGACTCGCAGAAGCTGACGGTCGGCTTCACTGGCGCTCCGCTCTTCGTCAAGGACAAGGTGATCATCGGCAGCCAGGGCGGAGAGTGGCCCGGGCGCGGCCCGATCTTCGGCGTCGACGCGAAAACCGGCGAGAAGAAGTGGGAGTTCTTCACCGTCGCCGGCACCGACGAAGCCATGAAGACCTGGGGCAACGAGAGCTGGCGCACCGGCGGCGGCGGCGGCTGGATGCCCGGCACCTACGACGCCGAGACGAACAGCGTCTGGTGGGGCACGGCCAACCCGGCGCCGCTCTACGACTGGGGCGGAGCCGACTGGAAGACCAGCGGCGCGCGTCCGGGCGACAACCTCTACACCAGCTCGGTCATCGCGCTGGATCCGGACACCGGCAAGCTCAAGTTCTTCCACCAGGAGCTGCCGCATGATGCCTGGGACTTCGACAGCGCCGTCGGCGAATTCGTCGCCATCGATCAGGGCGGCAAGAAATACTTCGTGCATCCGAACAAGGGCGGTTTCGCCTTCGTCTACGACCGCGCCGACGCGTCGGTGCAGAACGTCTACAAGCTCGCCGACAACATCAACTTCGTCCAGGACATCAAGCCCAACGGCGAACTCGTCGGTCGGCGCGACATGGCGGCGGGCGCTCAGAAGGGTCTGTGCCCGGCCATCAACGGCGGCGTCAGCTGGAACTCCGGAACCTACGATCCGGATACCGGGCTGTACTACAAGATCGGCAACGAGTGGTGCATGGATCTGACGGTCCAGAAAACCACGCCGGTGACCGAGCCGCAGGTCCAGCTTAACATCGCTGCCGACTTCACGATCACCGATCCGCCCGGCGGCAAGGCCTACGGGCACCTCGACGCCCGCGATCCGATCAGCGGCAAGATCGCCTGGACGGTGAAGTTCCCCGAGCCGCCTCTGGCAAGCCTGCTGTCGACCGCCGGCGGCCTTGTCTTCGTGCCGGATACCCGCGGCTGGCTCCATGCCTATGATGCCAAGGACGGCAAGGAGCTGTGGAAGGCCAATGACGGCAACCAGCACAATGGCGGCATCATCAGCTACGAGGCCGGCGGCAAGCAGTACATCGCCACGGTCACGGGCGGCCCGAGCCTCGTCGGCGAAGGCTATGCCAAGCTGTTCGGCGGCCCCTACAAGACCATGGAGAAGGATACAGGCTCGCTGGTCGTGTACAGCCTGCCGTAACCTCTGGCCGGAAGGGGCGGGACCGCGAGAGTCCCGCCCCTCTTATCCAACCATCGTTCCCGAGCTTCGAAGCACAATGCAGGTCAGAAGTGCCGCCGTGATCTTTCTGGCCGCCGCGCTGTGCCTTGCGACCGGTGCCCTGGATCCGCCGTCTTCACGGGCTCAGGCCACAAGCGCCACGACGCCGGACAATTCCTGGGACCTGTCCGACGGCGATGCGGAGCGCGGCAAGCAAACCTTCGCCAACAATGGCTGCGGCTGGTGCCACGAAGGCGGCGGCCGCCAGGCCGGCCGCGGGCCGCAGCTCATGAACACCACGCGTTCGGACGTCTTCATCGCCACCCGCATCCTCAACGGCAAGCCGGGGCGCATGCCGGCCTTCGGCGGCTCCTTCGACGAAGACCAGATCAAGGACCTCATCGCCTTCATTCACGCCATCAAGCCGGAGGCCACGCAATGATCGGCCGACGTCTGGCGATCGCAGGCATCGCCGCGCTGTCTGCCTTGGCCGCGCAGTCTTCAGACCTCGCCGCCCGTCCCCTCGCCTCGATCAAGGAGCACGGCAGCATCATGGTCTGCGCCAATCCGAACGCCCTGCCCTACGCCGCGAAGAAGGGTGATCGGCAGGGGGTGCAGATCGAGCTGGCTAAGGCGCTGGCCGATCAGCTCGGCGTCGGCCTGGAGGTCGGCTGGGTCGTCTTCCCCTTCGAGATCCAGCGGGTCGACTGCGACATCGTCCTCGACTCGATCGTCGACAAGGAGGTGCAGGACGAGCGGCACGTGCGCCTGTCGGAGCCCTATCAGCAGGGCGGCGTCGCCCTCGCTTTTCGTAGCGGTGTCGCGCCGGTCGCCAGCTATGCCGATCTGAAGCGCGGCCTGCGCGTCGGCGCCATGGTGAGCTCGCTTGCCCGCCTCTATCTCGCCCAGCACGGCATCGACACGATTCCCTATACCTTCGAGGACGAGATGGTCGACGCGGTCGGCAAGGGCGAGCTCGACGTGGCCGCGATTTCGCCGGCCACCATCGGATACTACAATCTGAGCCACCCGGTGGCGCCGCTGCAGTCGACGCTGGCCTTCGCGTCCGTCCCCGACCTCAACTGGTCGGTCGCCGTCGGCATGCGCAAGGCCGACGACGCGCTCGTCGACAGCGTCAATGCCGCCCTGAAGAAGCTCCTCGCCGACGGCACCGTGCACCACATCTACGCCAGCTACGGGATAGAGCAGCGCGCGCCTGAACCTTGAGGGCCGCAGGCCCTACTCAGCTGCGACCTGCCGCCGCTTCGTCTTCGCCACTGCCGGCGGCTTGTGGAAGCGGCCGCCTTTCATGATGGCCAGGAACCGGCCGGCGTCCTGCAGGATCCGGACGTCCGCCAGCGGATCGCCGTCGACCAGCAGCAGGTCGGCGAGATAGCCGGGGGCGACGCAGCCGAGATCATCGGGCCGGCCCATCAGCTGGCCGCCGAGCCTGGTCGCCGCCTGGATCGCCTGCATGGGCGTGAAGCCCAGCAGGTTGACGAAATGCTCGAGGTCGCGGGCGTTGGTGCCCTGCGGGTTGCAGAAGAGGCCGTAGTCGCCGCCCGGCAGCACCCGGATGCCGCGCTTGCGCATCTCGGTGGCGCCGGCGACGAGCGAAGCGAACTCGCGCTCGTTGCGCGCCTGCGTCTTGGCGTCGAAGCGGACGCCGTAGCGGTCGGCCTCGCGGGTGAGCGTGTAGGGAAAGCCGATCGTCGGGCCGACGAAGACGCGATCCTTCGCCGCCTCCAGCATGTCCATCGCTTCGTCGTCGCAGAAGGCCGCGTGATAGATAACGTTGACGCCGTGCCGCAGGCACATCTTGACCGCGCCGGCACTCACGGCGTGCGCCGCCACCACCTTGCCGCGCGCGTTCGCGACCTGCACCACCGCCGCCAGTTCCTCGTCGGTGATGACCGTCGACTCGGATCCGGCGCCCCACTCCTCGAAGCCGCGGTCGCCGGAGACATTCACCTTGAACACGTCCACGCCCTCGCGCGCCGCCATCCGGCAGGCGCGGCGGAATTCGTCCGGTGAATTGCAGGGCACGGTGAAGCGCACGTTGGGCGGCAATGCCACGTCCATCGTGTCGAGATCGCCGAGATTGCCCGAAGGAGTCATCTCTTGCGTCGCAGCCTTGAGCCGCGGGCCCGGAATCCGGCCGGTGTCGATCGCCCGCTTCAGCACGACGTCGAGGCGCGGCTTCGCGGCGGCCGCGCTGAAGCAGCTGGTGAAGCCCTGGTCGAGCAGCAGCTTGGCGTTCTCGATGCAGGCGATGACATGCTCCTCGACGGGGATGCGCGGGAATTCCTCCAGCTCCTTGTTGTTGGTGAAGCTCAGATGCGCATGCGCCTCGATCAGCCCGGGCATCAGCGTGGCGCCGCTGCCGTCGACCGTCTGGGCCCCGTTGGCGGCGAGCCGGCGCGGCACGCGCTCGATCGCCGCGATCCGGTCGCCCTCGACCAGCACGTCGGCCGCATAGGCCGCGTCCGCCGTTCCGTCGATGACGCTGACATTCGTGAACAGGATCCGTTCCATCGCCGCCTCCCGCCCGGAACGCAACTCGATGTGCAAGCCTAGTCCTGCCGTTCCGCGGGAGCAATCGCCGCGACGGCCGTGCACCCGTCAGCCCTACTTGCGCGCCGCTGCGGTCCTGGCCAATCTGGGCGGCACCGATTGCGAGATCGAATGTCTGAGACAACCACCATCTCCGCCGCGCCGCATGCCGAGATCCGCGCGGCCGTCGCCAGGCTCTGCGCCGAGTTTCCCGGCGAATATTGGCGCGAGGTGGATAGCGCGCGCGCCTATCCCAGCGCCTTCGTCCAGACGCTGACGAAGGCCGGCTATCTCGCCTGCCTGGTGCCGACGGCCTACGGAGGAAGCGGACTCGGCATCGGCGCGGCCGCGGCCATTCTCGAGGAGATCCACAAGAGCGGCGGCAATGGCGCCGCGTGCCACGCCCAGATGTACATCATGGGCACATTGCTGCGTCACGGCAGCACGGCGCAGAAGCAACGCTGGCTGCCACCGATCGCGGCAGGCGAGCTGCGCTTGCAGGCGTTCGGCGTGACCGAGCCTTCGGCCGGCAGCGACACCACGGCAATCCGCACCACGGCCATACGTCGGGGCGATCGCTACCTCATCAACGGCCAGAAGGTGTGGACCTCGCGCGCCGAGCACTCCGATCTGATGCTGTTGCTGGCGCGCACGACGCCGCGCGAGCAGGCCGCCAAGAAGACGGCCGGTCTCTCGGTGTTCCTCGTCGATCTTCGCGAAGGCCGCGACTGCGGCGTCACCATTCGGCCGATCCGCACGATGCTCAATCACGCGACGACCGAGGTCTTCCTCGAGAACCTGGAGGTGCCGGCCGAGAACCTCATCGGCGAGGAAGGCAGCGGCTTTCGCTACATCCTCGACGGCATGAACGCGGAGCGGATTCTGATCGCCGGCGAATGCATCGGCGATGCCCGCTGGTTCATCGGCAAGGCCGCCGACTATGCGAAGTCGCGCGTGGTCTTCGGCCGGCCGATCGGGCAGAACCAGGGCGTGCAGTTCCCCATTGCCCGCGCTTACGCCGCAACCGAGGCCGCCGATCTCATGGTGCAACGCGCCGGCACGCTCTACGACACCGGCGAACTCTGCGGCAAGGAAGCCAACATGGCCAAGCTGCTCGCCGCCGATGCGTCGTGGCAGGCGGCCGACATGTGCCTGCAGACGCACGGCGGCTTCGGCTTCGCCACAGAGTACGATGTCGAACGCAAGTTCCGCGAGACCCGTCTCTACCAGGTGGCGCCGGTCTCGACCAACCTGATCCTCTCCTATCTCGCCGAGCATGTCCTCGGCCTGCCGCGGTCCTACTGATGAGCTTCGACATCGGTGCCGCCGCGGCCTTCCTGCACCGAACCGAGGAGCGGGAAGCCGTCGCCCATCCCGAACCGGTCGGCTTGCTGCGTGCGACGCTGGATCATGACGAGCGGAGGATCGCGACCGGCGAGCCGCTGCCGTTGCTCTGGCACTGGCTCTACTTCCCGCCGCGGATCCGGCAGGGCGCGCTCGGCGACGACGGTCACACCCGCGATTCGAGCCTCCTGCCCGACGTGCCGTTCCTGCCGCGCCGCATGTGGGCCGGCAGCCGCCTGCGATCGGACGTCCCGCTTCGGATCGGCGACCGCATCACCCGCCGTTCCGAAGTCATCGGCCTGACGCCGAAGCTCGGCAGCAGCGGGCGCCTGCTCTTCGTCACGATCCGCCATCTGCTGGAGGGCGACACCGGCGGCAACATCGTCGAGGAGCAGGACATCGTGCTGCGCGAACCGACAGGGGGACCGGGATCGCCGCCGAAGCCGGCCGAAGCGCGCGTCGCCGACTTCGAACGCACGCTGGATCCGACGCCGCCCCTCCTCTTCCGGTTCTCCGCGCTCACATTCAATGCCCACCGCATCCACTACGACCACCCCTACGCGACGCAGGTCGAAGGCTATGCCGGCCTCGTGGTGCACGGACCGCTGCTCGCAATGCTGATGCTCGACTTGGTCGATCGCCGGTGGCCGGGCGCTCCGGTCGGGCGCTTCACGTTCAAGGCCGTGAATCCGGCCTTCGTCCCCAACCGGCTCGCCGTAAGAGCGAAGAGCGAAGGTGCCGATCTTG
>Ga0335076_10001934_pt1 | contig 20372 bp, 34 predicted proteins | sample Lox_Sample_25_FD_206717 | JGI IMG/M metagenome (GOLD analysis project Ga0335076, IMG submission 206717) | Soil microbial communities from Loxahatchee National Wildlife Refuge, Florida, United States - Lox_Sample_2.5 | ecosystem: Environmental > Terrestrial > Soil > Wetlands | place: USA...
CAGAAGACAAACTCTCATTGGTTACTAAAATGCCAGCCTTTATGGCAAAGTTATTTTTCCCATGCGCATACCAGGAGATAGTTCAGGTGGGAGAAGTTGTAAAACTATCTCAATTAGATTGGACAATAGTGCGATTTATTGCACCAAACAATAAATCCGAAACTGGAAAAGTAAAAGTGACCTTTGGTGATACAAATATAAGCTGGGGAATTTCTCGTACTGATATTGCAGGTTTCTTATTAACTCAGATAAATGACAAAAAAAATATTCGATCTATGCCGATAATTGGCAGTTAGATATAAAAGAGCCAAATACCAAAATGAAAAAAATACTAACTCTTTTATTTTTTATTTGCTTTTATAAATTATTATTCGCCCAAGCTTATAAGACGTCAAACCCAGACAGTATTAAAATTATAACAACAGACATTACTAACTTTTGGGAAACTTTCGATAAATTGTCCTCGGCTCAAACACTCAATGACACAATTGAGATTGTTCAGAAATATTATTTAGACAAGGCATCTTACGGCTTGCAAGAATATCTGAAAGCATCCAATTCTAATTCAACAAACTTTGCCAATGCGATAAAAAATCATAAAAACTATTTATTATCAATTCGCCAGACGACAAGTTCCATTCAAAACTATAAAACCCAAATTGTTGAAGCAGCAAGAAAACTAAAATCTATATATCCATTAGCTTCTTTTCCACAGATTTATTTTGTGATAGGAAAGTTTGAAGTTGGTGGTACTCAGTTTACTAATTTGCTTTATATCGGAGCAGAGCTTATGTGTGCTTCTTCAACTTCTCCATTACAAGAAATTAAAGAAGATTTGAGACCCATGATTTCTACTATTAACGACTTAGCAACTGTTTGTATTCATGAAACAATACATTATCAGCAAAAGTATCAGGATGCTAAAAACATATTAGATGGAGCTTTGATAGAAGGCGGTGCAGATTTTATTACAAAACAAATCACCGGAAAAACGACAGCGCAATCCTGTTTTGACTATGGATATAAACATGAAAAAGAATTATGGTATGACTTTAAAAATCAAGACACAAGTCAGAATTTTGTAAAATGGTTCGTAAATATTCCGGATACTTTACATCACAGACCGGGGATGTTAGGATACTTTATAGGTTATAGAATTTGTGAAGAATACTACCGTAACGCAGTAAACAAAGTTGATGCTTTGAGGGTGATTATTGAATTGAAAAACCCTACAGACATTTATAAGAAAAGCAAATACACTGGTAACTTAAACCGCAGCTAACAATAGTTTGCCGCAATATGGTTGACGTGCATGGCTTATCAGCATTTGTAACCTGCCTGCCGGCAGGCAGGGATGTCTGACCCGCCCGTACTGCGGCAAGCCGGGCCGTTGGCTGCAATGCTACCATAACTTTGATGTTCAAAGCCAGAATAGTTCAAAATGAAAAAAGAGGAATTAAAAATAGGCACCGGACGCATCGAAACTTTCAGTGATGCCATAATTGCTATTATCATGACCTTGATGATTTTAGAAATTCACTTACCAAAAATTGAAAACACAACTACTGCATCTGAAATCTGGCATCGGCTGGCGAGCATCATACCAAATCTTTTTGCTTATGCATTAAGTTTTGCCGTCTTGGGAGGCTTTTGGGTTAATCATCATCAATTCCTACATGCGGTAGCACGTTCTGATCGAAAATTATTATGGCTCAACCTGCACTTTCTTTTCTGGCTTTCTATCATTCCATTACCAACGGCCTTTCTCGCTGAACATTTTCATAAGCCAGAAGCTTGCGTGGTATACGGTATAAATATGTTAACGGCTGGAGGATCGTTTGGACTAATGAATGCATATGCAGAAAAAAAGAAATTGTTTATTGAAAATTTTTCCTCCAAGGTTCGAAACAGAATAATCAAAATGAATATTTTGAGCACATTTCTTTACATTATTTCCATTTTTATCGGTTACTTATCGATATACATTTCCATAGCTATTTTTGCCTTTGTACCGGCACTTTATCTTATTCCACAAAACGTTGAATTGGAAAAACCAAAACGGACAGTTTAGCAGGGCGTTTTAATATGTTATACTTGTGCAAAACAAAAAGCACTGCAGCCAACATCAGGCTTGCCGCAATACGGCTGACGAATATGGCTTATCATCATTTGTATCCCGCCTGCCGGCAGGCAAGGATGTCTGACCCGATCGTACTGCGGCAACCGGGCCGTTGGTCGCAATTCATTGCAGCTTTTATTTGATATGAAGTTTTATTAGGTCATTTTAAAAAACCGTTCAAGTAGGTCAAAATCGTTGTTGTCTGCATCATCAGGCTAACATGACTTTGTGCAGGTACAATGGCCAATTGCGATTTCGGCATTGGCTGCAGGTCAGCAGAAACACCACCTCCCAGCAATTTATATGTTTTCATCAACTCAATTTTATCCAGCCCATCATTATCACCTGATATAATTAACACAGGCGCAGATATTTTTGCAATATTGGAATCTCCGACATTGAATGGCTCTTTGGCGAAAGCAAACATTTGCTCTAAAAACTTTCTCCATTTTGTTTTATCAGGTGCCACTGCATCGTATGCTGTTTTTAATGGTGTGTTATCAAAAAATTCAGGCTTAAAATTTTTAAGCGCTCCGTTTGCTATGGGTAGGAAACCATCAGTTTTATAAGTAGAAGAAATGATGACTAATTTTCTTAAGCGTTTAGGGCTTTGCACAGCAAACTGGTAAGCCACAGAGCCACCCATACTATATCCTGCTACATCTGCACTGTCTATTTTCAGGTAATCCATTACTTTCTCCACATCTCTTGCTAAAGTAGTAATCGATAATTCTCTATCGGAAAACGGTGTATGTCCATGCCCCTGCATTTCAATGGCAATCACTTTCCTGGTTTTAGACAACTCAGGAATTAATTCGCCCCAGTTCATATCAATTGTATAAAAGGCGCCATGCAATAAAACTAAAGGCTTACCCTCACCATATACTTCGTAATAAACTTTGATACCATTAACAGGTGCGTAACCACTATTGGAAGGTTTAATTTGTTGTCCATTTGATTGAGATGCTACAAACATAATTGCAATTAGTAGTAGCATTAATTTAAGAACGTTGCGTGTGTTGAGTAAATTTTTCATACCGTTATATTAATCATAGACCGAATTGTATTGACGTCATACATAGGCTCTTGCATTATATCAGCGATACCACCGACCGTACTCTCCAGTGCAATAATCACTGTCACAATCCAATAAATAATAATCTGCGTTTTAGTTACTGGGCTTGTAGGGCTCCTGACATGCCGGGTTATCAAACTTTGCATATTAAACTCGAATCAAAATAAATGCCCGTTCTCATCTATTTCACATTCACTTTTCTTTAAAACTATGAATAATAACTGATAATAAACAGGCAAGTCATGTTCTGTCCAATTTTAAATAGAAAAAAAATGATGCTAACATCAGCCGCCGCAAACGGCCGAGGTGCATGGCTTATCATCATTTGTAACCTTCCTGCCGAAGGCAGGTTCATGTCTTCTTTTGTAATTTTGCCTCGCCTTTGGCGTGGCTAAGCCAGCTGCGGGGATTCTGCGGCAAACCGTAGATCGTTAACGGCAATTTTACTGACCTATACCAAGTAATTTACAGAACCATTATGCGTACAATTATATTGACAATAGCCTTTATTTTTTCTCTGACCAATATTTTTGGACAGACAGAAAAACCAAAACTTACAATCTCACATTTAACAGGAAACTTTTATATTTATACAACTTACAACACCTACAAAGGCATTCTAGTGTCAGCAAACGGGATGTATCTTGTAACTAATCATGGCGTTGTTATGTTTGACACACCCTGGGATACAACACAGTTTCAACCTTTACTTGATAGTATAAAATTAAGACACAATAAAAATGTAATGCTGTGTATTGCCACAGATTTTCATGCAGACAGAACTGGCGGACTGGAATATTATAGAAAGCAGGGAATTAAAACTTATACTACAAAACAAATCGATGAATTTTGTGTGAAGAAAGGAATGAAAAGAGCTGAATTTCTAATTTATAAGGATACTTCTTTTACAATTGATCAATATACATTTCAAACTTATTTTCCCGGGCAAGGACATACGGCGGTGAATATTGTTGTCTGGTTTAAGGAGGAGAAAATTCTCTATGGAGGCTGCCTGATAAAAAGTGTGGAAGACGACGACTTAGGCTATCTGGGGGACGCAAATGTGAAAGACTATGCGGCAACCATAAAAAATGTCCAACAGAAATGCCCGAACCCAAAGTTTGTTATTGTAGGACATGGTGATTGGACAAACATAAATTCATTGGGGCATACATTAATGATGGCACAACAAATAAAAAAGAAAAACTACCGTTAACAATTCATTGGCCTCAGTGCGGCGAACAGGCCGCCCACATCAGCATTTGTAATTCTCTTGATGAAATGCAGTGAGCAACCATGCTAAGCCTCAACAATTAATCCTTAATTTAGCTTTGATACCGGCTGGCACGGCGCTATTATCGCGCCTGCAGCAATACCGGCTCCTTGACCGCAATTCTAAGGTGCGAACATTTAAATAACCGTAAATTTTTGACATTTGTGCCATGGCAGGTAACCAAAACTTTTGGGGAAAACATAGGGCAACAATAATTTACAGTATCAGTTTGGCTTTTCTGTTATTCCTGCTGAAATGGCTTGAGCTTCGCCTTATAATATTTAACCATTCGTTTGAAATCTACATCGGATTTATTGCTGTAATTTTTACGGCGTTAGGTATCTGGCTTGCCTTAAAACTTTCAAAACCAAAAGTTGAAACTGTAGTAGTAGAAAAGGAAGTATATATAACACGGAATGAAAACCTGCCTGACCGGCAGGCGGGTTTTATTCCCAATACTTCCCTTATCTCTCAACTGGAACTCAGCAAACGGGAATTGGAAATTTTGAATCTAATGGCACAAGGGCACAGCAATGAAGAAATAGCTTCAAAACTTTTTGTTTCATTAAGCACTGTCAAAACACACAACCAAAATCTTTTCGTAAAATTAGATGTGAAAAGACGGACCCAAGCAGTTGAAAAGGCAAAAAGGTTAAATCTCATCCCTTAAAAACCTCATACTTTGGTACGAAAATAAGCGGGGTTGCGGAAAAATAGCCGAAAGTATGACCGGAAAAAGCCGTGTACTGCCCACATTTGCAATAATAAAAATCAAAAAATGAAAAAGAATATTATCGTCTACGGGCTTATTGCAGGCATTGTTGTTTCCACTTTAATGCTGATTTCTGTCAATAGCATAAGCCATCGTGAAGGCAACTTTGATTATAACAAAGGCTTGCTTATCGGTTATGCTTCCATGCTCATAGCGTTTTCGCTTGTCTTTGTTGGCATCCGCAACTACAGAGATAAATACAATGGAGGAGTGATCAGTTTTGGCAAAGCTTTTAAAATAGGGATCATGATTGTTTTAATTGCATCCACTATTTACGTCATTGCCTGGCTGATTGATTACTTTTTTTTCATCCCTGATTTTATGGAAAAATATTCTGCACACATTATTGATAAGTTGAAAGCAAGCGGGGCAAGTCAAATGGAAATTGACAGGCAAACAAAAGAAATGGCAAACTTTGCCGTCAGTTATAACAACCCATTTTTCAATGCCATGATGACTTACCTGGAAATTGTACCGGTAGGCCTGGTAGTTACGCTAATAAGCTCATTTATTTTGAAAAGGAAATCCCTGCCTGCGGAAGGCAGGAGATAAAAAATAAAATTTTCAATTGAAAAGAGCAGAAGACAGATAAAGGGTAACGCATAAATTTTAATTTCACAATCAATTATAAACAATAAATAAAACTAAAAATGAAAAAAGTCACAGGCATTGGGGGCATTTTTTTCAAGTGTAAAGACCCCAACAAAGTAAAGGAATGGTATAAAACACATTTAGGATTAGTCACAACCGAATGGGGGGTAAATTTTGAATGGCGGGAAGCTGAAGACCCAAGCAAAATGGGTTCTACCGCATGGAGCCCTTTTGCCGAAACAACAAAATATTTTGAACCTTCTACTAAAGACTTTATGATAAACTACAGGGTCGAGAACTTAGAAGCTCTTGTGGAGCATCTTAAAAATGAAGGCGTGACAATTGTGGACAAAATTGAACCCTCTGATTATGGCAAATTCGTTCACATTATCGATGTTGAAGGAAACAAAGTTCAATTGTGGGAACCCGTTGACTGAGAAGACAAAAAGTTGCTGAAGAACAAAATGGTGAGCTACGAAAAAGTACTGCTGCAATAAGGTATTTGTAAAAGCAGAGCAGATACAATTCTAATCCTATACCCAGGCAAATACCAGTCTGTTAGTGGTTAGTGCGACGACATCATTAACAACAAACATATTGACAAAATGAAATAGACATCATTAATAATTTTGGCTATTGCTGCATCTTTTCCTTCAGGTTTCGCATTCCAGACAATACTGACAACGCGAAATACAAGAACATCAATAATAAAAAAAGTAACAGGTATTGGTGGTATTTTTTTCAAATGCAAAGACCCTGGTAAAATGAAAGATTGGTATAAAGTATATCATGATTTATACACAAACCAACTTAGGGCAGTTTTTGAGTGGTATCAGGGTACTGATAACACAAAGAAAGGATTTACTCAATGGAGTCCTTTTAAAGAAAAAACAAAATACTTTGAACCTTCAACAAAAGATTTAATGATAAATTATAGGGTTGAAAACCTGGAAACCCTAGTTGAAGAATTAAAAAAGAATGGTATAACCATTGTAGAACCTGTTGAAAGCGCTGCGTCTGGATAATTTTTTCATATTCTTGATCCGGAAGGTAACATAGTTGAAATAGGGGAACCCAATGATATAGAAAATGAAAAACCAGGCAAGCAACTTGGTATTAAGACAACGAAATAACGAACAGAAGGCCATACTGCTGACAAGTGAATAATCCCTGGCTCGAAATATCATATTCAGATTATGAAAATCATATGCTGGAAGTCGGGCAGGCGCAAGTATTGAGCGCATTGACAAAATATTGTCTCGACAAATATTTACCCGAAAATTTTGCTCTGATAGGTTGTGCTACAGGAAATGGATTGGAGCATATAAAATCCGGATTTACAAAATGGGTTTACACGATTGATATTAATCAGGATTATCTTAATAAAACAAAAGAAACCTTTGCGGACAAAATAAGTAATCTTGAAACTATTCATGCAGACATACAGCACGATGAATTAAATATTAAAGGAATTGATTTATTCTTTATCGGGCTTGTTCTTGAATATGTGGAACCGAAGAAAGCATTAAAGAAAATAATCAAAACATTGGGCAAAAAAGGAGTTTTATTCATTGTGATCCAGAAAAATAAACAAACATCGTTTGTTTCAAAGACAAAATATAAGTCACTTGAAAAGCTGGCTGCTATTTCGAATGAAGTGAATGAAAACGAAATTGATGAATTCCTCCGCTCCGGGAATTTATCCTTACTCAACCGGGAAGAAATTTTTTTGACAGAAAATAAGTCCTTTATAACGTTTGAATATGAAATGTAAGATAAATAACGTAGTCTAACACCTGACTCCCGAAAAAATAGCTAACCGCCTTTAAATCAAAAGTTTTTCACCATCCTGTCAACAGGATCCAGGTTTCCCAAAAAATATTCTTGCTAAAATTTGTTTAGTAACTTAAAAGTTACCTATATTTGAGTAACTTAAAAGTTACATATAATGCGAAAAAAAATTCTTCAAAAATGGTTTTTCCAGCAGCCTCCCGTCGAAGTCTGGAAATACCTCACCAAGCCCGAACTTATCGAACAATGGCTGACAAAAACTGATTTTCAGCCAATCGTAGGGCATAAATTCAGCTTCGCCGACAAGACAGGCAAAATCATTTCCTGCAAAGTGCTGGAAGTAAAACCGTTTACCACATTATCGTATTCATGGCAATATCATTCAGCAATCGGCCATAAGCTTCTTGATTCAAAAGTTATCTGGACGCTTGTTCCAAAAGAACAGGGAACAGAATTGCAACTGGTACATAATGGATTCACAGCCCCGGAAGACCTTACTGCACATACCAATGGCTGGAATACTTGCATAAAACGATTCGAAAATCTTTTTAAACAAACTCATAATGCCAACCCAAACGCTTGACGCCTTCCAGGTGATTGCCGACCCAAGTCGCAGGCAAATGCTCATGATGCTTTCAAAAGACAGCCTGACAATAAACTCAATTGCCGAAAACTTTGACATGAGCCGGCCTGCTGTTTCCAAGCATATCAAAATTCTTTACACTGCAGGTTTTATCTCCATTAAAGACATCGGCAGAGAACGATATTGCGTTTTAAGACAGAATGGCTTTAGCCAGTTGCAGGATTTCATCAACTATTTTGACAAATTCTGGACCACAAAACTCAGCAAACTACAATCAATCTTAAACAGCAAATCAAAATGACAACTAAAGATTACACAGCAACAAAATACACCGTAGCTATTGAAGTTGCAAAATCACCGGCTGATGTTTTCAGTTATATCACCAATGATGTTGCAAAATTTTGGCCTGAAGAACTCGAAGGAAAATGCAGCAAACTTAATGATGAATTCGTATTCAGGTCAGGAGATGCTCATTACTCGAAAAACAAGGTGGTTGAATTTCTCCCAAATAAAAAACTTGTATGGCTTGTAACTGAGAGTATACGCAAAACAGACAACTATGAATGGACAGGAACAAAAATGATTTTCGAATTAACCCCCAAAGGCGATAATACCCTGCTTACTTTTACTTATGATGGTCCTGTTCTTGAGAATGAATATGACAGATTAGTCCAGGTATGTGATTTCGTCATCAAAGAGAAGCTATACAACTTATTAACTAAGCAAATCGAAATAAATCATAATACCAAAGAAATGAAAAGCAAAAGCTTTACTGCAACAATAGAAGTTGCAAAACCTCCGCAAGATGTTTTTAATTGTCTCAAAGAAGTTTCAAAATGGTGGAGCAAAGATTTTGAAGGCAGCAGTACAAAACTAAATGATGAATTTGTCATTTGCCATGCCGACCGCCATTATTCAAAGCAGAAATTAATTGAAGTCGTTCCTAACAAAAAAGTTGTGTGGCTCGTTACAGACAGCAAACTGAATTGGATTGAGAAAGATAAATATGAATGGACAAATACCAGGATGGTTTTTGATATAACCACTGAAGAAGACAAAACCCTGCTTCACTTCACTCACGAAGGATTAGTGCCCGAAAAAGAATGTTATACAAGGTGTGAGCAGGGGTGGAATATGGTTATTAAAGACTGGTTATTCGCATTTATTACCAATGGCAAAGCGATATGAAAAACAAATATTATGGATACAGGTACTCATTTCAAAATTAAAAGAATGAGTCCGCAGTTCGTTGTAGCCCATATTGACCGTTCCATTGAGTTTTATGTGAAAAAATTAAACTTTGATATAGACTTTCACTATGAAGATTTTTATTCGGGCATTGTCAAAGACGGTTATTCAATTCATTTTAAGTCTGGCAAGCCTTTGATTCAAGAAAGAAAAAGCAGAAAAAACAACGAAGAGCCTGATATTATTTTTTCTGTCGATCGAATTGAAGATTTATACGAAGAAATTTCACGCAAATCTGCTGAAATAGTGCAACCGCTGCGAGTAATGCCTTACGGGAAGGAATTTTATATTGCTGACCGTGACGGTTATATCATCGCATTCCTGGAAGAAGCATAAATCAAGGCCAAATCCCCTCACGCTCAAATAGGCGTTTTTTAATAATCTTTAACACTTACAGTTAAGGGGCCAAAAAATATTTTTAAAAAAAATTTGCGTAGTTAAATAACTACACATATATTTGTAGTCAAATAACTACACAATGCTATTACGAAGAGATGTTTTCCAGGCCATAGCCGACCCGACGAGAAGGGCTATACTTCTGCTCTTAGCTTCTCAATCACTGACAGCTGGCGCCATAGCCGCAAACTTTGACACAGCGAGACCAACCGTTTCAAAACACCTGCAAATTCTCACCGAGTGTGAATTACTTGAGCAAGATCAAAACGGCAGGGAAATTTACTATCACATCAATGCCAGAAGAATGAAAGAAGTAGCCGACTTTATTGAACCGTTCCGTAAAATGTGGGATGACCGGTTTAACAAACTGGAAAGCATTATGAAAAAATACAAATCCAAAAAATAAAATATCATGGAACAGAAAACAAAAATCAACGCAGAAGACGGTAAACAGGATTTACTGATTACAAGAGAATTCGATTTGCCTTTGGAATTACTTTTCAGAGCATATATCGAGCCTGAGATTGTTGGCGAAGTGATGTCCAGCGATTACACAAAAACGAAAGTGTTGAAACTGGAATGTAAAAAACATGGCAGCTATCAATTGGAAACGACCGATCCCCAGGGAAAAGTCGTGTTTCGGGCCAATGGAGCAATTCATGAGTTTGTACCAAACCTGAAAATCACCAGGACATTTGAAATGGAGAATACACCTTTTGGGGTTCAGCTCGAAGTATATTCATTCGAAAAACTTGCTAACGACAGGAGCAAACTCACCATGCACGTAATCTATGAATCTGTTGCCCAAAGAGACCAGGTACTTAAGCTACCCTTTGCCCAGGGCATCAACATGGCACACAACCGTCTCCAGGAAATTTTAAACAAACTAAAATAACCGGCTATGACAAACAAAAACTTCGCTGCCGGCAAGGCAGGCAAAATCATTTATTGGATTTCTACCGTTTGGCTGTCATTAGGAATGATATCAACCGGAACAATGCAATTACTCAAAGTGAGAGGACAGGGAGGTACCGGTTCGCCCGGTGGAATAGAGAGCATGGCGCATTTGGGTTACCCGGTCTATCTTATGACCATATTGGGCATTTGGAAAATCCTGGGAGTTTTAGCATTGCTTATTCCGAAATTTCCTTTACTGAAGGAATGGGCTTATGCAGGTTTTTTCTTTATTATGTCGGGAGCAGTAATTTCGCATATCGAATTGGGCGATCCCGTAAGTGAACTATTTCCCTCGTTACTGCTACTGATCCTGACGGTGGTATCCTGGTATTTCAGGCCGATGGGTAGAAAAATCATTTTTGTTAATCAATAACTAATAGCATGAATCCGAAAGTTGATTTCTTTTTTGATAAGGACTCAAAATGGCAGAAAGAATTTCAGAAATTGAGAACACTCGTTCTTGACTGCGGACTGATGGAAGAATTGAAATGGGGTCAGCCCTGTTACACATTTCAAAAAAGCAATATCGTTTTAATACACGGATTTAAGGATTACTGTGCATTGCTTTTTTTCAAAGGCGTCTTGTTAAATGATCCCGATGGTATTCTAATACAACAAACGGAGAATGTGCAGTCAGCCCGCCAGGTCCGGTTCACCAATGTCCGGGAAATAGCCAAACTGGAAAAAACATTGAAAGCTTATATTTATGAAGCTATTGAAGTAGAAAAAACCGGTTTGGCAATAAAGTTAAAAAAGACTTCAGACTTCAAAATACCGGAAGAGTTTCAAAATAAATTAAAAAAAATGCCTGCTTTGAAAAAAGCCTTTGATGCATTGACGCCGGGACGACAAAGAAGTTATATTTTTCATTTCTCTCAACCCAAATTATCCAAAACCAGGCTCTCAAGAGTTGAAAAATCCATACCTCAAATTCTCAATGGAAAAGGCTTAACTGATTAGGGTACTAAGATTCAAAAGCGCTAAATAAATAGTATGAATGCAAAGGTTGATGCATATATAAGTAATGCTCAAAAGTGGGAAAAAGAATTAGAGAAACTGAGAATGATTATTCTTGACTGTGGGCTGGATGAAGAATTGAAATGGGGTGCTCCCTGTTATACATTCCAGAAGAAAATAGTAGTTATGATTGGCGAATTAAAAAAGTGCTGTTTACTCAGTTTTTTCAAAGGTTCTATGCTTTATGATGCCAACAACATTCTCAGCAAGCCCGGGGAAAATACGCAGACCGCGCGAGTGATCCGATTCACCAGTGTCCGGGACATAGTTAAGATGGAGTCCATCCTGAAAGCCTATATCTATGAAGCCATTGAAGTGGAAAGAGCCGGTTTGAAAGTCGTTTTAAAAAAGAATCCGGAGCCCATTCCCGATGAACTTCAAAAAAAATTAGATGAGATCCCCGCCCTGAAAAATGCTTTTTACGCTTTGACAAAGGGTCGGCAGAGAGCATACAGTCTCTATTTTTCCCAACCGAAACAATCCAAAACCCGGGAGTCAAGGATCAAAAAATGTATACCACAAATTCTCGATGGAAAAGGATTAAATGACGATTACATTCAGATGAGAAAATAAAATTTACAATGATATCATTTAAATCATTCTTTATTTTTTTTGCCCCCTGTTTTGCCTTTTCGACCCTTAGTTTTGGACAGCAAGCGATTTCATTTACGACTGCAATAGAAAGGCAATTTAATAAAATCGAAAGCGACATTTTGAGTACGGCTGAAGCAATGCCTGAAAGCAAATTTGACTTCACTCCGGAAAGCCTCAATATAAAAAATAGTGAATTCAAAGGCGTAAGAACATTTGCAGGGCAAATCATGCACCTGGCTACTGACAATATTTTAATCTGGAGTGCAATCACGGGAGATTCCGTACGCTCCGATATCGAAGACGTAAACGGCCCTAAAAGTATTAAAACCAAGAAAGATATTATTGAATACTTAAAAAGCTCTTTTGCAGTCGGGCGCAAATCAATTTCAATACTGACAACCCAAAATGCAATGGACCTGATTGAATTTAGAGGAAGGAGACTACCGAAACTGGATCTTGCCTTTTATGCGCTTACTCACGCCAATGAACATTACGGGCAAATGGCAGTCTATCTCAGAATGTGCGGAATCATACCACCACCAACAATTAATGAAAGATAAAATTACCGCTGATAAGTTGTATTATTGCTAATACCGGCTTGACGGCAGGCAGAAAAACCCGGCTCATTCGTAAGTGGCAGGGTCTGGCCATTATGTGTCATATTTTAATTCTTACTGACAATAACCTAATACACTCCTTATGCCTATTCTCCAAATTGAGCACAAAGTACCAAGTTATGAAGGCTGGAAAAAAGCTTTCGATAATGATCCTGTTGGCAGAAAAAAATCTGGTGTTAAACGATATGAGATTTTCAGACCAACAGATGATCCTAATTATGTCATAATTAATCTTTTTTTTGAAACCAATGAAGAAGCAGACAAGATGCTCTCTTCACTAAAAATTCTTTGGGGTAAAGTTGAAGGAACTGTAATGACCGGACCCAAAACAAGAATGCTTGACAGGGTCGAGTCGATTGAACTTTAAACCTGCATCTATTTTATAGGTCTTGTTGTAATTTTTTCATGTGCAGGTAGACTATACTCAAGAATTAAAGTTGGTTCCGCAGGTAAGTATTTTGACTATATTATGATTTTTGAAATTAGTTTAGGAGTTGCCATTGTTTTATTGCGATATTTCAGATAGTATATGACAAAGTGTGTAAAACTGCCGCCTGCATCGTATTGTAATCACGCCACAATTGAATCGTTCACTTCAATATTTGCAATCGCATTCATCTTTTGTAATTTTGGGAAGGGTAGATAAAATCGTCACCGGGTCTCTGGATGATTACGCCCCGGTTGACAAGTTTGTTTAAACAGGAACTGCTGACGCCACCAGGAAGCACGATGGCAGATTGCTAACGCAAAAAAACCTTATCATGATTTATCAGATCTTAAATGGAGATTCGCTTGCTTACAGTTTTCCGGAAGCCAAAATTGCCGGTGAAATAATAGTTGTCAGGGAAGGTCTTATAGATGGAGATTTATCTGGCGAAAATCTCCCTGATTTTTGGCAGTCAAGAATAAAATACATGGGTATAAAAGAAAGCGAATACCTTGACTCAGTGGTAAAGGAATTTGATAAAATACTTAATGCTCCTAATAATTCCGAGTTCAATCTTTGGTTCGAGTATGACCTCTTTTGCCAGGTTAATATGTGGTTTGTTCTTTCCATTATCAACAGCCTGTCTATAAAGAAAAAAGTCTATGCTGTCTATTCTTCCCATTTAAAAACGGCTGATAAACAATTTTGGAATGGCTTTGGATCAGCAGATTCAAATGAACTTAGATTTTGTTTTGCTGATAGAATTTTTTTAGCTGAAGCTGATGTGCAATTAGGTCAGGACCTGTGGACAACTTATAAGAGTGGTAATCTTGAGGAACTAAATCGTCTGCGAAAGAAACAATCATCGGCCTTTCCTTATCTTCAGGATGTAATTAATGCTCATATAGACCGGTTCCCAAAAGATGGAACAAAGGGGAGACCAGAAAAAGTTCTTGAAGACATTACTAAAAATATCCCAAATGACTTTCATAAAGTTTTTACAGAATTTTGGAAAAGGGAAAGCATTTATGGCTTTGGAGATATCCAATTAAAACGCCTTTATGAGAAAGTCATGCATGATCGTCAACAATGACAAACCTTAGCTTTATATCACCAACTTTCATCGTTGCAAGCTTAAAGACCTCGGTTTCATTCTATACAGACAAGCTTGGATTTATAGTCAGACACATCGGTCCGGATGAGGATCCTTTTTGGGCCATTGTTGGTCGTGACCATATTTCCATCTTTCTTAAAGCTATTGCTAAGGACTTACTACCAATTCCGAATCATACACGTCATAAATGGGCGCGTTGGGATGCATATATTTCTGCAACAGATCCGGACAGTTTATTTGAGGAATTCCGTTCTGCCGGCGTAGAATTCCACCAACCCCTGCTGGACGACGATGATGACTTGCGCGGATTTGAAGTTCAGGATGCTGATGGATATGTTTTATTTTTCGGGCGGCCCAAGTTGTAATAATCATCTTTCGTAATTTAATCTGGCCTGGGCGGCGACCAATGGTGGTATTTCTATTTCTGTAATAATATATGGCAACTGACAAAATCTTAATCAAAAAAATTATCATCAACGCAACAACCGAAAAGGTTTGGGACACTTTGACCAACCCCGACCTCATTAAACAATGGTTGTTTGGGACAAACGTTATTTCGGATTGGAAAGTTGGTAGCCCGATCCTTTTCACCGGCACCTGGCAGGGAACAGAGTATAAAGACAAAGGAACCATTCTTCAATTTGAAATGGAGAAAGTCTTTCAATACAATTATTGGAGCAGCTTTTCGGGTGTGGCTGACAGGATTGAAAATTATTCAATCATTACTTTTAAACTGGTTCCTGCTCCTTATGGTACAGAACTTACTTTAACACAGAGCAATTTCCCTACCGAATCAGGATTTGAACATTCTGACAAAAACTGGGAAACAACTCTTGACTTAATGAAGAACATCATTGAAAAATAGTTTGGCCGGACAAGATACAACCTCGAGCAAGCCAGCACAAGCTGCGATTAACTCTATCCAAAATAAAAGTTCGTTGAGCAGATGAAACGAATTTTACTTGTTTTGCTTCTTATGTTGGGTTCAAATGGACACATTTATGCCCAGCAAACGATAGGCCCAGAAACGGTTTCAGTTCAATCAGATTCCTTTGAATTGAAAGGGTTGTTTTGGCAACCCTCAGGCAGGGGGCCTTTTCCAGCTATTATCTTTTGTCATGGGAGCTATGAATCAAGTGACACAAGGTATGACCTTGTTCAACAGATGTCGTTGTTGGGGCAATTATTTGTAGAGCACGGGTTTATTTTTTTTGGTCTTTGCCGAAGAGGTGCCGGACTTTCAAAAAAGCAGGGTGAGAATAGTGCAGATATTCTAACTAAGGTCTTCAAAGAAAAAGGGCAGGAAGAACGCAACAAAGTTCAAATACAAAAACTTCAGGGGGATGATTTACAAGACATGCTTTCGGGGCTTGCTTTTTTACGCAGAAGAAAGGAGACAGATTCAAATCATATTGCGGTATTAGGTCATTCTTTTGGGGGATCGCTTGCCTTGCTGGTTGCAGAACATGAACCCGATTTAAAAGCGGTGGTTATTTTTGCTGCGGGGGGATATAGTTGGAATCTTTCACCACAACTGCGTACCCGGTTATTCAAAGCCGTTAAAAAGATAAATGTTCCGACTATGATTGTTCATGCTCAGAACGATTATTCATTAAGCCCCGGTTTTGCTCTTGATAGTGTTATGAATCTGCTTAACAAACCCCATAAATTAAAAATTTATCGTTCCTTTGGAAGTTCCCCGACCGAAGGACACAATATTCTTTTTCTGAGTACTGCTACATGGCTGGCCGACGTTCTGCGATTTCTTCACGAAGCTTTTAATGATAAAGTGAATACCGACATAATCTGCTGCTAATATCTCTTACTGAGTCCCAGGGACATTGGCATGATGACCGACTTAGTTGCATTCTTCAACATTACGAATTCTCAGCAGTTCTACAATTTGGTCCCGCCTTCGGTGGAACCAAATGATTGGCGAAAGGAGAACAGAATTCATGGAGAATTAAAGCTGACAGATGGACCCAAATCTGCTCTGTGAGGACAATCAGGTTTCTAACAACTTATTGCCGCTGCTCAACAAATTCCAAAATATCGCCCGGTTGACAATTCAATGCTCTGCAAATAGCTTCGAGGGTACTAAAACGAATAGCTCTGGCTTTTCCGGTTTTTAAGATCGAAAGATTGGCCAGTGTTAAATCTACTTTTTCTGAAAGCTCATTCAATGACATCTTTCGTTTGGCCATCATGACGTCGAGGTTTACAATAATTGGCATGGCTTAAACAGTTAATTCATTTTCGGATTGAAGTTCTACTCCTCTTTTAAATATTTGCGCGAATACAAATACGACCCCGGCGAGGAGCAATGAATCGCCGGAAGCCAAATTTTCGTGAGTTACCGTAACGCTTTTGGATAACCATTTGTAATAGCCATCATAAAACATGGCTGCCACCCATATTAGCAATATGATATAGCTGATGCGCTCCAGGATTTTGGATACTTCAAAAGTGAAAGGATCCGTCACTTTGATTTTTGACAATGCACGTGTGACCAAAAGCGCTACCCATACCTCGAGGATTAATATGGCGACCATGACTCCAACCAATCCGGTATATTGCCAAAAATCGAATTGCCGAAGACTGTACAGGTTCATGCCCATGTACAGGTTTTTTGCTGCTACCGGATTTTGAGTACTCACCGCGTAAGAAATAATAATTGCGCCGGCTTTAATACTTAATCCGACCATTGCCAACCATGCTACAAGGTTTAGGATGGCTAGGACAAATTGGGTTCTTTTTTTCATAAATCAATTTTTAAGGTTTATTCGAGATTCAAATATAAATAAATATTTATTGAAAAACAATAAATTTTTACTGAAAAAGATTAATTATTTTCATAGTCTTGATTTGTAATGATTTGGGAAGTTTGAACCAACTTTGGCATTGATGGTTCGCTATTGGCAGCTTTTATTAATACAAAGCAAATCTTGTAACAACCGAATTGATAATTGAATGAGCAGATACACAATACTTTTTATTTTAAATTATGATTTTACCCGAAACACTCAGACAGATTTTTGAGCCTGCATTACTCAGGGAGATGGAATCCAAGGCTAAAATTGTCTCCATAAAAGAAGGTGATGTGATGCTTAACATAGGACAAACGGTGAGGGTGATCCCTATTCTGCTTAAAGGCACATTGAAAATTTCAAGAATTGACGATGAAGGAAAGGAACTGTTTCTTTATTACGTGAATGCCGTTGAAACTTGCGCCATGACTTTTACCTGCTGCATGCAGCAATATCCCAGCGAAATAAAGGCAACGGCCGAAAGCGATATAGAATTCATTGCTATTCCAATTTCAGTGATGGATGAATGGCTGGCCAAATATCCAACCTGGAAAAGCTTTATGATGAGGATGATTCGGACCCGTTTCAATGAATTGCTTCATGAAATTGATCAACTGGCTTTCCAGAAACTGGACGAACGTTTAATCCATTATCTGAAAGAAAAATCAAAAACAACCGGCTCATCTCTCCTTAATGTATCACATGAGCAGATTGCAAATGACCTGGCTTCTTCCAGAGAAGTAATTTCCCGTCTGTTAAAAAAATTAGAGAACGACAAAAAAATCCTGCTTTACCGCAACCAGATCAAACTACTCAAGCCAATGTGATCTAAGTCACAGTCTGGTATTAATTGTTGTCGGAAATTTGAAGCGTAAAATTTCAAACATTAAAAATTTCAGACGATGAAAAAGAACATGGGAAATGCAGACAGGATCGTCAGACTGCTGGCAGCCGCTGCTATTTTAATCCTTTATTTCACTCATCAAATTAGCGGCACAGCCGCGATAGTACTTGGATTGGTTGCTGCAGTCTTTATAGTAACGGGTTTTATCAGTTTTTGCCCACTATATTCTGCATTAGGAATTTCAACCAGGAAAAAAACGGCCAAATCATGAAGCACGAAATCGAAACCCAGTGGATGGGCAAAATGCAGTTCAATGCATTGGTAAACGGACATACAATAATCATGGATGCACCTGAGCGGGTTGGTGGCGAAGACAACGGAACCATTCCAAAGCCACTCGTACTCACAGCTCTCTCAGGTTGTACTGGCATGGATATAATAGCCCTCTTACGAAAACAGGAAAAGCAACTGTATGATTTTAATCTGAAAGTTTCCGGAGAAATCAGTAAGCAGCCGCCTATCGAATACACTTCAGCCCATATTATTTATGAAATGAGGGGCAATCCTGAAGATGAAAAGGCAGCATTGAATGCGGTAATATATTCACAGGAAAAAATCTGTGGGGTGAGTCACATGCTCAAAAAAATTATGCCTCTTACCTGGCAGGTGATTTATAATGGAAGGGAAATCTTTAACAATCAAATGCATCCGGAAATACAGCTAAACTAATGGCATTCACTAACCAGAATTGATTTCGAAAAAGAAGTGCTTGTTTGGTTTAATTATATAATAAACAAAATCGACTCCATTAAAATGATGAAATTATTAAAAAAAGTTTTAAGCATGGGACAAGGAACAGATTTTAAACAACTTGTAAAAACTGGCGCCCAGATTATTGATGTGCGCACTCGTGGGGAGTTTCAGAGCGGTCATATTCGTGATTCAGTGAATATTCCGCTACAGAATCTTTCTAATAATCTTTCACAAATCAGAAAGGACAAACCTATAATAACCTGTTGCGCATCGGGCATACGAAGTGCATCGGCAAAAAACATTTTAAAATCAAAAGGATTTGTTGAAGTACACAATGGAGGCGGATGGATGAGTTTGCAAAACAAAATATCCTGACATGAAAGAGAGAATCTTAAACGGCTGGAATTTCAGGCGCGCATTGTACCTGATCCTTGGCGGCATGATAATAATACAGTCAATCACTCAACACGAATGGTTGGGAATTTTGCTGGGCGGATATTTCGCTGCCATGGGTATATTTGCATTCGGTTGCGCCGCCGCCAATTGTTTTGGCGGAAGTTGTTATACCGATAGAAATACCGGAGCACCGAAAAATGACCAGGTGAACTACGAAGAAATAAAACAAAATTGAAATGCAAACCACAGAAAAGCCGAAAACATTTTCAGAACTTATCGCGCAGGATAAACCAGTACTGGTAGATTTCTCTGCCGAATGGTGTGGGCCTTGCAAAATGATGAAACCAATATTGGAAGAACTAAAATCAAAGGTTGGCGACAAAGCTACCATTATCAAAATTGATGTGGACAAAAATCCTTTGGTGGCAAGCACTTACCATATCCAGGGGGTACCCACGCTCATGCTGTTTAAAAATAAAGAAATAAAATGGAGACAAGCTGGTGTAGTGCCTGCCAATCACCTGGAGTATATTATTAATCAGAATCAGTAAGCCCGCTTAATATTCATTTCGAACAAGATAGTCCTCATTTTAGCTACAATAAACGTAGATTTGGCTGGATCCGTTTGTCGATTATTGCAAAATATTTCGTTATCCGTATAAGGGTTGGATTTAACTTCATGCAGTCGTTCAATTGACAAAGGTCCAACAATTCCTACCGGCTAAATTTTATTACTAAATTTGAATAGATGGCTTGCGATATCGCCGTAGTGCAAGCATAAAAATTCATTTGTGATTACAGCGGAACAATTGTTTGAAATGGCTCTCTCATTTCCAGGCACTCAGGCAACTCCCCATTTTGAAAGAACGGGTTTCAAAATAACAGGCAAACGAATGTTTGCGACTTATCTTGCTGAAAACAATACAGCAAATATTTTTTTGACACCCGAAGAGCAAAATGTTTTTTGCCAAATAGATAAGACAAACATTTATCCTGTA
>Ga0335076_10001936_pt1 | contig 20367 bp, 19 predicted proteins | sample Lox_Sample_25_FD_206717 | JGI IMG/M metagenome (GOLD analysis project Ga0335076, IMG submission 206717) | Soil microbial communities from Loxahatchee National Wildlife Refuge, Florida, United States - Lox_Sample_2.5 | ecosystem: Environmental > Terrestrial > Soil > Wetlands | place: USA...
CCCGATACGGCGCCAGTGACACAATTCCCAGCGTCGCCAGGACGATCGTGCCGTCGATAATCAACGGCCACAGCCACGACGGCCAGCCGGGCCACGCCGCCATCGCCGCCAACTCACGCAAGGACGTAAACGACAGCACAAAGCTGACCGTCGCGATCCCTATCGTCAACCCCCCAGCAGCACGGCGACTTCGGCGAACAAGGTGTAACGTGCGGAGCGCGTCGTCGGTCTGGTCTGCTTCCCTCGAAAGCCGCGGCTTAATCGCCGGCCACCCGCGACGACGCGAGTTGGCCTGCATATGGCCGCTAGGCCCGGCCGCCGGTGCCAGGTCGTTTATCGGCTGAGGCTCAACGCCGGTTTGTGCTGCTATCGCGGCACCGTTTCGACGGGTGTCAAGCGTGGTCACTGCGAGATTTCCTTCGCATAAGATGGACGGGCGGAACGGGCGATCACCGTGGGAGAGGCCAGAAAAGCGGCGTTGACTCTTCCGTTGGGGCCCCGCAGTGGTTGGCTTACAGCTGAAACATACAGCCGGCGGCGGCGTTACGCGTCGCTCGGCGGCTGCGGATTTTCAATCCGACTCGCAATACCGTGTGACACCGTGCCGCTGGGCGGCTTCGACCTGGGCCTGCCGCACACAGCGCCGCAGCGATTCCGTACCGACGCCGACCTTCGGGCCGATCGACTGGCAGGCGGCAGACACCGGCCGATACTCCTGAAGGTGATCCAGCACCATCTTCACTGCGCGCTCACGCTGCTCGATCGGGTAATGCTTGGCCATAGTCGCCATCCTTCACACACAAGGAAGCGCCACCAACCGGGATGCTTCTCTCACCGGCTTCCGACCTTGACGACCCCGGCCATGGCCACGCGACGGTAGAGACGCGTCAGTTTGGGGCGCGATCGGCCTCGCGTCGCGGATTTCTCTCAAAGTGACGCTGGATCGGGAATTAGCGGTAAATACTGCTTTGCAACAACTTTGGTTCGTGCTGCGCACATCGATATGCGCGGCGAAGATCTTTCCGTTGACCGTCGCCTGAGCTCTTGAGCCTTCGTACAGTGGGGCAATGAGCAGCTCTAGCAGTAAGCATGACCCAGTTGGCTCGGTCATTCCGGCCACGCACACACAACTGTTGACTGTCAAGGACGTCACCGATGCGCTACGGCTCAGCCGAGCATCGGTGTCGTCCCCGAAGGCGCGAACTCGAAAATTACCGGCCACCGCGAGGTGCGGTCGGGTGCACATCCGACCGCGATCGCGATCGTGTACTGCTCCACCGAGTCGATCCCGGGTACCGCAACACACCGCCTCGGGACGACCTCATCATGCGGGCCGTCGCCCAACGCATCTCCCGGAAAGCCGAAAACGACAAGGCGCTCCTGGCTGCCGGACCATCAGGCCGCCAACAGATTTCGGCAACGGGACAAGAAGCGCATCAACCATGACAATGGTGATGGACGAGGTGTTAACTGCGGGTGAGGTGTCACGCATAACGGGCAACCCGGTCTCCACGCCGCATGACTGGGCGACGAAACGAGAGTGAGTAATAAAGTCGCCCGGATGTTCGCTATTCGGCCCACGGGTCCTGACTCGACGGCTCGCCGAGATCCCGGGGCCACCGACACCAAGTCAACCGGAGTGCGCCGTGGTGCGGTCACTGCGAGGATCCGCAATCGCGCACGATCACGGTCACCTGGTCGGATGAAACTGACGAGGTTGTCTGCCCGCGATGCACCCCGGGACAGGCTACATAGTGGCCGAGGACGGTTCGGCTATGCGAGTACGGGCCGACTACTGGCCCGACACCCAAATCCGCGCCGCCGCAACCCAATACCAGTCATCGTTGCGCCGTACCGGCCTATAACACCATTGGCAGATATCCGCTGTTTTGGCGGCGAAAAACACAGAGCAGGAAGGGATTTCACCAGCAATGACACACAACGAATCACCGCGATCTGCTGGTAGGACCCTAGCACAGGCGTTCGAGTCGCTCGATGATGCACAGCTGCGCAGCCGCAAGGAGGATCTGTTGCGGCGTGCGGCCCTGGTCACCGAGTTCGGCTGGGATCAGTTCCGCTGTCAGTGGTCCAGCGGCGAGGTCTTGGGCACCGCCCTGGTACTGCATGACCGTGACGAAATGCTGCGCTGGGCCGAAACCGTGGACTCGGTACTGTCCCGGTGGGCGTGCGACTTGTGGGGAATCGACGGCGGGCAGACAGACGTGGACGCCGGATGCCCCACAACCCGCGCATGGTTCGACTCCATCCGCACAGAGCTTGCCCGCAAGCGATCGACACCCGGAACAACCGGGAAGGGGTGACTTCGATGGTGATTCATGGTGCCCGGGAAGCTTTGGTGGCGTCTGGCGAGTTCCCGGAATTGCTCACCGCCGAACAAGTTTCGGCGCTTCTCGGTGTCTCGGTGGCAACGCTGAACCGATGGGCGGCGGTCCGTGAACAAACCGGACGACAAATCGGCCCGCCCTGCTATTCGCTGTCCGAGCGTGTGCGCCGCTGGGACACCGCCGAGGTCCGCAAATGGCTCAAACAGGTGAGGCGCTGATGGCCGGCAACACCCCGCGCGGGATCCGCAAACGGGTCAACGGCGCCGGGCAACCTCGCTACCAAGTCCGGTACCTCGTCCGCGACCCCGTGTCTGCGTCGGGTTGGGTCGAAACGTCTGCCACCTTTGCAACCCTTCGAGAAGCCAAGGCATTCAAGGCGGAACGCGACAACGAAGCAGCAATCGGCGCGCGCCGATTCGACCCACGGCTCGGCCGTATACCTCTGTCGCGGATCTGGGACCAGTTCAACGCATCGAAAAGGCCGGCGGTCTCAGCCAAGACATGGAGTGGCTACACCCAGCACTGGCAGCTCCGCATCAGGCCGCAGTTCGGGCACATCCCCGTCGACGAGATCAGCCGTACCAGCGTGCAGCAGTTCGTCGACGCACTCACGGTCGGTCCGTGGGCGAAAGTCTCCACACTGCGGCTTCTTCGCTCAATTCTGGAAGTAGCGCGCGAAGACGGCCGCATCCACCGTAACCCCGCCTGCGGCGTCTCCGCTGGCCGCATCCCCGAACGCGAACGCCACCGCTACCTGAGCGCCCCCGAAGTCGCGGCATTGGCCGCAGCCTGCAAAGACCAAGGCGACGTCGTGATCATTCTGGCGTACACCGGCCTGCGTTGGTCGGAACTCGTCGGGCTACGCGTCGGCGATATCGACCTGGCCACTCGGCGCCTGCATGTGCGCCGCGCCGCGCCCGAAGTGGAAGGCCGCATCATCATCGGCCCACCCAAGACCCGCGCCGCTAAACGCACCGTGCCCCTCCCCCAGATCGTCGTCGACGCACTCACTCCGCGTATCGATGGCCGTCAACCCGACGAGCCAGCCATCACCTCCCCCAATGGCGCACTGCTCAGGTCCAATAACTGGCGCAGACACGCTCACTGGTCACAAGCGCTCCGCATAACGAAACTCGAGCCACTGACGATCCATGACCTGAGACACAGCTATGCCAGCCTGGCCCGTAAATCGGGGGCCGACCTGCGCTACGTTCAAAAAACCATGGGCCACTCCACACCCACCGTCACCGCCAACATCTATAGCGACCTCTACTCAGACGAACTCGACCAAGTCGCCACCAACCTCGACCGACTCCACACAACCGAAACGGTCAGTACAACGACCACCGGACAAGAACCGGACAAAACGAACCAACGATAGAGCGCACAAACGGTGTTGATGCAGGTCAGAGAGGTGGTCCCGGCTGGGATCGAACCAGCGACCTTCCGCGTGTGAAGCTGAAGCGAAGTCAGAAGCCAGACGTTCATGCTGGTCAAGCTGGACGAACTGGACCAATCTTGGAGGTTCAGAACACGCGAATCGAGCGGCGCGGCGGATGCGGAGCGGATGAAATCCAAGCTGTGATCCGTGGGCACGAGCGGCCGGCATGACCGGACATGATGGAAGCCCTCGGTGGCTGATCATGCTTCATCGAGGACCGGAAAGAGCAGTTCTGACACCAGCAGCTGCAGGGCGGCGGCGACCGGGATCGCTATCAGCGCCCCGACCAGCCCGAGCAGCGCTGCTCCGATGAGCACCGCGACCAGGGTGACACCGCCGGGCACCCTCACCGCGCGGCCGATGATCTTCGGTGTCAGCAGGTAGTCCTCGGCCAGCCGGAACAGGATGTAGAACACGATTGTTGCGACGCAGATCGGGATTGAGACCAGCAGCGCCACCAAGGCGACCACGAATCCGCCGACGGTTGAGCCGTAGGGGAACAGATCCACGATCGCTACGAAAGCCCCGAGCAGCAGCGGATAGGGGATGTCGAAGATGAAGCACCACAGACAGGTCGCAGCCCCGGCGATCAGCGAGGTGAGCACGTTGCCGAAAACGTAGTCGCCGAACTTGGCTACCATCTCGTCGCCGATGAGGATGGCGCGCGGTCGCCGCGAGTTAGGGACGAACCGGTACACCGTGGTGCGGATGCGGGGCATGTCGACCAGGAAATAGACGGTGAGGACGGCTACCACCCCGACGTGTGATACGGCGCCGAACACCGTCTCTCCTATCTTGACCACCCCACCGACCGTCGGTGCGCCCTGGCCGTGGAGCATCTCGTTGATCCGTTGTTGCACGTGGAAGCGCTCGTTGATTTTGCCGATCAGCGACGAGTGGTCCTGGGCCTGCTGCAGATAGTGCGGCGCCTGTTCGATGAACTGCCGCGTTTCCTGCACCAGCGGGGGAACCGCTGCGGCCACGGCACCGGCGAGGACACCGAACACCACCAGCACCACCACGGTGACCGCCGCCCAACGCGGGAGTCTGCGGTTGACCAGGCCCGACACCGCGGGCTCGAGCCCCAGAGCGAAAAACAACGCCGCTCCGATGAGCACCAGTACCCCCGAGGCGGACCCGAGGAGGCGCACCAGCCCATAGGTGATCGCCACACCGGCCGAGGCCATCAACCCCACATAAAACGGCGAGCGACGGTCGAACCGCCTGCCCCGCATGCCGAATGGGTGGCCCGGCGAGCGGCTCTGTGCCGCAACATGTTCGGCGGCAGCGATCGCGCCCTCACCGTCGCTGTGAGGTCGGCCCACCCGGCGGTGGTGGCCATGATCGTCAAGGCTATGGTCAATCGGCTGACCGTGTCCGGTGTCGTTCACTTGCAAACACCCCGCTATCACTCGGAACCGACCTGCTCGCCGGCAACCCTTCTACAATGACGGCGTCAGATCGATTGTGGGCGTGAATGCGGGATGTCGGGCTCGGTTGCTAACGCCGCATTCGGCCGCCTCGTATGCCATCAGAGCGAACGGCTACCGCCGCCCAATATGTTTGGTGTTCAACCAAACTCACACGCAGAGCTGTGCGGACTGCGCGTGCCCCCGACGGCGAACCTTCGTCGCTCACCCCGGTTGGGTGTGTAAGATCAGGCGCCCGAGGCGACGCTGATGTGCTTTTCGGGAGGCGCGGCCTGCTGCAGCCCCACCGAGACAGTCAGGATGCCGTCGCGGTAGGTGACATTGAGGTCGCGTTCGTTCGATCCTGGCGGAAGCGTGACCGAGCGAACGAACGATCCATATGAGAATTCCGATCGGCCATCGGATCTCCTGGTCTCGCTGCGCTGGGCCCTGATCGTCAACACCCCGTCACGCGCGGTGACGTCGACGTCTTTGGCCGGATCGATACCGGGCAGTTCGGCCCGGACCTCATATCGGCCGTCGTTCATCCCGTCTTCGAGCCGGATCAGTTGACCGCCGAACATTGGTTGAAGCGCCGGCCACGACGGGAAACCACCTAGCCACTGCGACAACTCCGGCCAGCGCGAGCCGAGTTGCGCCCCAGTAGCACTCACTGCGCCCTCACGCGCGACGCGACTCGCTGGGCTCTCCCAGGTCGCGACCGCCCAGATGACGAAGATGTCCAGTGCGATCACCACAATCGCCCAAACCGGGTAGTGCGGAAGCCACAGGAACTGGCTCACGATCGACAGCGAGGCGATAACGATTGCGGCCACCCGTGCCCATGTCGTACTCCAGAACAGTCCGAAGGCCACCATGCCGATCAGTATTCCCATGACGATGTGGATCCAGCCCCAGGCGCTGGACTCGTACAAGTAGCCCTTTTCGCCGGCAACCGGGTGATCGTGGGCCAGCGCCGAGATACCCATAAGGATCGTCGCCACCGCAGACACCAACAACACGGCGGCCGCCCCGTAGGTCCCGATGCCGGCCACAATTTCTCGAGTTGAATACTTGTCCCCACTGGGATGCTGGGCCATGACTGCCTCCTGGACTTTATGGGCCGACTCTAGCGAACATGCCACTCCCCTACCGGATTTCCGCCTCTGGTGGTCGCCATGTTCGCGGCGATCACATCGCTGGTATAGGGCATAAAGTCATTCATGTAGGTCTTCTCGCGCAGCCACATCGGCAGGACGATGACAGACAACCACCGAGCGCGGTCCCACCTGAAGCCGATCGCAGCGCCGGCGGCACTCCGGGACGGGTGCCGGTGAACCTGGCTCATGCACCTCGTCGAGGCTCGTTTCGGACAGCGCACGACCGGGCCGCCAGACGGCCGGGGCCATCTCGGCGATCACCACACTGCGCGGCACACGCGCCGACGACTCCAAATCGCCAGGGGTGCAAAGGTTTCGACCGCATGGCCGAGCACTTTGGACCGTACTGACCTCGCCGACGATAACGTGCGCGTACGGATCGAGCAGCTTGGCCGCGTTGCAGCGCAGCCCGTGGGCCGGGTCGAACGGCCATCGACGCGGAAGCCGTAAGCCTGTCCCGCGCCCACACCAGGGATGAACCCTTACCACACCTCACCGTCGCGATCGCGCTTCGACTGATCGGCTCCACCGCCCGAGCCCCGGTGACCAGGGCTTCTACGCGCGGACCCTTCGGTAACCAAACAGTTGGTAACACATGCCGGACTCCACCCTTGCCGAACAGCTAAAGGATGCGCGGTCGTGTCAGCCCAGCCCGAACGCGGTTTACACCGACGCGATGCCCGACGCCACCAGATACACGCCGAACATCACGGCGGCGAAAACAATCGAGCGATCTGGCCACCCGAGCACGACGGCACCCAGAGTGACGGTTACAGCCCCGACAAGCAGCATCGGCGCCCACGGATCGCGTATCAGCACCGGGATTTCAGGAGTGGTCATAGCGGTTGCCCTCCGTCTAGGTCTGGTAGATATCCCTCCACGCAAGCGGCAAGCGGGCGTTGTCAATAGGGGCATAGGGCCATCAAAACGCGCGAATAGTCACTTTCCTGGCGCCGTTCGGCCACACCGGTCTCATGTCGCCCTGCCCGTCGGATGAATCAGGTTATTCGCGATACTAGCGATCGTCGTGGTTGGTCCCGGCGCGCTGACGGTGTCGCTTTTGGGCACCTCGTTGCCCTGGCGTGAACGACTCACCGCTACGTGGTTCAGGCCCAAGCGTTTCGCGTCGGTCGTCTACGGCCTGCTTGCGCTGCAGTCGGGACTCGCCGACGCCGAGTTGTTATTCAACATGGTGGCGGTCAGAATTGTGCTGTCCATCGTGGTGCACTCGTCCACTGACGTTCCGATCGCGCGGATGTTGCGCATCGAACCTCCCGACAACTTCGCGACCGCCAACTACCACTCCGGTCAACTCGGCTACCCGGACGAAGTATCCGCTAAGACGAAAAGTGCTGCCCCGATGGACAAACAGCCGGGCGTTCGACGACCTTTCCGCCGCCGCGTCATCGCTTTGTTGAATGCGGCGACCGGCGCTCAAGCGAGCGCTGGCTGTGAGCATATGCTTGGCGGCGCGCGGTAACGATCTTGTAGATCTCAAACCAAGCGACGCCGACCAGCCCGGCAGCGACGGCGACCAACCAGTCCGTGGGCGTGATGGCGCCGAAATGAAACGCGTGGCGCAGCCACGGGATGGTCAGGACCAGCACAAGAATCAGCGCGGCGCCGCCCACGATCCACATCACCGTGGGGTTGCGCCGCTCCCGGAATGTTCGCCAGACCGGTAGCCGCCAGGATCGATTGACCAAGATCAACGCGAGGTTACCGACAACCAACGCCGCGAAGGTCACGGAGCGCACCACATCATCGGGCCGGCCGCAAAGCACCATCCATAGGTAGACGCCGACGGCGGCGGCAAACACCCAAAGGCCCTGCAGTACGGCGACGGTGAGCACGCGTCGGGTGAACATCGGCTCGTTGCGGCGCCGCGGCGGCCATTGCATGATCTCGGGATCGATCTCCTCGCCCTCGAACGCCACCGAGCAGGCGGGATCGATTATGAGCTCGAGGAAGGCGATTTGCACCGGCAGCAGGACGAGCGGCCACCCCGCCACGAAGACCGGGAGCAACGACATGCCTGCGATCGGCACGTGCACCGCGACGACGTAGGACATTGCCTTGCGGAGGTTGTCGAACACGCCGCGGCCCCGGCGCACGCCACCGACGATCGAGGTGAAGTCGTCATCGGTGATCACCAGCGCAGCCGATTCCCGGGCGACGTCGGTGCCGTGGGCGCCCATCGCGATGCCGACATCGGCGGCACGCAGGGCCGGGGCGTCGTTGACCCCGTCGCCGGTCATCCCGACGACTTCGCCGATGGCCTGTAACGCGCGAACGAGTCGAAGCTTCTGCTCGGGCACCATGCGCGCGAACACGCTGACAGTGGCGATGCGGCCGGCCAGCTCGTCGTCCAACAGCGTGTCGAGCTCGTGGCCCGTGATACAGCCAGCCTCGTGGTCGAGCCCGATTTCCCGCGCGATCTCCAGCGCGGTGCCGGGATAGTCGCCGGTGATCATGATGGTGCGGATTTGCGCACCGCCGCATTCGGCGACGGCATCGGCGACACCGGGCCGAACCGGGTCGACGAGACCGGCCAGTCCCAAGTAGTGAAAGACGAAGTCGTGCTGCTGTGCGGGTAGTGGGTCGTCAGCGTTGAAACGCGCGCCGGCCACCGCCAACACCCGCAGCCCGCCGGCGGTGGCTTTTTCGACCTGCGCGGTCATAACGGCGAGCCGGCCGGCGTTGAAGTGACACAGATCGGCGATCGCCTCCGGAGCGCCCTTGGCCGCGATGACGTAGCGCCCGCCGTCGCTTGAGCGCCAGACGTGTGAGAGGGCCAGCAGTTTCTCCGACAGCGGATATTCGCGCACCAGTTGCCAGTCACCGTGCAGATGCTCGGTGCCGGACAGGTATTTCTCGCCGAGCTCCTTGAAAGCCTTGTCCATCGGATCGAACGGGTCGACCGGTGAGGCGAGCACCGCGAACTCCGCGATGGCGTGAAAATCCTCTGGCAGCGGGCGCTCGTCGAGCGGGTGTGTCTGCCCGTCGACGATGAGCTGGCGCACCGTCATGCGGTTGAGCGTCAGCGTGCCAGTCTTATCCACGCACAGCACCGTCGTCGATCCCAGCGTCTCGATCACCGCCGGCCGCCGCGTGAGCACGTGCTTCTTCGACAGGCGCCACGCACCCAACGCCAGGAAGACCGACAGGACCACCGGAAACTCCTCCGGGAGCAGAGCCATCGCGGTCGCGATGCCAGCGTTCACCCCGGAAAGCCAGTGGCCCCGCGTCAGACCGTAGACGACCACGACGATCACTGCCGCCGCGACACCGAACACCGCGAAAATCCGTACCAGGCGATCGATTTCGCGCTGCAGGCGCGTGCGTTCGGGCTTGATGGTGCGCAGCGCCGCGCCGATTTTTCCCAGCTCGGTGTGGGCACCGGTCTGGTTGACCAGGGCCACGCCGTGCCCTTTGACCACAAGGGTGCCCGAGAAGATCCACGGGGTGGCATCACCGCCGGGACGGCCCATGGCAGAGGAGAGTGCTGCCGCGTCGGCCGCCACCTTGCGCACCGGCACCGACTCACCGGTCAGGGCTGACTCGTCAACGGAGAAATTCGCGCTGTCCACCACCACCGCATCGGCGGGGACCCTGTCACCCTCGGCGAGCAGGATCACATCACCGCGCACGACTTCTCGGCCTGCGATGCGGACCTGCTCCCCGTCGCGCGTTACCAGCGCTCGCGGCGATGAGAGATTGCGCAGCGCCGCAAGCGCCCGCTCGGTCCGGTGTTCCTGATAGACGGAGATGACGATGACCACGATGACGCCGCCCATGAGCATGATCGCGTCGAGCGGCTTAGCCAGCAGGAAGTTCACCAGGCCGGCAGCAAGCAGAAGCACGATCATGGGCTCGCGGATCACATGCCAGGTCTGCTGCCAGAGATTGCGCGGTTTCTCGGTAGGCAGTTCGTTCGGCCCGTCGGCCGCGAGCCGTCGGGCAGCCTCCTGCGCGGTAAGTCCCGCCGGCGCGGGCTCGGCTTGAACCTCAATCACTTCAATCCCCTGCCGGACAGCGGATGTAGCGCAGGTGTTCCGTATAGGACTGGTGCCCTCACCGCACGCTGGTGCTGATGTGATCGTTTCGAAACGCCCCTGCACCGATATAGGGTCCGAAGTCACCACGGCGCAGGCAGGTCGGCGGCCGACAGAGCCGTGCAGGCGCGACCCCCCTGTCCGCGGACGACGGCTCCGACGGCGTCGGGCGCCATGCTCTGAGCGACCAACACAGCCTAGACCGGCTGCCGCGCCGGGAGCTGTCTTCCCTCACCTTGACCGCGCTTCGTATCGTCACCAATCAGGCCCACGAGCGAAGGTGGCCGATTAAGTTGGCGGCGAGCCACTGTCTGGGCCGTGGAGCCGATCCGAAAGATTCTTGAAAGATGCAAGTTGACGGGCGGGAGATCACCGTTTCGGGCAGCTTGCTGCAACCACTGACTCGTCGCACCACCGACATCCTGCGGGTCGTGCTCGCAGCGCTTTTCCTCGCCACCGTGATCGCAGGTTCACTTGTCACTCGCGCGAAGTGGGCCGCCCTCGAGAAGTCCATCTCCGAAATTGTCGGAGTCTTGACGCCCGAACAATCCAGCCTGGTGTATCGGCTCTACAGCGTTGCGATCCTTGCACTGCCATTCGTGATCCTGGTCCGCCTCATCGCCACCCGCCAATGGAAACTCCTCAGTGCCTACGCGGCAGCCGGTCTTATCGCCGTTCTGGCGCTGTCGATCAGCGGCAACGGCATTTCGGCGCCGGAGTGGCACTTCAAGGTGTCCGGCCGGCTCGACACCACCGCGTCGCACTTCGTCGACGACCCTCGGTGGATCGCCATGGTCGCAGCGATGGTCACGGTGACCGGGCCGTGGCTGCCAGCGCGCTGGCGCCGGGTGTGGTGGGCGCTGTTGCTGGCCTTCGTGCCGGTCCACCTCGTGATCAGCGCCGTGGTGCCGGCGCGCTCGCTGCTCGGACTGGCGGTCGGCTGGTTCGTCGGTTCGCTGGTGGTCTGGGTCGTCGGGACGCCTGCCTTGGAGGTGCCACTCGAGGGCGCCGTTCGGGCGATGGACCGACGCGGATTCGTGGCCGCGGGGTTCACGGTGGTGCAGCCCGCCGGCCATGGACCGCTCGTGTTGTCGGCGACGTCAAAGCAACCCGACACGGTCGCGATCCTCGAGATGTACGGCCCAAACCAACGCAGCGGTGGCACGCTGCGTCAGCTGTGGCAGAAGCTCATGCTGCGCACCAGCGAAACCCCGCCGCTTCAAGCCTCCATGCGCCTCGCCGTCGAGCATCGCGCGCTCATGACCATCGCCTTCGGCGACCTCCACCTCGCCAACACGTCGACGATTGCCGTCGCCGGGCTCGACCGCGGATGGATGCTATACGCGCACACTCCAGATCGGGGAATTCCGATCGACCAAGCCGCGCCATCAACGCCCGTGGCCCGTGTGTGGGAATCGCTGCGACTGCTCCACGACCACCAGATGTCCCACGGCGACCTCCGCAGTTCTCAGATCACCGTCGATGATGGCAGCGTGCGGTTCGGCGGCTTCGGCAGCGCGGAGTTCGGCGCGACCGACGTCAAGCTCCAGTCGGACATCGCCCAGCTCCTGCTGACGACGACCGCGGTGTACGATGCCAAGTCCGCGGTGGCCGCGGCCACCACGTGTTTCGGCAGAGACACGATCATCAAGGCATCGGGTCGACTCACGAAATCGGCTATGCCACAGCGTCTTCGGAAATCAGTACGCAACCCGGGGGCCGTCATCGGTGCCGCTCGCGACGAGGTGATGCGCCAAACTGGTGCTGATCAAATCCAGACCGAAACCGTCACCCGCTTCACCCGCAACCAGCTCATTCAACTGGTCCTGCTCGTCGGGCTGGTCTACGTGGCCTATCCGTACATCAGCTCGGTGCCATCTTTCCTGTCTGCGATCAGGACCGCCAACTGGCAGTGGGTGCTGCTGGAAGTCGCGGTGTCGGCGTTGACGTACATCGGTGCGGCGAGCGCACTGTGGGCAAGCGCCGACCGGTTGGTGCCATTCCGAAATCTCGTACTCCTGCAATTCGCCTACACTTTCGCCGCAACCACCACCCCCGCTGGCGTCGGTGGCCTAGCGCTTGCCACGCGATTCCTGCAAAAGAGTGGTATGAGCACCGTGCGCGCCACCGCGGCGGTGGCCATGCAGCAGGCGGTGCAAGTCATCACACATGTTGTGCTGCTGATCATTTTCAGTGCCGCCGCCGGCGCGACGGCTGATCTGTCACACTTCGTCCCCTCCGCAACCGTGCTGTACCTGGTCGCCGGCGTGGCACTCGGGCTGGTCGGCGCGTTCCTGTTGGTGCCGGCCCTACGCCGGTGGTTGCGGACCACAGTGCGGCCGAGACTCAATGAAGTGATGGCGGACCTCGCCAAGCTCATCCGCGAACCTCGCCGACTGACGGTGATCGTCCTCGGTTGCGCCACAACAACTCTCGGCAATGCACTGGCATTGTGGGCGAGTGTGCTCGCTTTCGGCGGCGGTGCCACGCTCGTCACCGTCACGATCGTCACCATGGTAGGCGGAACGCTTGCCTCGTCGGCCCCCACTCCCGGCGGCGTCGGCGCGGTCGAAGCAGCGCTGATCGGCGGCCTCGCGGCGTTCGGGCTGTCCGCGTCCGTCGGCGTGCCAGCGGTGCTGTTGTACCGGGTGATCACCTGCTGGGTGCCGGTGTTGGTCGGGTGGCCGGTGATGCGGTGGATGACGGAGAAGGACATGATATAGCTCACGCGGGCCGTTCCGGATCATGAGCCAACGTTCTCGCTGAGCACCGTTCATTGCCCTACTGCGCCACAGACGATAGACAGTCGTCGCGTGCGCAGCGGTGAACGCGACCAACGACTCCCGCTTAGGGGACTTTCGGCACTACGCGTAAACAGCAGTGCGGCTTAGCTTTGCGGTCACAAAGCAACGGCAGTTTCTCTACAGGACGTCTCACCGTGCGCGAAGCCACCGGCAAGCATGGTGTCCGATATGGGGCAGCCAGGACGACCGTGATAGGCGCCGCCGGTTGATGTGAAGTTAGGAGTACCCGATGGTCGAGACCGATCTGAGCGATTATTTCCGGCAGCTGTGTAAGCAATCGGAATGGTCAATGCAAAAAAATACAGGATGCTAGACAGTCCAATCTGAATCGGCCTCGAACTGAGGTGGCACACACGAAACCTAGCGGGCCGGAAGTGACCGATGACCGTAAACGGGCCCCTGCCACCCACAACAAAGAGTCGGTCCGCTGGCGAGAATTTCGCGACCAGTGGCGTACCCATCTGGCAAAAGTGAAAGCAGACACCAGCAAGAAGCTGGTCGAACTAGACGCGACCGAAGCTGCGTGCTACGCCCGGGACGCTGAGGCGGACGCACAGTACGCAATCGGGCATGCCTTGGACGCCATCGAGGAAGCCGAGCGATCCGTGACCTATGCCATGCGTACGAGGGCGTGGGCAGAAGGGCTCGCTTCCGAAGGCGCCAGTCGCCGGTGACCTTGCCCTCGTCGGAGTGGCTTCAACTTATTCGGGATATTCGGTCGGCAGTGCGACGCAGTCTCGCGTAGCGATCAAAACGATGCTCAAGCGAACCGATCCCTCTGCGCCACTACCGAATTGGGTCGAACCACATCCTCGAATGGAGAACCAATGACCACACGTGACCCAGCGGAAAACTTGTCCGGACGGGAGAAGTCCGCGGCATGGCGACGGTGGATGCGCAAACTCAAGCGGTATGCGACATGGAGGTATTCAGGCCCGGCGCTGCTTGCGCGGCCACGGCGTAGTAACGACACGGCTGGTGAATGACGAAAGACGCGATGAATGATCGCGGCTCGCGCGCACGGCAACGCCCCTGCACCCAAGGGACCTATGCTGCGGCCCATCGCTCCCGCTTCGCTGTGACTCGTCCGGTGCTGGTGAGAACCCCCACGACGATCACACCGAAGACGAATCCTCCGACATGCGCGAAGAATGCGACTCCGCTGCCACCGTTGCTCGTGGGATGGACTAACGCACTGTTGCCTTCAAAGAACTGGTAGAGGAACCAGCCGCCAAGGTAGATCCACGCCGGGATCTTGACCGGGAACCACAGCAAGAGCGTGCGGACATTCGAGGTGGGATAGAGCACGAAATAGGCGCCCAGCACGGCGGCGATCGCGCCGCTGGCGCCAAGGTTGGGTATTTGGGCATCCGACGCGCTGCCGAAGAGCAGGGTCATCGCCGTCTGCATCATCGTCGCGGCGAATCCGCCCGCGAAGTAGAACAGCAGATAACCGAGCCGCCCCAATGCGTCCTCGACGTTCTTGCCGAAGATCGCCAAAAACAGCATGTTGCCCAGGATGTGCTCCCAACCGGCATGCATGAACATGGCGGTGATCCAGCTGACACCCCACGGCAGCCCCAGGTGACAAGTGTTGTTGACATCGCAAGGATGAAACGACGCCTGGTTGACCGCCGCATCCCCGTTCGGCAACTCATACAACAAGAAAACCGCGAAATTCGCCGCGATGAGCATGACATTGACGACCGGGAAACGGCGGGCCGGAACGTCATCGGATAAAGGGATCATGAAGCTCCTTCTTGGTGCCGCAAGGTCTTCCGCCTCGAGCGCTGTTCGCGACGATCACTATTCGCGAGTCAATTCGACTCCCCGTTATCCATCACTCCGACTACGGTTTGGTCGTCGATTCTTCCCAGGTAGTTTCGTCGTCGCCGACGTAGAAAAGGGTCCGCTTCCCGCCACAGCCGGCCCTAGGGCCGAAGGTCCCGTCATGCAGCGCAGTTGGTCGCTACCTGTGCCAGCCCGCCACTGGCGTACCGGATGAAGCTCCAAATGACACACCGTTGTCAAGATCGGGCAGGAGATTCTCGTACATACAAGGTGAGCAGCCTTTCGAATCTGACGTGGCGGTTCACACTTTCGAGTTCTGGGCCATACCTGCCTCGAGGGTTCCAGAGTTCACCGATCACTCACCGAGTCAGCGCTCGGAAGGTTACGGACGTGCCGTTAACCTCGTGTTGTGCCTTCGACGGCTTTAGTCATGGCGGGCCACGATCACCGGCACGCCGACTGCCTTTACCACGCCCGTGGCGACCGATCCGAGCAGCATGCCCGGGTGTCCGCCCCGGCCCCGGCTGCCAACGACAATGAGTTGGGCCGACTGCGACTCATTGAGAAGGTGATGGGCCGGTTCGTTGTCCACAACAATGCGTCGGACCTTGACGTCGGGATAGCAGTCCTGCCAGCCGGCCAGCCCCTCTTCGAGGGTTTCGCGCGCCTTGGATTGAATTGCGGACGATTCCAAGGTGAGCGTCGTTGACGCGTCGCCATCGCTCCAGGCGTGCAGTGCCATCAGTTCCACACGCCGCCAGGAGGCCTCTTGGAAAGCGATCTCCGTCGCCAATTGCGACCCTGCTGAGCCGTCGATGCCGACGAGCACCGGTAAGTCCACGGATGGCAATGATCCTGAATCCTCATGGATCACCGCGACCGGACAGTGGGCGAGGTGCACCAAACTTGTGCTCACCGACCCAAGGGGGCCGCGGTCATCCTGGGCGGCCTGATCGCTACAACCGACCACTACAATCTGGGCCTCCATCGACATGTCAACAAGCGTCGGCATGTGCGCCGAATACAAAAGGTCGGTATTGATCTGGGGTACTTTTCCACCATCGGCGTCGGCTTCGATCGACTTCATCGCATCGGAGAATATTTTCCGCACTTCATCCTCGCGCCGTTGGTGCAGTTCGTCCACGGTAGGAGCGGTGGCGAGAAGCCGCGCAAAGGAGCCGAACGACGGCGCGGGCTGGACGGGCACGAGGGTGAGCGCAACATCGCGCAGTATCGCCTCACGCGCCGCCCAACGCACAGCGGTGCCGGTAGTGCCCGACCGGTCGATGCCCACAACAACGCCTGGATGCGTTTCGGCATTCGACATTACGTGTTCCTCCCGATTGATATGCCTAGCTTTATGTCGATGACCTTAGCCGCCCAAGCCACGACCGCAAGGAGGCATTAGTCACCGACGGAATGGTCGAGCGCCCTTTGTCCAGCGCCAAAACGTCACCCATTCCCAGCTGCAGTCCCAGCGGCAACCGAATCACGTCAGCGGGAACAAGGTTGACTACATCGACTGTGACGAACTCACCATCACGGCGCACGATCGCGCTGTGGCGCAACTGCGGATGCAGTGCAGCGGCGGCTCCCGGCGCGACTAGTGACAAAGGTCATCGCACAGGGCTGTTGTCTGCAGCCAGACGGGCCCAAGCGCCGGAGCACCTTCCGAGGACTTAGGACCCTACGTCGACGCGCAGCCCGGCGGGACGATCAGACCATAGACAACCGCCTCACGCTGAAGGGACCTGACCATGGCAGGCAACGTCCTGATTGACCAGTTCGACAAGATATCCTCGGCCGCCAAAGACGCGAACGACAAGATACGCTCGTCGGGGCAGCATGCCCGCGAGCAGGTCGAGGCGGATGCGACGCGGGCGCGAGACCGCGCATCGCAAGCCGCCGATAATCTCAAAGACCGGGCTCAAGCCACCCACGACAAGGCATCCGAGCACTGGCAGGACATGGCCGACAAGTGGCATGCCCACGTCGCCAAGATCCACAAGGATTTGAAGAAGAAGAAAGACGAACACGACGCCAAAGAGGCGAAGCACTACGCAGACATGGTCGAGGGTTATGCCTACGAGGCGATCGATTTCGCTGAGGCCGCGATCTACGAAGCCGAATACGCTGTGCTCGATGCGATCTCGGCACGCGCGGCTGCCGACATGATGGCCGTATGAAAGAGCGCCGCGTCGCATTCCCCGGCTAGGCGACTGCCGAATGAGTCCAACGCCAGGCTTCCGGGGCCACCCCGACCGAGCCCGGCATGTGTCGCTGAACCGCGTCCGGTCTGACCACATCGATGTGCCGACGAATGACGTTGCCGCACGTCCGTCGGCGGCATCTATAGCAAGTATCGGTGTACGAGCCGACCTGCGACACAACCCGCGGGCTGCGCCGGGCTAGGAGCAACTTTCCCGCGTTACAACCGCGTTGATCACATTTTCCGTGCAAGGATGCACGTTAGTTGGCGCGCTCTCCGCCAGCATGCGGTCGGGAGGTTCGACATGACGATGCCCCCGGGGGCGGAGCGAGCCCGAGTCGATGGCTTCGGCCGGCTCGATCTCGGCATGCGGCAGGCCAGTGACTGGTACTTGTGGGGACCCTACATGAGCGAACGCCAGTGGGGCACGGTCCGCGAGGACTACAGCGCCGACGGCGATGCGTGGAGCTACCTGCCGCATGACCATGCGCGATCGCGCGCCTATCGCTGGGGCGAGGACGCGCTGGCCGGCTTCTGCGACATCGAGCAGCGGCTGTGTCTGGCGCTGACGTTGTGGAACGGGCGCGACCCCATTCTGAAGGAGCGGGCCTTCGGATTGACCGGGGCCGATGGCAATCACGGCGAGGACGTCAAGGAGTATTGGTGGTACCTCGACGCATTGCCCAGTCATGCGTGGAACAGTTGGCGCTATCACTATCCGCAGCGGGAGTTCCCCTACCGGCAGCTGCTGGATGAGAACCGGCGGCGCGGCAAGTTCGATTTCGAGTACGAGCTGCTCGACACCGGCGTCTTCGACGACGACCGGTACTGGATCGTCGATGTGTCATACGCGAAGGCTGACCCTGCCGATGTACTGATGGCGATCTATGTGACCAACGCGGGGCCGGAACCTGAACTGCTGCACGTGTTGCCGACCTTTGGTACCGCAACACCTGGTCCTGGGACATCGCTACGGTCGCGCCGACGCTGGCCGCCACCGCCGACGGCACGGTGGCCGTCGAGCATCCCTTCATCGGTGATCTTGAACTGCTGCCTGGGCCGGACCCGCAAGGTGGCGGCCCGGAGCTGCTGTTCTGCGAGAACGAGACGAATGTTGCTCGGCTATACGGGATTACAGGTGGCTCGCGGTGGCCCAAGGACGGCATCAACGACCATGTCGTGGCCGGGGCCGACACTGTCAACCCGCAGCGACGGGGCACCAAGTGCGCGGCGTGGTACCGGCTCACGGTGGCCCCCGGCGCGACCGCCGAGCTGCGCCTGCGGCTGCATCGGGCTGGTACCGGTGCCGACCCGGCCACGGCACTGGGCGCCAACTTCCCTCGGGTCATAGACCAGCGGCACGCCGAGGCGGACGAGTTCTACGCCGAACTCACGCCGGCCGCGGCGTCGGCCGACGAGGCCTCGGTGATGCGCCAGGCGTTCGCCGGGATGCTATGGAGCAAGCAGTTCTATTACTACGAGGTGGCCCGCTGGCTCGACGGTGACCCGACGCAGCCGCCACCGCCCGCGCAGCGGAAATCTGGCCGTAACGCCCGCTGGCGCAGCTTCGAGGCATTCGACGTGATGTCGATGCCCGACGTCTGGGAGTACCCGTGGTTTGCGGCGTGGGACTTGGCGTTTCACTGCGTCGCGCTAGTGCACGTCGACCCGGCGTTCGCTAAGCACCAGCTGTTGCTGCTGTGCCGCGAATGGTTTCAACACCCCAACGGGGCGCTGCCCGCCTACGAGTGGGATTTCTTCGATGTCAACCCACCGGTGCAAGCCTGGGCGGCGCTGGAGGTGTTCGGCATCGACGGGGGCCGTGACTTCGACTTCCTCAGCCGGATTTTCGACAAGCTGTTGGTGAACTTCACCTGGTGGGTGAACCGACAGGATGCCAACGGCTCCAACGTGTTCGAGGGCGGGTTCATGGGGCTGGACAACATCGGCCCCCTCGACCGATCCCACCTTCCCGTCCGGGGCGTGCTCGAGCAGTCCGACTCCACCGGGTGGATGGCGGGCTACGCGCTGTCGATGGCCACGATTGCGGCGATTCTGCACGGGTCAGGGCAGCGGCCCGCGCTCGATCTGGTGCAGAAGTTCCTTGAGCACTTCGCGGGCATCGCCCACGCGCTGGAGACGGTCGGCGTCTGGGACGAACGCGACGGCATGTTCTATGACCGCATCGTGCTATCCGATGGCGAAGCGGTCCCGGTCCGTGTGCGCTCGGTGGTCGCCATGATCCCGCTGCTCGCGGCGGCGGTGGTCAACGAGGACGCCATCGACCAATCATTGGTGACCGACAAGGGGTTCGCCCACTACCTGCGACACCATGGGATAAGCGGCACCGAAGACCTGGTCGCCGCGGGGATTTTGCGCGGCACACCCGGCGAGCGGCGACTACTACTCGGTGTAACCAGCCTCGAGCGGGTCCGTCGACTCTGCCGAACCCTATTCGACCCCGCCGAATTCCTCTCACCGCATGGGCTGCGTTCCTTGTCGACCTACCACAAGGACCATCCGTACGTTTTGGACATCGGTGGCGTGCGCGCCGACATCGACTATGAGCCCGCCGAGTCGACCACCGCGATGTTCGGCGGCAACTCCAACTGGCGGGGCCCGGTGTGGTTCCCGCTCAACTACCTCGCCGCGACAGCATTGGAGCGTTACCACGAATTCTTCGGCGCCGAGCTGACAATCGAATACCCGACCGGTTCGGGCACCAGCGTTACCCTCGATGCGGTCGCTTCCGACCTTTGGGAGCGCCTGGTGTCGATCTTCCTTGTCGGCAGCGACGGATCCCGGCCCTGTTTCGGCGGCCTGAGCCGGTTTCAGACCGACCCCCGCTGGCGGAACAACCTGCTGTTTTTCGAGTACTTCCACGGTGATAACGCCGCAGGCCTAGGCGCATCTCACCAAACCGGGTGGACCGGACTGGTGGCCGACGTAATCCGCCGCCGCCACCGGGCCTATCCCCCGGTATCGCAGGTCATCCAGCGGCTCGTGCGCGGTGAGGCGATTCGATGAACCGGAAGATCCTTGTGCCACCCCTAGCCCGGCGCTTTCACGGAAAGTCGTTGCCGGGGTGCGTCGTTCATAAAGAATGGTGCTCTGACCTGGGATAATTCGGCTTGCTGAAGGACGATTTATCCC
>Ga0335076_10001938_pt1 | contig 20364 bp, 20 predicted proteins | sample Lox_Sample_25_FD_206717 | JGI IMG/M metagenome (GOLD analysis project Ga0335076, IMG submission 206717) | Soil microbial communities from Loxahatchee National Wildlife Refuge, Florida, United States - Lox_Sample_2.5 | ecosystem: Environmental > Terrestrial > Soil > Wetlands | place: USA...
TTCTCGACCGATGCGTCGGTCGGGCAGGCGCGGTATTCCCAGCTTGGACTGGAGGAGACTCTCCATCGCCGATTCCGCTGCTCAGCCGCGTCGATGGACCGACGCGAAGTTACGGCATCATCCTAGCGAAACGAGCAGGGCCCGAACCCCCTCTTCCGCCCGCCGGGCCGCTTTCTTCGACCGAACATCGGCAGGTCCGGAGGCTCGGGGCGTAGATCGGCCCTACGGCCGCCTTCGGGTTCGCCAGGCGGAATCGCTTTCCCGCCCGGCGGGATGTAAACCGATTTTGCGCGCGCGCGCCACAACGGGGATTCCCAAAAGTTACAATCTGCCGATACGACAGGTGTCGTAGACGGCACCCCCCGAGGCTACGGCCCCGGCGGGCCAGCCCGGAAACATAGGGGCGGTGGTGGAGGAACGTCACCCCCGTTTTTGGTGCACATGTCGCATGTTCGGCCGCGGTGTCTGAGCCGATTCTTGTGGTAAGAGCGGTTGGCCGCTCCCGCCCCAGACGCCCCGGTTACCAGGCAACGCCGAGTTGCCAGAGCCGCGTCTATGGGTGACAGGATGTCAATCAGAGGCGATCGCATGGACGCGAAGCAGCTTCGCTGCTCAGTCTGCAAGCACATTGTCGTACTCAACGGCGGCCAGGGCCGCCGGCGGGCCGCTCTCATCGAGGACGGCTTGACGCTCTGCGACGTGTGCGCGCCGGCAGGCAACCACCAGCAGATCCGCTTCGAGCGATAGTTCGCTCTGGCGGACGGCGCGGGCCGTCGTTGCCATCTCCGCTCCTCGCTCACGCACCCTCGAGTGCGCTCGCTGCGGTTCTCGGCGGCGCCTAGGCCGGTGCTCGTCGGCCCGAGCGAACGGTCCCTTCCCACCTCTGGCGGACGGCGCGGGCCGTCGTTGCCATCTCCGCTCCTCGCTCACGCACCCTCGAGTGCGCTCGCTGCGGTGCTCGGCGGCGCCTGTGGCGAGGCGGCAGTGGCGGGGCCCCAGTCTAGAACTCCTGAGGGCACCAGGGCTGGAGGGCCGTCGGGAACAGGGCGTCGGCGACGGCGAGCGACCCGGGACGCAACTCCGCCACCCGGCCGGCAGCGGCCAGGGCCGTGGCCTCGAAGCCGCCCATGAACAGCGACGCCAGCACGTTGGCGTCCACCGCCAGGTCGGCCGACTCCTGCGAGCGCGCCACCGTAGCGCGCCCGTCGGTCACGTCGAGTCGCCAGCCGCCCGCGTTCCAGGGGCAGTACTCGTCGCGGAGGTCGAACGTGAGCCGGCCGCTGGCCTGGCCGTCGAGGCCGTACCTGCGCCCCTCGAGAGCCGCCTGGACGTCCACAATCCGAACCCAGATCCCGTCGCCGAGGGTGATCCCCAGCCGCCGCGGCTCGAGGACCATCGAGAGCAGCGGGTGGTCCGTCGGCAGCCGCCAGGCCTTGATCGTCCGGACCAAGTCGACGCCGAACAGGTACCGCCAGATCTCGCGGGTGCCGCGTTCGGTCGAGCCGATCGCCTCCTCCACGTTGAGGATGCCGTGCGGCCCGCGCACATCCCACGAGGGCTTGGTCTTGTAGACGGCATAGCCCTCGACGCCGGCCTCGGTCTCGTAGATCACAAGTCGCTTGGCCTCGCCGCCGCGGGCGTCCTTTCCGGCGAGCGGCAGCTGGCCGACCCACCAATCGGGCGTGCGGCCCAGGAACCCGGCGCGACGTAATCGGGCCGCCTCGTAGACCGGCGCGACCAGCTCGACGCCTTCGCCGGCCGGCAGCAGCCGGAAGGACCCGCCGTCGGGGGGATCGCCCATGAACCGGACCGGAGCCGACTCGGCCTCGACGTTCAGACACCAGGTTCCCTGGCCATAGCCGAAACGCTGGTAGATCGCCGCTTCCGAGGCCCACAGGATTGCCAGCGGCTCGCCCCGGGCGTGGCAGTCGTCGATCATCAGCCGCATCATGCCCCGCAGGATTCCCTGACGGCGGTGCGAGGGCAGAACGGTGACCCAGGTGACGCCGCCCGCCGGCAGCTCGCCGCCCGCCACGGTCATCGTGACGCTGAAGACGCCCGAGGTTCCGACGAAACGGCCGCCGTCCTCCGCGCCGACGAAGCGGGCGGGGTCGGAGACCTTGCGGACGCGTTCGATCACGTCGTCGGGGACGTCCTCGCTGAAGCCGATCTCGGCGGTGCGCAGTAGCTCTTCGAAGCGGTCGGGCTGGCAGGGGCGGATCTCGACGCTCATGGCCGAATGGTGACAGAGGCCGCCGGCCCCGCCTAGTCCTTGCCCGACGCAGATTGCGGGACATGGCCTCGTAGCCAGGCCACGATGCCTGCCACGACCGCCGGGCCCTCGGGCTCGTTGAGGGTCTCGTGGCGGAGATCGGGCAGAACCCTGCGCTCGACCGATGGCAGATTCGCCAGCGGCTCGCTGACGGCGGTCGGCACGAGCGTGTCCGCGCCGCCGTGGATCACCAGCGTCGGCACGTCGAGGCGAGCAAGACCTGCCCGGGCCCGCTTCATGGCCCCGAACACCTCCGCCCCCAGGCGGGTCGTGGAACGGGGCTGGACGAGCGGGTCGTCGAAGTAGGCTATCCCGACGCCAGGATCCCGGGCCAGCTGGTCGCCGCTGATCGGGTTGTTCAGAACCACGGTCGGCGCCATGCGGCTCAGGACCGGGGCCAGGGCGCGCTGCCAGCCGGGCACCGCCACGGACAGTGGCGGGGCGCTCAGAATCAGCAGGTCCGGCGCCGGCCGATCCGAGAGACAGTACGTCAGGGCGATCAGCGCACCCATCGAATGCCCGAACAGGACGACGGGTCCGCCCTGGCGGCAGAGCATGCCCAACCGGACCTCGACGTCGTCGAGGAAGTCGTCCCACCGGCCGACGTAGACGCGCCGGCCGCCGGAGAGCCCGTGCCCGCGCAGGTCGAAAGCTTCGACCTCCAGGCCCGCATCCGCGAGCAGCGTACCGGTGCGCTGGTAGCGGCCACTGTGCTCGGCGATGCCGTGGATCAGGAGGACCCGCGCCCACGGCTCGCCGGCCGGCGCCCAGTGACGGACGTGGAGCGGCGTCCCATCCGCTCCCGGCCATTTGGATCGGGGCGCGGACACCCCCGCCTCGGGCGACCCGGAACCCGTCTCCGTCGGAACCGCCATCGCCGGCCTCCTTCGCCGCGCAAGTGATCGCGCCCCACTCATCCTAGACCCTGCCTCTGGGCGCCGGCTGAATCCAAAACGGGGCCGCGACACGATATCGCGGCCCCGTTACCGGAGCGTTACCCCGCCCGCCCGGCCGGCGCGGCCGGGACGGCGACTCGCGGCTCAGGCGGCCGCGCGGCTGAACGTTCGAGCGCCGCCAATTATCGTCAGCGCCGCCAGGACCACCAGAACCACGAGCCCGACGACGATCTCGCCGTCGCCGTAGGTCGCGTTGAACAGCGCCCGGATCGCGGCCACGGCGTGATAGAGGGGGTTGAAGGTCGCCACGGTCTGGAGCCAGTCCGGCGCCAGCGACATGGGCAGCATCACCCCTGAGAGGAGGAGCAGCGGCACGGTCATGCCGTTCACGACGGGCGCCAGCGAGTCCTCGCTCTTGAGGATGAGGGCCAGCGCGTACGACACCGGCGACATCATCAGCCCGATGAGGGCCAGCATCGCGAAGGCCACCACGAGGCCCCCGAGGTTGATCTCGAGCCCGAAGGGGATCGCCAGGACGACCAGGATCAGGGCCTGGGCCAGGAGCAGGCTGACGTCCCGGAAGGATCGCCCCAGGAGCATCGCCGTGCGGCTGGTCGGGGTCACGAGCATCCTCTCGACGACGCCCTCGCGCAGCTCGTCGCACAGCCCGAAGCCGACGTAGGCGGCGCCGAACAGGGCGGTCATGACGAGGATGCCCGGGACGAAGACGTTGAAGGCGCCGCCGGGCGGAAAGCCCGGCATCTTGGCGATGTTGGTCAGCAAAGGCCCGAACAGGAGCAGGTACAGGACCGGCTGCATCACGCCCATGATCACCCAGACCGGGTTTCGGAGGCTGAGGGTCATCGACCGCTCGTAGATGAGCCAGGTGTCTCGAATGGTTCGCATGGGTTCGTTCTCCTCGGCGCTCAGGCGGCGCTCTCGCGCAGCGATCGGCCGGTCTTCTTGAGGAACACGTCGTCGAGGCTCGGCCGGTGCAGGTTCATGGTCGAAGGAGCCATGCCCCGGGAGTCGAGCAGTCGCAGTACGGCGGGCACGGCTTCCTCGCCGCGGTCGACGTAGAGGCGGACCTGGCCGTCCTCGATGCCGGCCTCGCGGACGAACGGCTGCTCGCAAAGCAGGTCGACGACGGCCTGGCCGTGACCGTTGACTCCGATGGTGAGGACGTCGCCGGCGATCTGGCGCTTGAGCTCGTCGGGCGATCCCAGCGCCACGATCCTGCCGTGGTCGATGATGGCCAGCTGGTCGCACAGGGCGTCGGCTTCCTCGAGATAGTGCGTCGTCAGGAAGACCGTCGTTCCGGTGTCGCGGAGCTTGCGGATCTCGTCCCAGAGGCGCGCCCGCGCCTGGGGGTCAAGCCCGGTGGTCGGCTCGTCGAGGAAGAGCAGCGCCGGCCGGTGGACCATGCCGATGCCGATGTTGAGCCGCCGGCGCATCCCGCCCGAGTATGTCTTGCAGGTCCGGTTGGCGGCCTCCGTCAGGTCCAACGCCGCCAGTATCTCGTCGGCCCGCGCGGCAGCGTCGGACTTGCCCATGCCGAAGAGCCGGCCCTGGATGATCAGCTCCTCGCGACCCGTGGCCTCGCGGTAAGAGCCGCCGGACTGGGCCACGTAGCCAATCCGTCGCCGGACCTCGCCGGCCTGATGGGCCACGTCGAAGCCGGCGACCCGGGCGGTCCCGGCGGTCGGGGGCAGGAGCGTCGCCAGGATCCTCAGGGTAGTCGTCTTGCCCGCGCCGTTCGGTCCGAGGAAGCCGAAGATGTCGCCGGCGGCGACGCTCAGGTCGACCCCGGCCACGGCTTCGACGGTGCTCCGGTCGCCGCCGCCCTTGAAGATCCGGCGCAATCCACGAGTCTCGATGATCGGCTCGGGGGTCACGGACGGCCTCCGATCCGGATCGCCGCCGCTCGCGCGACCGAGCCCGCGATGTCAAACTGCGTTGCTGTGATGTCCATCGATGATCCTTCTGCGATCCCGGCCTGGTCGTCGCCACTGCCATCCGAGCCGGCGCCCGGCTCGGCCGCGAACGCCGCCCTTGCGTCTGAGTTCCGCTGCGCTATGATATCTCTGCGCAGCGCAGAGAATAGCCAGGGCAGATGACCGATGTCAAGCTCCGATCCGAAGGACGAACTCAGGGCCGAGGTGCTTCGCGCCTCAAGGCAGGTCGGCAGTCAGGCGGCCTTGTTCAGCCTGGCCGTGGCCGAGCGGCTCGGCCTGGCTGGGACGGACGTGGAATGCCTCGATCGACTACTCGTCGAGGGCCACTCCACGGTCGGCCGGCTGGCGGAGCTGACGGGGCTGACTACCGGGTCGGCGACGCGGATGGTCGACCGCCTCGAGCAGGCCGGTTATGTCAAGCGGGTCCCCGATCCCGCCGACCGGCGCCGGGTCATGGTCGAGCCCGTTCCCGGGGTCGAGACCAAACTCAGCGCCATGCACGACTCACTCCGCAGTTCCCAGATGGAGCTGATCGGGGCGTACGACGACGACCAGCTACGACTCCTGCTCGAGTTCCTCCGCGGAGTGGATCGGTCGATGCTGGCCGAGACGCAGAAGATGCGGACGCCAAGCGATGAGGCCGACGCGGGCGGCCGGTACTCGGCTCCGATCGGCGGCGTGACCAGCGGCCGGCTCATCTTCCTGTCCGGCGCGCCGACGATCGCCGTCCGGGGCGACGCCAACCTGACCGAGCTGTACAAGGCCAGGTTCGCCGGACCCATGCCCCGGATGCGGGTCCGTGGCGGCGTGGTGACCGTCTCGTATCCGCATTTCGGCTGGTTCGACTGGCGAGCCCAGATAGCCGGTCAGCACCTCCAGGCCTCGGCCCACTGGCAGAAGGACAGCGGCGAGATCACGCTCAACAGCTCGATTCCCTGGGCCATCGAGCTGCGCGGCGGCGTCTCCAGGTGGACGGCCGACCTGCGGACCGTCCGGCTCCAGTCGTTCGAGCTGCGCGGCGGCGCGAGCAAGATCGAGATCACCCTGCCAGCTCCCGCGGGCGTCGTGCCGATCCGGATCCATGGCGGCATGAGTCGCGTATCTCTGGCACGTCCGCTCGGCGCGGCGGCCGGGCTCGAGGTTCGCGGTGGAGTCAGCGAGATAAGCGTCGACGGCGAGATCGTGAAGGGCGCCGGTCAGCTGTCGCTCCAGACCCCCGGGGCGGCGACCGCGCCCGACCGCTACGAGATCGAGGTCGCCGGCGGCGCGAGCAAAGTCTCTATCTCGACCTACTAGCGAGCAGGTCGGCGGCTACTCCCCCGCCCCACCCAGGAAGTCGATCGAGGCCGAGTTGATGCAGTAGCGCAAGCCCGTCGGGCGCGGTCCGTCGTCGAACACGTGGCCCAGATGGGCGCCGCAATTGGCGCACAGAACCTCGGTCCGCGACATGCCCAGGCTGTTGTCCGATCGGGTGACGACCTTGGCCTTGTCGAGCACGTCGTAGAAGCTCGGCCAGCCGCAGTGCGAGTCGTATTTCTCGGTCGAGGTGAACAGAACCTCGCCGCAGACGATGCACCGGTACGAGCCCTCGTCGTGCTTGTCCCAGTACGCTCCGGTGAAGGGCCGCTCGGTCGCGGCGTGCTGGGTTACCTCGAACTGGAGCGGCGTCAGCCGGCGACGAAGCGCCTCGACGTCGATGTCGGCCTTCATGCCGGTACTCCTTCAGAACGCACAAGCTTGATGAGCTCACCAACGCGCCCGACCGCCTCGGGAGTGCGGGTCGTCGCGTTGCGGAAGATGAAGCCGTCGAAGCCGGCCCGAGTGTAGCGGTCCAGGATCTCGGCCGCCTCGGGGATGATCACGACCGTCACCGCCGCTCTCCGCGTCTCCGGGATCGTCGCCAGGACCGCGGCCTTGTCGCCCTCCGAATCGGCCAGCACCAGTGGCACCGAAACCGTCCGAAGGATGTCGGCCGGGCTGCGCCCGACCGCCTCGCAATGCCTGTCCAGCACCGCCAGCTTGGGCGCCGCCTCGTCCAGGCTGCCGAACCAGTTGGTGATGTCGGCGAAGCGGGCGGCCAGCTTCAGGGTCCGCTTCTCGCCGCCGCCGCCGACCATGATCTTCGGACCGCCGGGGCTGACCGGCCGCGGATAGTTGCGAGCGGCCTCGATCCGATAGTACGTCCCGGCGAAGCTCGGCCGCTCCTGGGAGAACATGGCCCGGGCGATCGTCAGAGCCTCCTCCAGCCGATCCTCGCGCTCGCCGATCGGCGGGAAGTCGAAGCCGTAGCCGGCGTGCTCCGATTCGTTCCAGGCGGCGCCCAACCCGAGAACGGCCCGGCCCTTGGAGATCACGTCGAGGGTGGTGGCGATCTTGGCCAGCATCGCCGGGTTGCGGTATGTCACGCCCGTGACCATCGTCCCGAGCAGGACGCGGTCGGTCTTCATCGCCAGGGCGCCCAGAGTCGTGTAGCCCTCCAGCATCGGCTCGTCCTCCGAGCCGACGGCCCCGATCTGATAGAAGTGGTCCATCACCGTGACCATGTCGAACCCGGCTCCTTCGGCGGCCGTGGCCAGCTCGACGACCCTATCGAACAGGTTCACGTCCGCGACGCCGGGAAAGGTGAAGCTGGGCATGTGATAGCCGAAGAACGGTCGCATCGGGAAGGAGCTCCTTGGTCGGTCGGCGGCGAGGCTGCGCCTGACAGTTCTGTGCGATTCGAACCTAGCACTCCCGGCCAGTCTCGTCGCGGGAGCTGGCCTTCGTACCGGTTGGCGGGCGAGGGTCGTTCGGCAGGCCGGCGGCGCCGGCCACGGCGGCTCATCATGGCCGCATGCAGCCCCACCTCGACCGTGGCCACGTCCTCATCCGTCCGGCGGGTCGATCGGACCTGGCCGCCCTGCTCGACTTCCGGATGGCCATGCTCGACGAACTGCTTTCCCAGGGCGCGGTCGCGGCGGAGGCCGGGCCGGAGCTGCGAGCGGCGAACGAGGCCTGGCTGAGCAGGCACCTGGGCCGCGACTTCGAGGCCTGGCTCGCCGAGCTGGACGGCCGGACGGCCGCCTGCGCCGGGGTCATCTGGTTCGAGCATCCGCCTGGCCGGGCCAACCCGCTGGGTCGTGAGGCCTATCTGCTCAACGTCTACACCCGGCCCGAGGCCCGCCGGATGGGCCTCGCCCGAAAGCTGGTCCTGCGCATCGTCGCCGAGGCCCGGGCCGCGGGAATTCGCCGGATATGGCTGCGGGCCAGCGCCGACGGGCGGCCGCTGTACGCCGAGCTCGGTTTCCGCGAGGGCAACTACCTGGAGCTCGGCCCGGACTGAGCCATCCGGGCCGGGCTAGCGGGCGGGCGGCTCGGCCGCGTCTGAGGCTTCTGGTGGCGCGCCGGGCGGCCCGGGCGCCGGCTCGCCGGCGGAGGCGACCTGGGGCGCCGAGTTGCCAGCCGCGGTGGGGGCGTCGGGCGGGGCTACTGGTCTGGCCGCCAGCCCGGCCAGCGCCTGCGCGCCGGCCCGCTGCCGATGCGCCGCCAGGATGTGGCAGGTGATCCTCTCCTGATCCGGTTCGCTGATCTTGTCGAAGCGAACGGCCACTCTCGAGCGACGCCGCGGCGCCGAGGGGTCCGGCCGGACGGTCTCCCCGGTGCCGGCCGTGGTCGGGGCCTCGCCATCTTCGATGCGGACGATCGTCCCGCCGACGACCACGATGTCGCGAGAGGTCAGGACAAGGGCGAGCCGGAGCTGCTGGCCGAAGAGGAGCGGCATGTCTGTCACGAACTGGACGCCGCCCGCGCCGATGTTGGTGGTCCGGCCACTGCCCAGCTCTTCGTGGCCGAGCGTGCCCAGGGCTCGGATCCGGACGTTGCGTTCGAGGTCGACCCGCACGTGGGCCCGGCGCTGGACGTTCTGGATGCCCTGCGGTCGCCGGACGGCGAAGACACGCGACTTCTCCATACCGAGCTTGCCGCCGCCACCCAGCCGCCTCAGGAACGTGCTCTCGACGATGAGCGCTCCACCCCGGTCGAAGGTCAGGTGGATCGACTGACCGGCCTCGAGCTCGGCCAGCCGGGGCTCGGGCAGACGCGTGGCCAGCCATAGCTCGTCGGCCAGGATGTTGGTGATGAACGACGCCAGGAAGACGGACACGCCGCCGACCTCGGTCTCGACGACAAGCTCGTCGTGTATCGACAGATCCTTGGGATCGATGGCCATCTAGCGGCTCACGTTCTTGTCGAGAGTCGTCCAGGCCCCCTGAGGATCCATCATCTGCGGGCCGCCCGCCAGGCCCGGAAGGTCGGCCAGCCCCACACGAATGACGTCGCGGCGATCGCCAGCCCCAGGCCGAAGCAGATCGGATGCAGGATCGAAAGGCTCCGGATGATCGCCAGCTCGACGACGATCCAGATCATCTGGCCGCAGCCGAGGCCGAAGGCCAGAAACGGCGCGATTCGCCAGGACCGGACACCGAGCCCGGCCACGACCAGCGAGCCGAGGCCGAACAGCCCTCCGAGGATCAGGCCTGGGACCAGGAAGTCCGAGAACGGGCTGCCGGCGAGCCAGCTCACCGGCATCTGCATGAGGCTGCCGTCCGGCCGGTAGACGAGCGCGACGCCGCCCGCCAGGGCCATCACCCCAAGTACCACCAGCAGGCCGACGGCCGATCGACCGGCACGAATCACCGCCGGTTGGGGCATCGACGTTGCTGGCCTGGGCATCGCACTCCTCGTCAGATTGCGCGGCTGTCCGGAGCGAATCGTCCCGACGCGGGACGGCTCCGCTCCGATGCTCCGCGAGGCCCCGACAGGCGGTCAAGTGCCAACCGTCCTAGGCGGCCTTGCTCGGCCGCCGGGGCTTGCCGACGCCGCTGGCCAGTCGATCGGGCTTTGCGACCTTCCGGCGCTTCGGTTCGGCCACGGCCCAGGTCTCGATCGGCGCCGGCCTCGCCAGGTAGTAGCCCTGGCCGTACTCCACGTTGAGGAGCCTGAGGGCGGTGAGCTCGTTCTCGGTCTCGATGCCTTCGGCGATGAGGGCGCAGCCGACCCCGGCGGCGAAGTGGGCCATGCCGGTGACCATCGCCTGGCGGGCCGGGTCCGAGTCGACGTTACGGACGAGCGAGATGTCAAGCTTCACGTACTGGGGTTGCAGCTCGAGGATGTGGTGGAGGCCGGCGTAGCCCGCGCCGGCGTCGTCCACGGCCAGCATGGCGTGGCCGCGGACCTGCGACAGGGCCGCCATCAGACGGGAATAGTCCTCGATCTCGGCGTGCTCGGTGATCTCCAGGACCACGGGCCGATCCGCACCGGCAACCACGTCGAGCAGCGGAAGCAGACCGATAGCCAGCGAAGGCGATACGTTCAGGCTCACGAACGTTCCGGCAGGCAGGCGCCTGGCTTGATCGATCTGGGCGTTCAGAACGGCCGTCTCGAGCCCGACCATCATGCCGATCTTGTCGGCGGCGATGAAGCGCAGGTCGGGTCGGGTCCCGTCCGAGAACCGGGTGAGCGCCTCGAAGCCAACGAACCTGCCGGTGGCGAGATGGACGATCGGCTGGAAGACGGGAGTGAAGGCTCTGTTCGTGATGACGTCGCGGACCTCCGCCCGCAGCCTGTCGCGCTGCCAGCGCTCCGAGAGCATCGGCCCCAGGACCGCGGCGGACATGACGCTGAACTCGGTCAGGGTGGCCAGCCGGTCAGAGAGGCGGCGGGCATGAGCGTCGGACGTGGCGCCCATCGATAGCAGCCCGATCGGAGCCTCGTTCCAGAAGATCGGCGCCAGGGCCTCGGCCCGCAGCCCGGATTCGATCGTGGCCCGATCGAAGTCGTCGCGGGGGACCCGGCCGGTCCACATCTCGAGCCACAATCCGAACTCCGCGTGGCGCTTGAGCTCGAGCCCGTTGGCCAGTGGGATCGGCTCGCCAACCGTCACCGGCCGGCAGATCGAGCCGGCCTGGGCGATCGGCTCGACCCCGCCCGGTCCGAAGCCATAGAGCACCACCGTGTCGATGCCGTCGATGTGGAGCGCCTCGGCGCAGACCCTCTGGGCGGTTTCCTCGATCGTGGGCGCCGCCTCGAGGCGCGCCAGCGACACGGTCGTGGCGGCGCGCTCGCTCATCTCCGAGGTCAGCCGCTCGGACGCCCGGCGCTCACGCCCCTGCAGAACCCACAGCCGGACGACGGCCAGCACGACCACGCTGGCGGTGCCGACCGCGATGGGGTCGACGGCCAGGGGCCGGGTGCGCGGCATCACGTCGAGAACCGCGCAACCGACGATCGCCGCGATCGGCAGCCATTCCGAGGTGGCTCGCGCGATGGAGTCGTAGCGGCGGCCGCCGCCGGCCGCCAGGCTCCAGGTCACTCCGCCGTAAGCGACGGCCAGAGCCCCTCCGGGGAAGATGAAGTCCATGATCTCGATGCCGTCCGGGTGGCCGGCCAGCATCCGGCCGATCCAGCCGACCCAGGCCAGGGCGAGGAGCACGATGCCGGCGACGACGGCCCATACCCCACGGGTCGATGGCTCCACGCGAAGCGACAGCGCCGCCACGACCGCCGCGGCCGCGCTGGCGAAGAACAAGGCCGAGACGAGCGGCACGACGAGGCTGGCGATGGGATCGTTGAGAAGCGCGCTCGCCTGACTGCCCGGGACAAGACTCTGGTGGAGCCAGTCGGCCAGCACGAACGTCATCGAGGCCGCGATGATGATCAGCCCGTCGAGGACGACGGTTCGTCTCGCCTCGCCCTCAAGCTCGCGGTAGAGGACGATCAACAGCGTGACCACGCCCAGGATCGCGCCGACGACGTAGGCAGCGTCGGTGATCGCCCCGGCGATCCCGAGCGACCGTTGGGTCAGGTCGGGAATGTCGGAGACGGCCTCGCCGATAGCCGTCAGTCCGAGTGAGACCGTCAGCGAGAGCCGCAAGGGCCGGCTGGCGGCGTCGCCCTTGATCGTAGCGATGCCGACTGCCATGGCGGCCAGGGTCGGCGCGATCAAACACGAAAGGTCCTCGAAGAGCAGCCAGCAGTTGGCCGCGTCGATCGCCTCGAGGGTCGCGGCCGCGATCGTTGCGATGGCGCCGACGGTCAGCGTGGCCAGACCCGGCCGGCGGTCGTAGGCGGCTGCCAGCGTGGCAGCGCGGCTGCCGAGCGCGCGATGGATTCCCGGGCTATGCCGACTGGTCGTCCAGCGGCCGGCCATGCCTGGGTTCACGCCAGCGTTCCCCCGCGTCGGCCCGGGTCGCCGCGGCTTGTGATTGCGTCGTCGGCTGCGTCCATGTCGACTCGCTTCTGGGACGTTTGACCGCGGCATGGCTCTCGGCGCCGGGCGCGCGGACTCCACTCTGCGCAGGCGGCCGGCACAGCCGCCCGACCTGCTCCAGAGGTATCGGCGGTGGCCGCGCGGCCGGGAGGCCATCAGTACTCATCGAGGCGCCGGATTCGGTACCGTAGACCGGCAAACGGAGGTTCGATGCGCCCGCGCGATTTCGCCCTGGAGAGGTTCTTCGCCCGCTGGGAATTCGAGGCCGAGCTGCTCCTGTGCGCCTCGGACGTGGAGGGCTGGCCGGTCGCCGAAGTGCTCGCTCTGGCCGACGAGGACGATCGAGCCAGGTGGAACGAGCTACGGCTCGGCTACACCGACTCGCACGGCGGCCCCGAGCTGCGGGCCGCTATCGCCGGCCTGTACGACTCGATCTCGCCGGAGGAGATACTGGTCTTCTCGGGCGCCCAGGAGGCGATATTCGTCCTCCACAACGTCCTGCTGGGACCGGGCGACCACGCCATCGTGGTGAAGCCCGCCTACCAGTCGCTGGCCGAGGTCGGCATCGCTGCGGGCGCGGACGTCAGCCGTATCGAGCTCCGCGAAGCCGACGCCTGGCGGTTGGACACAGACGCCGTCCGGGCGGCGCTCCGGCCGGCCACGCGCCTCATCCAGGTCAACGAGCCGCACAACCCCAGCGGCGGGCTGAGCGACCGGCCGACCTTCGATCGGCTGGTCGCCATGGCCGCCGAGTCCGGCGCGCGCCTGGTGGTCGACGAGGTCTACCGCTTCCTGGAGTTCGACTCGGAGAAGCGTCTGCCGGCGGGCGCCGACGCGTTGCCGACCGGCGTCAGCATCGGTGTGATGTCCAAGTCATTCGGCATGGCCGGGCTCCGGATCGGCTGGATCGCGACCCGCGACCGCGAGCTCCTGGCCAGGCTGGCGGCCTTCAAGGACTACACGACGATCTGCGCCTCGGCGCCGTCGGAGGCTCTGGCGACGATCGCGCTCAAGGCCAGGGACCGGGTCATGGCCCGCAACCGGGCCATCGTCGCCGCCAACCTGCCGCTCCTCGACGGTTTCTTCGACCGCTGGCGGGGCACCTTCCAATGGGTTCGTCCGCTGGGCGGGAGCATCGGCTTCGCCAGGCTGCTGGCCGACGTCCCGATCGGCCGCTTCACCGAGGATCTCGTCCGCGAGACTGGCGTCCTCATCCTGCCGGGCAGCCTGTTCGACGACACCGAGAACCACTTCAGGCTGGGCTTCGGGCGAACGAACATGCCCCAGGCCCTGGAGCGTCTTGAGGCCTACGCCTCCAGGACCCTGCGCTGACGATCCGGCCGGTCAGGCCGGTACGGCGTCGCCCCGGCGAAGCTCCGCCAGAGCGTCCTTGAACAGCCCACCGAAGAGCCGCGGAGTTGTCGGGAAGCCGTGGATGACGCCGGCCAGGACCTCGACAGAAGTCCCGGTCTGGATGGCCAGAACCGCTTCGTGGATGGCGGCCGAGGCGTCGGGAGCTACGACCGAGGCCCCGATGAGCGTCCGCGAGCGGCGGTCGACCACGATCGCGACGTGTCCGAAGGCCGCCTCCACGCCGTAGCCCCGCGCGGTGGTGGCGAAGTCGGCGACGAGCTCGAAGGCGTCCCGGCCCGCGGCCACGGCCTGATCGACGCTGAGCCCGACCGAGGCCAGCTCCGGCTCGACGAAGACCGCCCGCGGGATCGCCCGGTAGTCCGGCGCCACGGACTCGCCGAGGGCCATCCGCACGGCCATCTCACCCTGATAGTGGCTGACGTGGGTGAACATCTCCGGACCCGCCGGGTCGCCGATCAGGTAGATGTCCTCGCCGACCCGCAGCCGGCCGTCTCGGGGCAGCCTCGAGGCGTCGAGGCCGAGCGACTCCAGGCCCAGGTCATCGACCGCGAGGGCGCGACCGAGGGCGTGCATGATCCGCTCCGCCTCGAGCCGGCCGCCATCGCTGAGCTCGACCACGTGGGCGCCGGCGGAGCCCGCGGCGGGGCGAACGCGAACCGCCCTGGCCCCCAGCCGCATGGCGACGCCGTCGTCGCGCAGGATCCTCGCGGCCGCCTCCGAGACGCGGGGGTGGTCCCTGTCGAGCAGCCGGTCGTGGCTGTGAACGAGCGTGACCGCGACGCCGAATCGGCCGAAGACTTCGCTCATCTCGACGCCCACGGGGCCGCCGCCGAGTACGACCAGCGAGCGCGGCAGATCCCGTGTCGACGTGGCCTCGCGATTCGACCAGGGGCCGGTCTCCGCCAGGCCCTCGATATCCGGCGTGGTCGGTCCGGAGCCGGTGGCGACGACGATCGTTCCGGCCGCCAGGCGCGTCGGCGCTGCGGCGGGATCCACCGGGGCGACGTCGACCAGGCCGGGACCGGCGATCCGAGCCCGGCCGTGGAACAGCCGCGCGCCGGCGCCCTCCAGACCGCGGACGTGACCCGAGTCGTCCGGCCAGTCCCGATTCTCGCGATTGATCATGTAGTCGCGGCGGTCCGACGCCCGCTGCCACGAGTAGCTGCCGTGAAGATGCTCCGACGCCGAGTGGAGAAGAGCCTTCGACGGAACGCAGGCCCAGAACGAGCACGACCCGCCGAACAGCTCCTTGTCGACCACGGCCACCGTCCGGCCGTGCGCCAGCGCCTCGTACGCCGCGGCCTCACCGGCCGCGCCCGCGCCGATGACAACGAAGTCGAACCGATCCATGGCCTGCCCCGCATCTTCGGCCGCCAGCTCCTGGAAACGACCGGCGACCGGACGAATGATCCCCCCTCGGCGCAACCACCGGGCGGCGAGCGGCGGTCGATCCACGCGGCGCACCGGCGGCCGCAGCCCACCAGGATCGAGCTCTTGACAAGTGACTTAGTACTCACTAAGTTACCGCCATGAACGCTCGACTCAGGGCCGATGAGCGCCGCGACGCGATCGTCGCTGCGGCCTCGATCGAATTCGCGGGTGCCGGATACGCCGGCACGAGCACGGAGGCCATCGCCCGTCGCGCGGGTGTCTCTCAGCCCTACCTGTTCCAGCTCTTCGGCACCAAGAAGGAGTTGTTCATCGCCGCGGTCCGTGACTGTTTCGAGCGGACTCGCCGGACCTTCGAGCAGTCCGGCCGAACCGCCCGAGACTCTGGGCTCGACACGGCCGCGACGCTCGAGGAGATGGGCCACGCCTACATCCGGATGCTGCTGGCCGAACCCAACCGCCTCCGCCTCCAGATCCAGGCCTACGCCGCCTGTCAGGACGACGACATCCGGGCCGTCGTCCGCGACAGCTACATGCAGCTCTGGGCCTCAGTCGGTCGGGTTTCAGGCGCCGACGAAATGGCCCTCAAAAACTGGTTCGCCCAAGGAATGCTGATCAACGTCGTCGCCAGCATCGGCGAGGGATCGACCTTCGAAAGCTTCCTCGACTCGTTGCTCGCCGTGCCGCATCCGGCACCGTAAGCCCCGTTTTTTGCTCTCCTAACTTAGTGACTGCTCAATTAGTACAGGAGCCGCCAATGTTTCGCCGAGCGTCCACCTTGTGGGTCTTTCTCATAACCTCAGTCGCCCTCTTCATGGTCAGCCTGGACAACCTGGTCGTCACAATCGCCCTGCCGGTGATCCGGCGCGACCTCGGAGCGTCGATCAGCGACCTCGAATGGACCGTCAACGCGTACACGCTGACCTTCGCCGCGCTCCTGCTGATGGGCGCCGCCCTCGGCGACCGCTTCGGGCGGAAGCGGTTGTTCATCATCGGCCTGGTCGTCTTCACGGCCGGGTCCGCGTGCGCCGCTCTCTCGCCCTCGAGCGGCGCGCTGATCGTCGCTCGAGCGATGCAGGGCGTCGGCGGCGCGATCACGATGCCGCTCACGCTGACGATCCTGTCCGCGGCCATCTCCGCCGAGAAGCGGCCTCTCGCCCTGGGGGCGTGGGGCGGCATAGGCGGCCTGGCCGTGGCCGTCGGACCCGTGGTCGGCGGCGCCATAACGCAGGGCGTCTCGTGGCACTGGATCTTCTGGATCAACGTTCCGATCGGCATCGTGGCCGCCGTCCTGGCCTATCTCCGCCTGCCCGAGACACGGGGCCCAGACCGCTCGATCGACCTGATCGGCGTCGCGATCGCCAGCCTTGGGCTCGTCGGTATCGTCTGGGGCGTGACCCACGGCAACGGCCGCGGCTGGACCGACGGCGAAGTCGTGGCCGCGATCGCGGCCGGTCTGGCCCTGATCGGCGTCTTCCTCGCCTGGGAGGCCCGAACCCCCGAGCCGATGCTGCCGCTGCGGCTATTCCGGCGCCGCACGTCCGTCGTCGCCAACGCCGTGTCATTCACCATGGCGTTCGGGATGTTCGGCTCGATCTTCCTTCTGTCGCAGTTCTTCCAGATCTGCCAGGGCCTCAGTCCGCTCGACTCCGGTCTGCGCATCCTCCCCTGGACGGCGACCCCGGTCGTGGTCGCGCCCATCGCCGGCTGGGTCTCGGGCCGGATCGGCGGCCGGCCGATACTCGCGCTCGGCCTCACTCTCCAGGCCGCCGGGCTGGCCTGGGTCGCGGCCCTGACCTCGACCACCGTGTCTTATCCGAGCCTGGTGCCCGCCTTCATCGTGAGCGGCGCCGGCATGGGCCTCTTCTTCGCCCCGATCGCCAACGTCGTCCTTTCCGCGGTCCCGCGTGAGGAGGAGGGCAAGGCATCGGGCGCCAACAACACCATCCGTGAGCTCGGCGGCGTCTTCGGCATCGCCGTCCTGGCCGCCGTCTTCACCGCCAACGGCTCCTACGCCACACCCCAGACCTACGTCGACGGGCTCATCCCCGGCGTCTCCGGCGGCGCCGCCGTGGTCGCCCTTGGCGCCGCCCTGGCGCTCGCGCTGCCGTCGCGGATCGTCCGGCTCCGCCGGCCCGAGCCCGCCGAGGACCGCATCCTGGGCAGTCAGGCCGGTCTGACAGCCTGAGGCATGGATCCAGGCGACGGGACCGCACCGCCCGCGGTGGCGGGTCGTACGCTCCGGCGGACTCGCCACCCCGAGCGGCCGGTAGGGGTAGTCTTGCCGCCATGGAACGCCCGACTGGAGCCAGGGCGGCCGGACTCGAACCGACCGAAGCCGCCGCCTGGATCGACGCTTATCTGGCGAATCTGCCGGCCGATCAGCGCGCGGCGCTTCAGGAACTTCGCGAGACGGTCGCCGCCACCGCGCCTCAGGCGGTCGAGGCGATCAGCTACGGCATCCCGGCTTTCCGATACCGGGGCCGGCCTCTGGTCTGGTATCACGCCGCGAAGGCGTATTGCTCGTTCTTTCCAACTGCCGAGCCGATCGAAGTCCATCGAGCCGAACTGTCAGGCTTTGCCCTGTCAAAAGGCACGATCAGGTTCAAGCCCGACAAACCGCCGTCTAAGGCGCTCGTTGCCAAGCTGGTTCGCTACCGGCTGGCGCAGCTGGACGCGGAGGCCGCCGGGCGCCAGCGATCGTCCCGATCTTCGCGCCGAACCCTGTAAGGGTCGGGCGGGGTTCTATGCTTCAGCCCGTCGTCGCCACGGCTGGCGAGCGGCGACTCCAGCACGCCACGGGAGGATCGCATGGACCCGAACACGACCGGCCAACCAGCGCCCGATGCGCAGTCTCCGACACCCGCTCCGCCACCCGCAGCGAACCCGACCGATCCGGGCTGGGCCGCGCCGCCGGCGTGGGCGACACCACCCCCGGGTCAACCGACAGGCCCGACTGATCCGGGCTGGGCCGCACCGCCGGCGTGGGCTACCCAGCCCCCCGCACCATCCGGCGGCGCCGCGGGTGGCGTGCTCGCCAGGCTCGGCGGTTCGATCGTGGGCCGCATCGTGGCCATCGTCGTCGTCCTGGCCGTGATCGCGGGGGGCTACGTGGTCTACTCGACCGTCTTCAACCCCCAGCACCTCGGCCAGGTCGTCTACACGACCGTCGACCAGACCGACACCTCCGGCTGCGACACCACCAGCCTGGTTACGTCCGTCAAGCAGGGCACCTCCGTTTGGGCCCTGTACATGTGGTCGCACCGGCTGACGTCCGACCAGGCCGTGGTAGAGCAGGACTTCCGCGACGGCGTCTCGATCGGGACTTACAACCTCCCGACCGACAAGACGTCCGACGCGGATTGCCTGTGGGTTGAGGACGACCTCAGCCAGGAGTTCACCCAGCCCGGGACGTACGAGATCAAGCTCACGGTCGGATCCGAGGTGGTCGCCGACGGCAAGCTGACCGTCACGCCCTGAAGCCACGCGCCTCTCGGAGCTGAGCCGCGAATTCGCCGGGCAGGCCCGAGGCCAGGATTCCGGCGGCGGCTGCCTCGACATCGTATTCGACGCGCCTGAACTGAACGTCCACGCCCTGTGGACCTGTCTCGACGAGAGCCCAGCAGGCCCGGACGTCGCCGTCCTTTGGCTTGCCCGCCGAACCGTCGTTGATGAAGCGCGTCCCGGCCACGGTTTTGTCGTAGGGCCGGTGGGTGTGGCCGCAAACGATGACGTCCGCGTCGGACTCGGCCGCGATCCGGGCGAACGTCGAGTCGGGCTTGTCCTCGTACAGATACTCGTTCGTCTTGCGCGGGCTGCCATGGACGAGCAGGAACCGCCGGCCGTCGCTCTCGAAGCGGATCTGGGGCGCGAGCGTTCGGAGCCAGGCCCGGTTGGCCTCGCTCGTGTGGGCCTTGGTCCAGGCGAACCCGGCGTCGCCGAGGGCCTTCTCGACCGGGTGCGTATAAGCGCAGCCGCATTCGTCGCGACCGAAGCCGGTGCCGTCGTCGTAGTTGCCCATCACGATCGGGATGGACTCCCGTCGAAGCCGGTCCAGGACCTCGTTCGGCCAGGGGGCGTAGCCCACCAGGTCGCCCAGGACGTAGCGCCCGTCCACGCCGGCGGCAGCGACGTCGTCGAGCACGGCCTCGAGGGCGAAGATGTTGGAGTGCAGGTCCGAGAAGAACGCGTAGCGCATGAGCTGATCCGACCTCCCTGCCAGTCCCGCTGTCGATCGGCGGCGCCAGCCTCCGCCTAGGCTCCGGCCGACGGCTCCACGCCCAAATCGGCGATGAGGCTCCGAACTCGCCGCTCGATCTCGTCACGGATCGGCCGGATCTCCTCGATCGACTTGCCCGCCGGGTCTTCAAGCTCCCAGTCGAGGTAGCGCTTGCCCGGGTAGACCGGACAGGCGTCGCCGCAGCCCATCACCACGATGACGTCGGCGGCTCGGACGATCTCGTCGGCCCATGGCTGTGGCAGCTCGGCGCTGATGTCGATGCCCTTCTCGGCCATCGCCTCCACGACCGCCCGGTTCACGCCGTCGGCCGGCGCCGAGCCGCCGGAGTAGACGTCGACCTTGCCGGCCGCGAGATGCCGCATGAAGCCGGCCGCGATCTGCGACCGGCCGGCGTTGTGGACGCACAGGAACAGAACGCTCGGGTTCAGGTCGGTTCGGGGCGAGTCGAGGCGCATCAGCGCGCGCAGCCGATCGTCGGTCAGCCGCTCGACCAGGACGGGGATCCAGGTGGTGATGTGGGCGTTCGGCAGGATCAGGTCCAGCGATTCGGTCATGAAGCGTTCGATCGTCTCGACGTTGATCCTTCCCTGCCAGCGCCGTTCGAGTGCCACGGCCGCCTGGCGGATCTGGAGGCGTTGATCTGTCGAAAGCGAAAGGCGGTCGATGTTCAGCGTCTGCGTTTCCTGCGGGCTCATTTCGATGGCTCCCCTTTGTGCAGCATCGGCGCGTCGCCGAAGCTCTGCTGGGAGCCTAGACCTTCAAGTTGCTTGAATGTCAATACCGGAGTACCGTGCGGGAGTGAAGATCGCAGAGCTCGCCCGACTCGCCGGCGTGGCGCCGTCGGCCGTCCGCTTCTACGAGGAGGCGGGCGTACTCCCGGCGGGCCGCCGGCTGGGCAACGGCTACCGCGACTACGGCCCCGACGACCTGGCTCGCCTGCGCCTGGTCGTCGCGTTGCGGCGCCTGGGTCTCGCCCCAGTCGACGCGGGCAA
>Ga0335076_10001940_pt1 | contig 20358 bp, 17 predicted proteins | sample Lox_Sample_25_FD_206717 | JGI IMG/M metagenome (GOLD analysis project Ga0335076, IMG submission 206717) | Soil microbial communities from Loxahatchee National Wildlife Refuge, Florida, United States - Lox_Sample_2.5 | ecosystem: Environmental > Terrestrial > Soil > Wetlands | place: USA...
GGCGGTCCCCGAAAGGACCGATCCGACCAGCGCCGGGCGGAAATCGCCGAACTCGCGCATCACCTTCACGGCCACCTCGCGAAGGCGCCTCAACCGCGCGGGCTGCTCGTCCTTCTGGTAGAGCCCCTGGTACTCGCGCAGGGCTTCCTCGATCTCCTGGTTGTCGGGCAGGAGGTTTGCATCGACGAGTCCCGCCTGCCGCGCGGCCTTCATCTTCGCCGTCCCATAGTCGGCCACGCCGTCCTCGGCCATCAGCCTCGCGGCCATGTACGCGAGTTGCCTGCGCAGGTTGCTGTCGCGTCGCGACCGGGACTTGGGCATCGCAAGCCTTCTAGAAGATCTGGTTCTTCACTTCCTCGGGAGGACGGGCCCCGCGGGCGATCGCGTTGTCGTCGCCGAACGGCGGCTGCGACTCCTGGTAGAAAAACTCCGTCGTCTTTCCCGCTCCGCCGTCATGCTCGCGCAATCCCGTGCCGGGGTCGATATTCACGGCGACGATTCCCGGCGGCACCGCGAGATCGGTCTCGGGCACGCCTTTCAGCATTTGCCCCATGTAACCCATCCAGATCGGCAGCGCGGCGACCCCACCGGTCTCGTTGTTGCCGAGGTTGCCCGGCGTGTCGAAACCGATCCACGCGACGGCGACCAGCTGGGGCTGGAATCCGCAGAACCACGCGTCGACGTGGTCGTTCGTTGTCCCCGTCTTCCCGGCGAGGTCCTGCCGGCCCAGCGCCATCGCCTTGGCGCCGGTGCCATAGCGCACGACGTCGCGCATGAGCGTGGTCATGAGGAATGCGTTGCGCGCGTCGAGAACCCGCTCCGCGTCCTCGCCGGCGACCTCGGCCTTGGCCGAATACAGAACCTGCCCCTTGTTGTCCTCGATGCGCGAAATGAACCAAGGCTTCACGCGATAGCCGCCGTTGGCGAAGACCGAATAGGCCGTCGCCATCTGCAAGGGCGTGGCCGATCCCGCACCCAAAGCCATCGTGAGGTAGGCCGGGTGCATCTTCGCCTCGAACCCGAACCGCTGGATGTAGTCCTGCGCGTATCCGGTCCCGATCGCCTGGAGCAGGCGGATCGAAACCATGTTCTTCGACTTGGCGAGCGCCGTGCGAAGCCGCATCGGCCCCTCGTACTTGCCGTCGTAGTTCTTCGGCTCCCACAGCTGCCCTCCCGTCTTGGACGCGTCGATCACGAACGGGGCGTCGTTGAGCACGGTAGCGGGCGTGAACCCCTTCTCGAGCGCGGCGGAGTAGATGAACGGCTTGAAGCTCGAGCCGGGCTGGCGCCAGGCCTGGGTCACGTGGTTGAACTTGTTCGCGTTGTAGTCGAACCCACCCGCGAGCGCGAGTATCGCCCCGTTGCTGGGGTCGAGCGACACCAGCGCCGCCTCGGCCTTCGGCACCTGGGAGATCGAGTACACCCCCTTCTCGCCGGGTTGCAGCCGGATGATGGAGCCGCGGTGGATCGAATGGTCCGGATTCTTGTCGGCCAGCGCGCGTGCGGCGAACTTCAGGCCCTCGCCGGTGATCTTGACCTCCTCGCCGCGACGGATCATGGCGCGCACCGCGGTGGGGGATGCCTCGAGCACCACAGCGGGGACCAGATCGCTCACGGGATCGCGATCGGAGAGGGCGTCCTCGACCGCGTCTTCCACCTCCGATGCCTGCGCCGGAAGGTCCACGCTGCCTTCGGGCCCCCGGTAGCCGTGCCGGTGGTCGTACTCGAGCAGCCCGGCGCGAAGCGATTCGTCGGCCGACTCCTGGTTCTTGCGGCGGATCGTCGTGTACACCTTGAGCCCATTCACGTAGGCGGGCTCCCCGAACTGCTCGTAAACGGCGGCCCGGGCCATTTCCGCCACGTAGTCAGCCCTCACTACGTACGTTTCGCGCTGGTTCGGGTTGAGTCGAAGTGGCTCGGAAAGCGCCTTTTTGTATTGATCGTCGGTGATCCAGCCGAGATCGTGCATCCTTCGGAGCACATATTGCTGGCGCCACTGGGCTTTCTTCGGATTCACGAACGGGTTCTGCCGGGAGGGCGCCTGGGGCAGGCCCGCCAGGATCGCGGCCTCGGCCGGAGTCAGGTCCGCGAGGTTCTTCCCGAAATAGACGTTGGCCGCCGACGCGAAGCCGTACGCCCTCTGTCCCAGGAAGATCTGGTTGATATAGAGCTCCAGGATCTGGTCCTTGGTGAGGTTGGCCTCGATCTTGAAGGCGAGAAGGACCTCGGAGAGCTTGCGCGCCAGAGTCTTCTCCCGCGTGAGGAAGAAGGTCCGGGCGACCTGCATGGTGATCGTGCTGGCGCCCTCCCGCCGCCCCTGGAGGTTCGCCCAGGCGGCCCGCGCCACGCCCCCGAAGTCCACGCCTCCATGCTGGTAGAAGTGGTCGTCTTCCGCGGCCAGTATCGCCGACTTCATCACCTGGGGGACGTCCTGGATCTTCACCACGGCGCGTTTTTCCTCGCCGAACTCGCCGATCTGCTCGCCTTCGGCGCTGTAGATGCGCAGCGGCACCTTCGGCCGATAGTCGGTCAGGACGTCGAGGCTCGGCAAGTTGGGCCAAAGCAGGACGACGGTGAGCGCGCCCACGCCCATGGCGACCAGCGCAAGGGAGACGGCGATCAGGGCCGGGTAAAACCACCAACGGGAAGTCATCGAGGCTGCGGGCGCTGTTCCGGCGGGATGGGACCGACGGGCCATTCGCGAAAGTTCATTTCACCGAGGCCATTATAGTCGCTGCGCTCACGCTAAGGCCTTGCCACAAAATGCTTTACAGGCCTAGGACTTGTTGCTAGCATCTAAAGTAGATTCTTCGTTTGGGTGCTAACCTTCCACCATGCTTAAAGAAAAATTAGCCGCCCAGTTCGATTTCCTGAAAGCGAAAGCGCCGCCCCTCGTGGGCTGCGACATCAGCTCGTCCTCGGTCAAGATGGTGGAGATCGCGGAGGCTGGCCGTAACGTTTACCGCGTCGAGCGGTACGCTATCGAGCCGCTCCCCAAGGACACGGTGGTCGACGGGAACATCGCCAACATCGAAGCGGCCGGCGAGGCCATCAAGCGTGCCCACAAGACCCTCGGCTCGCGGATCAAGACGATCGCGCTTGCCCTTCCCGCGGCCGCGGTGATCACCAAGAAGGTGATCCTGCCGGGCAACCAGCGTGAAGAGGACATGGAGGTCCAGGTCCAGGGGGAGGCCAACCAGTACATTCCGTTCTCCCTGGACGAGGTGAACCTCGACTTCCAGGTGCTGGGTCCGGCGCCGTCGGGCGACGACGAGGTCGAGGTCCTGATCGCCGCTTCCCGCAAGGAAAAGATCGAGGACCGCGTCGCGGCCGCCGAGGCCGCGGGGCTCAAGACGATCGTCATGGACGTGGAGTCCTTCTGCGCGCAGACCGCCTTCGAGCTCATCTGCGGCGGCAGCTCCGGCATCTCCGAGGGCGACGTGACCGTCATCGTCGACATCGGCGCGACCGTCACGCGGGTCACCGTCGTGCACAACGGGCAGACCGTCTACACCCGCGAGCAGCAGATCGGCGGCAACAACCTCACGCAGGACATCGCGCGCCAGTTCGACATGCCGGCGGAGGAAGCCGAAGCGGCCAAGCGCGTGGGCAACCTGCCCGAGAACTTCGGGCCCGACGTCCTCCAGCCCTTCAACGAGAAGATCGTGCTCGAGATCCAGCGCGCCCTTCAGTTCTTCTTCACGTCGACGCAATTCAACAAGGTCGACCACATCCTGCTCACGGGCGGCTGCGCGATGCTCGACGGGCTGGAGGAGATGGTGGCGCAGCGCACGCAGGTCCACACCGTGGTCGCGAACCCCTTCGCGAACATGGCGCTGTCGTCGAAGATCAAGCCGCGGCAGCTCACCATCGATGCGCCGTCGCTCATGGTGGCGTGCGGGCTCGCGATGCGGAGGTTCGACCCTTCATGATCCGCGTCAACCTACTTCCGCACCGCGAGGAAAAGCGAAAGCGCCGCCAGCAGCAGTTCGCGGTCCTCGCGAGCATCGCCGTGGTCCTGGGCCTGCTGGTCGCGGGCACCGTCTGGTTCTTCCTCGACCAGGGTGTCGACCAGCAGCAGCGCAACGTCGCCTACATGAAGCAGGAGATCGACAAGCTCGACAAGCAGATCGAGGAGATCCGCAAGATCCGCGAGGAGACGGCGGCGCTGCTCGCGAAGAAGCAGGTCGTCGAAGGCCTGCAGAGCAACCGCTCGGAGCCCGTGCAGCTGCTCGACCAGCTGCTGCGCCAGCTTCCCGAGGGCGTCTACCTCAAGCAGGTGAAGCAGACCGGGCGCAAGGTGAATATCGTCGGATACGCGCAGTCGAACGCGCGCGTGTCCACGCTCATGCGCAACCTCGGCGCCTCGCCGTACCTGGAGAATCCGGAGCTCGTGGAGATCCGCGCCACGACGGCCAATGACAAGAGCGGGTCGCGCATCAACGAGTTCAACATGAACATCTCGATCAAGCGCGCGCAACCCGAGGATTCCCGCGGCGGCTCGGGCAAGGGCGCGGCGGGCAAGGCGGGGGCGAAATGAACCTGATCGAAGAGCTACGGCAACTCGATCCGAAGCAGCCCGGCAACTGGCCCTGGCCGGTCAAGGCGGGCGCGTTCGTGCTCATCTTCATCGCGCTCCAGGTGGCCGCCTACTTCTTCTTCTGGCAGTCGCAACTGGACGCCATCGACAAGGGGCGCGAGGACGTGGCGAAGCTCAAGGAGACTTTCCTCGAGAAGAAGAAGCTCGCCGTGAACCTGGACGCGTACAAGCAGCAGCGCGCGGAGATCGAGCAGTCCTTCGGGGCGCTGCTCAAGCAGCTGCCCAACAAGAGCGAGATGGACGCGCTCCTGATCGACATCAACCAGGCCGGCCTCGGACGCGGGCTCGCGTTCGACTACTTCAAGCCCGCCGACAAGGAGAACTTCACCGAGTTCTACGCGGAGCTGCCGGTCAACATCCGCGTGACCGGCAACTACCACGACCTCGGCGCGTTCGCGAGCGACGTGGCGAAGATGCCGCGCATCGTGCTGCTCACGGACCTCAAGCTCGACCCGCCCGGCCCGAACGGCCAGCTCACGATGGAAGCGGTGGCCAAGACCTACCGCTACCTCGACGAGGAAGAGGTCGCCAAGCAGCGCAAGGACTCCAAGAAGAAGCCGGGAGCCAAATGATGAAGCGACTCCTCATTCCCCTCGCGGCGGCCGCCCTGCTGGGCGGTTGCAGCTCGGAGATGGACGAGCTCAAGCAGTTCGTGCGCGACTCCGACAAGGGGCTGCCGCGGCGGATCGATCCGCTTCCGGCGGTCAAGCCGTTCGAGCCGTTCACCTATGAAGGCTTCGACCTTCCCGACCCGTTCAAGCCGCGCAAGCTCGCCGCACCCAAGGAAGGCGGCGGCGGGGCGCTCGCACCCGACCTGAACCGCCGCAAGGAGCCGCTCGAGGCCTTCCCGCTCGAGCAGCTGAAGATGGTGGGCACGCTTTCGCAGGGCAACGACATCTACGCGCTGGTGAGGGCGGACAAGACCCTTTACCGGGTGAAGAAGGGCAACTACATGGGGCAGAACTTCGGATTGATTACGGACGTGACCGACAGCGAGATCAAGCTGAAGGAGATCGTCCAGGACAGCGCCGGCGACTGGGCCGAGCGGCAGAGCGTTCTGCCGCTTCTCGAGGAAACCGGCAAAGGGGGAGGCAAGTGATGACGACGCTCCGCAACGCAATCGGCAACATCGGGACCGCGCTCGCGGCGCTGGCCCTCGTGCTCGCCGCCCCGCTCGCGTGGGCACAATCGGGCGCCAAGAACAGCGTCGATTCGATCAACTTCTCCCAGGTGCAGGGCGGGAAGATCATCGTCAAGGTGGGCATGAAGGAGGCCCTCGCCGCGGTGCCGCAGGGCTTCACGGTCAGCAACCCGCCGCGCATCGCCATCGACCTTCCCGACACGGCCAACGGCCTGAACCGCAACCAGATCGAAGCCGGCGAAGGCGACCTGAAGAGCGTATCCATCGTGCAGACCGGCAACCGCACGCGCCTGGTGATGAACCTCGCGCGCACGCTCACCTACACACAGGCGGTGGACGGAAACCAGTTGGTGGTCACGATCGATGCCTCGCAGGCCGCGCCCAGCGCCGGTGCGCAGGCGCAGGCGGCGAGCACGATGTTCGCCGAGACGCCCGCGGGCACCACGACGCGATTCTCGCTGCGCGACGTCGATTTCCGCCGCGGGCAGACGTCGGAGGGCCGCGTCATCGTGGATCTCTCGTCGGCCAACATCGGCATCGACATCCGCCAGCAAGGCCGCCAACTGCTGGTCGACTTCATCAACACCAACGTCCCGCGCAACCTCGTTCGCCGCCTCGACGTGGGTGACTTCGGCACGCCGGTGAAGTTCGTGGACACGTTCGAGCAGGGCGGCAACGCGCGCATGGTGATCGAGCCGCGCGGCATCTGGGAATATTCGGCGTACCAGACGGACACGCAGTTCATCGTCGAGGTGAAGCCCGTCAAGGAAGACCCGAACCGCCTGGTGCAAAGCTCCACGCCGGGCTATTCGGGCGAGAAGCTCTCGCTCAACTTCCAGAACGTGGAAGTCCGTGCCGTGCTGCAGGTGATCGCCGACTTCACCGGGCTGAACATCATCACGAGCGACACCGTGGGCGGCAACCTCACGCTGCGGCTGAAGGACGTGCCGTGGGACCAGGCGCTGGACATCATCCTGCAGGCCAAGGGCCTGTCGAAGCGCAAGAACGGCAACGTGGTGCTGATCGCGCCCACCGATGAGCTCGCGGCGAAGGAGAAACTCGCCCTCGAGGCGCAGGCCGCGGTGAGCGACCTCGAGCCGGTGCGCACGGAGTCCTATCCGCTGTCCTACGCCAAGGCCGAGGACCTGCAGAAGCTGCTCTCGAACAAGGACCAGAAGATCCTGTCCAAGCGCGGCAGCGCCACCATCGACGAGCGTACCAATACCCTGTTCGTGCAGGACACGGGCGCGCGGCTCGAGGAAGCCCGCCGGCTGATCAACCAGCTCGACGTGCCGGTGCGCCAGGTGCTGATCGAGGCGCGCATCGTGATCGCCGACGACAACTGGGCCCGCCAGCTCGGCGTGCGGTTCGGCACGCAGTCGGCGTTCAACACGGGCAACTACAACATCGGCGTGTCGGGCACGCTCACCGACACGATCGCGCCTGTGGGCGGCAACCCGGCCTCGCGCGGCTCGGCGTCGCTCGCGTTCCCTGGCAACCCGACGTCGCTGTTCACCGGCACGGGAAGCGGCGTGGGAGCAATCCCGGTAGGCGCCCAGCCCGAGCAGCTCAACGTAAACCTGCCCGTCGCGGGCGCGGCCGGCTCCATCGGCCTGTCGATACTCAACCTCGGCAGCGGCAACCTCGTGAACCTCGAGCTCTCCGCGCTGGAGTCGGACAACCGCGGCAAGATCGTGTCGAGCCCGCGTGTGGTCACCGCCGACAAGAAGAAGGCGGTCATCTCGCAAGGCACGGAGATCCCGTACCTCACCGCGGCGGCGAGCGGCGCGACCACCGTGTCGTTCAAGCCGGCGGTCCTGCAGCTCGCGGTGACGCCTCGCATCACGCCGGACGACCGCATCATCATGGACCTCGAGGTGAAGAACGATTCCGTCGGCACGGTGTTCTCGGGCATCCCCTCGATCGACACCAAGGCGGTGACCACGCAGGTGCTCGTGGACAACGGCGACACCATCGTGCTGGGCGGCATCTTCCAGCAGGAAACGCGCACCACGACCACCAAGGTGCCTTTCCTGGGCGACATCCCGTTCGTCGGCTTCCTGTTCAAGCAGACCAGCAAGACCGACAACAAGACGGAGCTGCTGATCTTCGTGACGCCGAGGATCGTGAAGGATTCGCTCACCGTCCGCTGACCGCTTTCCCAGGCAATCCCGAGCCCCGGTTCCCCGGGGCTTTTTTTTCGCTATCCTCGGGACCGGGAACCATGAAGACCGAGCGATGGGCCGCAGCAACATCTACCTCGTGGGCATGATGGGCGCCGGCAAGACGACCCTCGGGAAGGCGCTCGCGCACAGGATGGGCCACGAGTTCCTCGACACCGACAGGCTGCTCGTCGAGCGCACCGGCGTGCCCGTGGCGACAATCTTCGAGATCGAGGGCGAGGCGGGATTCCGCCGCCGCGAGTCCGGAGTGCTCGGCGAGGTCGCGCGGCGCGAGGGCTGCGTGGTCGCCACCGGCGGCGGCATCGTCCTGTCCGAGGACAATCGCCGCGTCATGCGCGAATCGGGAACCGTGGTGTACCTGCGCGCTCGCCTGGAGAACCTCTGGGAGCGCACCCGGCACGACACCACGCGTCCGCTGCTGGCAACGGCCAATCCACGCGCCACGCTCGAATCGCTTCTCGAGGAGCGCGAGCCGCTTTATCGGGAAGCGGCCCACGTCGTCGTGGATACCGGCTCCCAGAGCTCGAGCACGCTCGTGAACCGAGTGCTCTCCGCGCTTCGGGAGCGGGAACCCGGGGAGGGCAAGCAATGAGCGCGCCGCTGCGCGTCGACCTGGGCGATCGCTCATACGACATCCACATCGGCACGGGGCTCATCGACCGGGCCTCGCTCTTCGACCGGCACGTACGCGGGCGGACGGCCGCCATCGTGACCAACGAGACGGTGGCACCGCTATTCGCGCCCCGCCTGGAGTCCACGCTCGCCGCGGCCGGCGCACGCGTCCTGCGCATCGTGCTGCCCGATGGCGAGGCCCACAAGACCTGGACCACCCTCGATCGCGTGTTCGAGCAGTTGCTGCTCGCGCAGGCCGATCGCAGGACGGTGCTCGTCGCGCTCGGGGGCGGAGTCGTGGGCGACATCACCGGGTTCGCCGCGGCAACCTACCAGCGCGGCATCGCTCACGTTCAGGTGCCGACGACGCTCCTCGCCCAAGTCGATTCGTCGGTCGGCGGGAAGACGGCGATCAACCACCCGCTCGGCAAGAACATGATCGGGGCCTTCCACCAGCCGCTCATGGTGGTCGCGGACATGGACACGCTCGCCACGCTTGCGCCGCGGGAATACGCTGCGGGCCTCGCCGAGGTCGCGAAGTACGGCGCGATCCACGATATCGAGTTCCTCTCATGGATCGAGAAAAACGCCGACGCGCTCCTCGCGCGCGAGCCGGCCGCGCTTGAGAAGGCGGTGCGTCGCTCCTGCGAGATCAAGGCGCTCATCGTCGCGCGCGACGAGAGGGAATCGGGAGCGCGGGCGCTCCTCAACTTCGGCCACACGTTCGGCCATGCGATCGAATCCGCGGCCGGCTACGGGACGATCCTGCACGGCGAGGCGGTGGCCATCGGAATGGCGCTCGCGGCCCGGTTCTCGGCGCGCCAGGGCCGGATACCCGAGGCCGACGCCCATCGCCTCGCATCGCTCCTCGCGCGACTGGGCCTGCCGGTGGCGCCCCCGCGGTTTCCGCCCGGCGTATGGCTCGAATACATGGGACGCGACAAGAAGAACGAGGCGGGCCGCATCACGCTCATCCTGCTCGACGCGTTGGGCACCGGCGCCGTCGTGAAGGATGCTCCGTTGCCCGAGATCGAGGCTTTCCTCGCCGCGGGCTAGCCCGGCGCGGCCTTCTCGATTCTGCGCAGGAACACACTCATCTCCTTGGCCGCCTGCTTGTCGCCTCGCTTCGTCGCGGACTCGATCCCGCTGCGGTAGGCGGCGGCGGCCGCTTCGCGATCACCGCCCGCCTCGAGCGCCTTGCCGAGCAGCTTCCACGCCGCGGAGTAGCCGGCATCGTGCGCGACCGCGGCACGCAGGTGCAGGGCCGCGCGCTGCGCATCGCCGGCCCGCAGGTAGTGCATGCCCAGGCCGAATCGCAGGAGCGCATCGTCTTTCCCCGCGGCTAGCAACGCTTCGAATCGCTGGGCCGGATCCATGTCATTCACGGTATCATGGCCCGCATCCGCGCGAGGCTGCCGCCGGCGCGATTCCCCAATTCGCCAGGAGGATTCGATGTTGCGCATGCTTCGCATTGCGGCGCTCGCCATTGCGGCGGTGGTGGGAACGTCGGCAGGGATCGCGGCCGACCGCGAGATTTCCGTGGGATTGCAGGCGGCGATCACCTCGATCGACCCGCACTATCACAACCTTTCGCCCAACAACAGCCTGCTGCTGCACATCTACGAGCCGCTCGTGGAGCGCGACCCGAACGGCAAGCTGGTCCCCGGCCTCGCGGTGTCCTGGCGTGCGATCGACAACCTCACCTGGGAATTCAAGCTGCGCAGGAACGTGAAGTTCCACGACGGCTCGCCCTTCACGGCCGAGGACGTGGTCGCCACGTACAAACGCGTGCCCAACGTGCCAAACAGCCCCTCGTCCATGGCGACGTTCGTGAAGCCCATCGTCGAGACGAAGATCGTGGATCCCTACACGATCATCTTCAAGACGGCGGTGCCGCACGTACTGTTGCCGAGCGACCTCGCCTCCGTGGACATCATCCCGAAAGGAGTCGCCGAGCATGCGACCACCGAGGACTTCAACTCCGGCAAGGCTGCGATCGGCACGGGCCCGTACAAGTTCGTCGAATACATCCCCAACCAGCGCGTGGTGCTCAAGGCGAACTACGGCTATTGGGGCGGCGAGGAGCCATGGGACAAGGTGACCTTCAAGATCCTCTCGAACCCGGCCGCGCGCGTGGCGGCGCTGCTTTCCGGCGACGTGCAGCTGATCGAGACGGTCCCCACCGCGGACATCGCGAAGCTGTCCACCGACCGCAACTTCTCGCTCGCGGACAAGGTGTCCAACCGCGTGATCTACGTGCACCTGTACCAATGGAACGACAAGGCCGCGCCGGGCGTCACCGCCAAGGACGGTTCGCCCCTGGGCAAGAACCCGTTCATGGATGCGCGCGTGAGGAAGGCGCTTTCCATCGCAATCAACCGCGACGCCATCGCCGATCGCATCATGGAGAAGAAGGCGGTGCCCGCGGGGCAGCTGCTGCCCGATTTCTTCTACGGGACGAGCAAGAAGCTCAAGCCCGCCAAGTACGATCCCGAGGGCGCGAAGAAGCTCCTTGCCGAAGCGGGTTACCCCGACGGATTCGCGCTCACGGTCTACGGCACGAACAATCGATACATCAACGACGACAAGATCGCCCAGGCGCTCGCGCAGTTCTACTCCCGCATCGGCATCGAGGCGAAAGTGCAGACGATGCCCTCGAGCGTGTATTTCACGCGCGCCACCAAGGGAGAGTTCGGCTACATGCTCCTCGGATGGGGCACGGAGTCGTGCGAGCAGGGCTCGAGCCTACGATCGCTCCTCGCCACTCAGGACCTGTCCAAGGGCATGGGCGTCACCAATCGCGCCCACTACTCGAACCCGGTCTTCGACAGGCAGCTGGAAGCGGCGCTCGCGACAATGGACGACAAGAAGCGCGAGGCCCTGATCCAGCAGGCCGCCGAGACCGCGATGAACGACACGGCGCTCATCCCGATCCACTACGAGGTGAGCACGTGGGCCACGGCCAAGGGATACAAGTACGTGCCCCGCGTGGACCAGTACACGCTCGTGATGGGCCTGAAGCCCGCGCGCTAGAGGCGCGGCGGCCGATGCTCGCGTTCACGCTTCGCCGCCTGGGACAGAGCCTGCTCGTCCTGGTGGCGATGTCGTTCCTCGTGTTCGTGGGCGTCTACGCGATCGGCAATCCCGTGGAGCTCCTCGTGAACCCGCAGGCCGACGAGGTCGAGCGGTTGCGGGCGACGGTCGCGCTGGGACTCGACAAGCCCTTCCTCGAGCAGTACGCGGCGTTCCTCCAGGGAGCGCTGCACGGCGACCTGGGGCGCTCGTTCGTCTACAACATCCCGGCGATCCGCCTGATCCTGGAAAAGCTTCCCGCGACGCTCGAGCTCGCCGGCGCCGCGATGGTGATCGCCATCGCCCTGGGCATCCCGCTGGGGCTCATCGCCGGCCTCAGGCCCACATCCTGGATCGGACGCGCGATCATGGCCGGATCGATCCTCGGGTTCAGCCTTCCCACGTTCTGGGTGGGCCTCGTGCTGATCATGTTCTTCTCGGTCCACCTGGGGTGGCTTCCGCCCAACGGGCGGGGCGAGACCGTGGCGCTCCTCGGAGTTCCGGTGAGCTTCCTCACGCTCGACGGATTGCGGCACCTCGCGATGCCCGCGGCGAACCTTGCGATCTTCAAGCTCTCGCTGCTGGTGCGCCTCACCCGCGCGGGCACACGCGAGGCGCTGCTGCAGGACTACGTGAAATTCGCGAGGGCCAAGGGCCTTCCCCCCCGGCGCGTGATCGGCGTGCACGTGCTCAAGAACATCATGATCCCCATCGTCACCGTGATCGGCCTCGAGCTGGGCTCGGTCATCGCCTTCGCCGTGGTCACCGAGTCCATCTTCGCCTGGCCGGGAAGCGGCAAGCTCCTCATCGACTCCATCAACCAGCTCGACCGCCCGGTGATCGTGGCCTACCTGCTTGTGACGGTGACGATCTTCATCGCGATCAACTTCGTGGTGGACGTGCTCTACTCCGCGCTCGATCCGCGCGTGCGCCTCGGCGCCGCGGCCTCCGCGCACTAGGGATCCCAGTGAACAGCGCCGCCGGCGATTCTCCGCTCGTTCCCGAAGCCCCCGTGGCGACGCGATCGCCCTGGCGCCGCTTCGCCTCCGAGTTCGCCGAAAGCCGGCTTGCGATGGCGGGGCTCCTCATCCTGCTCGCGATCGTTGTCGTCGCGGTGGCCGCGCCCTGGCTCTCGCCGCAGAATCCCTACGACCTCGCGCAGCTCGACGTCCTCGATTCCAAGCTCGCGCCCGGCGAGCATTCCTCGAGCACCGGCAAGCCCTACTGGCTGGGCACGGACGACCAGGGCCGCGACATGCTCTCGGGAATTTTCTATGGACTGCGCATCTCGCTCTCGGTGGGCGTGGCGAGCACCGTGATCGCGCTCGCGATCGGACTCACCCTGGGCCTCGCCGCGGCGTACTTCGAGGGCTGGGTGGACACGGCGATCATGCGCGTGGCCGACATCCAGCTGTCGTTTCCCGCGATCCTGATCGCGCTCATCCTGCTCGCGATGATGGGGCAGGGAACGGGCAAGATCATCGCGGCGCTCGTCACGGTGCAGTGGGCCTATTACGCGCGCACGGTGCGCTCCGCGGCCCTCGTGGAACGGCGCAAGGAATACGTCGAGGCGGCGCGGGCGCTCGCGCTCTCGCAGCCGCGCATCCTCTTCAGGCACCTGCTGCCCAATTGCCTGCCGCCGCTCATCGTCGTGGCCACGGTGCAGGTCGCCCATGCGATCTCCCTCGAGGCCACGCTCTCGTTCCTGGGCCTGGGACTGCCCATCACCGAGCCCTCGCTGGGCCTTCTCATCGCGAACGGCTTCCAATACCTGTTGTCCGGCAACTACTGGATCAGCTTCTACCCGGGCCTCGCACTGCTCGCCACCATCGTCTCGATCAACCTCGTCGCCGACCAGCTGCGCGACGTGCTCAATCCCCGCCTCAAGCGATGAGCGACCGCGCGCCCCTTCTCGAGGTCGAAGGCCTGCGGATGCATTTCTTCACGCGGGAGGGCGTGGTGAAGGCCGTGGACGACGTGAGCTTTCGCGTCGAGCGCGGCCGCGTCCTGGGGCTCGTCGGGGAGTCGGGATCGGGCAAGTCGATGACGGGATACTCGGTGATGGGCCTCGTCGATCCGCCCGGGCGCGTCGTGTCCGGACGCATCATGCTGGACGGCACGGACCTCGGGGCCCTCGACGAGGAGGCGCGGCGGAATCTGCGCGGCGGGCGCATCGCGATGATCTTCCAGGACCCGATGATGACCCTGAACCCGGTCCTGCGCATCGACACGCAGATGGTGGAGGCCGTGCTCGCGCACCAACGGGTGTCGCGTGCAAGCGCGCTGGAGCGAAGCCGGGAGGCCCTCGCGCGCGTAGGGATCCCCTCGCCCGGGGAGAGGCTTCGCAGCTACCCGCACGAGTTCTCCGGCGGCATGCGCCAGCGCGTGGCCATAGCCATCGCGATGCTCAATCGCCCCGACCTCATCATCGCCGACGAGCCCACCACGGCCCTCGACGTCACGGTGCAGGGGCAGATCCTCTCGGAGATGCAGGCCCTCTGCCGCGAGTCCGGCGCGGGGCTCATCTGGATCACGCACGACCTGTCCGTGATCGCAGGCCTCGCCGACGACGTCTGCGTGATGTACGCCGGTCGCATCGTCGAGTCCGGTCCGGTGGACGAAGTCCTCGATCGCCCGATGCACCCCTACACGCGCGGGCTCATCGACTCGGTCCCCAGCCGCAACACGCCGGGACGCCCCCTCGCGCAGATCCGCGGCATGGCGCCTTCGCCTTTCAGCCTCGACGGCGGATGCGCGTTTCGCGAGCGATGTTCGCGCGCGATCGAGTCCTGTCGTGTGGCGCCCGCCCCGATCGCGCCCGCGGCGCACCGTACGCTGCGTTGCGTGAATCCCGCGACATGAACGCGAGCGTGCCCATGATCGAGATGCGGGCCGTATCGAAGCGCTTCGCAGGGCGCGTCGATCTCGCCGAGCGGATCGCCGGCGCCATTCGCAAGCCGGCGAACGACGGATCCGTGCGCGCGCTGGACGACGTGAGCCTCGAGGTTCGCGAGCGCGAGGTGGTGGGGCTCGTGGGCGAGTCCGGGTGCGGCAAGTCGACACTCGGCCGCATCGTGTCGAGGATCCTCGAGCCCAGCGGCGGCGAGCTCCTCTGGCAGGGCCGGCCGTACCGCGAGTTGACGGGCGCCGGATCGCGCCGGGAACGCCTCGCCGTGCAGATGATCTTCCAGGACCCCTACGCCTCGTTGAACCCCCGGATGCGCGTGGCCGACATCGTGGGCGAGGCGCCGGTCGTGCACGGCATCGTGGCCGCGCAGGATCGCGATGCGTACGTGGCCGAGCTTCTCGCGCGCGTGGGCCTCGATCGCTCCGCGATGCGCCGCTTCCCGCACCAGTTCTCCGGGGGACAGCGAAGCCGCATCGGGATCGCGCGCGCTCTCGCCGTGAAGCCTCGCTTCCTCGTGTGCGACGAGGCCGTGGCCGCGCTCGACGTATCGATCCAGGCCCAGGTGCTCAACCTGTTCATGCGCCTTCGCGAGGAGCTCGCGCTCACCTACCTCTTCATCAGCCACGACCTCGGCGTGATCCGGCATCTGTCCGATCGCATCGTCGTGATGTATCTGGGGCGCGTCGTCGAAAGCGGCCCTACCGCCGAGGTGTACGCGAAGCCGAACCACCCGTACACCACCGCGCTCATCGCCGAGGTGCCGCGCATCGAGTCGCGCCACCGGGCCTACGTGCCGATTCGGGGCGAGATTCCCTCACCGCTCGCCCCGCCTTCGGGCTGCCATTTCCATCCCCGATGCCCCCATGCGTTCGCCCGCTGCCGCGAGGAAGCCCCGCGGCTTCGCGAGATCGCGCCGGGAAGGCACTCGGCTTGTCACCTGAACGAGGCAACACCATGAGCAATCACTACCGCATCACGATGCCTTCGGGCGCCCGTGTTCCCCTGGTCCTCGATTCGCCGCACAGCGGCACGCGCTACCCCGACGATTTCGGCGCCTCCGTTTCCATCGAGCAGCTGAGGGCGTCGGAGGACGCCTTCGTCGACGAGCTATACGGCTCCGGCCCGGCGCTGGGCGCGACCTTGATCGCCGCCGAGTTCCCACGCTGCTACATAGACCCGAATCGCTCTCTCCTGGACATCGACGCCTCGATCCTCGCGGCGCCGTGGCCCGGGCCCGCGATCCCGAGCCGCAAGACCGAGCTGGGCGTGGGCCTCATCTGGCGCGTCCTCGATTCGGGAGAGCCCATCTACTCGCGCAAGCTTTCGGTGGACGAAGTGAAGCGCCGCATCGTCGAGTATCACCAGCCCTACCAGCGCGCGGTGAAGGACGCCCTCGACGAGGCCTACGAGCATTTCGGCGCGGTCTGGCACATCAACTGCCATTCGATGCCGGCGTTGAGCGGGAAGATCTCGGAGGAGGGGCCGGGCAAGCCGCGCGCGGACTTCGTCCTGGGCGATCGCGACGGCTCGACCTGCGAGCCGGAGTTCACCGCCTTCGTGGCGCAGACGCTGCGCGCGATGGGCTACGACGTGAAAGTGAACGATCCCTACAAGGGCGTGGAGCTGGTCCGGGCATTCTCCGACCCGGCGGCGCATCGCCACAGCCTGCAGGTCGAGGTCAATCGCAAGCTCTACATGGACGAGCGGACCCGCGAGAAGAGCGCGGGCTTCCCCCGATTGCGCGGCGATATCGAGCGCATGCTCTCCGCCGTTGCCGCCTACGCCGGGGAGCGCTCGCACGTTTGCCGGGCGGGGCACGATCATCACGGGCACGACCACCATCACCATGGCCATGATCACGGGCACGATCACGGTCATAATCACGGCCATGGCCATTCGCACGGCCACTCCCACGATCACGAGCACTGAGAATCCCATGCCACCCATCCCTGTCGAGCTCGAGGCTCCCGACATCGAGCGCCACCGCAAATCCAACACCGGAACGGAGTTCATCCACAGCTTCGACAGCGGCAAGCCCGGGCCCAGCGTGCTGGTGGTGGCGCTCACGCACGGAAACGAGATCTGCGGCGCGATCGTGTTGGACCGTCTCCTTCGCGAAGGGCTGAGGCCCACGCGAGGCAGGCTCACGCTCGCCTTCGCGAACCTCGCCGCGTTCGCGAGGTTCGACCCCGCCAATCCCTACTCGTCGCGCTTCGTGGACGAGGACTTCAACCGCGTGTGGACTCCCGCCACGCTGGACGGCCCGCGAAACAGCGTCGAGCTCGCCCGCGCCCGCGAGCTGCGTCCGTTCGTCGAAGCCGCCGACTACCTGCTCGACATCCACTCGATGCTGGAACCGAGCCCGCCGGTGATGATCTGCGGTCCGCTCGAAAAGGGGATCCGATTCGCATTCGACATCGGGATCCCCGAGCACGTCGTGAGCGACACCGGGCACGCGAACGGAACGCGCATGCGCGACTTCGGCGGCTTCGGCGATCCGTCGAGCCCCAAGAACGCGCTGCTCATCGAATGCGGGCAGCACTGGGAGCGCAGCTCGGAACGCGTAGCGTGGCAAGCCACGTGGCGGTTCCTCCGCCACCTGGACGTGGTGGACCACGCGGCGGCCGACCGCGAGATCCAGCCGGCGGCGGCGCCCCAGCGCCTCGTGCGCGTAACCGCCGCGGTGGTGGCGAACTCGCCGTCGTTCCGGTTCGCGAAGAGCTTCACGGGCCTCGAGGTGATTCCCCGGCAGGGCGACGTGATTGCGTGGGACGGCGACGAACCCGTGCGCGCGCCCTACGACAATTGCGTGCTGGTCATGCCCGTGCCGAACAACATCAAGACGGGGCTCACGGCGGTGCGCCTGGGCCGGCTTGAGACGCCCTAGCTCCCGGAGACGTCCTCGCCCTTGCCCGAGGGCCGGATGCCCAGCTGCTTGAGCTTGCGGTAAAGGTGCGTGCGCTCGAGGCCGACGCGATCGGCCACGCGCGACATGTTGCCGTCTTCACGGCGGATGTGGTGCAGGAAGTACTGCTTCTCGAACTGCTCGCGCGCATCGCGCAGCGGAAGATCGAGCGACACGCCGACCTCGGTGGTGGCCTGCTCTCGCGGACCCAGGTTGAACTCGCGCGCCACGCGGTTCACGTCGTCGCCGGTGATATCGTTGGAGAGCGCCGTGAGCGCGAGCGTCTTCACGGCGTTCTGCAACACAGGAAGGTTCCCGGGCCAGTCGAGGTTGCGCATCACGTTGAGCGCACCCACCGTAAGAGTGCGCAGCGGGACTTCGTTGGCGTCCACGAGCTGCGTGAGCATCGTCGCCGCGATGTCGGGGACGTCCTCGGGATGGTCCGCGATGGCCGGCACGCGGATGGTGAGGCCCGAGAGCTGGTGGTAGAGCGCCGCATCGAAGCGCCCGTCCTCGGCCATGGCCGGCAGCGGACCGGTTGCCGCGCAGACCAGGCGCACGTTGAATTTCTCGAGCTTCGCGAGCAGTTGCGTGAGGCCCTTCTGCTCGGCCTTCGACAGGTTCGAGATCTCGGGCAGGAAGAGCGTTCCCTCGCGCGCTTCGTTGAGCGGCTCGAAGGGATTGGTCGCGAGCCATTCGGTGTCTTCGGGAGCGACCCAAGGCGTGTTCGCAAGATGCAGGTGTCGCGCGCAAAGCTCGAACCCGCAGCCGGCCTCGCCCGTGAGCAGGACCGGAGTGCGCAGCCTGCCGACCTGCTCCAGCCGCTGGCGCAGCTCCTGCACCACGCGCGCGCGACCCAGGTTCACGAGCGCGAGGCCCGTCTTGGGAAGCACCCTTCCACCGGCGAGCGCCTTGCCGACGGTAGCGAGCAGCTTGGGCAGGCTGATGGGCTTTTCGAGGAAATCGAAGGCGCCGATCCGGGTGGCCTCGACCGCGGAGTCGATGGTGCCGTGCCCGGACATCATCACCACGGGCATGGTGAGCAGCCCGCTTCCGGCCCACTCCTTGAGCAGCGTGATCCCGTCTGTGTCCGGCATCCAGATGTCGAGCAGGACGAGGTCGGGGCGCATCTCCTTGCGCGCCGAGCGCGCCGTCTGCGCGTTCTCCGCGAGGCGCACGCCGTAGCCTTCGTCGCGAAGGATCTCGAACAGCAATTCGCGGATGCCGACTTCGTCGTCGACGACCAGGATCTGGTTTGCGGACATGCGGGTGGCTAGGCGGCCTTCTGCGGCAAGACGATGCTCACGGTGGCACCGTGCGGTTTCACGTTCTCGACCAGGATTCTACCGTGATGCTCGTCCACGATCTTCTTCACGATCGCGAGGCCCAGTCCCGTGCCCTTGGGCTTGGTCGTGACGTACGGCTCGAAGATGCGGCCCATCACGGCCTCGGCGATGCCGGTCCCGTTGTCCTTCACGGTGAGCAGGACACCGCCGGTGCCGATGCTCGTGGCCACGAAGATGCGCGGATTCTCGATTCCCGTGAGCGCGTCGATCGCGTTCTGGAACAGGTTGTGCAGCACCTGGCGCAGCATCGCGGGGTCCGCGTAGATCGAGGGGATGTTGTCGGCGAGGCGCGGCTCGATCGCGACGCCCATCGCCTCGTAGAGCACCAGCACCTCGCGCACCAGCTCGTTCAGGTTGACCGCGCGCGCGTTCATCCGCGAGGCGTGAGCGTACTGCGTGAAGTCGTCGACCATGCCTTTGAGCGCCGAGACGTGCGTGACGATCGTGCCGGTCGCGCGCTTGAGGATGTCGGCCTCCGCCTCGGGAAGCTTGTCCTTGAGCTTCTGCTGCAGGCGCTCGGCCGACAGCTGGATCGGCGTGAGGGGATTCTTGATCTCGTGCGCGAGGCGCCGCGCCACCTCGCCCCACGCCGCGTCGCGCTGCGCCTGGATCAGGTGCGTCACATCGTCGAAGACCACGACGTAGCCGCTGTCGCCGCCCGCGCCGAGCGAGCGGCCACGCATGAGCAGCGTGCGCTGGCCATCGGCGCGGCGCAATTCCATCTGCTCCTCCCACTGTTTCGTGCCGGCCACGCCGAACTGGCGCAGCGCGATCTCGGCGAAGGGCGCGACCGCCGCCACGTGCCGCGGCCACTCGGGAAGCTTCAGTCCGTGGAAGGCCCCGATCTCGACGCCGAGGATCCCGCTCGCCGCGGCGTTCATCGTCTTCACGTAGAGGCGCTCGTCGAACGTGAGCACGCCCGTGGTCAGGTTCGAAAGGATGCTTTCGAGGTAGGCGCGCGCGTTCTCCAGCTGCTGCTGGTTGCGCTCCATGGCTTCGGTCGCGTCGGCGATCTGCCGGGTCATCGTGTTGAACGATTGCGTGAGGATGCCGAACTCGTCGCGGCTCTTCACGGGATTCAACTTCGAGTAGTCGCCCTTGGCGATGGCGCGCGTGGACTCGGCGAGGGCCGACAGCGGCGCCGTGAGCCGTTCCGAGAGCAGGAACGCGAGCGCGAGCGCAGAGAACATCGTGAGGAGCCAGGCCAGCGTGAGCGTGAGGCCGAAGATGCGCTTCAGCGGGACACGGGCGTAGAGCAGCTGTTTGTAGTCCGTGTAGCCCTTCTCCGCGAGGCGCGCGTCCTCGACGATCTGCGGCGGGACCCGCTGAACCAGCTGCAGCGCCCGCACGTCATCGGCGATCGTCTGGCCGATCACCGGCACCACCACGCGCAGGTAAAGGCCGCCGCGGTCCCCGATCGACTCGATGCGCGACCAGCGCTGCTGCATTCGTACCTGGCGCATCACCTCGGGCGGCGGCAGGTCGGGCAACAGCGATACGGGATCCGCGCTCGCCTGCGCGATGATCCGGCCCCGCGTCGTGAAAAGCGTCGCCTCGTCGATCGAGTGCGTATCGCGCAAGCGGTTGAGCG